>Ga0307420_1000930_pt1 | contig 13158 bp, 10 predicted proteins | sample SalMarWE160240MG_2_FD_202167 | JGI IMG/M metagenome (GOLD analysis project Ga0307420, IMG submission 202167) | Salt marsh sediment microbial communities from the Plum Island Ecosystem LTER, Massachusetts, United States - WE1602-40 | ecosystem: Environmental > Aquatic > Marine > Intertidal zone >... | reverse complement strand
GACGGATGTTGAAGCCATTGAAAAAATGCTGAAGTGGATGAACAGCGAAACCTCTCTGGAGAGAAGATTGCCGCACTGGGAGTACCTCCACATCATTGACGACAAAATCGTCTGGCATAACTCATTGGGTAGTCCGGCACAAGATGAACAGTTTCTTAAGACCAACTTTTTAGGCGACTCGATGTTTAAAAATAAAGTGCATGGCACGTGCAGCTCGACGGCGATCTTAAGAGGTACGATGTTCCGTGCCGCGGGGCTTCCGACAAGGCTTATCCAAACGTTGCCGTTGATTACTCGTTACTCCGAGGATCCAGAACCTCTGGCTGACCAACTTCGTATGCGGGCAATGGCTAAAGGCTATGACTGGGGGCCCGGCAGTGGCGGTGCGAACCATACATACAACGAGGTTTTCCTCAACAATCGCTGGGTACGCGTTGACAATTCTATCGGCACCGGCCCATTTGTGGGTGACAAGTTGTTTGTCAAAGCCTGGTCTGCGCCAAGCTGGAACAACCTGAAGGAAGAATGGAACGACAAGCGATGTTTCAGAGCCCTGCATGTCTCGGATGCCTATCCAAAGTATGAATCCACATCAGCGAAAGCAGATATTGTCATAGAGAATAGGGATTTGAGAATTAATAAACAATCCGATGGCAGATTCAGGGCAGGTATCGGTATCCATAACAAGGGCAATACTGCCACTACTAAGTTTAAGGTTATTTTCTATGCAGGTGATCCAGGCAAGAAAGGAAGGAAGGTTTATCCCAGGCACCATAACGCAGGACCAATTATGCCGGGTGGCACATGGAATGAGGGAACACTTCCGTTTACTTTAAATGAGGGTGAGACTGAGATATTCGTGATCGTTGACCCGGACAATATGACTGACGAATCAGATGAGACAAACAATAAGGCTTCTGCAGTGATTCCGGGTAGACAACCGAAGAAATCGGCTGAAACTGACCCGTTAGATAAACAAACTACGGAGAAGGAAAGAGAAAAAGCCGCAAGAAAAGTTTCAGGAATTGATATCAAGCCGACACAATTTGATATCCGCTTAGACAAGAATCGAGGGACTTATAGTCTTGGGGTTTTAATACGTAACACAAATAATCTTGTTATCCCAAGATTTAAGCTAAACTTTTATCGGGGCGATCCAAGGGATAACCTGGATGAGGCGGGGAACGTATATGAAGGCTGGCATAGGGCGGGACCTATTCAACCCGGTAAACAATGGGGCGAAGGTACGAGGGGATTTCATTTACCGGATGGCCAATATGAGTTCAATGTCGTTCTGGATTTTGACAATAGTATCTCCGAGACTGATGAAAACAATAACCGAGCTATATTACAGGTCAATATAGAGAACGGCCGGATTGCCGATAAATCGGTTACATGTCCCAGCAACTCGAAAAATTGAAACCCGATGCGCTGCTCGAGATTGAAAAATCCGCGGGCTTACAGCCCGTTTTTTGGGATTTATTTCATTTAAGATTAGAGTTTGTTTAGAACTTCGAATTTAGAGCTTAGTGCTTCGAGATGCGAGATACTAACCATCATCCAAACTATACTATAGAGTGCCGTCTCACGGAGACCTTGCAATTTACTATTTACGACCACAGTAGGATACCCCACGTGGTGTCCCATTTACTATTGACTATTGCTCTGCATTCTCAGCGTCCTCCGTGGCAGAATAAAGAACGCCGTGTAATGGAGATTTATTTTAAAATATGCCCGACATTTCCTTTAATTGTTCGTAGAATATATAACGAATAGAATATAGAAAGCATATTCAAGTAAAAAGGCAAAAGGGAAAAGGCAAAAAAAGAGAATACAGTAGACAGGATAAACAATGTAAGTTGATTTGTGAATTGAAGAATTAGTCGTGGATTCCCGCCTTCGCGGGAATGACAAACAACAAATATCAGTGTTAATCGGTGTAAACTCGTCCTGAGCGAAGCCGAACGGATCCGTGTCGAAAAAAGGCAGAATAATGCAAAAAACAGGTGAAAAAGAGGAGAAAACGACGAAAAATTGAGCTTAATTTGAAAAAACAAACCCAATTTGCAATGGAGTCAAATGAACATAAATTCAATTATAACAAGGAGATAAGAAAAATATATTGGATTGGACACTTGGTGAAAACAAACCCAATCAAACCCAATATTATTTAGCCCCCAGATTTTCTGGGGATTGAAAACCTAAGTTGAAAAAACAAAGCCAATTTTTGAAAAGTGAAAATGACGTTATTCTAATGTAGATAATGGATTATGGCGGTTTTGGTGGGCCGGGACAGCGAAAAAACAAACCCAATTCAAAGCCAAACAAAGCCATTTCAGACGAGACGACGTTTTAGATGCGGAAGGATTGAGATTGCTACAGTCGCTCGCCCATAAGGGGCAAGCTTCTTCGCAATGACATTAGTGGGCTATTTGAAAAAACAAAGCCAATCCGTCAGGAAGAAATTGCCGGACAGGTGTTAAAATAGGCAATATGATGTTAACTCAATAACAGTAAAGATTTATGTGTGTTTTAGCGTTTTTTGGCATATGCGTCTCGAACCTGCTCTTCACTTTGGTCAATAATAGCTCCCGCCTGTGCGTTGTTGATCGCATCTGCTACTTTTTGTCTTTGCGCCATACATTCAATATCAATACCTATTTCCGCTAAAATCTGCTCTGCCGTAACTCGTTTGTCTTCCATGACTTACCTTTCAAAAAAATAGAAAAATATCTAATCTTTTTGCCAACATAAGTCATTGTAAAACAGACACTTACAGAGCGCCAGTAAAAAACTTCACACACCAACTCGTTGGTTCTTCCAGAAAATTGTTGCAATCTCAATGGGATTTTGATATATGCGGCCTTCAGTTGTGGAGGGATGATTTCTGTGAAGTGTAAACGGAAAATTGCGGTGGAAAAGAAACGAATTTACTACCTAATATATGGTATTATTTGTTCAAAACACCCAAGGTGGTGTAGATATCGAAAACCTACAGTTAAGGATTAAAGAAGAATATGCTAAAGCGGTATGCAACATTTGTGTCTCTGTTTCGCTCGGTCAGCGATATTTGTATTATCGGTTGCATTTGGCTTTGTGTTTTCTATGTTCGATTTCAATCGGGGATATTTTCAACAACCAAAGGAATACCAGGTTTTAAAAGGCATTTGGTATTGACGTTGCCTATTATTCTTATTTGCTATTTAGGCTGTCTATTTACGGGTCTTTATAAACCGAAGCGAGTACAGAGGATATTTGCGCAACTCGTAGATATTTTTAAAGCCAGTGTCTTCAGCGGTCTGTTCGTACTGGCGTTTTTTTACTACCTTCAGGATGTGCCTTATTCACGGATGCTATTGGTTCTGTTCGTGATTATGTTATTTGCAGGTTTGTTTTTTTCACACATACTATCGATGTTAGTAATCCGAAGACTGCGTGCGAAAGGATACAATCTTCATAATTATGCTATAATTGGAGCCAGCCAGAAGAGTCAACAGATCGTCCGTGATATCGAGCAAATGGGGTATCTGGGACTGAAATGTGTTTTTTTTGTAGATAATAATCCGAATCTTATTGGCACTGAATTGCTGGGAATCCCAATATATGGTCCTGTTGAGAAACTAACTGAATTAGTTAAAACCGAAACGATAGATGAAGTTTATCTTGCTTTAAGCGGAAACGAAGCACAAAAAGCATATCCGATTCTAAAGTCTCTTCAATCTTGCGGCATAACCATACGTATTATACCCGATTGGGGCAATCTGGCATCAATAAGCGGTGCCACAGCAATAACAATAGGTTCTCAGATTCTATTTTCGGCGGCTGATTCTCCGCTGGACAGCACTAATGTAATATTGAAAGAAGTGTTTGATCGTACAATTGCTCTAATATCACTGGCCATATTTGCTATACCCATGGCACTGATAGCCATTTTGATTAAATTAACCAGTAAAGGACCGATTTTTTATTCGCAGATACGAATCGGAATGGATCAAAAAGAATTTAAGATGCTCAAATTTCGCACCATGACAGCAAATGCGGAAAAAGAAGGCGGGCCACGATGGACCAGTGACAACGATTCCAGACGTACATTATTCGGAACATGGCTACGAGGCACAAGCCTTGACGAGCTTCCTCAACTCATAAATGTAGTGAGAGGGCAAATGAGTCTGGTTGGTCCCAGGCCGGAACGTCCTGTTTTTGCAAAACAATTCTCCGAAGAATATAAAAAATACATGCTCAGGCACAAGGTTAAGGCGGGTATGACAGGGTGGGCGCAAATAAATGGTTTTCGGGGGGACACCTCCCTTAGAAAAAGATTGCTGTATGACTTGTATTACGTCAGAAACTGGTCATTTGGATTGGACATGTGGATTTTGCTGCGGACACCATGGCATATTATAAAAGGGGAAAATGCATATTGAAAATGATTTCTGAACAATCCGGCAAAACCAGGGATTTTATTAACCTGTCAATACTGTTGACAGTTGCATTATGCGTTGGGATATATCTTATTGTTACAACTTCCATCATTGCAAAAGACGGCACGACTTTCATAAAGTATGCCAAGCAACTTGAAATTGCCCCAGTCAAAACAATGATTGATGAATTACAACACCCTGGTTATCCATGGCTAATCCTTACGGCGCATAAAGTGACAGGTTTTCTACAGAAAAACGCATCGATATTAAGCTGGATATATTGTAGTCAAAGCGTAACTTTGATATTCAGACTATTTGCCATAACTTTGCTGTATTTCATAGGAAAGCAATTATTCGAAGCCAGGATGAGCTTTTGGGCAATATTGATCCTTATATTATTGCCTAATCCAGCCGAATATGGAAGCGATGCTCTCAGTGATTGGCCACATCTTTTCTTCTTCGTAGCGGCTTTGTTCTTGTTGTTCAAAGGAGCGGTAAATAAGAAATGGTGGATATTTGGTTTTGCCGGACTTGTTGCAGGAGCAGGATATCTTGTTCGACCTGAGTGTGCCATGTCGGTAATGTTGGGCGGTCTGTGGCTGGGATTGCAATTACTGTGGCCAGAACACACTATGAGTAGAGGTCGCGCACTATCTGCATTAGTGCTATTACTTGTGGGATTTCTGGCTATAGCCGGGCCGTACATGAATTTAAAAGGTGCTGTATTTCCAAAGAAAAAGATGGGCCAATTTACGCAAAGCTCACAGCAACTGGAAGTTCATGCAGAGAACAATTATTTTATATCAGAAGCTATGTATATGTTACAATCTATGCCATTAAAAATCACAAAGGCTTTTGTTAAACTTGTTGGAAATACCGGTGAGACTTTAATGTGGTTTTTTATGCCGGCCTTGATAGTAGGAATGTACAAGTGGTTCGGAGGACGAAAATGGTATGAACCGGAAAAGTTTTTTATAATTGCCATTATAGTTATAAACATACCTTTAATGATATGGCTGTATTGTAAGCATGGTTATATGAGTTACAGACACACCTTGCCATTGCTAATAATTCCGATTCTCTATATACCTTTGGGCTTACAGGAATTAGCGAACTGGTTCAGTAAGAGATTTCCTAAGAAAGCTGACCTCTCATCTGAGATAAATCGCAATGATCGGTTCTGGTTCCTAGTTTTATTGTTAATTGGGATTTGTATCTGTACTCCCAAATTATTCAGGCCGATTCGCCTGGAAAAACAAGGATACAGGGCGGCAGCACAATGGCTTAATGCCAATACTGATAGGGCAGACATCGTAGCTGTACCTGACATACGCATAAGTTTTTACGCTCAACGAACGGGAGTAGTATATGAAAATGGAAATATTCCTGCCAATGCTGCATATATTGTGAGAATATCGAAGAATCAAAAAAACGAAACAGCCTTGATGGAGCCGTTAGACAAAGTAGAATACAAATATGTTAATAAAAAGAAAAGAGGGGTCGATGTCATTATATACAGAAACCTGTAAACAAGACATTTCTTTGGGTAGGAAGAATTATCTTTAACTGACGTTGGTGATAGCTATAACGGATTTCAAGATGAAATATGATAACTCTGCTTTAGGATACTCGTGGAGCCTGCTAAAACCATTACTGATGTTCGGCACCTTGTACCTTGTATTTTCAGTATTTTTAAGAGGGGATGTCGAAAACTATAAATTGTATCTTCTGTTAGGGGTTATTCTCTGGAACTTCCTGTCTGAAGTCACCTTAAATAGTATGGTTCTCCTGGAAGGCTACCGCTGACTGACCTACATGATGATAGACGCTGATATTGTCGCAGTCAGCCCCAGCAATGTGTACCGTGTATTGACAAATGCGGGTCTTCTGAGTCGCTGGAATCGTAAGCCATCTAAGAAAGGCAACGGCTTCCATCAGCCTCTAAGGGCCCAATAACGTTGGCATATCGACATTTCGTACATCAACATCTGCGGCATATTGGACGGCTTGAGCCGTTATGTTGTTCACTGGGAAATTCGGCAAGCAATGACTGAAGCTGAAGTCGAAATCATTTTGCAGTGAGCCCGGGAGAAGTTTTCTGATGCCAAACCACGAATCATTTCTGACAATGGCCCGCAATTTATATCAAAGGACTTTAAGGAGTTCATCCGGATCTGCGAAATGACGTATGTTAACATATCGCCGGACTACCCTCAGAGCAATGGTAAACTGGAACGCTATCACCGAACGATCAGGAGCACCTACATTCGTGTGCAAACTCCGTTGTCGTTTCAAGACGCCAGAAACATCGTGGCCGATTTCGTGGACCATTACAATACCAGGCGTTTGCAAAGTGCGATCTGCTATATAACACCCAAGGACAAGCTCGACGGCCGAGCCGAAACGATCCTGGCTGATCGTGATGCCAAACTCGCCGCGGCCAGAGCAGCACGCAAAGCGAAACGCATAGCATCGTGATGAATAACGACTTGACAATGACCGAAGAGATGATAACAACGCTATTGGCTGGTGAAACGCAAGCAGGCTCTGCTGAGGAGCAACCTGCCAGGGATAGCCAGTTGGGATATCGACGAAATGTCGTAGTGGCAGTGCTACAAAGCCGGGACTGCTGCATCCGTCGAGATGTTCCGGAGATTTCCCCCATGCCTTAAAAAAACTCCTTGCCGAAGGCAAGGTACTCTCTTAATCGTAAAGGGAAAATGTCCAATTCACGGTGAAACACACACGAATGCTTACGATTTTTTCATAGACAATGAACAGAGGCAAGCGTAACATGGGTCTTTAACGTCGTGATTGCTTTGTAAAAATAATTGTTCTTGACTCAAAGGGTGTTTCGCGCACCTGACAGGGACGGAGTTTGCCCGGATGAGTAGATTTCGAGAGCTGATAGAAAGGGAATTTTAAATCGATAGTTCTGATAAAAAGATAACGGCTATTATCCCGGCGAGAGGTGGTTCGAAGAGAGTGCCTCGAAAAAACCTGGCGCTTTTGGCAGGAAAACCTCTTATTGCATGGACGATTGAAAAATCGTTAAGATGTCAATGTATTGACAGAGTCATTGTTTCAACAGAAGATGCTGAGATAGCTGACATTTCAAGAGAATGTGGTGCAGACGTTCCTTTCATGCGGCCGACAGAATTGTCACGTGATAATACGCCGGATTTACCCGTGTGCCGCCATGCATTAGAATGGATTGCCGAACATGAAAATTATCACCCAGACATCATTGCCTGGCTGCGACCGACGTGTCCCTTACGCAGAGTCGAAGACATTCAATCTGCTGTTGAAAAACTGATTGAAACTAAAGCTGATTGCGTGCGATCCGTATCATGCGTGAAACATCACCCCTATTGGATGAAACGATTGCAGGAAGACAGGTTGCTGCCTTTCATGGAAGACAAAGATGAAAAGGAGTATTACCGGCGACAGTTGCTTCCGCCACTTTATTATCTCAATGGGGCCGTGGATGTAGTTTGGGTGGAGAATGTTCTGAAAGAAGAATTGTTGTTTACCGGCGATGTGAGAGCTTATGTAATGCCTCCTGAGTTCAGTGAGGATATAGATACTGAATTCGATTTTGTGATTGTTGAAGCCATATTAGAAAGGCGCAGAGTATGATTGATTCTGTCGAGATCGGTAACAGTTCGATCGGCCCGGGCAATCCATGCTTTATTATTGCAGAAGCCGGGGTCAACCACAATGGCGATGTGAGTTTGGCGCACAAACTAATCGATAAAGCCGCCGAGTCTCATGCTGATGCTGTTAAGTTTCAGTATTTTGTCACAGAAGAGCTCGTGACATATGACGTACCCAAGGCAGCATATCAGGTTGAGGCAACAGGTAGATCGGCTGGTCAGCATGAAATGTTGAAAGCCCTTGAGCTAAGCGCCGAACAACATGCTGAATTAAAGCTTCACTGTGAGAAGGTAGGCATTCTGTATCTTTGTACCGCTTATGATCACACTGGAGTCGATACGCTCGACAATATGGGAGTTGCAGCTTTTAAGGTCGCGTCGACTGATACCAACAACGTTCCACTCCTGCGTCATGCAGCCAGCAAGGAGCGTCCAATAATTCTGTCAACAGGCATGTCGACACTTGGCGAGGTTGAGCAAGCCGTTGAGACCCTGCATGCCGGAGGGCTTAGCGGCAGAATCGTTATTCTGCATTGCACATCAGAGTATCCTGCTCCCGCTAATGAAGCCAACCTTCGGGCAATGCTGACAATGCAGCAGGCATTTTGCTGTCCCGTGGGTTTTTCCGATCATACAGCGGGTATGGAAGCCGGCACCTGGGCGGTGGCTCTTGGAGCCTGCTTGATTGAAAAACATTTTACCCTTGACCGCAACATGCCCGGTCCCGACCACTTGGCTTCGATGGAGCCCGATGAGCTTGCCGATTTGGTTCGAGCTGTTCGCAAGGTAGAATCAGCACTGGGAGATGGAGTAAAACGAGTGATGCCAAGTGAGCTGAAAAATAAGCCTCTGATGCAAAAGAGTCTCGTTGCAAGACACAATATTCGTGCCGGCCAGACAGTCAATTGCGATGACTTGACATGTAAACGACCGGGACATGGCCTTTCTCCGTCATGGTTTGATCGTGTGGTTGGCACGCGTGCAGTTGTGGACATCCCCAGAGACCGAATTATCACTCTATCAAGCCTTGACTGGAGTGAGTCATGAAACTGCCCGCGATGGAAATTCGAGTTGTTTGCGAGGCTCTTGAGCAACCATTGGCAGAATTCTTCCTCGATTTGGCAGAGGCTGGAGATGAAAAATATTTTCATCCGCATCCACTTACCCATGACGAGGCAAGTAAGCGCGCCCAGTATTCAGGAGAAGACCTTTATTACGTCATTATGGAAAATAAGAGAGTTATGGGTTATGCAATGCTCAGAGGATGGGATGAAGGTTACGAAATACCGAGCTTGGGTGTTGCCATGCATCCATCAGTGAGAGGATTGGGCCTGGGTAAATTGCTAATCAGCTTTCTTCATGCGGCGGCGCGGCGCAGAGGATGCGGCAAAATCAGGATCCGTGTATATCCGCAAAATACCCATGCGTTGGCCCTCTACAAGAAACTTGGCTACCGTTTTGAGTCTGAGCAAGGCGGACAGTTAGTTGGATTTATCACTTTGTAGAGGTTGTTTGCATCGCAGGTGATCGGAGCAGACGGAAATCGATGTTGTTGGATGCTAATCTGTTTAGCATTGCCCGAAAAAACTGGAGAGAATCAAAGCTGTGTCACATACTGATAGTCAATCCATATTTGTTTCAACAAACTGCATTCCAGGACTCCAGTCGATAAGTTCCCGCGTGTCAATGTATCAGAACTGTGGATTTAATGCAATTGAGCTTGGAGGTGGAATAACCGTCGACGATAGTAGTCTGTCGCAGATTACCCGAACCGGAGCGAAATTTCTTATACACAACTACTTTCCACCGCCACAAGAGACTTTTGTTCTGAATCTGGCCTCCGAAAACAATGATATTCTCAAACGGAGTCTGGACATGGTATCGAATGCCATTGATTTTGCTGTTCACATTGGTGCGCCTTTTTATTCGGTTCATGCTGGCTTTATAACCGACCCTGAATTCTTTGACGGAACCAGCTTTGTATTTCCATCACCGCGATCGCCCGACCAGGCTGACTGTGCTGTCAGCCGTTTCACGACTGCAATGAAAACGGTTGTTGATTATGCCGAACGGCGGGGAATTGGGATTCTTATTGAAAACAATGTGTGTTCTGAACAGTTACGAGGCAAACTCCTGCTGCAAACTGCAGAGGAGTTCTTGTCGCTGTTCTCTGTTTTGCAGTCGTCGCATTTGGGTTTGCTTCTGGATACCGGCCATCTCAATGTGTCAGCCCATACACTCGGTTTTGACCGTGCGTCTTTTATTGACAAGATGGTGCCGTATATTAAAGCTATGCACATACACGATAATAATGGCATTGCTGACACACATCAGCCCATTGAGCCATCCAGTTGGGTTCTTGAGATCTTGCGAAGACCGGAATTTGCGGCATTGCCGCTTGTTATCGAGGCCAAGTTTGATAATATGGCCCAACTGTGTCGGCATGTAGAATGGCTAAGAAATGAATTACAGCGAAAATAGAAATTGACTATGGTCCCACACTTGAAACAACGAATCGATTTAATTAGCCTGCCGGCGTCAAGTACAATACGCCAGACAATGCAGACTATTGACAAAGGAGCTCTGGGATTAGCATTACTGATCGAGCCCAAGACAAAACGTTTCGTGGGGCTTGTTACTGACGGCGATATCAGAAGGGCATTGCTCAACGGGTATGGATTGGAGTCGCAGATTTCCGATGTACCGCACCCCGAACCACAAAAAGCTCGTGTCGGGATGACATCGTGCCAAATAGCAGACCTTTTTAGTGAACCGGTACGAGTGGTTCCTCTCCTTGATGATAATGATCGAGTAGTTGATTTGGCACTATTTGACCAGCGAATGCATCTTCCTGTAGCCGCACCATCACTTGGCGATAAGGAATTGCAGTATGTTTCTGAGTGTGTCTTAACTGGTTGGGTTTCTTCTGCGGGTAAGTTTGTCAGGCGATTTGAGAAAGTTTTGGCTGATTTTTGCGGTAGTGATTACGCGGTTTCTACCAGCAGTGGAACTGCGGCTTTGCACTTAGCACTCTTGGCACTTGAGATAGGTGTGGGTGACGAGGTTATTGTACCGAGCCTCACATTTATTGCTACAGCCAATGCTGTTACATATACCGGTGCCAAACCGGTATTCATAGACAGCGAACCTGAAACGTGGAACATCGATCCAAGCAAGATTGAAAAGGCTATAACGCCCCGTACAAAAGCCATTATCCCTGTTCATCTCTATGGTCACCCGGCCGACATGGATCCGATCATGGAAATTGCCTCGCGTCATGGTCTGTCGGGTATTGAGGATGCAGCCGAGGCGCATGGCGCACGCTATAGAGGCCGAAGTGTTGGCAGCATAGGAGACGCAGGTATATTTAGCTTCTACGGCAACAAGATTATTACCACCGGTGAGGGTGGCATGGTAGTCACTGACAGGGCCGATTTGGCCGACAGAATGCGCATTTTACGGAACCATGGCATGTCAACTGATAGAAGATACTGGCATACGGAGATCGGGTATAATTATCGACTGACAAATTTACAGGCAGCCGTAGGTGTGGCGCAGATGGAAAAGGCGGCAGATATTTTAAGGACCAAGAAACGTATTGCGCAGTTGTACGATGAAGGATTAGAAAGTGTAAATGGTATTTCTTTGCCACCAAGAGCGCCCTGGGCATCCAGTGTCTGCTGGTTGTATTCAATCCTCGTAAATGGCAATGTGATCGGCGACGGACGTGACAGACTGGCTGCCGAATTAGCTAAATCCGGTATTGAGACACGACCCTTTTTTCCACCTGCACATCTTCAGCCTATTTACAATACTGGGCAAACTCTGCCCGTTGCCGAGCGTCTGGCCCAAAGTGGCCTCAGTCTGCCGTCGGCAATTGGTTTGCGGGACGAGCAGATAAAGCATGTGATTGATACGATCGCTGCGATAAGCGATTCTCTTGCACAACAATAAGGGCTGGATGAAGAAGAGAATAATTTTCATACCTCATTACAAAGGATCGTTTGCGACCCTTTTTCAGCTTGCCTTATATATAAAGGATAAAAAAGAGGCTGTCCCGCACTTTGTCTTGTATTTTGACGATGATTCACAGGCCAGAAAGACATTGGAAAATCATGGGATTGATTTTTCAATATACAAAGCCCGATGGTTTACGAAGATGCCTTTAATTGGCCCGGCAGTTAAGCTTGTTGCCCACTTGATTTATTCAGTCGGCTTAGTCAATCGCTTATCTCCTGTGCAGGCGATGGTCTGTGCCGTGGAAACTCACAAGCTCGAATATGCTTTGATCTCGGTGCTTAACAGAAGAAATATCAACACTATAGTTTTGCAATGGGCACAAACAGTTCCAAAGGAGTACTATCGAAGTGTATATGACAAGACCAGAGCAAACAATGTAGTGTCGATGTTACAAGGTCGCTTCAAGAAACATACAAGAGGAGTTGCTGAGAAGATATTTAGGGTGAAATTTGCGGAATCCTACGGCGACGGCAACGCAAAATATTTTGCCGTGATGGGTCCGTATTACCGGGAATTGTTTTGCTCACAGGGTGTTTCAGAAAAGAAATTGGTGGTAACAGGACATCCGGAGTTCGACCGTTTGCACGAATTGTCGCTCGGCATCAAGGGACCGACTATCAAACAGACCATCCTGGAAGATTTCGGTCTTGATAATGCAAAACCAGTATGGATATTGGCAAGAGAGGCAATCGTTTATTTCAAATTAGTGTCTCAGGAAAAGGACAAAGAAGATATATGCACAGTCCTTGATATACTCTCGGAATATCATCCGCAGGTACAGATCGTCTTGAAACTGCATCCACGTGATTCCGAGGAGTACTATGATTTCGTTAAGAATACATTCCCGCATGTGATTCTCATTCATGAATGTGATTTGTATAGTTTGATTGCGGCATGTGACTTGTATATCTCTCAGATTTCAAATACTATGATGTGGGCGGTTGCCCTTGACAAGCCGGTCATCAGCTACGACTTCAACAACCAGCCTTACTGGCACTACTTTCGGGACAAAGAAGGAATTATCAAGGCTGATTCACCACAAGAACTATCCGAAAAGGTTC
>Ga0307420_1000929_pt1 | contig 13166 bp, 10 predicted proteins | sample SalMarWE160240MG_2_FD_202167 | JGI IMG/M metagenome (GOLD analysis project Ga0307420, IMG submission 202167) | Salt marsh sediment microbial communities from the Plum Island Ecosystem LTER, Massachusetts, United States - WE1602-40 | ecosystem: Environmental > Aquatic > Marine > Intertidal zone >... | reverse complement strand
AAGTAAAGAGCGGCGGCAGATTCTTCGGGAGACAATCGGGGTTATGAAGCTCCTTTGGACGGAAGATGTGGCGAATTATGAAGGGGAGCATTTCCAATTGAAGGATGCCATCATCAGCCCAAAGCCGGTCCAGAAACCCAATCCACCAATTTATATCGCCTGCAACACCAGTCGCAGGTTGATGCCCCGTATGGCTGCTCAACATGGAGATGGATTAGGAATGAATTGGGGCCATGATCCGACAGTAGCTGTCACAGTGAAGGCTTTCCAGGAAGAATGGAAAGCCTTTGGGAGGGACCCTGAAGATTATGCCGCCTTGCGAAAGGCGATTATCATCTTCACCCATGATAAAGATGAAGAGAAAGCCAGGAGATACTTTTCCGAGATCACTACTTTCCCCGATGATGTCCGGCAGACAGCCTCACCAGCCAAAGTTCCAAAGGGATCTGATCCCGAAATGATGGTCATAGGTAGTCCTTCTCATGTGGCTGAGGAGTTAGAACGGCGAGTCTTTGAAATGGGCTTCAACCAGTTAATGGCCACCTTTGTCGTTTGTGAGGATATTAAAGCAGAGACGGATGGTCTACCAGGTTGGGCCGGATCCTACTTAGCCGGTCTTCGAATACTTGCCGACGAAGTTTTACCTCCATTAAGACGATCTTGACCAGGGTGGCATTGATCGTAGGGATAGATTCAAGACAATCGAGATGAAAATTCGCACAAAAAGGCATTCTTAGGAGGTTCGTGGTGCAGATACGTTTTGTGATTCCAGTATCTTGGCCTGAGGCTCTCAGTGTTGCTAAAAAGGAATATCCAGGATTCGCTCGTCCGGACACAGAAATCAGCAGCGTTATCCTGGACGAGAGGGTGGTGCCAAGAGATGCACATCCCAGTGAAGGCTTCGTTACCCCCGAAATATTGGGAAAGATTAAAGAGGCAGAACAGGATGGGATTGACGCAGTCGTGATTGATTGTATGGCGGACCCTGGAATGGAAGCTGGCCGGAATCTGGTCTCAATCCCGGTAATTGGGCCAGGAGATTGCGCATAAAATGCACTCTGCAACGCTGCCAGGTAGCCCCTGGAAGGACCCTGGAGAGAGCTTTCTTAACGCCTTCGTTGGCATCACTGATCGGCAGTTTCACATCCTTCATGCCGCGTCTGACCAGCGAACGCAAGAATTCCAGCCAGAAAGCTTCATCCTCGCTTCCACCGAGGTCAAACCCTGGGTACCTCCCATTTTCGCGCGTAAATGGGAGGTACCCACTGTAGGGGGAAATTAGTCCATTGTCTCAATAATTTCTATTGTTTCCACACTATCTGCACCATAACTGCACCAGAAATATCATTTAATTCAAGTGGATTGGCGACTCGATAATACAAGACCCGCATTTGAATATATCAAGCGGGGTCTTTGAGATTAAAAACTAGATTTGTGGTTTACGAATATCTGGTTATTATATTTTAGATTTTGAGAAATATATGAGTGCTTAATCCTCTCTAATGCTTACGTATAATTTGGATTTTCGTAAATATTATAAAACAAAAAGAAACTAGTGCAAGCAATGATTATTCGATTAGATTTTCTTGTGAATCTGCGGTGATTGTAATAGTCTGGGCGGCTTTCTAATATTGATAATGACAAAATCTGCTGTTAGGTAGCGCGGATTTGTTATCAGCGGCTTCCTCTCTGGGTCCAGCACCCTTCATTAATATGCTGCCAGGTTATTACGGGGTACGAAGGCCTTTATCTCAATCCTCAAAAGACAATAATATACTAATTTTTTCCTGCACCTCAGCGATGGTGCTTCTGGACAGTTGACAGATTAGCTCGGCATCCCGGATATCCCAATCTAAATTCTTAACCTGGTCAGTTAGCATCACCCCCTCAACTGGCAAGCCAGGCGGTATTCTTACCTCAAAGGGATAGCCCATGATCTGATTTGTGATCGGACAGAGAATGGACAAGCCTACTTTACCATTATATGCCTTAGGAGACAGAACAACAACGGGCCGTCTGCCGCTTGCTCATGTCCTGTTTGGGGATCCAGAGTGATCCAGATTGCATCCCCGCGTTCAGGGATATAGTCCCCTTCCTTCTTTACCACGCATCTCTACCCATAGCGGGACCCGTGTTCACTTCGCTATGAAGATTCTCTTCTGTTACCTGGTCAAGCAGCGCTTCGAGTTCTAGCGGGGTCTCCCTTGCGGGGAAAATTACAATTGTCCCGTTGTCGATTGTTATGTTTACCAGGGAGTCTTCCTCAAGCCCGACTTCAGCAGCAACAAGTTTCGGAATTCGCAGCCCAAGACTATTCCCCCATTTATTGAACTTTAAGCTGTGAAGGAAATTGTTTTGCAATGTAAATTATGAAATCAGTTATACAAAATCATTTACGCTTTCAACCTCTTCCACCTCCTTGAGTGTAAATGTAAGAAGCATCCCTCCTGCTACAACCACAGCCGTTGTACCAAAAAGCAAGGTGTAAGAAGTTGTTTCTAAGAGCCACCCACCCAAGATAGGAGCCAGGATCTGCATCCCCCTGATGGAATTGCTTAATCCAATATAAAGGGGGCGTTGATTTTTTGGGGCTATTTCTAGTAAATAATTGGAAAATCCTAACATCCAAGAAGAGTATACAAAACCCAGAGCCACGTAAACAAAGGGATAAAACTTAGAGAAAGAGTAATTTCCCACCAGCTGAGTTATACATGCAAAGAGCGGTCCTGCTACTGAAAAAAATCCTCCCGCCCACATGACAATTCGCGGCCCCCAACGATCATTGACCGCGCCAAATATTATTCCACCCGCACCTTTCCCCAGCGTCTGTGCAGCCACAAACCCTCCAACAACAGACATGGGGAGGTGTAACTTATCAACTGCATGTCCGACGTAAAAGGGAGTGGATAAACTAATCATTCCGACAAGAAGACGAGCTACAGTCCATCGCCTAAAAAGGGCATCTTCTCTCAATGGGGCCAACCAATCATTGATTTTGGGCTTAGGATCAATTTCTCTATCTATTTTTGATTCTAGAGGCTCACGGATAGAAGCCAAAGCTATAGTAGAGGGAATTAAGACTATAACAGCCAGACTAAAAATTAGGACATAATTTTTGGGAAATGGAAGGTTGGGGTTTCCTAATATTGAGGCTATTGTTGCTCCGGCACCAAGCCCGGCCAACCCACTGATCAGTTGGGCCGTACCTAGCAGTCGTCCCCTCTGTTTCATGGGGATAGCTTTGGCCAAAATATCGAACCAAGCCACGGAAGTGATGCTGTCACTGAGGGAGAAGAGCCCCAAGAGAATAAAGAAGAATACTAATATAGCCACAGGGTGCTCTCCCAGTCCAGCCCACAAAGCAAGAGCTAACCCAACAAATACAAGACGACCCCACATACCACCCATTAAATAAGGTTTTTTTCGCGACTTGCCAGTTATTTGATATGCGATCACTACTTGAGGTAAAAGCCAAAACCCATCGTAAACAGTTCCAATTAACCCAATTACCAGGGATGAATCAGTGAATTGCCTTACAAAGGCTGGCAAGACACTGTTTGGGTCGAAAAAAGAGAGTGCAGTCCAAAAGCAGACAGCGTCTGTCAAGAGAGCAATATAGTTCCAACGATAATGAGGTGGGAGATCAGTTTGATTATTTTTGATCATTGGTTAGCTTTAGGAAATACGTGGCCCTGACTATACTTCAGTGAAACAAAAATGAACAGTATAACAAACCTGAAAAATATCTTTCGATAATGGTTAGATATTAGCCTTTAGTCTAAAAATCTTATCCTACACTGACAATCCAACCTTCCTATTGAACTCCCTGATCAGTTCATCTATATCCGGCACCTGCTGGTGGAAACCGTCCCAGTAACGATCTTCAAACCACTGCTGATCGAGGTCCTCCACCGTTCGATCCAGTTGCTCTTCGTTAATCGTAAGGTCAATCATGTTCTCCTATTCCTTTATTAAAACGTAAAAACAGCCTCCCCTTCCCCACTTAAGTTCTGGATCATATAGGGTCTGATTTAAAAAGACCCGAATAAAAAGTTCGTGAGCTAACATTCATGCTCAGGTGTAATAAGGTATTGAAGTACACCCTTCTAATTATTAGCGAGAAGGGCTTTCCCAAAAACGAAGAAAACCATCATTAGGCCTTGCAAGATCAAACACACCCGGTAAATCCGTTAAGCCGCACATGGTAAAATTACACAACCACTGGCGATTATGGAAACAAGGAAATTGACGGCAATATCTCATCAAGACCATTTTTACCGCGGTATTTTAACCATATCAACGTGATATTTATATTAATTTATATAATTTTATGCTATTTTCATAATCAGCGGTCAAGCCCGATTCTCCCTATTTCCTTCCAGTGAAGATATTCCCGATTCATTAGTTACCCAAATGGTTCCCAACTTAATCTGGGATGCAGAGCACCCCCAGCTTCCCTCATGTCTGGTATACTGGTTTCTAGAAGACTGTTGATTTACCTAATCGCTGGCGCGAGTTGCTAACCTTGGGTTCGTGGCCAAAGCGGTCCGGTACAAAACTAGTTTTTGCTACAGATCTGTACTATACACCTTGTCAACTGAGATAGGATGAACCATGCGACCATTAGATGAGCTCGATCTCGCTATCTTGGCTGAACTGGAAAACAATGCAAGAATCATGATCTCCGAACTGGCAAGACGCCTTACAAGCCCCCCTTCCACGATCCGAGATCGAATACAAAGGCTCGAAGATGACGGAGTGATTAATGGATATACCGCAATCATTAATCCCGAAAAACTTGGCCTAGGAATCAAGGCTGTCATTAAAGTAAAGCGGGCCGAAAACATCTCGCTGGAGAACTCTCTTTATGAACCATCAAAACTGCTTGCGGTGACCAGGGTACAAGCGCTGACTGGTGACACAGATGAGCACATCACCATTTATGCACACGATGTGGAAGATCTCAAAGACATTATTTACAATAAAATAGGATCGCTTTCAGGTTTGTCCTGGTTGAGCACCGGCATCGTTTTGGACGAGATCAGCTCCCCTTTGACTCGCCGCTTCCGGACCAAGAAAAACAGTGAAGAACAAGAAAATTCATAGAGAGACCGCACCCACAGCCTAGATACCTATATCTTATTACTCAACTTTTCCCCAAGACACTGTCGTACATTATTATTGCTGCGGAATGTTTATGCGTCTATGGGAAATGTTTCTCATTAGAAAGAGTAACATTTAATGAAACCCGGCAATGTTCACAAGATTATCTCCCGAAGTATGCTTGGGGATGGCAAACCGATAGTACTCGATCTAGAGAAATCTCACGATGTTTTTTTGGCAGACGCTCTTTCCAGGTAAATTCGTATTCCTTCTGGATAAAGATCACCTGCTAATTCAGGAGGTTACTTTCTTTCTTCTATTCTCGGTATTCAAGCTGCAGTAAAACCCACCACGATATAGGCTTCGTTTTCTCGATAATAGGTATTAAAGTTGTGAAAATCCATGATTGAAACAAAACACGGACAATAATCTACCTATACTCTTCCAGTAACTGGTCCGTCCATATCTATTCTTCCCACACAATTCCATATGCGGCTACACATAAAACGCAAGCTATCGGTATGCCACTTGTAGGTATTTATGAGCTGGCATCGTTGGGACACGGACATCAATGTAGAACTAAGGCTTCCGATCAACTCCTTGCCCCAGTACAAAACAATTCATCCAATCAAGAAGCGCCTCGTTTTGGGCTCGGCGTACAACTGGGGACCCCTCGATTGATCCTCCATGGGAACTATTAGGAAGGCGTAGCATCTCAACGATACAATCGTTGTCTTTGAGTACAGCATAGAATTGTTCAGATTGTTCCGCGGGACATCGATAATCCTCTTCTCCCTGAATTAGCAATGTAGGTGTTTTACTACGATGCGCGTATGTGATCGGGGAGCATCGCTGGTAAACTTCTGGGATTTCATGCGGCAGTCCACCTAATTCCTCTGGGGTACGTTCAACACCCTGATCACTGACGCCGTATATAGTCACCCAATTAGTAACCGGATTTTCCGGCACAGCAGCTTTAAAACGAACTGTTTGGCCAACTATCCAACAGGACATATACCCCCCATAAGAGAGCCCACAACAGCCCATGCGATCAGGATCAACAATACCTTTCTCGATGGCGAAATCAATACCCTTCATCAAGTCTTGATAATCAAGGTTACCGTAATCACCTATGATCGCTGAACTAAAATCGTCTCCATACCCAATTGATCCACGATAATTGATGAACACCACTGCGTATCCCGCACCGGCTAGCATGTGATGATCGAAGGAAAATATATAACCACAACTGGCATGTGGTCCACCATGCATATACAAAACTGCAGGGTATGGAGCTTTTCCTATGGCTGGTTTTAATACCCACCCTTCCACTTGAACCCCATCAGTACCAGAAAACAACAAATTTTCAACTTCCGGTAAAAGCCAATTGCTCTTCAAATCGTCATTGAGGTGTGTTAGTTGTCTTTCATTGGATCCATTTAATTCAGAAATATAAAGGTCGAACGGACTTAAGACAGTGCTTACAGCAAACACCAGATTGTTGGATTCCAAACCAAGTGGTATGCAGGTTCGTTCGCCTGATATGATTGGGGTCCATGATTCCGATCCTTCAAGGGCAACTCGATAAATATGAAGAGCACCCCCTTCTTGCACTGGAATATAGGCGGATTTTCCCTTATTGTTAATAAGAATTCTTGGACTCATTAGAGATCCAAAAGGTAAATCACCATCCAAATCCCCTCCCACAGGAAGCAAAAGATTCGAAGTTCTGGATCTGGGTTCGCTATCTAGTAAATCGGTCACCCAAACGTTCTCATTTGATCCATCGGGTAGGCCATGCGGATTCCCAATGAAAACAATATTTTTGCTATCAGGCAACCAAGCGGCAGAAGAACCATATCCCCAATCCTTTACAATATCAGAAACTTGCCCATTTAAGTACACTAATTTTAGAATTGGATAAACTCTAAATGAATCTGGGGCCATTTCAGCCTTGAAAAGAATCATACCTCCGTCAGGTGACCAGACCGGATCGCTATTATAGGATTCATCATGGGTAAGTTGTTTCGGTTCACCCCCTTCGACAGAGATTATATATATATCCTGCCCGTGATCTCCCAGATATCCCATCCCATTAACGCGGTATATATGGCGGGAAATGCGATAAGGCTTTGTACGGTCTTGAGGTTCAACCGCTGGAGAGGCAGCGAAAGCGATATACTTCCCATCGGGCGACCAAGCAGGACCGTCGTTGACACCCAGGGGCATATCTGTCAAAGGCCATGACTCACCCCCATCTACAGCAATAAGGCGGATTTGTGGTTGATCATCTCGCGTCGATAGAAAAGCAATCAACTTGCCATCTGGTGACCACACTGGATTTGTATCCTGAGTTAATCCAGATGTGAGTTGGCGTGATTTGCCCATATCGAGAGATAAAATCCAAATGGCCACTTGTTCCTTCTCGCTCTCACCGTCCACAGTGGAAATGGTATAGGCCACTGTTTTTCCATCAGGTGATAGCTGCCCATCCTGTATGAATTTAAGTTTGAACAAATCCTCAGGTTGTACTGTCCGAAACGTTTTCTTCCCGTCCATGTCATTCCTTTTGAGATAATGAAATCCAAAAAAATAGTGTCTTATTCTACCAGCACATATCCCATCTCATCGTGTAAACGTGCGGCAAAATTCAATACATGAAAGATCTGCGCGGTGTGCCTTTTTGTTGATGACGGCACCAAATCGGATTCGCTCTGGCAAGCGATCATCTTCTCCGACCCGAAAAAGCCCATCTCTTAACTCAACTAACACATCTTCCTCCCCTGATGGGTGAACCAGCATAAGAGTATCCCTCCGAAGGATTACCCGGATATTTGAAAACCAGGGGTTATGAGCACGATAGTGCCCAAGAAAGGCGTCCCATCCTTCAGGATGGTGGAAGCTTGTCGGACCCCCGTATTGTTCGTTTGTGTACCAGTCCGCCCCATGGAATGCTTCCACCACCTCTCCATCCTCGCGTCCAAAACGGAGAAGGAAAATATCAAAGTCCGGGTGATTCACAAAGAAACAATCCTGACCTCGCTGTTGAAGTTCAATGAGCTCTTCGTTATAGGAAAAGACCAGCCGATCTTCTTTAGATTTCAACACGAAAGACCGGGATCTCGCCTTTCTATCGTTTCGAAAGGCAATCTGGTAGATTCCGTCATAATCCTTTGCATTTTCAACCTTGTACTGGTCGATCAGCGGGACTTCGGGAAGTGTTTCCTGATTTAAATTGGTTCGCGCCAGCTCCAATGCGTATTTGATAATCTCTTCATCCGCCTGGTCAGCAGAAGCGTTCATAAGTACAACCGACCCCAATCCATCTTCCATATCGAGAAAAATAAAGGCGTAATACCCGACCATCCCTCCTCCATGGTAAAAACAGGTGTGCCCATCTAATTCTCGAGTCACAAGCCCATATGCGTAGCAAGATTCCTTTCCTTCCCCCGCTGATTCTATTACTGGTGTCGTCATCAGTTCAAAACTATCTTCAGACAGGATGCGATCTTGTGGTCCCTTCCCGTGATTCAACAGCATACGTAGGTAGATTGACATATCAGCAACCGTCGAGGCAATACTGCCCGCGCCTTCTGCATGCTCTAGCCATGTCGCAGGAGCAAGTGGACGGCTGAGGGACAAAGGGCGATCGTCATAATAAGCCTCATATCCAACAACCAGTCTATCGCGTGTATCGTTCTTGACGATAGGCACAGTTGATGACATCCCTAAAGGATCGAGGATCCTTTCCTGGATAATATCCTCATAGGGCTGTCCAAGTATGTCTTCCAAAATCACGCCCAGCGTCTTATAGCCCGTATTTGAATAATGAAAAAAAGTGCCCGGGGGAACAGCAACCTCTGTCTTGCGCAAAGACCAAACCTCATAGTGCGGATCGCCTGGAAAGTCAGGGCCGGCGATTATTCCAGCTGTGTGGCTTAAAAGATGATGTATCGTTATTGGTTCATTACTGGAATTTACAGAGAACCAAGGAAGGTATCGCGTTATCGGCTCATGAAGATCCAATATCCCTTCCTCCACCAGTTGCAAGATGGCAATGCTAGTAAAAGATTTCCCAATTGACCCGATCTCAAACAGCATCTCAGGAGAAAGAGGTTTTTCTGCTGCTACATCAGAAAATCCATGGATAGATTCATAGATCTGTTCCTCCCGATTGGTCACCGCCACAGCAATACCAGGGATATTGAAAGCCTTCATATTCTGATCAATGAATTGCCCTAATCGACTGTAAGTTTCCTCTGAGTATGTCATTTAGTGGTCTCCTCTTCTTCCATTTCTATCGGCTTGCCGGCTTTCAAACTGTAATACATCACAGGTGCGCGCTCCATCGATACACCAATTACCTGGATCGCCGGGTTGGCTGACTTCAGGGCCAAAGCAATCCCGTCCAACAAACCACCTCCTGCCAGAGGTACAATGGCTGTATCAATCTCAGCCAGGTCCTTAAGTAACTCCAAACCGATGGTGCCTTGCCCAGCAATCACATAAGGATCATCAAACGAGTCAATCATGGTCAATCCCCGCTTGTCCGCCAACTGCAAGGCGTGATCCACAAATTCATCGTTGCCCCCACCATATACCTCAACATCGGCATCGTGACAGCTGATTGCATCTACCTTGTTATCAGGAGACTTTGCGGATACACAGATCACGGTATTTACATTTAAGCTATTTTCCATGAAAGCAACCGTTTTGCCATGATTACCGCTAGATCCGGTAACAACACCCCGGGTCTTTTCCTCCGGGGTGAGATTAGGCATCTTATTAACAGCCCCACGAACTTTGAACGAGCCTGTCTCCTGCAGATTCTCAAGTTTTAGGTAGACCGAACCGCAAGCACGGTCCACCATCGTCCGAGAATTGACAATCGGGGGGTCCTCCGGATGATGGGTGCAATTTTCTTTCTCGCCTGGTATATATCATGTAAAGTCACATCTGGAACGGTCATTCATACCCTCATTTTTGGATATTACAGAACTTTTCCGGGGAGGGCGCCACTGTGTTCGCCCTTATCAATCACTACCTCTCCATTAACGATGACATAAGGAATGCCATCAGGGTATTGATGGGGATCAGTGTAGGTTGCTTTGTCGGCAATCGTCAGGTCATTAAACAGAACCAGGTCGGCCCAGGCTCCTTCCCTGATCACCCCTCGGTCTTCCAGACCAAAGCGCTCTGCGGTCATCATGGTCATCTTGTGTACGGCTTCTTTCAGTGACAATACCTTCTCTTCACGCACATAATGTCCCAATACCCGGGGGAAAGTACCATAACTTCTCGGATGTGGCTTGCTTTTAGACAATACCCCGTAAGGGGCCAGGGCTTCCCCGTCGCTGGCTATAACAACTAGGGGATGGCTCAGTAATCTACGTACATTTTCTTCCAGTTGCCCAAAACATACACACTCCACCTGTCCCTCGCTGATCACAATCAGGTCAAAAGCTGTTTCAAGTGGGTCTTTTCCCCGGTCCGCCGCTATTTCCGCTATGGTTTTACCCTGTACCTCCGGGCGAGGTGGACAATCAGTGATCATGAGGTCAGACCAATCACGCATGCCACCGCGATTTTCCCACTCATCCCGATTCTCTTGCCAATCTTTTTTGAGTTGAATTCGTACCGCGGGATCAGCTAACCTTTCTCCAACAGCCTTTCCTCCACCAGCTTGAGCCCAGTAAGGGAGAATGTAAGCAAGCCAACTCACACCAGCATCGTAGGGATACTGGTCACAACCTAACCTCAACCCCTTTGATACCGCATCTTCAAGTATGGTCACCAACTTATCCACGTCTTCCCAATTCCGATAACCTTCCAGTTTGATATGAGAAATCTGCACCTGGATCCCTGCTTGATTGCCGATCTCAACTGCTTCTGACACAGCCTCGAGAAGATAGTTAGTCTCACTGCGAATGTGAGAGGTATAGATACCCCCATGCTTCGCAACAACTTTCGCCAAACCAATGACTTCTTCAGTTTTTGCGTAAAAGCCTGGAGGATAAAACAGGCCAGTGGAAAGACCACGCGCACCCTGCTCCATAGCCTGTTCTACCCTTCTCTCCATCTCATCCTGTTGCTCAGGTGTAGGCTGGACATCGTCATAACCTAAAACCCCGCCTCGGACGGTGTTATGACCAACCAAGGGCACAACATTTACAGCTGTCCCTTTCTCTCGTAGCTTCTCCCTATATTCAGCCATCGTTGTCCAGGACACATCCACGCCAATATCTTGGGCTGCTGCTTGTGCTTCATATTTGGCCGCACCGATCAACGGGGCTGGCGAATCACCACAGTTCCCAATAATTTCTGTAGTGACTCCCTGGCGAACCTTGCTCTCAGCGCGCGGCTCAACCAGTAAAGTCAAATCAGAATGCGTGTGTGGGTCTATAAATCCGGGCGTTAATGTCAAACCGCTTGCGTCAATAGTTCGCCTGGATTCTTGTTCAATGTCCTGAGAGATTTTTTCAATGCGCCCTGCCACAACCGCAACATCGGCACTGAAGGCTTGTTTGCCAGTGCCGTCAATCACAGATGCGTTTTTTATTAGAAGATCTAACATATTTGCCTTCTTATCTTTCCTAGCTGAATTACCCAGACCATTTGATATTAATTATTGCTCTTTACAGCACCATCCTAAAATATAATAATTCAAAATCAATATGTGAATTCATGAAGAAAAGTTGGTTAGATTTTGTTAGGTTGCGTGCTCATTGTTTGTATCAACAAGCAAGCTGCCTGATGTTGAACGCCAACATCCTCCAAGGCCGGCTCGATTTGTGAGCACTTATCAACCGCGATTGGACAGCGTGGATGAAACCGGCAGCCTGAAGGCAACTCAATGGGATTAGGCGTTTCTCCTTCGAGAATCGTTCTATCTCGGCGACGGCGGGGATTCGGGACCGGGATTACAGATAGGAGCGCTTTAGTATAGGGATGTTTGGGATCTTCCAATACCTGATTGGTAGGTCCGATCTCCATGATTGAACCCAAATACATCACGGCAATCCGATCGGTAAAGTATGCAGCAGTTGCTAGGTCGTGGGTGATGTAAAGGATGGTGATCCCGCGCTCATTGCGTAGCTTGAGCAACAAGTTGAGAATCTGAGCCCGGATGGAGACATCCAGCATGGAAACTGGCTCGTCAGCAATCAGCAGCTCAGGATTCAGCACTAATGCGCCTGCGATCACCACTCGCTGACGCTGCCCCCCTGATAACTCTTCAGGATAACGATCTATAAAGGCATCCGGGGGTTCAAGTCCAGCATCTGCCAACGCTATCTTAACCCTGTTGGCTTTTTCTTCACGATTCTTAACCAGATTATGTACTTCCAAAGGTTCAGCTACTGAGTCAAACACAGTCTGGCGAGGATTAAGCGATTCGTACGGATCCTGGAAAATAATTTGTATCTGCCTTCGAAGCTTCAGCCGTTCACCGCTATTTATAAGTTCGGGGATATTTTGCTGTTTGAACAGAATATCTCCCTCCGTTGGCTCAACCAAGCCCAGCACATTCAATGCAATCGTCGTTTTTCCTGATCCCGATTCACCAACTAAACCTAAAATTTCACCTTTTGCGAGGGAAAAGCTGACCCCATCCACCGCACGAACATAGCGCTCACTTCTACCAAGCAAAGTACCCAGGATGCCTTGGGATAATGGAAAATATGTACGCAAATTATTGATTTGTAAAATTTTCTCTTGTTGTGTTTGTGATCTTTGATCCATAATTATTACTCAACCAAGTGACAGGCTACATAGTGATCCGGGCCGACACGTTTCAGTTTTGGCGTCTTATCCCCACAATAATCTAACTTACAATGACAGCGAGGTTCAAAACGACATCCCGTCGGCAACATATCAAGTGGGGGCGGGGAACCAGGAATTGTGGCTAAATCTGAGTTTGGTTTATCTATATCAGGAAAAGCTTCAAGGAGCCGCTGAGTATAAGGGTGTTGGGGGTCGTTATAGATAGTGTCCACGCTCGCGTACTCTGCAGTTTTACCACAGTACATTACCAACACTTCATCGCATATTTCAGCAACTACCCC
>Ga0307420_1000925_pt1 | contig 13190 bp, 14 predicted proteins | sample SalMarWE160240MG_2_FD_202167 | JGI IMG/M metagenome (GOLD analysis project Ga0307420, IMG submission 202167) | Salt marsh sediment microbial communities from the Plum Island Ecosystem LTER, Massachusetts, United States - WE1602-40 | ecosystem: Environmental > Aquatic > Marine > Intertidal zone >... | reverse complement strand
TATGCCTCTTTTCTAATCAATGTAACTTTGGTAATTAAATCTCTTTTTTTAATAATTTCCTTTCGTAGCGCCACAAGTTATTCTATCCAGATCAAGGAGATTGTAGGTAGCGTAAAGAATTTTAATCACAAGGTAGTGGGCGGCATATCAAAAACCAGGTAGTCGAGGTGTGAGAACTTTTACTGGATTTTCTTAAATGCCAGGATCAAAGCATATTCCTCCAGCCCGGGAGAGTATTTTATGACCTCGAAGTATTTCTCTCAATTGTAGGCCGTCAAATAGGAATAGATCTTTTTGATTTGATTCTGACCATCCTTGAGATAACGCCGTATCCAATAGTCCTGATCGATCTCTATCGCCGACAGATTTGGGGCAATCTGGACCGGCCTGTCAGAGAAGCTTTTCTCAAAGATGTCGCACTGGTTATGGGCAGGATCCAATGAGACAATCAGTACCTTGAAGCCCTTGTGCGCCAAGAAAACGGAATTGAGCGCTACTGAGGTCGGTTTTCCGACCCCGCCTTTACCCATAAAAAATGTTCGTTGCGTCAGCCATACTCACCCTATGTCAAATACTGAAAAAAGGTCTGATATCGGCTCCTAGGCAGTATCCACTTTTTCCATCATGAGCATATGCTCTGGCTCCATAAGAGGCATCAAATCCAGCGAAATCTGCATTGGTGGCGATGATAAACAGACAAAAGACGCCAAACCCAAGATTCCAAAGATATGGTCCAGCTCTTCAGCCTCAAACTCGATTGTTTCTATTGCCTTACCGCGTGCCATCCCATCAGCGACTTTCCATGTTTCAAGGAGTTTTTTTATGGTTTTTACTATTGGCTTCATCTAAATAACCAGCGATAAGGTAATCGTATGTTCTCTTTTTGTCAACAGTAATGCTCTGTGGTACAATCTCATGGAATGAATGGATAATCTGATCGCTTTCCTATAAAGTATTTGCTAATCATGTCTACTCTGCTTTTAGCTGACATCATTGCTATCATTCATCTTGGATATGTTATCTATGTTATTCTGGGGTTTATCCTTATTGTCGTAGGTATCATTCTTAGGTGGAAATGGATAAGAAACCTTCCCTTTCGTATCACTCACTTGTTGGCTATTGTTGGGGTTGCTTGTGAGGCATTACTGGGGGTAAATTGTCCTTTAACAGTCCTTGAATTTAAGCTCAGGTATGCGTCGAATCTTTCTGAAGAGAAGATCTCTTTTATCGGCGCTATTGCGGGCTCCCTTCTGTATTATAATGCACCCGGGTGGTTGTTTACAATAATCTATGCCGCCTTTGCCATAATAGTGGCAATAACATTTATCATAGTGCCGCCTACAAGAAGCCATTAACCTTAAGGAATAGTTTCATTAAATGGATTTTTACACACAATCGTCTCATCCCTCTCTGAGCCAACAGATATAATCGAAACTGGAATGCCGACACACTTCTCAATCCATTTTACATAGGCCTGAGCATTGTCTGGGAGGTCTTCAAGGGTCCTCGCCCCAGAGATATCTTCCTCCCATCCATCCATCGCATTATACACAGGGCTACATTTGTCAAGGATAGACAGCTGAGCCGGGATATTTTCAAGTCTTTTTCCCTCATGCTCATAGGCTACACATAGATTAACCGGATCCAAACCTGTTAATATATCAAGCTTTGTTATTGCCAGATGGGTCAGCCCATTTATACGAGCTGAATACTTTGCTACAAGCATATCCAGCCAGCCACACCTGCGTGGCCTGCCAGTTGTGGCACCAAATTCTTGCCCTTTTTCTTGAAGGTAATCACCGGTCTCATCAATGAGCTCACTGACAAATGGACCAGCACCAACGCGAGTTGTATATGCCTTTACAATACCGATAATGCTGTCCAATCTCTTCGGCCCTATGCCTGCTCCTATGCATGCATTTGCTGCCACAGGGTTGGAAGAGGTGACATAAGGATATGTGCCGTGGTCAATATCTAATTGTGTTCCTTGGGCTCCCTCAAAAAGGATGTTTTCATTCCTTCTCATTGCCTCATCTAGTTCAGTGGAGACATCAACAATAAATGGGGAAAGCTCGTGAGCTATTGAAAGGTATCTCTCTGCGATAGGCTGATATTCCAGGGGTTCGCTTCCAAAAAAATTAGTGAGATAAAAATTTTTCTCTTTTAAGTTTGCCTTAATTTTCTCCTTTAATATATCCGGATCTGTTAAATCAATGATTCTTATTCCCACTCTGGCCACCTTATCCTCATAGCATGGGCCTATGCCTCTACCAGTAGTCCCAATCTTGGAGGCTCCTTTTGCCTTTTCACGGGCTATATCAATGGCCTTATGGTAAGGCATGATGAGGTGGGCCCTCTCGCTTACACCTAATCTTTTGGGATTAATAACTATTCCTTTATCAAAGAGTCCTTGTATCTCCTCTAAAAATACCTCAGGGTCAACTACTACTCCATTGCCAATAAGGCATCTCGTATCTGGATAAAGTATCCCCGAAGGTATAACATGGAAAATAGATTTCTTACCATCCACCACAAGCGTGTGTCCGGCGTTATTGCCCCCTTGAAATCTGACTACCTTATTTACCTGAGCGCTGAGAAGATCAACGACCTTTCCTTTTCCTTCATCGCCCCACTGTGTGCCAACAACAACGACATTAGACATATCTTTATACCTCGATAAAAGAACTTTTTTGACAGCCTTTTTCAGATGAAGCTAGACCCATCACCGCTATGAATCCCTCTGCCTCATAAAATCCTTTATGTTTACAATCTTTGGTGTATCTTTTTTCCGCAGTTTCCCGCTCCTGATTTTTTTAATCTTCTCTATATATTCCTGTAATTCTGAATTATTTTCCAAGATTTCCCCAATTTGATTCTCAAATTCCTTTAAAGAACTCTCAAGTTCATCCATATCAATAGAAAAGGCAAAGAAAGAGGCCAGAAGATTAACGATCCTAATTACTACCTTAAAATTTGTACCTCTCAAGTATAATGGTGAACGGCCCCAAAGCCCAATAAATGGGTAGCTTTCTTTTTCTGCCTTCTGCATAATAAGTGCATGTATCCCGGAGGGGCCCTCATATTCAATGAGAGGAATGTCTTTATCAACAAAAACATCTTTCCAGTCCCCAAAAGGATACACTCCAGAGACTATGGCCTCAGTATGAAGGACATCATCATACATCCCCCCAAGGCTGACAATAAGAGAAACGCCCCATTGTTTGCACAAATGAAACAGGACCTGAATAAACATAGACCACCTATAGTCTGGCTCCTGTGCCTTTAAGAGGATAATATCATTTTTTCCTTCCTTGTTAGGCCAAAAATAAAAAGATATCTTGCTTAGAACCAGATCATAAAGCCTCCCTTTTTTGATAGTAATAACTGGTCTGTTTTGAGTAAACTGGTAAAAATAGTCCGGATCTATCTCAGCTATCAATGTAGCCCTCTTTTTTTCAATAATGTAGTCTATCGACTTTAGGGCAACATTACCAGCGTTTGACCAGTCTCCAAATCCAACAATAAGCACAGGATCATGTAGTTGAGGCATTTGATAAAATGTAAAGAGGTCTTCGGTCATAGTGTAATATTCTCCCAATATTTTGCTCGTGTCAATAGTGCTTTGCTGTAGATAATTTCTCTCTTATGCCCTCCTAAGTAACTCGTGCATCAAGAAAGTTATTTAAAAGGATTAACCCAAATATCTGGACCAATGCCGCTGACTGACAACTAACTACCGATACTGCCTTTATAAAATGAACTTATTTTTTCTACAATATATTCAATCTGCTCATATTGTAACTCCGGGTAAATTGGTAATGCAATGGTCTGTGCTGCAGCCTCAACGGAAACAGGGCAATCCTCTGGGCGATAACCCAAATATCGAAAACATTCTTGAACATGAAGCGGAACTGGATAATAAATCTCGCACCCTATCCCCTGATTGACCAAATATTGCTTTAATTCATCTCTATTCCGATCAACCTTTACGACAAATTGGTTATATATATGTCTCCCTTTTTTCTCAAAAGGAAGCTCGATCTCTTCCAAACCTTTATGCGCAAATAACGCTCTATAAATGCGTGCATTCTCTCTTCTTTTTTCAGTCCATTGATCAAGATACTTAAATTTTACCAACAGAATTGCTGCTTGAAGGGCGTCAAGCCTGAAATTTCCACCGATAGTTCTATGGTAATATTTTGGTTGAGACCCATGGGCCCTTATTATCTTAAGTTCTTGATATATTTTCTCATCATTTGTACTAACCATGCCTCCATCTCCAAAGGAGCCAAGATTTTTTGAAGGGAAAAAAGAAAAACAGCCATAGGTGCCCATAGATCCAGCTCTTTTAAACAATCCATCGCTAAATCCGTATTCCGCTCCAATAGCCTGAGCTGCATCCTCTATAATTACTACATCGAAAGATTTTGCCATGGCAATAATGTCTTCCATGTCTGCACATTGCCCAAAAAGATGAACAGGCACTATTGCCTTTAAGCGGGACCTCTCTTCTGTATTCAGTGTTGCGATTTTTTTCTCCAATTTCTCAGGATCAATATTATAGGTATGGGTATCTATGTCTACAAACACAGGGATAGCGCCTAACCGGGCAATTGAACCAGCAGTGGAAAAAAAGGTATAAGGAGAAGTGACTACCAAATCTCCAGGACATATATTTGCACTCATTAATGATATGAGTAGTGCATCAGTGCCCGACGAAACACCCACCGCATACTTGACCTGAGTGTAAGCAGCTATTTCGTTCTCCAATGCCTCGACCTTCGGCCCTAGGATAAATCTCTGCGACTGATACACCTCCATAGTGGCTGCTATGATTTCCTCTTCAATGGATTTGTATTGGGCCTTTAGATCGAGAAGCGGTATGTTCAAAAGATCCTCCTTTAATAGAATGTACAGGTATTGGGTATTAGTTATTCACCAAGTTAGAAGCAGGTACAACCTCGGCTTCATGAGTAAGGGTCGTCTGGAAATTTTTTAATAAATCAAAGGTCTTTTTGTGAGGGTGCCCTATTCCTATAGCACTGCCCTTATGTCTAGCCACGCTAAGCAGTCTCTCCATTTGTATTTTTAAGGCATTTTCTGAGAGATGATTATCTAAGAAAATATCTCTGCTTGCTGTCCTGAGAGCCATTCTTTTTGCCACATCAAATGCCACGGTATCACTACTTGTTCTGCTATCAATATAGTAAAGCCCTTTCCTCTTCAACTCGGCCAGCACTATTACCATCTTCTCCTCGTTTTTTGTAAATCTCGACCCCATATGATTATTTACACCAGCAACAAAAGGAATCTGGCTCAAATCCCTAGTAAGTGTATCCAAAATCATTTCTCTATCCATAGATACCAGCAACACCCCATCCCCTGGATTAATAGCAGGATAATTCATAGGTTCCATGGGGAGATGAAGCATTGTTTCTCGACCATCATTCCAGGCCTTACGTGCAATTACCTTCGTATTAGGAGTAAAAGGTAACACAGAAAAGGTGAGGGGTAAATCGAGTTCCAAAAGGGCATTTGCAAGAGAAATGTCATACCCCAAGTCATCTATAATAATACCTATTTTGGGATATGGGAAACGATGAGAAATCTTTTTGTCCTCTCGCATAATTTTTAATCTGTGAGTATACAGGCCTTTGCAGTACACAGCGTAGATTATTTCATTGTCTGATTTTTTATCTATAGTAATTTGTGTCGGTATTGGTAGCTGAGAAATCCTTTGTTTGATTTCCTCTCCCACCTTGAAAACAGAATGCTGTTTTGGGATCCTCGCTTCTATGCTACTAAAATTCCACCTGTAGTTATCTTTCTGTCTCGGAAGAACAGATAAAAAAACTATATTTTCTTCTGGCACTCCTATTGTATAGAATCTATCAGAAATAGACTTATCTATAAGATATATGCCTCGACTTAATTGCTTGGAATAGAGATACACCTCTTCAAATGGTAATGGAGGTCTGGATTTATCCGGTATTGAGAGATACCTTATTACTATAATAACAATTAGAATTGCAAACCCAAGGCTAACAAGGGCGAAATTAAATCTCGTTTTTTTCTTGTCTTTTGATTTAGCCATGTAATGAGATTATACCTTTATCCTTGAGCTTATCTGCTTTCTAATGTAGAGAAAATGTTCCAAGAGCGAAGTATCTGAATCGCCCTTCTTAACTGATTATCATTATCGATACGAGTTCGGATGCGAGACTCCTCATCTGGCACAGCCCCACTCTTTTCCTCTTCCTTTAAATCTGGAGTCTCTTTTTTGATATGGCCTTTCAAATCCCTTTCTCTTATGAAAGCGGGTTTTTTTGGCTCAGTCTCTTCCTTTGTTGGTATAAAGGCAACCTTTATATCCGGCTCAATACCCTTTGCCTGTATTGATCTTCCGCTTGGGGTATAGTATATAGCGGTTGTGAGGCGCAATCCTGAACCATCTGAAAGTGGAAAAAGTGTCTGGACGGAACCTTTTCCAAAGGTAGTAGAGCCTAAAATAAGGGCCCTCTTGTTGTCCTGTAAAGCCCCTGCCACTATTTCTGATGCGCTTGCGCTTCCCTCATTAACCAAGACAATCATCGGATATTTTCTGGGCTTACCGTTCTTGTGAGCGACACTTTCTTCTTCTTTTTTATCCCGGCCTTTAATAGAAACAATCAGCCCTGAATCAAGAAATTTATCGGCTACCTTTACCGCCTGAGACAGCAGTCCTCCAGGATTGTTTCTCAAATCCAAAATCAAGCCCTTCAATCTCTTTTTATTCTCCATATCTTCTAAGGCCTTTGAGAGTTCTTTGCTCGTATTGCCCTGGAAATTAGCAATCCTGAGGTAACCTATATCGAAAGGAAGGGAAAATGAGCGAACACTCTTAATTGGTATCACATCCCTGGTTATCATAAAGTCTATCGGTTTTTCCGTCTCTTTCCTCCTAATGGTGAGTTTAATCTTGCTCCCTTTAGGTCCCCGAATGAGCTTAACTGCATCCATAATGGATAACTCTTTGCTTGATTTGTCTCCTATCATGATTATCTGATCTCCTGCCTTTATCCCAGCCTTAAATGCAGGTGTCCCTTCAATAGGAGAGACCACAGTAAGAACATGGTTTCTGATAGTTATCTCAATTCCTACACCAGAAAATTTTCCTTTTGTCTCTACCATCAATTCTTTGTATTCTTCTGGGCTCATAAAAAAGGAGTGAGGATCCAAGGTCCTCACCATACCCTTTATAGCCCCATATAGAACATCCTGGGGATCTGTGTCTTCTACATAATTTCTTTCAATCTTATGTAAGACTTCGCTCAGCACCTCTATATTCTTATAGACCCCTTTTGTACCAGCCGAAATACCTTGATCACCATTGTTGATTACACACAACAATAGCAAAACAATAAAAATAGTTGTCTTGTAAAAAAAATGGTTCTGTCTTGTTTTTAACATCCCCTTCTCCTTTTTTGAAATATATTCCCCTTTTTCAAACACATTGTATCCTATTGAAGCCATCTTTTGGGGTCAAGATGATTACCTCCTTTTCGTATTTCAAAATATACCCCTGGGCCTACCTGCCAGCCAGGATCTCCTGCCACACCAATTACTTCTCCTCCTGAAACCGCCTCCCCCTTTTTCTTAACTATCTCCTCAAGGTGGGCAAAGACAGTAAAATAATGGTATCCATGGTCAATAATCAACAGCTGACCATATCCTTTAAACCATCCGGAATAGTCTATCCTGCCAGGAAAAACCGATCTAACCGCCTCCCCTTGAGAACCTGTGATATATATTCCCTTTCTATGCATAAATGGATTAAATCCAAATTGTTTCACGTCTCCCAGTATTTTTCCTTTTAACGGGAGAGGTAATTTTCCTTTCATTTTAGCAAAGCTTTCCGGTAACATACTTTCCTTTTCTTTAGTCTCTAAGTGCATCATGGTCTCACTTAAAGCCCGCGTCGCCTCTTTCAATTCTTTAACCGCTTTTGCATAAAATTCCTTCTCTCTGTGTGTCTTCATTAACAAAAAAACTTTTTTTTCAATATATTTTTCAAGGAGCGTCATCCTGGAGTTCTTGACCTTTTTTAACTCTTCGACCTTGACCACATTTTCCTTGAGGCTGCTTAACTCGCTCTCAACCAGTCTCATCTGTCTGTCCAAAATATCCAGCACCTGTCTATCCTGTGCCATAATAGCCTTCATATACTTTATAGTCTTCTGGAATTCTTGTAGAGTAGCAGAGTTCGCGAGAAGCCATACATACCCAGACCGCCCAAACTTATAGAAAGCTATTAACCGCTTTTTTAAATATGTCCTGGCAGCACTGGAAGACTCATTCAGTCTTTGAATCCTTTTCTGCCCACCCTTAATCTCGTATGAAATCTCTTGTATCCTGCTCGATAGCTCCTTTAAAGACCTCTTATGTATAACCACCTCTCTTTCCAGTCGTTCGATCTCTCCCAAAATGCCTTTTTCTTTAATATTAACACTGAGCAGTTCTCCTTGCTGTTCTAAAAGATCTTTTCCTATCTGCTGAATCTGGGAATTATTGCTTTCAATAGAGGATCTCTCGTCTGCCTCTAAGAAATCTAAAAAGAGAAAGATGAAAATAATGACACATAGTATAAAAAAAAGTGGTAGAAAACCTTTACCTATCCGATTCATAGTCTAAAAAACCGACCCACAGATATTGTGCTCCCTATAAAACCAATAATAACACTCATAAGCAACAAGAAAAGAATAGTTTGAGGGGAAAGAAAGACAATATGAAGAGAGGCAAATCCAATGCTAATGTCTATTTTGGTTATGGCTATTATATACGCTAAAAAGAGAATGAATAAGGCAACTGCACCGCCGAGTAAGCCTTGAATTGATCCTTCAATCATAAAAGGAAGCTTCACAAAAAGATTGGTCGCACCTACCAGCTTGAGTATTTCAATTTCTTCCTTTCGAGAATAGATAGTCAATTTTATTGTATTTGTAATGATAAAAAGGGCTGCTAAAAAAAGTAGTCCCCCAAAAATTATGCCTACAATCTTTATTGCCTCCATGATAACCTGAACTCTTTTTATCCATTCCTGGGTGTACTGCACCTCATCAACTACAGTAATTTCCTCTAATCTTGTTTTCAATTGATACGGAAGGTTATCACCGTCTTTATCTCTCGAAAGAGTAATCTCAAGAGAAGCAGGCAAAGGATTCTGCTTAAAACCATCAAGCAGCCCAGCCTTTTCCCCTAGCTTTCTTCTAAGACTCTTCATAGCATCATCCTTGGAAATAAACTGTTTAATAGTCACTCCAGGGAACAGAAATAATTCTTTTTTTATATTTTCGATTACAGCACTGTCTGGCTCCTCTTTGAAATAAATAGACATAGTCAACGTTTTTCCCTGCGTCTCTGTCCAATGATTTATGTTTACGAAAATAAGAATAAAGGCATAAAAGATAAGGAATGCTATGGACATTGTGCCGATACCTATCAGGTGAACTAATCGATTCTCAAGAATGTTTGCCGTAGCCTGCCTGATAAAATAATGAAACAGTGTAATCTTCATTTATGCTATTCTACCCTTATTCAAAGTAACTATTCTTCTGGTCGTGTCCTTTAACAACTCTTGGCTATGTGTTGCCACGAGTACTGTTGTGCCCCTAATATGTATCTCTTGTAAAAGAGCCATTATCTCTATGGTTAAATCAGGGTCAAGATTCCCAGTTGGTTCATCAGCCAAGAGAATCAAAGGATTATTGACTATTGCCCTCGCAATAGCAACTCTCTGCTGTTCCCCACCTGAAAGCTGAGGAGGATAGTAACCCTCTTTGTTTGTCAGGCTTAAATACCTCAGTGTCTGATGAACCTTTTTCCGTATCATAGATAAAGGAAACCCTATTATTTCCAGAGTGAGGGCTACATTTTCAAATACATTACGCCTTGGAAGTAACTTGAAATCCTGAAAGACTACCCCTATGCTTCGACGTAACAATGAAAGGTCCCGATCCTTGATCCTGTTAAGATTCCTTCCATCGACGAGTGCATTCCCGCTTGTTGGTCTCTCTGCACAGAAAATTATTTTTAACAATGTAGTCTTTCCTGCACCGCTCGGCCCAGTAATGAAAACGAACTCCCCTTTTTTTACTGTCAGGTTTATATCCAACAGTGCTGGATTTTTTGAGCCAAAATTTTTATACAACTGAAATAATTGGATCATTTTAAAAGAAAATAAAAATTAACGCACTTCTCTCATCCCCGCTGAAACAGCGGGAAGAATGTTTCAACAGACTGAAAATTTTTTCAATTTCAATACGTTATAGAAATTCAGATATATTAAATTAGGCTGGTCAATCACTTCTAACCTATAAAAACTGGTAGGATATTACGAGGTTAGTAATGTATTACTTAGTACAAGGCTATATCAATCTTGCTCGTTCCACGTTAACAATACGCGAGCTAAACGTTTTAAATTTTTACTTGGCATATGCAACAGCCCTGGTTTCTCTTATGACTGTCACCTTAATCTGTCCTGGATAGGCAAGGCCTTTTTCTATTTTTTTTGCTACCTCACTGCATATCATTGTTGATTCAAAATCATCTACCTTATCGCTCTCTACTATTATCCTAATCTCTCTGCCCGCTTGAATGGCATACGACTTATTAACACCTTTAAAAGACATGGCTATCTCTTCCATATCCTCCAATCGCTTCACATACGTCTCGTACATCTCTCTTCGAGCGCCAGGTCTAGCGCCAGATAAGGTATCGGCTGCTTGAAGAAGGATATCCATAACAGACGTGGCCTGAATATCCTCATGGTGAGCAGCTATAGCGTGAACTACTTGCTCAGATTCACCGTATTTCTTGGCTAAATCTGCCCCTATGGCTGCATGCGCCCCTTCTACCTCATGATCTACTGCCTTTCCGATATCATGGAGAAGTCCGATTCTTTTGGCCTGTTTCTCATTCAAATTTAACTCCGATGCCATTATACCACACAGGAAGGCAACCTCCATAGAATGCTCTAACACATTCTGGGCATAACTTGATCTATATTTCAGGCGCCCGATTAATTTAATCAATTCTGGATGGATACCGTGAAGTCCAATATCAAAAGTAGCTTGCTCTCCGGCCTCTTTAATGTATGCCTCAATTTCTCTGCTCACTCTTTCTACGATCTCCTCAATCCTTGCCGGGTGAATCCTGCCATCTTCAATGAGCCTCTCCAAGGCCATCTTAGCAACCTCCCTCCTGATCGGATTAAAACCTGACAGGACTACGGCTTCAGGCGTATCATCAATTATAAGATCTATTCCGGTAGCAGCCTCTAAAGCCCTAATGTTCCTTCCTTCTCTCCCGATAATCCTTCCTTTCATCTCATCATTTGGTAAATTAACCACAGAGACACTCTCTTCAGCCACATAATCACCAGCATATCTTTTAATGGCCAAGGCCAAAATCTCCTGTGCCTTTCTATTTGAGATTTCTCTCGTCTCAGCCTCTATTTTCTTTATGAGCTTGGAAGCCTCATGGCGTGCCTCTGATTCCATAGAAGAAACGAGCATTTCTTTTGCCTCGTTTACTGAAATACCGGCAATCCTCTCTAATTTCTGCCTCTCTTCTTCAATCAGCTTATTGAATTCTCCCTCCTTATTTTTTAAAGCATTGTCCCTATTCGCTAGGGCTGCTTCTTCTTTGGCAAGTAGTCCCTCTCTTTGCTCAAGCTGTTCTATCCTCTTGTCTAAGGTTTCCTCTTTTTGGAACAATCTTCTTTCCTGACTCTGTAGCTCCTTTTTTCTTGACTTTGTTTCATCCTCAAAATCAAGTTTCATTTGATAAAGCTTGTCTTTTGCCTGTAGCTGAGCTTCTTTTCTAATTGTTTCTGCTTGTTTGCTGGCGTCAAGGATAAGCTTTCTCGAATAGTCTTCTGCGGAATCGAGCTTATTCTCTAACATCCTTTTACGAACAACAATACCTATACCTGCACCTGCTATAATTGCTATTAATGCAACAATAATTAACGGGGTAACTGACATATGTTCATCACCGCCTTTTATGTATTAAGATTTTTCTTTCGGCAAAAAGAGAGGGTTGATAGAGGTTTAGCGGAATGATAGATAATGGATGCTACGCAAAGCTTACTAACACAAAGCGCTAAATGGTATTCTTAAAAAATAGAGAAATTTGCGAATCAAGTATCCTACATAAGGTTTATTTCTTGTATCTCTAAATTCATTTTTACTCAATTTCTTCCAACGGTTGTAATATCTTTACCTGTTCTATTATAAAGTCACGCGACAATTCATTCCTCAGCCCTAGGCCTATCAATCCACTCTTTTTATTTTCCCCCGCTGCAATGCCGTGTCGGCAGTTCTTTTTGAACCTAAGCTCACGCAGGTGGGCATTCCGTTACCCCATTAGGTCTTTTTCACCATCTAAAAGGACACACAAGGACAAGAGGGAACTCCCTTTTACATTAGTGTTGGCTCAAAAATCTACCGCCAATCACGAACATAGCAGGGGAATAATTTAGTTTATTGCTAAATCCAAACGTTGTAGTAATCTCTTGGATCTGTTATTGATTTCGGCTAATAGAACCTCCTTTTCTTTTATAAGCTGAAAATAATCTCCTGCGATATCAAGCGCAGTTAAAATAGCCTTCTTGTCTTCAGATAGTTCCTTTTTAAACTCATTTATCTCTCTCAGTTTTTTGTCCACGTACTCTGCAGCCTTCAATATCTGTTCTCTATCATCAGAGCCTCTTATAGCATACTCTGTATCCTTTATTCTAATTGTAACATTATCGTCCATAGTACATATCTGATAAGTCTATTCAGTAAATTCGTTTATCTTTTCTAAAAGAGTTGCTATTCTTTTTCGTATTACGTCTCTATCAATCTCTAAGGTTTTTATCTCCTTAGTAAGCGAGTCAATCTTCTTCTCCTGGCCATGCATATTCCCTTCGAAGCTAGCCTTTTCCTCATTAAGAGAGCTCACAAGTGAAATGAGCGATTCAATCTTCTCTTCCAATAGGCCAAATTGATTTAATTCATCTAATCTCATAGAGGCTCTAATTTTTTTACCTTCGTAGTATATCTTGTTTGTAAAAAAAGTCAAGCGATAAGAAAATAAGGTAGCGTATCATAATTTGTGTCAGAAGAGAAAAAGGGGTACCACCTATAATATAAACCCAAACACCAAAA
>Ga0307420_1000923_pt1 | contig 13192 bp, 8 predicted proteins | sample SalMarWE160240MG_2_FD_202167 | JGI IMG/M metagenome (GOLD analysis project Ga0307420, IMG submission 202167) | Salt marsh sediment microbial communities from the Plum Island Ecosystem LTER, Massachusetts, United States - WE1602-40 | ecosystem: Environmental > Aquatic > Marine > Intertidal zone >... | reverse complement strand
GCGATTTCCGAATCGCACGAGGCGAGCAAAGCACGGACGAAATCGTGACTACCATCTTGTTTGAAACACACCCATTTCAAATAAAGCGACAGTGAAGCACCACAGATTTGCCCCCACAGCGGCTTGTGCTAGAATTCACGGGCAGGCCCCAGTGAACCAAGGATAGGCCCCACACAAATGTCAAACAGTGATAAACGAGACTTTCTTGCCCAAATCCGCTTCACCTCGAGCTTGAATCTATGGCAGGCGATTGCTCGCGGCCTCGGGGTGATCGTCGCAGGCATCGCCTTCATCCTTCTAGGCGATGTCGTAGACCTGGTCGGCTCTCTGGCCCCGTTGTCTATTCTCTTAACCGCATTGCTCGTGCTGCTGAATAGCTTGGGCTACGCCGAGCTAGCCGCGAGCGCCCCCCGCCCAGGCGGAGCCTACACGCTGGTTCATGACAGCACAGGAGTCGCCAGCTTAGCTTTCCTCACCGGCTGGGCACTGGTGCTCTCAGGCCTGGGGGCGTGCAGCCTGCTAGCTCAAGGGGCTGCCAGTCACTTGAGCCTGCTCCTATCCCATTTTCTCGACCTGACCGTGCCCACCCATCTCCTGGCAATGGGCCTGCTGGCCTTGGCCGTGCTAGAAAGTGGCTTGGGTGGACGGAGCAGCCGACGATTGCCATTTACCCTCCCTCTGGTGATTCTGCTGGCAGCACTGGCCTTATTGGCAAGGCCCCACCTAGCAGCAGCCGACTATGCGAGCGTGTATTCTCAGCCAGGGCCTGCGGTGGCGCTGCTCATGGTCGCATTTATCGGACTAGAGCGGGTTGCCAATCACCAGCGAGAGCTGCGGCACCGAGCCGCCAACCTACCCCGCGCCCTCCTGCTCACCCCGGCATTGGCAGCAGCGATCGGGATAGGAGTGGCCGCTGCAGCCGGGCCTCACGCAGTGAAGGTAGCCGCCGCTCCGCTGGCACCGCTGGGAGAAGCCATCGCCGGGCTACCAGGTCGCGCGACCGTGTTGGCCGGGGGGAGTATTGTGCTGATGCTCTCCCTGGGCCGAGTGCTGAGAATGGAAGCCCGTTACCTGTACGTGATGAGCCAGGACGGTTTTTGGCCCGCGGGGCTGCGCCAAACCCACCCCAAAGTGAACGGCCCCATCCGCATCATCTTGTTGACGGGGATATTGACTTTGCCATTTGCTTGGGTTCCCCCCAGCCTCCTGGCTTCGGTGAGCGGGCTGCTGTATCTCCTGGTACTGATGGCAATCAACCTGACGCTCGCCCGACGCCCGCGCCAAGCCAAGACTTCCTCCTTCGCGCTCCCTTTTCATCCCTGGGTGCCCGCACTAACCCTGGCGGTGGACGCGCTGGTGATTCCATTGTGGGGTCTGCTGCCCGCCGGTTGTACACTCGGCTGCCTAATCGCGGGCGCGATGGTCTACCTGCTCTACGGACGAAGCCGCCGCATCGAGGCCCAAGAGGGCGTCACCATCTTCCGCCCTCCAGTAGAGGAGGAGGCGACGGACCAGTTCCGCGTTCTCGTACCCATCGCCAACCCCAACACCGCGTCCACGCTATTACGCATGGCTGGACGCTTGGCGCAATTCCAAGGCGGGAGCGTGCTAGCCCTGCAGGTCGTGACAGTCCCCGAGCCAGTGCCGCTAGAAGCGGGAGGCCGCCAAGCAGAGGTCGAGCGGGCAATACTAGAGAGAGCCCTGAAAATCGCCCACGAGGAGACGCTGCCAATCCAAACAATGACACGAGTAGCTCGCAGTACAACCAGGGGCATCTTGGATACCGCTATTGAGGAGAGCGCAAGCCTGATCGTACTGGGATGGGAAGGCCCAAACCGCTCGCGGCGCGCATCCCTGGGACAAGTCGTGGACGCTGTTCTGCAGGATGCTCCCTGTGACGTCTTGGTCGTGCGCGGAGAGCATGTCAACCGAATAGAAAAGATTCTGGTACCGACGGCCGGCGGTCCAAACGCACAAGCAGCCGCTCGGTTGGCCTCTCTGCTGACGAAAGCCTTACAGGCCGAAATGACGCTCCTGTATGTCCAATCGGAGCCAGCTACCACTAAGCAGATGGAGGAAAACCAGCGTAGGATCGCCAAGATTCTGGAGGGTCCACTGGAGCAAACGCTGCCAAAAGAGAAAGTGGTGATAGCTAAAAGCGTAGCGGAAGGCATCATCCAAGAAGCCAAAGAGCACGACCTCGTGTTACTAGGCCTCTCCGGCGAGACCTTGCTGGATCAGCTTATCTTTGGCAGTATCCCACTCCAGGTAGCCGCGCGTGTCCCCCAAACGGCCCTGGTTCAAGGATGCCAAGGAGTGACTAGAATCTGGACGCGGCGCCTCCTCCGTGCCCTGCGACGAATCCTGCCCGTTCTGAGCGCAGAGGAGCAGCGAGAGGTGCAGCAAGAGTTGAAACGCGGCGCGCAGCCCGGCATCAATTTCTTCGTGCTGACCGTCCTCTCCTGCCTAATCGCTGCCCTAGGGCTGCTGCTGAATAGCCCGGCCGTGGTCATCGGGGCAATGCTCGTCGCACCGCTGATGTCGCCCATAATGGCCCTATCGCTGGGCCTGGTGGTGGGCGACCTGCGCACGATCCGTTTCTCCATCGAAGCGATTCTGAAAGGTGTTGCGCTGGCAGTGATTATCGCCGCTTTCATTGGACTGCTCTCTCCGCTAAAAACGATCACAGGAGAAATGCACGGCCGCGCCCAGCCCACCCTGTTGGATCTGATCGTAGCCTTGGTGTCAGGCATGGCCGGGGCATACGCGGTGGCCCGCAAAGAAGTCAGCGCCGCCCTTCCTGGTGTCGCCATCGCCGCTGCGCTCATGCCCCCCTTGGCCACGGTAGGGTTAGGCCTCTCGCTGGGGAACGCCTGGGTAGCAGGCGGAGCTTTGCTGCTTTTTGCCGCCAACATCGCCGCCATCAGCCTGGCTGCAGGGGTTGTCTTCTTCCTGCTAGGCATCCGTCCTCAGATTTGGGGGCCAGAGTCTCGGCGGCAACTCTGGAGATGGCTGGCGGTTTTCTTGGTCGTGCTCTTGGCGATCGCCGTTCCACTGGGGATTATCATGGTCGGCATCGTCCGAGAGGCCACTCAGGAGAGAATCATCGAGACAGCTTTGATCGAGAACCTAGCCACTGAAGAGGGCCAGCAATTGGTCGCATTGGAAATCACAGAGGAGGCAACGGCTCCGTTGATCGTAGCAACCATACGATCACCCCATCTTCTTGACGAGGAGAGGGTAGGTAACCTGGCCCAAGCGGTGAGTGAGCGATTAGGCCATCCGGTACAACTGGAGGTAATCACGCTCCTGGTCATCCGCTCAGAGTAGACTTATGACGTGACTTCTCGAAGTGAGGGGGCGACACGACCAGATCGAGCACGGAACGAAACGGGAATGCCGTTCCCCTGCTCCTAAAAAGAAGAGCCATGGCACTTTCTATGGAAGAAGAAAAAAAAGGAGCACTGCTCCGTGAACTTGGCATAAAGGAAGGACTGGCGATTGGCCTGGGCACGATGCTCGGCGCGGGCATCTTTGTGCTTTCCACTGTCGCTGCTGAACGAGCCGGCAGGGCGGCCGCTTTGTCTTACCTGATCACCGGGATGATATGTCTGCCCGTGTCCATGATCATCTCCGAGCTGGCGACCGGCATGCCTCGCGCTGGAGGAAGCTACACCTTTATCACCCAGGCGTTGGGCCCTCTAGCTGGCTCGGTCGTCGGTCCGGCCAACTGGCTGGGACTTACCTTCGCCAACGGCTTCTATCTCATCGCAACCGGCCAGTACATAGCGCTGTTTCTCCCCATCCCGCCCTGGGTAGGCGCCATCGCCGCCGGCCTGTTATTCACCTGGCTTAACTACCAGGGCGCCAAAATCTCCGGCAGCGTACAATCCCTGGTGGTCCTCCTACTGGTTGCGATCCTGACCCTCTTCATCGCCGTGGGAATACGCCAGACCGCCCCGATTTCGGGTGACTTGTTTGCCCCTCACGGCTGGGGCGCGGCGATAAGCGTGATCGGGCTGATTATCGTCTCCTTCACCGGCTTTGAAAAGATCTCCACCATCGCCGAAGAAATCAAGAACCCCGGCCGCAATCTACCCCGAGCGATCGTGGGGTCGGTAGCCATCGCCACACTCCTCTACGTCCTGCTCCTCTTCGTGGCCACCGGCCTGGTGTCGCCGGCGGAGACCGATCCCCAGAAAGGCCTGCTCGTCGAGGCAGCCAGCCGCGCCGTCGGGCCGGTCGGAGAAACAGTCATGCTGGTCGCCGCCCTGCTGGCGACCCTCTCCTCGGCCAACGCGGCGACCATGGCCTCGTCGCGCATTGGCTATGGGATGGGACGGGACCGAACGCTTCCCGGCTGGTTCAACTACACCCACCAAAAGTTCAGCACCCCCTCCCATGCCATCTTGTTCGCCGGTGGCCTGGGAACGCTGCTGGCAATGACGGGACAGGCCGAGACGCTAGCCGAGATCTCCAGTGCCATGTTCCTGGTTTCCTATACCCTACTATGCGTCTCAGTCATCGTGATGCGCAGAGCTAAACCCAGTTGGTACCGCCCGGCGTTCCGCGCGCCGCTCTATCCGGCGCTGCCAATCGTCACCGGCCTCATCTGCCTGGGCGTCATCCTGACGATGGATACGCTCTCGCAGGTCGCAGGAGTCGGCCTGCTCGTGCTCAGCCTACTGTGGTACGCCGTGTGGGTACGCAAGCAAGCCGTCGTGACCGGCGAGATCGGGCCGCTGTGGGAGCGAGAGCGCCCTCTGGAAGGCATGATCGAAGCGGCCGAGGCAGCCGTCCTGGGCGGCAAGAACGAGATCACAATCCCCTTGCTGGAAGATTCCGAGCCCGCCTCACTCCTCGAACTGGCCACAGCACTGGCCCTGGCCGATGAGCAAGTGACCATCAACGTGCTGGACATCAAGGCGGTTCCCATGCAAACGCCCCTGGAGTTGGCACAGAGCTGGCTGAAGCAACGAAAGGGAACACAGGAGTACATGCTGGCGCAGATGGCCGCCCAGGCAGCGCTGCGAGGGGTGCCAGTGCGCACCCTGCGCCGCGCCGCCCACGACCTGGCTTCGGGGATTCTTGCCGCAGTTGAGAATCGCCCGGCGACAGGATTGGTGCTCATGAGCTGGCACAGAGACCTGGCAGCCGGCCAGGTCTCCGGCAGCATTGCCAAGCGCGTCCTGGAAGGCGCTCATTGCAACGTGGCCGTGATTCGCACCCGGAAATTGAAGCGGATCAAGCGTGTGTTGGTTCCCATCGGCGGCGGACCGCACGCACGGCTGGGATTACAATTAGCCGCCCAGATCGCACAAGGGGACGCAGCAACCCTGGCTGTACTGCGGATTCTGCACCCCCGCGAGGACCTGGACATAGAAACGGAGATTCGAGGGCTGCGACACGTCATCGCAGACATACTGGGAGAGACCGCCTCCAGCCCCAGGGCATGCGTCCGCATCCACGAAGGCGTTATCGAGGGAATCCTACAAGAAGCGCAAGAAGGCGAATACGACCTGCTCGTCATCGGCGCTTCGGAGGAGTGGACGCTCAAGAACCTCCTCGTGGGCGCGGTGCCCGACGCGATAGCCAACCGGGCGCCCTGTTCCGTGCTGATGGTGCGAAGATACGAACCGGCGGGCGTTTCCACCACCCGGCGCATCGTGAGTAGTTTACGAGGCTGGAAGTAGGGAGTACTTTCCCACCGCACTTCCATTGACGCCTACACTGCGTTCGGTTATAATATGATCCGCGCTCGTCCAGGAACTGGCGCTGCCAAAAAGGGAATAACCAAACAAATCGATCCCACCCACCCGTGGCGACACGATAGCGACAAACTGGCGCTAGCACCGCTACGCCTGTTGCAGCAAGAGTCTATCCGAAAAATCCTGTAGCGTAAGGCCTTGTGCCCGCCCACAAGTGGCTATGCTGCATTCTTCGGACGGGTTCTAGATCATCAATTTTAATCAAATATTGAAAGGAGCAAATAGAATGACAGTAAAAGTAGGTATCAACGGTTTTGGCCGCATTGGCCGACAGGTGCTCAAGGCGATCAAGGAGAAGTATGCGGACGAGTTCGACGTCGTCGCCGTCAACGATCTCTTCCCGCCAGAGACCAACGCCCATCTGTTCAAATACGACTCGAACTTTGGCAAGTACGAGGGCACCGTCGAGGTCGTCGGAGGTGACATCGTCGTCGACGGCGATACGATTAAAGTTTTTGCCGAGCGCGACCCGGCCAAGCTGCCCTGGGGCGACCTGGGTGCGGAGGTCGTGATCGAGTCCACCGGCGTCTTTCGCGATGGCGCCAAGGCAGCGGCCCACATCCAGACCGGCGCCAAAAAGGTCATCATCAGCGCCCCGGCCAAGCCGGCCGACAGCGTCGATCTGACCATCGTGCTGGGCGTGAACGACGAGATGTACGATCCGGCCAGCCACCACATCCTCTCCAACGCCTCTTGCACCACCAACTGCCTGGCCCCGGCCGCCAAGGTCGTCAACGACAACTTTGGCATCGTCAAGGGATTGATGACCACCATCCACTCCTACACCAGCGACCAGCGCGTACTCGACCTGGGCCACAAAGACCTGCGCCGGGCGCGGGCGGCGGCGCTCAACATGATCCCCACCACCACCGGTGCGGCCAAGGCCGTGGCGCTCGTCATCCCCGACCTGAAGGGCAAGTTCGACGGTATGGCCATGCGCGTCCCCACCCCCACCGTCTCCATCGTCGACTTTGTGTGCGAGCTGGAGAAGGACACCACCGCCGAGGCAGTCAACGCCGCCTTCAAGGCCGCAGCCGAGGGGCCAATGGCGGGCATCCTGGGATACACCGAGGAACCACTGGTCTCGATGGACTATAAGGGCGACCCGCGCTCCAGCATCGTGGACGGGCCTAACACCAAGATCATGGGCGGCAACATGCTCAAGGTCCTCACTTGGTACGACAACGAGTGGGCCTACTCGGTGCGCTGCGCCGATCTGATCAAGTTGATGGCGGACAAGGGTCTATAGGACTGGAAACAAGTAAACTAGTCACAAGTAGACAAAGAATCAACCTCTTGTCTACTTGTGTACTCGATACTTGTATCCCTCTCTGAAAACCGGAGGAGATGACCGCAGATGAACAAAAAAACTGTCCGCGACATCGACGTGAAGGGCAAGCGCGTGCTGGTGCGCGTGGACTTTAACGTACCGCTGAAAGAGGGTGCCGTGGCCGACGACACCCGCATTCAGGCCGCGCTGCCCACGATCAACTACCTGCTGGAGCAAGGCGCGGCGCTGATCCTGTGCTCGCACCTGGGTCGCCCCAAGGGCAAGGTCGTGCCGGAGCTAAAGATGGATCCGGCAGCCGTACGCCTGTCGGAGCTACTGGGCCGCCCGGTGCAAAAGCTGGACGCCTGCACCGGGCCAGAGGTCGAGGCAGCCGTCCAGGCCATGCAACCCGGCGACGTCATCCTGCTGGAGAACACCCGCTTCAACCCGGAGGAAAGGGCCAACGATCCCGGCTTTGCCAAGCAGGTCGCAGGGCTGGCCGACATTTTCGTCAACGACGCCTTCGGCGCAGCCCACCGCGCGCACGCTACTACCGTGGGCGTGGCGAGCTATCTGACATCTGTAGCCGGCTTCTTGATGGAAAAAGAGATCGAGTACCTGGGCAACGCCACGGCGAATCCGGAGCGCCCCTTCGTCGCCATCCTGGGCGGAGCCAAGATCTCGAGCAAAATCGGCGTCATCGAGAGCCTGCTGGCCAAGTGCGACCGACTGCTCATCGGCGGCGGCATGGCCAACACCTTCTTCAAGGCGATGGACTTTGAGGTCGGCGACAGCCTGGTCGAGGAGGACGCTGTAGCGACGGCCAAGACGCTCCTGGAGAGCGCCGGCAGCCAGTTGGTGCTACCTGTGGACGTGGTCGTCGCCGACGCCTTTGACAACGACGCCCAATCCAAGGTCGTGGCGCCCAACGAAGTCAGCGCCGGCTGGCGCATCCTCGATATCGGGCCCAAGACCGTGCAGACGTTCGAATCGGCGCTGGGCGGGGCCAAGACGGTCGTCTGGAACGGGCCGATGGGCGTGTTCGAGATGCCCAACTTTGCCAAGGGCACCTTCGCCGTGGCAGAAACGCTGGCCAAGCTGGACGCCACCACCATCATCGGCGGCGGCGACTCGGCAGCGGCGGTCAAGCAGGCCGGCCTGACGGACAAGATGAGCCATGTCTCCACCGGCGGCGGAGCAAGCCTGGAATTCTTGGAGGGCAAAACCCTTCCCGGCGTGGCGGCTTTGGCAGACAAGTAAAGGCAAACAGCCATGCCCTTTGCGAGCGGCGAAAATGTAGGCGCATATCGCATCGTGGAAAAACTGGGCCAGGGAGGTATGGCCACGGTCTACAAGGCCTACCATCCGGCGCTGGATCGCTACGTCGCCATCAAGGTGATGCATCCAGCCTTTATGGAGGACCCCAACTTTCTGGCCCGTTTCCAGCGGGAGGCGCGCATCGTCGCCAAGCTCGATCACCCGCACATCATCCCCATCTACGACTTTGCCGAGCACAACGGGCATCCCTATCTGGTGATGCGCTTCATCGAAGGGGAGACGCTCAAGGCGCGTATCGAGCGCGCGCGCTCCCTGAAACCACAAGAGATCCTGCGCGTCGCCCAAGCTGTCGGCCAAGCGCTGACCTACGCCCACGAACAAGGCATCCTACACCGGGACATCAAGCCGTCCAATATCCTCCTCACGCCCGAGGGCGGCGTCTATCTGACCGACTTTGGGCTGGCGCGCATGGCCGAGGCCGGCGAGTCCACCTTATCCCGCGACATGATGTTGGGCACGCCCCAGTACATCTCCCCCGAGCAGGCCAAAGGCATAAGAAAACTCGACGCCCGCACCGATGTCTACTCGCTGGGCGTCGTGCTCTACGAGCTGCTGGTGGGACGGGCGCCCTTCACCGCCGATACCCCCTACGCCATCGTCCACGATCACATTTTCAGTCCGCTACCCATGCCACGGGAGCTGAACCCTGACCTGCCCGAATCCCTGGAAAGAATGCTGCTCAAAGCGCTGGCCAAGGACTCCGGCGACCGCTTCCAGTCGGTCGAGGAACTGGTCGCGGCCCTCGAGACATCACTGGAGCTTCCTGCACCCAAGGCCAAGGAGACGGTCGTGGTCCCGCCGCCATCCACCGTCGCCCACCCACCTCCCCTCGGCGAGGCCGCAAAAGAACCAACAGAGGTGAAACCCAAACCCCAGAAGCGTCGCTGGCCGCTAATCGTGGCGACTATCGCTGCCGTCATTTGTCTGGGGGTCTCGCTTTGCTTTGCCATTAGGTTCCTGCAAAGGCGCGCTGGAAGAACAAGAATGGCGGGAGAAAGCGCCGAGGCGCTCTTCGAAGAAGCACAGACCGCTCGCGAGAGTGGCGACTTTGAGCGCGCGCTGGAGCTGTACGAGGCGACTGTACAGGCCGACCCACAGATGGTTCCCGCCTACATGGAGGCCAGCGGGCTTTTGCTGGAAATGGGCAGAGAGGAAGCGGCCCTGGAAGCCCTCATGCGCGGCATCGAAGCCAACCCCGGTGCCCCGAATCTGCACTCGATGACGGCAGGAACCGCCCTGCTGCTGGAAAAGCTGGATATAGCCCAGGGAGAAGTGGAATGGATGCTGCGCGAGATGCCCGACAATCCTCTTACCCACGCTTTCGACGGCGTCCTCATACTGAAGCAGGGCCGCCCGTGCGACGAGGGACGCCCGGCACTGGAAAAAGCTTTACGGGCCAAACCCGACCTGGCGTGGGCTCACTATGGCATGGCCCTGTGTCTGGTGCAAGAGGGCAATCGTGATGAGGCGCGCGAGGAACTGTTCTTTGTACTCGATTATCCAGAGACGCCAGATCCCCTCAGGAGACACGCCGAGAAGTTGCTGGCCAGGCTGGAGGGCGCACCGCCACCGCCGGACGACGAAAGGCCAGACCCGGCCGACGAGGCCATCCTCAACGAGTTCGACGTTCTGATGAACATAGCGCAGGACGTCGAGGACGAGGGCTTGAGGCAACACCTCAAGACAACGCTGGACGAGGCCCGCAGAGCTTGGAAAGACGGAGACAAAGAACACAGCCTGCATCTGGTTGAAGGACTCATCCCTTGGGTAGAGGAGAACGCAGAGGCCTTTAACCCCGAACAAGCCCGGATGCTGACCCTGGGTCTCAAAAACATCCTCCGCCTGGCGCGGTAATCTTTGGACGCCCTATCAACTTGCAAGGAGACGACATGAGGAAACCCTTTATCGCTGGAAACTGGAAAATGCACAAGACGACCGACGCGGCCGTCGCTCTGGTCGAGGCGCTGCGCGCCGAACTCGACGGCGTCGAGGGCTGCGACGTGGCCGTCTGCCCGCCCTTCCCGGCCCTAGCGGCCGTGCGCGAGGCGCTGACCGGTTCGACCATCGGCCTGGGCGCTCAGAACATGTACTGGGAGGAAAAAGGGGCCTTCACCGGCGAGGTGAGTCCCGTCATGCTGAAAGGACTGTGCGATTACGTCATCATCGGCCACTCAGAGCGACGCAACGTCTTTGGCGAGAGCGACGCGTGGGTCAACAAAAAACTGCACGCCGCGTTCGCCCACGGACTAAAACCAATCCTCTGCGTAGGCGAGAACCTCGAGCAGAACAAGGCCGGTGAGACCGTCGAGTTCGTCGGCGGCCAGATACGCGCGGCCTTCGAGGGAATCACCGCCGAGCAGGCGCGCATCACCACCGTGGCCTACGAACCGATCTGGGCCATCGGCACGGGCGTGCCCGCCACCGGCGAGGACGCCAATGAGATCATCGGGACGGCCGTGCGCGGCGTGCTGGCCGAGCTATTCAGCGACGACGTAGCCCAAGCCATACGCATCCAGTACGGCGGCAGCGTCAAGCCAGCCAACGCGGTTGAGTTCATGTCCCAGGCCGAGATCGACGGCGCGCTGGTGGGCGGCGCGAGCCTAAAGGCCGCCGATTTCGCCGCGATTGTCAAGGACGGTCTGGCGGCAAAAGAGTAATGAGAGTAGCAAGTAGATAGGTAAACAAGTAGACAAGTAAATGAACTGGGCGCCCTTCCTCTGGTTGGCAGCAACGCTGGGGCTCCTGCTCGTGGTCGAGCGCTGGATCCACCGTCACTTGCAGGGCACGATGCTGCTGCTCACAGGCGAGCCGGAGATGGCCATGGTGCTGTACGCCCTACCGCTGCTGCCGGGCATCCTCCTACACGAAGCCAGTCACGCCCTGGTGGCCGTCCTCCTGGGCGCCCGCATCGGGCGCATCTCGATCCGCCCCAAACTCGTGGGACAGCGTATCCAATTGGGATTCGTCCCCGTCGAAAAGACAGACGCCGTGCGGGCCAGCCTGATCGGGCTGGCCCCTTTGCTGGTAGGTAGCGGCGTCATCCTGCTCATCGGATACACGGTCTTTGGCATCGGCACGGTGGGGGCTGCGCTCGAGGCCGGGGATTGGGCCCGGGTGGTAGAGGGCCTGGCGAGCATGGTGGAGGCATCCGACGCCGGGATTTGGGCCTACGTCATCTTTGCCGTGGGCAACACGATGCTCCCCAGTCGCGCCGACCGGCAGGCGTGGCTGCCTGTGCTCCTGTTCCTCCTGTTGGCCCTGGCCCTGATCTGGATAGCCGGGTTCGGGCCGACGATCGTCGCCAACCTATCCCAACCCCTGATCGTGGCCTTGTACTGGCTGGCGACGATGTGCACGCTGACCCTGATCGTCGACCTACCGTTCACACTGGCGATTGCGCTGGCAGAAAAGCTACTGGAACGGATCAAAGGATACCGAGTGGAATACCAAGGATAGCAGCGCTATTCGCGCCGGCGAGAAAGCCAGGCCAGTACAGCGACCACCACGACGGTGATACCCACCAGGGCTATGAGCTTGTATATTCGAGAGGAAATCGCCAGCGTCAGCACGCCAAACAAGGCACAAAAGCCCCAATAGAGCAGCACGATGGCACGCTGCGATATACCCAGATCGAGCAGGCGAAAATGCAGGTGGCCCCGGTCGCCCTGCGCCGGGGAACGGCGGCGACGCAACCGGTCGAAAATCTGCCAGGCCACGTCGACGATGGGCAGACCGATCACCAGCAGCACGGTGGCCACCCTGCCCCCGGCGATGAGGCCCAGGGCGCTCAACGCATAGCCCAGGAAGAACGCGCCCGCACTCCCCAAAAAGACCCGCGCCGGCGCGAAATTGTAGGGCAAAAAGCCCAACAGGGCGCCCAGCAGCGCCAAAGGCAGAATCGCGACGCTGGGCTGCCCGACGCTGTGCATGTGAATCGCCAGCACCACACACAGGATCGCCCCCACCCCCGCAGATAGCCCATCCAGCCCGTCGAGCCAGTTGACGGTGGTGATCATCCCTGTGACCCAAAAGACCGTCAGGGGCACGTAGGCAATCATCGGCAGCACGACCTCATTGTCGGTCAATGGGTTGTTGAAACGCTCGAGTTGGATGTGGGTGAGGATGGCGATGATCGCGGCGGCAAAGTGGGCAGCGAACTGCGGCACGGGACCCAGCTCCCACCGGTCGTCTATCAGCCCGACGACGAACAGAAGCGCACTACCCGCGAGCAGACCCAGCAGGCGCACCGGCTCCTTCGCATCCGCCGTCGGGATACCCAGCGCCTGCCCCACCGCAACCGCCGCGAGGAAGGCCAGGAACAGCGGAACGCCCCCCAGGCGCGGGATCTCCCCCCGGTGCGCCCGACGTCCCCCAGGGCGATCCACGATGCCCAGGCGCCGCCCCAGGCGGCTGGCGATAGGGGTAAGCAGGGCCGCCAGGCCAAGAGAGGTTATAAAGACAAACAAGTATTGCAGCAAATATGTCAACTTATAAACGGACGGTAGGGCGAACTACACACTATCCTCTGCCCACCATCTTTCCGCCTTGTCTAGATAAGCAAGTACGCTTTTTGCTATCTTCTCGTAAACACTGCCTGAGGAGATCAGTGGTTTCTTGTCATATCTGAACCAATCATCAGTAGAGCCACCAGAACATGGCTTGAGTCTGAGCCTTTCATCTGAATGCATGTCACAAGCGCTGATTTTGCTTGCTGGAATGTGCTCCCCCCAAGCAGTTGTCGTGCCATCAGGTGAGCATTTCGAGATTTCTATCACAAAGCCACCACCGTGTCTATCGAACTGGAATGTCAACAAAT
>Ga0307420_1000916_pt1 | contig 13243 bp, 12 predicted proteins | sample SalMarWE160240MG_2_FD_202167 | JGI IMG/M metagenome (GOLD analysis project Ga0307420, IMG submission 202167) | Salt marsh sediment microbial communities from the Plum Island Ecosystem LTER, Massachusetts, United States - WE1602-40 | ecosystem: Environmental > Aquatic > Marine > Intertidal zone >... | reverse complement strand
AAATAATTGAAGAAATGAGGAACCTATCGGTTAGTATCCTGGAAAGTGAGAAATAGGTATTTCTGGCTTGTATCGGGTAAAATATATGAACATTGATTCTTGATGTGTGGTTAGATAGGTGATTTTGCATATATTTTTCTATTTTTCAGCGCAACCAGGACGCCCCCCGTTCTTCGCTATTCAGATCTCTCTTTTTACCATCTTGCCGATAGCATACGAGCCAAAATGATAAATCCCATTCGATTCCAGAAATACCCCAACAACAAGAATAATAAACTTCGACCAGTCATACGGTTGAACAGAAAGAGTCCTCCAGAGCGCTAAAAGGATCGTCACTATTGCAGAGATAATGAGAGCAGTCTTTCCTTCTACCGATAGCCATTTTTTAACCGCCTGTGTAATAGGCACTGCTATCGCAGCCAAACCGAGTATCTCAGCCACTAACTGGGGTGTGATCATTGTGTAATCCTCCTTTTCAGATTTTTTTCCGGCTACTTTGTTTTATGATTCACTGAAAATAAATCGCAACAATTACGCTGGAAAAGAGGCAGGGGAAAGGATATGATGATTAATAGAACATTGAGGATACTATGAGAGCTGCGGATGTAGAAGGTGCAGAGTGCGAGTAATAAATCCGGCAGGTTTTTGTGAATCCGGAAAGTTGCTTGACACACCGCTCAGAAATTGACCCAGCCAACGCTTAAAAATTGACCCACCCTCAACACTAAATAAGGATGGATTTAAGATATTAATTTTGAGCTTTTTATATAAAATCCGGAAAGTTGCACTTTGTCGATTTTTTTCATCTAAGAAAAAGGCTCTACGGCGATTTTGTATAGACCATAGGGCACCCTATGGGGAATAGCTCCTTAATATTTCAAAAATTAGTATATGTGCTTGTTAATTGAATCGATTGATATTAGGCTTTCCTGATGAATAAGTTTGAAATTATTGCTGATTTCAATAATCACACAGAAGCAGATTTGGCTAAAGGATTGCTTGAATCTTATGGTATCAAATCCATCAAGCATTCAGATGATTGTGGTGGAGCTGCCGGTGGTCAAACCTTTATCCGAGGTGTTCAGCTTTTAGTATCCAAGGATGACCTTAAAAAGGCAAAAGAGATACTTAAATTCCATTAGCAAGACTTTTTTGATTTGTATCATTACATCGAGCCTTCTGCATTTCTATATTTCAATTTAGTAATGTATTTAAATCGAATCCACTTCCATGGAACCTCAAATATCATTTACGCTAACCCGCACCCCTTGCGGAGAGTTTACATCTTATTCTCACCAAGGATCATACAGGGAAGAGATCTTTAATTAATGCTTGACATATATAACACTATAGGTGTATATTTAAACCTATGAGAGTTGTCTTCGATACCTGTGTCTGGGTTTCTGCAGTAATAAGTCGCAGAGGGGCAAGCTTTGCTCTGCTATCGGAAATACCACATAAGCGATTTCAATTTGGAATATCTGTTCCTCTCTTTCTTGAATATCGAGCAAAATTACTTGAAGCTGTCACCAAAGGGGACACAAAGTTAAATCAAAAACAAATCGAAGCTATCCTCTCAGCCCTTGCATTTAATGGGAAAGAAGTGTCTATTTATTACCGGCTACGTCCTAACTTAAAAGACGAAAATGACAATATGGTTTTCGAGTGTGCTGCTAATTTTGGAGCATCCACTATCATCACACATAATATACGAGATTTTCGAAACCCGGAATTGGGAGCCTACCAGATTGACATTCTTACACCAGGAGAATTTATTAATAGAATAAGGAGATAAACATGAAAACTATACAGGTACGATTACCGGATCATGTTCACGGAAAGGTGAAAGAGCTGGCACAAGAAGAAGGTATTTCGATAAATAATTTTATTGTTTCTTCTATTTCTAATGAAGTTGTCCGGCAAGAAACTAGTGACTTTTTTAAGAGTGCTGCTGCTAGTTTCAATCCCCAGGCTTTTGCTGAAGCTTTAGCAGCCATTCCGGATGGCCCAGTACCAGATTCTGATAAAATATGAGAACATTATATAATTGCTCACTTTTTGGCAACGCCGGGCACCTTTTTGCGACATCGGGAGTATTTTCCGCCAACCTGCACCCCTTGTGGCGACATATTTAGCCATCTGTCAATAATACATTCCTACGTTGCCTATATTTCAGTCCCAAAAGAAATAATTTGCTCAATTCACTAGTTTATACATGGCAAAGGGTTCAAGGAGAATCGTTTGTCTGTATATCTGTCAAGAGAGCAAAATATTATCTAGAAAATTTTTCAAGATCACGGTGAGTGTACTCACTTTCATATTTTGAGGTGGGCTACCAGGATCACTATTCAAAGGATCATGGCAAGTACAGGATAATCCGCATTAAAGAAGCAGTAGAAAAATTCCTCGAATGCGGTGATTGCTTGGGAAGGGATCACTCGTATTAAAGGTACCAATAAAGATTGTAACTATGAGTATTTCCATCCCTTTTCCTGCAAGAGCTGGTACCTCTGTCCAAGCTGTAATCAAAAGAGGCTTCAGCTTTTCGCAGAACACCTCTCAGAAAACCTGCTCCTGAAGCTTCCTCATCGTCAGTTCGTTTTTACCATTCCCAAGCTCCTGCGGTGGTGGCTGATACAGTTATTTCAACTGAATATGTTGACCCGGAACAATAAAATAGTTACATTATAACTATTCCAAATGGACTAAACTTTAAGGAATGGTGTTGATCATGGAACGAAAGCTTTTGCTGCTGGGCTTGCTCAGGGCTGAGAACGCTCATGGCTATCACCTGGTGGAGATGCTGGAACAGCATCTTGGCCTTTCGATGGGTTTGACCAAGCCTACAGCGTACCGTTTGTTGAACGAGATGCAGCGGGACGGGTGGTTGACTGCCCACGAGGCGAGAGAGGGCAAACGCCCAACAAAAACCGTGTATACGATCACAGAGGAGGGGCAAAGGCAGTTTTCCAATCTGCTGGGCGACTGCCTCGAGCGCTATCAGCAGCCGCAATTTCTCTACGATATCGGGCTGATGTTTCTGGACGTCCTGCCAACCCAAGATATCGTGACCCGGCTAAAAAAAAGGCTGGAGGCAATTGAAGCGCTGAGCGAGGCCCAGAAGGCGATGCTCGTAGATCATCCCGGTAATAAAACGATAAAACACCAATTGAAACACCTGCAGCTCGATCAGGAACATATCGAGCAGTTGATAAAAGACTTTGAACAAAAGGGAGTTGATTAACGTGACAGAAACAGTTGCCATCAAAGCGGATAACCTGAAAAAATATTTTGATGATGTGAAGGCTGTGGACGGGATATCGCTGCAAGCGGCCCGGGGTAGCGTCGTCGCCCTGTTGGGTCCAAACGGCGCGGGCAAAACCACCACGATCAATCTGCTGACCACTCAGCTCAAACCGGACAGCGGTACAGCTGAGATCATGGGTTACGATGTCGTGAAAATGGCAAATCAGGTTCGCTGTCGGGTGGGAATTACCTTTCAGGAAACCAGCGTTGATCCGGCGCTGACAGGGATGCAGGTCCTGGCCTTTTCAGGTGAGTTATACGGGATGAAGCGTCGTGACATCAAGCGCAAGGCCGCCGATCTGCTGGATATGGTGGAGCTGAGCGAAGCGGCCAGGCGGAAAACCGCCACCTATTCCGGCGGGATGAAACGTCGGCTGGAGCTGGCCCGATCGCTCATGAACACACCGGAGGTTCTGGTGCTTGATGAACCGACCTTGGGTCTGGACCCTCAAACCCGGGCCAAGGTATGGGAGTACATCACCCATTTGAAAAATGAACAGGGTTTGACCCTGCTGTTGACCACCCACTACATGGACGAGGCGGAGCATTTGTCCGACACAGTACATATAATCGATCACGGCAAAATCGTTTGTGAGGGCAAGCCGGAGGACTTGATTCGTGGGTTGGGGGATGAAACGGTTAAAGTGACCGGCGCGGGTGATGCCGAAGTGTTCTCCGCCAGACTGGAGAAACAAGAGTATGTGCAGTCGCTCAGCCGTTCAGACGGTGAATCGATACACATCGGTGTTGATGCTGGACAGAAACGCTTGCCCCAGATCGTTGCCCTGGCGATCGAAACCGGTTTCTCCGTGCACGAAGTAGGGATCGAACGTCCAAGTCTCGGGGATGTGTTTTTCAGCGCCACTGGGCGTGAGATTAGAGATTAAAGGGGGGTACGATGAGAACAGCTTGGATCATCTGGAAAAAATATATGAAGAAGATGGGCGCGGAAGAAATTATCGGGATGCTCATCCAGCCCGTTCTGTGGGTGCTCATTTTCAGCAAAGGTATGGCCAGCATGATGGGCGCAGGAATGAGTGGCGGGGAGTATTTGAGTTTTATGCTGCCCGGGATCATGGCTCTAACCGCTCTCGGCGGGGCCATTGGCGGCGGATTCACCTGGTTGAACGAACGTTCCACTGGCTTGGTTCGGGAATACTGGGTGGCACCGGTGCCCCGTTTGGGCATCCTGTTGGGCAACAGTGTGGCCAGTGTGTCCAAGTCGATGCTGCAAACCCTGGTAATCGTTGCAGTCGGACTGACAGCGGGTGCAGCCTTCTCGACGTCGCTGGTGAACGTACTGGGCACCATCGCTCTGGTAGCCGCCTTCGGATTCGGTTTTGGCGGTATCGCCCTGTCCATCGCTTCGGGAACGGTGAATGAAGGCGGGTATCACAGCATGATCATGCTGCTCAATCTGCCGCTTCTTTTTCTGAGCAACGCTTTGTATGCTCTGTCGAGCCTGCCAGGCTGGATGCGGGTGGCGGCCAAGATCAATCCCACCAGTTACCTGGTAGACGGCGTGCGTCAACTGATGATGGGGCGTACGGGCGACTTCCCCCTGTGGCTTTGCTTTGCCGTTGTGGCGGGTTTCGGGATGCTGTTCATGATTGTTGCCGTCGTGGCCTTTAAGAAATCGCAGTAGTAGAACGGGGGATCAATCGTACCAGATTGCCAGAACTGTCTGCACCGGCATCCGGATACTATTTTGCGATCCGGGTATAATTTGAACAATTACTACAGGAATCATCCTACTAAAACACGAATATTCTCCGACTTTTCAAAAGATGAGTATTTTATTTTGTAGCAGTTTTTAGCCACGCCGGGCACCTTCGGGAGAATCGGGGCTAAGATAGAATTTATGGAAGTGAAACGCTTATCATCACAGAAAATATTAAAAGGACGCGACATCAAATTCGTCACTTATGATTGGATTGGAGTTCATAGTGGCTATCTGGGTGACTTCAGCTATCGTACGCATGCCGACTTTTACCATGACTACTGTGACCTGGAGGGTATCGACCCCAACGAGTACGAAGGAACTACCCGTGAGAGATTTGAAACTATACTAGACAAAGCAGAACCCTACATTAAGGCCTGCATTCTTCGTGGTGTGTTAGAGAAATACCCAGCTGAATCGGAGGAGCATCGTACTGAATCACGGTACAAAAGGATGCTTGAATTGATAAAAAAGTGCGAAGAAGCAAAAATTGTTTCACTCGTAAAACCCCCAACAACTAGCGAAGTGGTAAGATTGGCACTGGATGATGCCAGCACACTTATTGCAAACGATAAACCTGTGAGCGCTGTTGATCGGACACACACAGCATTCCATGGATTCTTGCGCACTATATGCGACGAGCAAAATCTTCAATACGGTACAAATCCATCCGTTACGAAACTCTTTAAGATAATTCGACAAAACTCACCAAAACTACAGCCAAAGGGCATTTTTTCGAATGAGATAGATCGAATTCTCAACTCAATGTCTTCCATTGTTGATGCAGTAAACACGCTTAGAAATCGTGGGAGTGTAGCTCATCCAAATGAACGCCTGTTATCGGCAGAGGCTGCTTTATTATGCATTAATTCTATTCGAACTCTATTTCAGTTTCTTGATAGTAAATTGCGAACGAATAGAACTAAATAAGCTTTATTTGAGTAAACGATATACTTAGCATAACGTGGGAGCCTGTCGAAAAACTCTGTTTTATAGGCTCTTCCTCACTCGTTTACGCCAACCCCCACCACTTGCGCGACAGAGCAGTAAATATTTTTCATTTTAATTTCTATATTTTCATAAGATTTGCTCTAATCATTCCGGTGGGATACAATAATCAATGATAAAATTTACAACTTCGAGCCCCTTAAGAGAAAGGCACCGGCCAATTTGTAAGGATGATTATTAGAAATGGAAGATGTTGCAAACATAGAGGAGAATAATATAGGTCTCTTTGGATTTTTAGAATACCCAAATAATATAAATTTCGTAGGTGGATTTATAAATGTAGTTAAAGATTATAATGAAGCGTTGGCATTTATTAATAGTATTAAGCATGAAAATGGTTTTATATATCCTCCTGAGGTTCATAAAGTCACATATGATAATAATCAAACAGCAAAAAAAAATCCAAACACAAAACGTCCAGCTCTTTTATATAAATTGCCACCATCACACTGCTTGGAATTTAAAAGCGAACATGACAATATTAATTTTAGAGAAGGTGCTGGATCATTTATTATAAATCTGTTGTCTTACCTTTTTGGCACACGTTTACAGTTTTACGATTGGTTTTTTGATTCAAGAATAGCCATAAAACGTCAGCATCCAATTGTTTTTTCAAATATAGTATTAGAAAAATTTTTGTCACACTCATTTAATAAATGGAAAGGATGGAATTCTGATTATCAAAAATTATTTACAAACATATTGTTTATGCATTCTCGATCGTCATCATATCAATGGGATTGGGAACGTTTTACAATTGAATATATGGTATTTGATGGTCTGTTTAAATGTGCTGACAGTATTTACAATTTTAAGAACAAGCTGAAGAAAAAGATTACTCATAAGGAACGTTTTGAAGTTCTGTGTAACTTTTTTGGAATCCCTTTCTTAAAAAATGAAGTTGTACTAATTTATAAATTGAGAAATGAACTGTTCCATGAAACTTTATATAATGGTTCCACTCCATGTAGCTCTTTAACTCGTGAATCATATTATGCTCCGTGCTATTTAAGAAAGCTAAATCAAAGACTTATACCTGCTATATTGGAATATAAGAATGATTATATTGCTACTGAATGGAATACTCGATTTCCATATGCTTTTGATTAAGCTGTATTGAAAATAATATAGATTGCCGGTGTCCTTTGCATAACTCGGTATAGCCACTTCGGGCGCCGGCATGCCCTCGGCCCTAATTGGCTCCTTTAGTATAGATTGCTTCTTTAGAAGTTTCTTCTTTATAAGATTGCTTTACAGCTTGTTCGGTTTTGACCGCGCCCCCCTTCGGCAACATAAGAAAAATTTCAGAGTGCTCATAATCCCATTGTGGTTGCCTCACAGCACCCCCACCTTCCGTCATCCGTGCCGGAAGGTGGGTTTTATGTCGTGGCCACGATGGCCACGACATAAGGCGCGCCTCCCCTTCGTTTTTTGTAAAAAAGATAGTGAATAGATAATCCATAAACATCTTGAAACTCCAAAGTTTCAATTTCCTGAGTATGCCGCAAGTAAAAAGTAAATAAACCGAAGAACCCAATTAAGGTAGAGTTTTTCTGATTTTGAAAATAGATTTTCAACGGCATTGCTTTGCGTGGTTTATATAGTATTTAGGCTTCTATATATCCGTACATATCTCCTGGAAGTCCTTATTTGAGAATAATCAATAAAAGTTCAATTTTTTTTCAATCAACTTGAATTAATAGAAGAAATACGATAATATACAGGTGAATTAAAAGGTAAATTGGCTAATATACTATTTTATTGGTGTATATCACTTCATTTTGGAGTGATAAAAAGCATAAAGCATATCATAGAAAATGATAGGCGGATAAACAATAAAAGAGCGATATCATGATAGATAAAGGGAATGGGAAGGGAGCTAATCTCGGATTCGAGGACAAGCTATGGGCAGCTGCTGATAAACTGCGCGACAATATGGATGCATCCGAGTATAAACACGTCGTTCTCGGCCTCATTTTCCTCAAGTACATTTCCGATGCCTTTTCTGAAAAATATAAATGGCTGATAAAGGAGAGTTCGAATCCAAAGAGCGAGTACTTCATCAGGGAAGAACAAGCTTGCTACGGCGTTGCCGAAGACCGTGATGAGTATCTTGCCGACAATATCTTCTGGGTCCCACCCGAAGCGCGTTGGGATTACCTCCAGAAAAACGCCAAGCGCCCAGAGATCGGCAAGCTCGTTGACGACGCTATGAACGCAATCGAGAGGGACAACAAGACCCTCAAAGGTGTCCTCCCAAAGGGCTACGCCCGCCCGGCCCTCAACAAGGTCCGTCTCGGCGAAATCATAGACCTGATCGCCACCATCGGTCTGGGCGACAAGGAGAGCAGGCAAAAGGATATCCTCGGACGTGTATACGAGTACTTTCTCGCCCGGTTCGCCGCTGCCGAAGGTAAGCTTGGCGGACAGTTCTATACGCCCCAGTGCGTGGTCAAGCTCCTGGTCGAGATGATTGAGCCCTACAAGGGTCGCGTTTTTGACCCCTGCTGCGGATCTGGCGGCATGTTCGTTTCGGCCGTAAAGTTCGTTCAGGCTCACGCCTCAAACAATGGCAACGGGAAAAAGTCCAAGGTCCGCCTTCAGCGCGAGATTTCCATCTACGGCCAAGAATCCAATTACACAACTTGGCGGCTGGCCCTGATGAATTTGGCCATCAGGGGTATCGACGGCGATATCCGATGGGGCGATAGTTTCCTCGACGACAAGTTCAAGTACCTCAAGGCCGACTTTATCCTCGCCAATCCTCCCTTCAACATGGAGGACTGGGGTTACAGTAAGGTCAAGGATGATGTGCGCTGGAAGCGGTTCGACCAGCCCTCGGGCAATGCGCAGTTTTCTCTGCCGCCCGGCGGTCGGCGTAAGCAGAAGGACGGCTCCTTCATCCACGTGGATGGTGGTAACGCCAACTACGCCTGGATTCTCCACTTCATACATCATCTCGCACCACACGGCACAGCCGGATTCGTTTTGGCCAACGGCTCGCTCACCAGCAACAGCTCTGGAGAGGGCGACATTCGCAAAGCGATAATAGAGGCCGACATGGTTGATTGTATCATCGCGCTTCCGGGCCAGCTTTTCTACACCACGCCCATCCCCGCGTGTCTCTGGTTCCTGACACGCAACAAGGGCGCGGACAAGCAGCGCGGCTTCCGCGCCCGGCACGGCGAGACGCTCTTCATAGACGCCCGCAAGATGGGGGTTCTCGTAGACCGAACCCATCGCAATTTCCCCGATGAGGAGATCGCAGAGATTGGACGCATCTACAACGCGTGGCGCGGTAAAGAGGACGCAGGGAAATGCGAAGACAAACCTGGTTTTTGCAAGTCCGCCACGCTGAAAGAAATCCAGGCCCACGGCTATGTCCTGACCCCCGGCCGCTACGTCGGTACAGAAGATATTGAGGACAACGGCGTGCCCTTCGAGGAGAAGATGGCTGAACTCTCCGCAGAGCTTTATGAACAGATGGCCGAGGCCGAGGAACTCGACGCTGCCATGCGTCACAATCTGGAGGTGCTTGGTTATGGCGAATGAGTGGAGATTACGACCCTTGGAAGAAGTAGCCCACGTTGTCATGGGGTATTCGCCGAAGGGCGATACCTATAACAACGATGGCGAAGGTGTCCCACTGCTTAATGGTCCAACGGAGTTTGGCCCGCATTCTCCACATGTGACCCTGTTCACGACTGCTCCGAGTCGGTTTTCGGGGCGGGGAGACATTCTGTTTTGTGTGCGGGGATCGACAACCGGGCGGATGAACTGGGCGGATAAAAGATATGCCGTTGGACGAGGTATCGCAGCCATCCGTGCCAAGACGAACGTAGAGGACACGTACTTTATCTACTGCTGCATCCGAGAATTCATGCAACGGCTGCTTTCTCTAACTTCCGGTTCGGTGTTCCCGAACCTATCAACCGGTGACATCAACGGGTTTGAGATTCCATGGCCCGAAAAGCCAGTCAGAGGAAGCATAGTTTACATTCTGCGCACGCTGGATGACAAGATCGAGCTGAACCGGCGGATGAACCGGACGCTGGAGAAAATGGCGGCGGCTGTCTTCAAGAGCTGGTTCATCGACTTCGACCCCGTTCGTGCCAAGGCCGAAGGCCACGATCCCAACCTACCCAAAAAAATCGCTGCCCTCTTCTCGGACTCCTTCGAAGAGTCGGAACTGGGAGATGTTCCGAAGGGGTGGAGGGTTGGCCCGCTTACTGAAATCGCCATACTACAAACCAAGACCGTTCAACCAAGTAAGCAGCCAGATACCCTGTGGGAGCACTATAGCATCCCAGCTTTTGATGAAGGTCGCCAGCCGAAGTGGGAACGAGGCGACACGATAAAGAGCGGGAAGTACGCAGTCCCACATGTTTGCGTTCTTGCGTCAAAGCTCAACCCGCAATTCCCACGAGTATGGCTGCCTGAAGTTACCAACGTAGAAACTGCGATATGTTCGACAGAGTTTATGCCTTTCGTACCTATCCAAGGATATTGGCGACCATATCTTTATGAGCTTTTAAAGTCATCGACAATCCAAGAGGGAATCCTGGCACGAGTATCTGGTTCGACCGGTAGTCGCCAACGGGTGAAGCCTAAGGATATCGCAGTGATGACGGTTGTAATTCCACCTCATGATGTAATCAACACTTTTTGCAGCTTGATTGAAGGGCTTCACAGGAAGTTATTGGCCAACCGGCGAAACTCTTTGACTCTATCCCGCACTCGTGATCAGCTTCTACCAAAGCTGTTGAGCGGCGAACTTACAGTTCCGGATGCAGCAACATTCACTGAGGAGATGGTAAGATGAACTTTCCTATAGGCTCAGTTTGGAGAATCTGGGACCTTCACGTCCACACACCTCATTCTGTTTTAAATAATGACTTCCCTACCGATTTCGATGAGTACGCAAAAGTTCTTCTCCAAAAGGCAGTAGAGCGCCAGATAGCAGTGGTAGGCGTTACGGACTATTTCACCATTGAGGGATACAAGCGGTTACGCACTTTGATAGATGATAAAGAAAGATTGAATACCTTATGTGGTGAAGAAATAGCTGACTCTGCCCGCAAGATCCTTCTTTTACCAAACATCGAACTTCGTACAAATACCATCGTGCGTGATCCCCAAGGACGAGACAGCCGAGTCAATTTCCATGTAATTTTCTCGGATTCTGTTACTCCTGAACAAATCGAGGAGGATTTTCTTCACGAAGTGAAGTTCACTGTGGAAAGCAACCCCGGCAGTGCTGATGAAAAGTGGTCTTTGACTACGCGTAATTTGGAGCAACTTGGCCAGCGGCTAAAAGAACAGCATGAACCGTTTAATGAAAAAAACGATCTGTATGTGGGGATGATGAATGCAGTAGTCGATCACGGGGAGGTTAGTGCTATCTTGGAGAGAAAATCTTCCATTTTTCTAAACCGTTATCTTCTTGCGCTGCCAGCCGATGAAAATTTATCTGAATGCAGTTGGGATGGCCAGGGGCATCTTGCTCGAAAGGTCATGATCCAGAAGTCACACTTCCTGTTTTCAGCGAACCCTGGCACGCGCGAGTTCGGTTTGGCATACCGCCATCCGTCAAAAGATGCGTTTGAATCTGAGTTCAAGAGCCTGAAACCCTGTGTGCATGGTTCTGATGCTCATGATTTAGACAGTCTTTTTGAGCCTACAGAACAACGATACACGTGGATCAAGGCAGATCCCACCTTTGCCGGTCTAATGCGCATTTTAAAGGAACCGGATACACGAGTTTTCATTGGAGCTGAGCCTCCGGCTTTGGCAAAGCAACGAGCTAACACAATAAGATTTTTTGACAAGATATCCATTTCAAAGAATGCCGACTCGGATCTTCTTGAGCACTGGTTTGATGTTGATATACCCATCAATACAGGACTTGTTGCCATCATTGGTAACAAAGGTAGCGGCAAGAGTGCTTTAGCTGACACGATGGGTCTTATTGGGAATTCACAGAACGAGAACTATTTTTCATTCCTGAACGAAAAGAAGTTTCGTCAGATCCGAGATAATAAAGCAGCACATTTCGAAGCACAGCTTCATTGGCTTTCAGGTGCTATCAATAGATGTACTTTGAATGATCGCGTTGATCCATCATCCGTGGAAACGATTAAATACATCCCGCAAAATTATCTTGAGGCAATCTGTAATGAAGTGGCCAGTGGAGAGGATAGTGATTTCGACAAAGAACTCAAAGCCGTGATTTTTTCGCACGTGGAAGAAGAAGATCGTCTTGAATGCGAGACCTTTAATGAGTTGATGGAATTTCGAACAAATGAATGTCGTGAACACATTGAACTTCTTAAACGGCAACTACATGATGTGAACACCAGGATTGCAGCGTTGGATATTAAGTTAGCTGATGAGTACCGGCGGGCACTTGAGCAGCAGTTGCAGCATAAACAAGAGGAACTTAAGGCACACTTGAGGGCGAAACCGGAGGAAGTTCGGCAACCGGACAAGGATCCGGTGGTGGAGGACCAGAATACAAAACTTGCTGCCGCTATTCAGCAATTACGGGATGAACTCGAAAAAGCTGAAGCTGAGCTAACCGCAATCAATGACAAAAACAAGCAATGCCTACGAAGAAGGGCAGTAGCAGAAAAACTACAAGCCAAGATAGAAAATCTGCAACGTATATTCGATGCATTTGTGACTAACTGCCCAGAATGTGAAGAACTAGGTATTAACTTGAGTGACGTTATCACTTTTAAGGTAAACCTGAAGACCATTACAGAGATAATTGCGGATGCAAAAGCAGAAAGCCAGGAACTTGTTAAGAAACTATTGGTAGAAGAGGAAGGAACGCCAGCGTTTTTCCAAAAGGCCTTATTAGCTGAAATTGAGAATAAGCGCCAGGAAATGGATGTACCAAATCAGCGTTATCAGCAGTACTTGGAGCAACTATCATTGTGGGAGGCAAAGAAAAAGGAAATTGAAGGAGCGAATAGCATTCCTGACAGTCTGAAGTATATTGATAACCAATTGAAACAACTCGAGCATCTCCCAACCAAACGAAATCAACTCGAGGCAGATCGAAAAGAAACGGTTCATGCCATATATGTCGAGATATCCAAGCTCGCAGCGACATATGAGTCCCTATACAGCCCGATTGAGCGCACCATTGCTCAAAACCCCCTAGTAAACGAGGGGTTACAGATCGGCTTTAGTGTTCAAATCGTT
>Ga0307420_1000915_pt1 | contig 13246 bp, 12 predicted proteins | sample SalMarWE160240MG_2_FD_202167 | JGI IMG/M metagenome (GOLD analysis project Ga0307420, IMG submission 202167) | Salt marsh sediment microbial communities from the Plum Island Ecosystem LTER, Massachusetts, United States - WE1602-40 | ecosystem: Environmental > Aquatic > Marine > Intertidal zone >... | reverse complement strand
GAGCCTGTCGCCGGGGTCAAGTATCGCTTTCCCTGGGGCGACGACGACGCCGATCCGGCGCTGCTCAACTATCAGGGCAGTGGGTTGGGACGCACGACCTCCGTGGGCAGCTATCCCCTGGGCGCCAGTCCGTACGGCGCGCTCGACATGGCCGGCAATGCCTGGGAATGGGTGTCCGACTGGTACGCTTATGCCTATTACGACGAGGCCGAGGGTGCGGTCGATCCGCTGGGGCCGGCTACCGGAACCCATCACGTGATGCGCGGCGGTTCCTACGGCTATGACGATCACAAGGCGCGCACGACCCATCGGGATGCGGGCACAACGCGGGCCAGTGGGGCGGGTCTCAGCTTTCGCTGCGCCGTCAGCGGAGAGTCGCTGGAGTAGTGTGGGGCGATGTTGGCGGATACGAAGCCCAGTCCATCTCGGCGCGAAAGACTGTCCGAGCCACAGCAGGCCACCCTGGCCGCGTTGCTCAAGGTCGATGATACGACCATCCTCGAACTTTCCAAGCTGACCCTGCCCGAGATCCAGGCGATCAAGGAAGAGATCGCACGCATCTTTCCCGCCGGCAACCTGCCTGCCTTTTTGTTGAGCGGCCTGATCAAGCTCAAAGGGCGACGAGTCAGCACCGATCAGGTGACCCGTGACCTGACGGCCCTATTGCGGGGCGTCGATCTGATCCCCCAGGGGCTCTACGGCGCCCTCATCGCCGGTCCCGCCGCTGCCATCCACATTTATCAAAAGGTCCTGCGGCTGGCTGGCAAGGACGTCGATAGCGCCTTCCCCGAGGGCACCTGGCAGTTCTACCTTCAGTTTGGCCTGCGGGAGGATACCGCCCGCCACGCTAACGAGACGGTGGGTTTTCAAAAGGCGCTGTCCTCGGAACAGCAGTATCCGATTCAGATGGCCGCCGCGTGGGTCTGCGCTGCCTTGGAGCTGCTCTATCGCTACGACGATCTCTTGCTCACCGACTGGACGGAGCGCGTGATGCTGCGGCTGCTGGTCGAGGAGGCGATGGAGGCCGGCATCGCTGACCAACCCCCTTTCTTTACCCTGGAGCGGGACTGGTACCGCCGGTGTCCCTACCGCCGCCCGAAAGATAGCGCCGACTATGTATCCCATCGACAGGCCGTATTTCAGCAGTTTATGGAAGAGATGCTCCCGGCGCTCCCCGGAAAGGCCCAAGGTTGTTTCCGGCAGCGCTACCAGGCCCGTCTGACCGATGAGCTCCCGGCCTACCAGCAGCAGATGACGCTCCTGGCGGCCCTTAAACCGAATCGATACCAGGAAGGTAGAGAATTCATCCCGCTGTGGCGGGCGACCGTGGCTTTTATCTGGCAGGAGCGCACTTACTTGACGCTGGCCTGCCGGCAGAACGAACAAGGGAGCCCTCTGTGTTACCCGCCGCGCCCGGAGGATGCGGCGCCAGTTCCCCTTTACCTGCATCCGGAGAAAGGGCTGTGTGATGGTTCCGGGCAGCCATTGCAGACCGACCACAACGGACGGGTCTATTACCGCGACGGCCGGCTCCTGGGCGTCCTGCGTCCGCCGGCGCCTGAGATGGTGTTGAGTTGGGTGGCGGGCATCCTGGCCGCGCAGAACCCTGGCCCGGCGCCAGACTTGGATCTGCTGCTGGCCGAGACCCCGCGGTCGCTCCAGCCCAAACTGCGCGAAAAACTCCCGGCCGCCACCCAGGCAGAGTTGGCTGCCCTGCGTCGCGCGCCCATCGTCGTCAACTGGGACCGCCGCCCGCGCGAGCTGCCCCTGGCCTACGTGCGGCGCGGCCGCCGGTCCATCGGCGACCACGCGCTGACCGTCTTTCGCACCGACCGGAGCTTTGTCTTTGATCAATCCCACATTTTTTTCGACGGGATGTGGGGCATGGCCGTGGCGGAGGTCATGACCGACAGCGCGGTCCATTGGTACCGCCGCCTGGTCGGTCGGAACTTTACTCCCCAGGCGCCGCCCCCGCAGCCACTGGCGCTGAAGGGCAGCCCCAAGGCGGAGGCTGCTCTGCAATCCCATCGCAAGCCTGGCGAGGTGACTGCCGAATCGGACGACGTCGATATGCGTTCCCTGGCCCGTCTGCGCAAGTGGCTCGGGCAGCGGGGCGTGCGGCTCACGGTCAACGATCTGCTGCTCCTGTACCGTTTTTTCCACGCCGCGAGCTACGAGCCCTCCCCCCAGGTTCGCCAGGCGCTAAGGACGTTCAGCAGCCGGGCCAAATCTCCCCAGGCCCAGGCTGCACTAGAGGCCATCAAGATGACGTTGACGCGCTTGCGCGAGACCAATCCCGCGCTCCTGATCCCCATGAGCGCCAGTAACGTCGCGCCCAGAGAGCGCGTCTTTCCCACCACCTTTCGCAATCCGCTGGTCGATATCCGGGGGAAATTCATCGCCGCCCGCGAGGGCCTTCAGGCCTGCAGCGACCAGTCCGGTCCGCAGTGGGCTGCCTTCGACCGCGCCCGGCGTGAGCTCCTGGCCTACCTGCAGGCATTTGGCCAGGTGCTTGACGCGCTCAAGGCGGTGACCATGCGCGGGGAGAGCTTTAACACGGCCACGATCCGCATGCTGGCCCATCTGCCCCCCTCGATGCAGAACCTGATGGACGGCATCCCCCAGCGCGTGGGCGCGCTCAACGAGATTATCAAGGGCAGCGAGGTCTTTTCCAACGTGGGCCGGGTCGCGCCGGGCAGCACCATCACGCGCTTTATCAGCGCCAAGGACGACGGCGAGACCAAGGAGCTGATCTGGGGCGTCATCACCGACGACGAGAACCGCATGCACGTCAGCCTGCGCGACTTTCGCCCGTTCATCCCCCAGCTTCTGGCGCTGAACGAGGGTGAGCTGGCCAACATGCTGGCGCAGGATTACCTGATGACGTACGTGCGGGGTTTCAACCGTTTCATCCTGGACCTGGGCGATATCGTCGCCGCACGGGGCGCCTGAATGTGATCGTCATCATTAACGGCCCCTGCGGCATCGGCAAGACGTCGGTCGCCTGGGAGCTGAACGCCCGCTTCGATCGGGCCGTGATGCTCGATGGCGACTATATCGGCGCGGTGCACCCGTTCGAGATCTATGACGAGGCACGCGTCGCGTACCTCTTTGAAACGATTCACCATTTGATCGCCTTCCACATCGAGCGCGGCGGCTATCACGATTTTGTGATCAACTATGTTTTCGAGACGCCGGAGCAGTCGGCGGCGCTGCGCCACCTGCTCTCGGACCTGGACGACGTGACCTACGCCTATCGCTTGGTCGCCTCGGACGACGTCATCGAGGCGCGCATCCGCAAGCGCGAGCAGGAGTCGGACGCCGATCTGCGCCCGGCGAGATCGCCGCGGCACCTAAAGCGGTACCGGGAGCTGGTCGCCATCCAGGAAGAGGCTGCCAGGCGCGGCGACGTGGGGTTCCCGATCGATACCACGGGCCGCACGGCGGAGGAGGTGGCCGACGCCATCTGGGACGATATCCACGAGGCGGTGGAGGTGGTTCCCTACGACCCGGCCTGGCCGGCCCGGTTCGAGGCTGAGCGGGCCAGGATCGCGGCGGCGCTGGGCGACCTGGCGCTAGAGATCCACCACATCGGCAGCACCGCCATCCCCGGCCTAGACGCCAAGCCCATCATCGACACGATGGTCGCCGTGCGCCGCCTGGACGACGCCGTCGCCTGCATCGCGCCGCTGCAGGCGTTGGGCTACGTCTTCGTCGACTACCCGCAGAACGTCGACCGGCGCTTTTTCCGCAAGGGCAAGCCGCGCACGCATCACCTGCACATCGTGGAGGCGGGCAGCCAATCGCTGATCGAACACCTGGCCTTTCGCGACGCGCTGCGCGCCGACGCCGACCTGCGGCGCGAGTACCAGGCGCTCAAGCACAACCTGCGCACCAAGTACAAGCACGATCGGGCCGCGTTCAGCGAGAGCAAGAGCGCTTTTGTGCAGAAGGTGCTGGCGCAGTGGCGGTCGCGAGGTTAGCGGTCCGGGCAGCGAGGAACATAGTAACGGTCGATGAAAGTCATCTACAAAATAACTTATCCCAATGGAAAGATATACGTCGGGAAGGACCTCACCGACAGTATCAACTACTTTGGTAGCGCAAGCAGCGAGCTGATTGCGAAGGATTTTACTCGGGAACAAAGACGGGATTTCACGATCCGAAAAGAGATTCTTTGGGAGTCGGAGTCGGCATCCGACGCCGAGGTGAATCAGAAAGAAGTCGAGTTCATTCTAAAACTCGGGTCAAATAACCCAGCCATTGGCTACAACCAGTGGCCCAAGTTCAAATAGTCCGTGGGCTAGGTTACGGGGGCCGCATCCCAATCTAAGCCGCTGTGCTGTGATTGCGGCGGGTGTATGGGTGTGGTATACTGAGGATACGGAAGGGGATTCCATGCCAACTGTGCTGCGGGTAGGTCGCTGCCGATTTTTCTTCTTCAGCAACGAGGGGCAAGGGTTACCCCACATTCACGTCAAGGCGGGCAGCGACTAGGCCAAGTTCTGGCTTGCTCCAATCGATCTGGCGTCGAACTATGGATTCAGGGCACACGAGCTGAATGAGATTGAGCAGATTATCGAGCAGCATCAGGCTGAATTGATGGAGGCTTGGGATGGCTACTTTGTGTAAGAACAAACCAAGAGTCCGACGGGCCTATGTGCCGACCGCCGCGCTGGCTCAATCCGTCGAGTTTGATGAAGAGATGATGCACGTCTTTTTGGCCGACGGCCGCGTCATCAGCGTGCCCATCATCTGGTTCCCGGTGCTGTATGAAGCGGCTCCTGTGCAGCGCGCCAAGTGCGAGATCGGCGGCGGTGGCATTAGTTTACACTGGCCCGAGTTGGACGAGGACCTGTCGGTGGCGAATCTGATGGCTGGTGTGGACTGGGAATCCTCTTGACATTCCCCTCGCCTGCACTATAATGTTCCTACCACGGACCTTCAAGGCCGTGAGTTTGTACTGACAATCTAATTAACCGCACCGCTTTCCGGTGCCGCTGGGATCGTGAGACACAAACGACCGAGACGGCAGAAAGGAATGGTTCTTCTGCTGACGGAGCCCAGCTCCGTCGTTTTCTTTGCCGCCTCGCGCCTTCCGATCCCGATGGAAGGTGCTTTTTTCATGCACGCGACCGAACCGCTGATCGAGATATCCCGTCTCTACCACACCTACGAGGGGAGTGGGACTGAACCCATCGACGCGCTGCGTGGGGTGAGTCTCACTATACACCCCGGCGAGTTCGTCGCCGTCGTCGGCACCAACGGCTCCGGCAAGACGACGCTGGCTCGCCACCTGAACGCACTGCTGCTTCCCACCCGGGGAGAGGTCCGGGTGGCTGGGTTGGATACCCGCCAGGAGGCCGCCTGGCCCGCCGTTCGCTCGCAGGTGGCGATGGTGTTCCAGCAGCCCGAGGATCAGATCATCGCCACGACGGTGGAGGACGACGTTGCCTTTGGCCCGGAAAACTTGGGCTTGCCCGCCGACGAGATCGAGGGCCGGGTGCGCTGGGCGCTGGAGACGGTGAGGATGTGGGAGCTACGCAACCGCCCGCCGCACCTGCTCTCCGTGGGCCAGCAGCAGCGGGCGGCCATCGCCGGCGCGCTGGCCCTGCGTCCCCGCTGCCTGGTGCTGGACGAGGCCACCGCTATGCTCGACCCGGCCGGCGGGCGGGAGGTGCTCGCTCTCTTGCAGCGCTTGCACGCTGACGGCGTGACGATCGTCCTGATCACCCACCACATGGCCGAGGCGGTGCTGGCCGAGCGCGTGATCGTGCTGTCGGAGGGCGGCGTCGCGTTCGATGGAGCGCCGCGCCGTTTCTTCGCCTGTCCCAATCACGTGACCCGGCTGGGGTTGGAGCTGCCGCCGGTGGCAGACTTGGCGGCGAGGATGGTTCGCCGCTGGCCTGACTTTCCCGCCGGTTTGTTCGATCTGGACGATGTGGTGGATGCCCTCGCGTTCCGCAACGTTCAAATAGAGCCGCTTTCTTTTACAGATCCTCCGTTTGCCTCCAACGGACGCCCGTCCGTCGCCGCGCGCGATCTCCGCTACACGTATCTTTCGGGCACTCCCCTCGCCGTGCGGGCCCTGGACGGGGTGAGCGTGGAGGTGCACGCGGGCGAATCGGTTGCGCTGCTCGGCGCGACCGGTTCGGGCAAGTCCACCCTCCTGCAACACCTGGCGGGTCTGCTGGAGCCCCAGGACGGGCACGTGCTCATCGCCGGAAAGGACGCGCACGCCCGGCAGACGGATCGCCGCTTCCTGCGCGAGCAGGTTGGCATCCTCTTCCAGAGGCCGGAGGAGCAGCTTTTTGAGACCTACGTCGGCGACGACGTGGCCTTTGGACCGCGCCAGTTGGGCTTGGACCGGGAGGCCGTCCGCGAGCGCGTGCGCCGGGCGATGGAGGCGGTGGGGCTGCCGTTCCTGGACTATAAGGATCGTTTCACCCAGAGCCTTTCGGGTGGGGAGCGGCGCAAGGCCGCGCTGGCCGGCGTGCTGGCCTTGCATCCCAAGACGTTGCTCCTGGACGAGCCGACGGCGGGGTTGGACCCGCAGTCGCGGCGCGACTTGCTGGCCACGCTGCGCCATCTGAATCGGGAGGAGGGGCTGACGCTCGTCGTCGCCACCCACAACATGGATGACGTCACCGCCCTGGCCAGGCGAGTAGTTGTGCTGGAGGAGGGACGGGTGGCGTTGCGAGGCTCGACGCGCCAAGTCTTTTCCCAGGCCGAACGGCTGCGGGCGCTCGGCCTGGACGTGCCGGCGGCCGTCGCGGTGATGGCCGCCCTGCGCGAGCGCGGGCTGCCTGTGCCCGCTGGCGCGCTGACGCTGGACGAGGTCGAGGCGGCGATCGTGGCCGGCACTGCTCCGTTGCCTGTGAGCGAGACCGAGAGGGGGGATTTATGAGCACATTCGAGTTCTTGCGCTACGCGACCCTCGGCCAGTACGTGCCCGTGGGCTCACTCGTCCACCGCATGGACCCGCGCTTCAAGATCTTGGCCTTTGCGCTGGTGGTGGCGGCGGTGACCTTTAGCGGCACGTACCTGGCGAACGTGATCCTGCTGCTGACCGTCTTTTTGCTGGTGGCGCTCTCGCGCGTCTCGCTCGGGCAGGCGCTGCAGGGTGTGCGACCGGCGCTGCCCGTCCTTGCGTTCCTGGCGGTCTTCCAGGTGTTGCTGCCGCCTCAGACCTTTGGAGGGGAGGCGTGTAACCTCATCTGGCAGTGGGGGTTTGTTGAACTGACCGACTGTACGCTGCGTTTCATCGTCGTCTCGACCGCCCGCCTGATCGAGCTGATCGTGCTTACGACCCTGCTGACCTCCACGACGACGATGGCCGAGCTGGCGTACGGGGTGGAGGGGCTGCTGGCACCTTTTCAGCGCATGGGCGTCCCGGCCCACGAGGCAGCGCTGACCGTGACCATCGCCCTGCGCTTCGTCCCCACGCTGGCCCTGCAGATGGAGCGTATCGTCAAGGCGCAGATCGCGCGCGGGGCCGACTTTGGCACGGCCGGGCGCTTCCGGTTCGTCAAGACGACGCGCCGTCTGCTGCCGCTGCTGGTCCCGCTGTTTCTCGCCGGCCTGCGCCGGTCCGAGAACCTCGCCCTGGCGATGGAGGCGCGGGGTTACACCGGCGGCAAGGGCCGCACCCGGCGGGTCAAGTTGCGCGCGCGTCCGGCCGACTATTTGGCCCTGGCGGCGGCCGCCGCCTTCTGCATCGCTATGTTGAACGTCGATTTTGCCACTCTCGGGCGGGCGTTGGCGGCTTGGTTGGGACAATTCTAATTTTGGAAGGAGACAGATCATGGAAATGACTAGAAAAGCAAACACGTCTACCCTGGTGCGCAGGATCGCCGTCACCGGCATCCTGGTGGCCATCACCGTGCTGCTGGGGACACTGCCCGTCGGCGGGTTCATTCCCTTTCCCACGGGCGTCAACGCCACCACGCTGCACATCCCGGCCATCATCGGCGGGATACTGGAGGGCTGGCCGGTCGGCTGGCTGATCGGGCTGTGCTTCGGCCTGTTCAGCTTCTTGCGGGCGACCTCGCCCCTCTTTAAGGACCCGCTGGTGGCCATCATCCCGCGCATGTTCATCGGCGTCACGGCCTACCTGGCCTACAGGGGATTGAAGCGCGTCAACGAACTCCTGGCCGTCGGCGTGAGCGCGGCCGTCGGCACAGCGACGAACACGGGCCTCGTTCTTGGTATAGCGGTCTTGCGCGGCTATATGGACATCAGCCTGGCAGCGACCGTCGCTGCGACCCACGGCATCCCCGAGATCATCGTGGCCGTCGTCATCACCGTCGCCGTCGTCGCGGCCTGGAAACAGATCGCGCGCCGTTCTGGCGGCTCCAGCGTATGAGGAGGTCGGCGATGCTGTTGGCGATCGACATCGGCAACACCAACATCACATTCGGGCTGTTCGAAGGAGACAAGCTCGGTCCGAGCTGGCGCATCCGCACGATCCGCGAAAAGATGCCCGACGAGTACGGCATCCTGATGGATCAGTTGCTCCGCCACCGGGGCTGCGAGCCCGAACAGGTGACGGGCATCGCCATCGCCAGCGTCGTGCCGCCTTTGACGCCGGTCTTTGAGCGGGCGTGCCGCGATTACGTGGGCCCGGAGCCACTGGTGGTGGACGCGGGGGTCAAGACCGGCGTGCGCCTGCGCTACGAGCCGCGCGAGATAGGTGCCGACCGGGTGGTAGACGCGGCGGCGGTCAAGGCGCTCTACAGCCTGCCCGCCTGCGTGGTCGATTTCGGCACGGCCACCACCTTCGATGCGGTGGGAGAGAACGGGGACTACCTGGGTGGAGCTATCGCGCCTGGCATCGGCATCGCTGCCCAGGCGCTGTTCGAGCGAGCGGCCAAGCTGTACCCCGTCGACCTGACCCGTCCACCCGCTGCCATTGGACGCAACACGCCCCACGCCATGCAATCGGGGTTGCTGTTCGGCTACGTGGGACTGGTGGAGGGCATGGTGGCACGCTTCAAGGCGGAGCTAGGACCGGAGACGCAGGTGATCGCCACCGGAGGGCTGGCCGAGACCATCTCCCGCGAGACGGACGTCATCGACGTGGTCGACCCGTGGCTCACGCTGCACGGACTGCGCATCGTGTACGAGCTGAACCGATAGCTCCCTCCCCCTCCTTGGGGGAGGGCGACAACAAAAGGTTGTTTGGGTGGGGGTCTTACTCGATATAACCCAGGCCGCGCAGCCGTTCTGCGACCAGTTCGTCGTCCAGTTCCAATCGTGCAGCTTCCAGGTTGGCCGGACGTCGCTTTTCCGCCTCTTCCACGAAAGCGGTGAGCAGCTTATCCAGCTCCGTCGTCACTGCGGGCTCCTGGGAGATGAGGTTGTCCATCTCGTCGGGATCGCTGACCACGTCGAACAGCTCGTCGGGTTCGTCGCCGACGGTGATGAGCTTGTAGTTTTCCCGGTAAGCGGCGCGGCGCATCAGGTTGCAGCGGAAGGCCTCGACTCTCTGAGGATCCTCGCCCTTTATCAATGTGAGCAGCGTCTCGGGTGTGTAGGCCTCGGTGAAGACGATGCCTCCCTCGGGGTCGGCACCGTCGACCGTGCGGCCCAGGCTCGTCGTTTGCAGGTCCACCAGCGCGCTGTCTATCCTGTCGATGCCGTGGCCTCCCTGCTGGAGATCGGCGGCCTCCAGGGCTGTGTGGAAGATGCGGCGCGTAGAGACGGGAGTCGAGACGCGCATACCCTTGTAACGCTGCTGAGGGAAACGAATGATGAGGGGGACGCGTACCAGGTCGTCGTAGGCCACCAAGGAGTGGCCCACAAAATCGTGCCGGTTGAGACCCTCGCCGTGATCCGAGGTGATGATGACCAAGGTGTTGTCGCGCACGTCCGGCCGGTCGAGGTACGCGAACAGATGGCGTAGCAGGTGATCCTCGTAGGCGACCTCGGCGTCGTATAGATCGTTGAGTACCTGATCTTGCAACTCGGTCAGAGGCTGTGTGAGCGGCATCATCCAGTCAAAGGGCTTGTGATTGTAGCTTTGCATGAACCGGTACGCTTTGCGCTCTTTTCGGTAATAGGGGGCGAACCTGCGGATGAAGCGTTTGGGTGGGCTGAAGGGGAGATGGGTCTCCATCAAGTTGATAAAGGTGAAAAGAGGCTGCTCCGCGTCCCTGTGTATGCGGGTGCGCAGATAGCCCACCATGTCGCGAAGTGACAGGGCCGTGTTGCCTTTAAAGTTGCCATAGCGCTGCCAGAGCGGAACCAGCCAGGGGATGACGGCGATACGCAGCATGAAATTATCGCGGGCGAACCTATCTTGGATGGGGCGGGTGATGTGTCGCAGCAGGCGCGCCACGCGGTGCGCGATCCGGCCTGGCAGGCGCGGGCGGGCGTCGGCGATGGCAGGCCGGTTCGGCAGCGCGCCGCCGTACAAGTAGACCTCTTCAAAGCCCCGGTCCAGATCGTTCTCTACCACGCCCAGGAGAGGGTTGTTGCAAAAGCTGACCGTGTTGTATCCCGCATCGCGCAGCACCTCGGCCAGCATAATCTGCTCTTGATTGTGTCGATCATAGATCTGAGTAGTCAAGTGCGTGGTCGGGTACTCGCCTGTAAAGATCGAGGCGTGGGCCGGGATCGTCCACTGGGCCGGGGAGATGGCGCGCTCAAAGAGCGTGCTCTCTGCAGCAAAGGCGTCGATGTGCGGACTGGTCTCGCGAGAATACCCGTAACACGAGAGCCGGTCTGCCCGCAGGGTATCCAGAACGATGAGCATGATATCTGGCTTGGTTTGTGCTTTCTTCATCTGTAATTTCTATCCTTCAAATGCTAGAACGGTTTACTCTATTATACCGCATTTTCCTTAACAGCGTGTTAGAATGAGGCTGGGTCAGCCTGAATCGTAGACGGCCTCCATCGACGCCTTGATGTGATCGACCTCGCTCTGGATTTGTCTTTGGACGGTTCCTTTGATCAGAGGAAACCGCAGGAAGCACAAGCCCAAGCGGGATGTCGCTCCAACATCTAGGCGCAGGCTCGTGGTGTCGTCGGTTTTTTCGATGAGGCGAAAAGCACACCAGATGGGCAGCGGCGGGTGGAGCAGTTGAAATCGAAAGTGTGACTCGCTGGTCTCGGTTAGCTCAAAGTGCAGGTTGAACTCTAGGCCGTGGAACTGTTCCCAGGTCTGGAAGCGCGCGCCGATTTGGCCGAAATTGCCTTTGGTGAAGGCGAACCCCGCGTGGGTTTCGAACTCGTACCGTTCGGGGTGCGTCTCCAGGTCCAGGAACCACTGCCGAGCTTGTGCGGCGTGGACGTTGACCGATGTGCTGGCTTGTAAGATGGCGCGTTCCATGCGCTCCTTAAGAGGGATTATACATCGTTTGGGCGATGGCGCAAGGTACGCCCGAGAATTTCTTGCTCGGCTCGGAGATGGCGAGTATAATCGCGGGCATAGGATAAGGAGACGATCATGGAACCCATCTCTCTTCTCAAGGATAAACGTATTCTTCTGGGTGTCACCGGCGGGATTGCGGCTTACAAGGTCTGCACGCTCGCCAGCCGGCTGACGCAGGCCGGGGCGCAGGTAGACGTGGTGATGACGGAGGCGGCGACGCGGTTCGTCACGCCGCTCACGTTCCAGTCGCTCACCGGGCGCCCGGTATATACGACGATGTGGGGCGCGCTCGACGCGGCGCTGGGCGAGCGTGCCGTGCTGCCCACGCACGTCGTCCACGTGGGGTTGGCTGAGGCCGCCGATCTGTTGGCCATCGCCCCGGCCACGGCCAACACGATGGCCAAGCTGGCGCACGGCCTGGCCGACAATCTGCTCACCGCGCTGGCGCTGGCCGCTCGCTGGCCGCTGCTGCTCGTCCCGGCGATGGACGTCGAGATGTGGGGCCACGTGGCCACACAGGCCAACGTCGCCACGTTACGCGAAAGAGGCGCACACTTTGCCGGGCCGGCCCGCGGGCGCATGGCCTCCGGCCTGGAGGGCGAGGGACGCATGGTGGAACCCGCCGAAATTCTGGGTCACGTCCGCTTGGTGCTGGGCCAGGAGGGGCCTTTGGCCGGGCGGCGCGTCGTCGTCACCGCCGGTCCCACTCGCGAGGCGATCGATCCCGTGCGTTTCGTCACCAACCCCTCGTCGGGACGGCAGGGCTTTGCGCTGGCTCAGGCCGCCCTCGACCTGGGCGCGCAGGTCACTCTCGTCGCAGGCCCCACACATCTGCCCACGCCGGTGGGGGCCGAGCGGGTGGACGTCGTCACCGTCCAAGGCATGCACGATGTCGTGCTCGCCACCGCCGGGGATGCCGACGTGCTGCTGATGGCCGCGGCGGTGGGAGACTTTCGGCCGGAGAAGGCGGCTGCACAAAAGATCAAGAAGGGCGACCGCGATCTGGGTGTGCGCATGGTGCGTACGCCGGATATTCTCTCCGCCGTCGCCGTCCGCCGAGCGGATGGGGGGGGGGGGCGCGTCGTGGTCGGATTTGCCGCCGAGAGCGAGAATTTGGCGGAGCATGCCCGCGATAAGCTGGTGGCCAAGAATCTCGATCTGATCGTGGCCAACGACATCACCGCCCGCGACGCAGGCTTTGCGGCCGAGAGCAACCGCGTGACGATCTTGGATCGGGATGGCGGTGTGGAGCAGTTGCCCCTCATGAGCAAAGCCGCTGTGGCCGAGGCCGTGATGGAGCGGGTCGTCGCTTTGTTGGCTGCGACCGGGTAACTCTGGTGCTGCCGCAAGCTTGGGCGATGCTTGACAGTTCGCCGAAATTGTGGTATTTTGCCTCCTGTTGCTCCGGCAGTAGATAGATGCCTTGAAGGACAGAATGGAGAGGCTGGCAGGGTGAGCTGTCCGGAGCCGAGCACGAAGTTAGTTTTAATAGGAGGCAGTAGAATCATGGAAAATGCTCGCGTTTCAGGGACTGTCCAGTGGTTCAGTCGCGTGAAGGGGTATGGGTTTATCCGCCCTGATGGACAGGAGGAGGATGTCTTTGTCCATTACTCTGTTATTCAGGGGGAAGGTTATAGGAATCTTAACAAGGGTCAGCGAGTGGAGCTGACGGTGGAGGATTCGCCCAAGGGTCCGCAGGCCGTGGACGTGGTTGGCCTGGATGAGATCGTGGCTGTAGAGGAAGCCACTCCGGTGGATGAAGTCGCCTCGACAGATGAAACCACCTCGGTAGAGGAATTCACCTCAATAGAGTTCTAGGGTATCATCTCAATAATCTGGGGGGCGGGGGGTGTGAGGGGGGCGGAGCCCCCC
>Ga0307420_1000914_pt1 | contig 13255 bp, 12 predicted proteins | sample SalMarWE160240MG_2_FD_202167 | JGI IMG/M metagenome (GOLD analysis project Ga0307420, IMG submission 202167) | Salt marsh sediment microbial communities from the Plum Island Ecosystem LTER, Massachusetts, United States - WE1602-40 | ecosystem: Environmental > Aquatic > Marine > Intertidal zone >... | reverse complement strand
CGTTTACACGCCACCTACCGGCCGTGAGAGCTGGGCGCCGGGCGGACATCTCGTGTTCTCGAAGATCTGCACGCACGCCGGCTGTCCCATCGGGCTGTACGAGGCGGCCGACCAGCTGTTGTTGTGCCCCTGCCATCAGTCCACGTTCGAGGTGCTCGAAGCAGCCCGTCCCGTGTTCGGTCCCGCACCACGGTCACTTCCCCAGCTTCCGATCGCGATCACGCAGGACCGCTGGCTCGTCGCGCAGAGCGACTTCTTGGAGCCGGTAGGCCCAGGGTTCTGGAACAGGGATCGCTGATGATCGAGGCACTCGTCGGATGGCTCGATCAACGACTCGGGACCAGCCGCGTGCTGAAGGCGGGCATGCGCAAAGTGTTCCCCGACCATTGGTCGTTCATGCTCGGCGAGATCGCCCTCTACTCGTTCGTGGTTCTGTTGGCGACAGGCGTATTCCTCACGTTGTTCTTCGTGCCGGATGCGCAGAAGATCACCTATGAGGGGAGCTACTCGGCGCTGCGCGGCGTCGAGATGTCACGTGCCTATGAGTCGACGATTCGTCTCTCGTTCGACGTTCGCGAGGGTCTACTCATCCGGCAGATTCACCACTGGGCTGCTCTGGTGTTCATCGCGGCAATTGTCATCCACCTTCTTCGGATCTTCTTCACCGGCGCCTTCCGGAAACCACGTGAGGTCAACTGGGTCATCGGGCTCACCCTCCTTCTGCTCGCGATCCTCAACGGGTTCGCGGGCTACTCGCTACCCGACGACCTGTTGTCGGGGACCGGTTTGAGAATCGCCTATACGATCACGCAGTCGATTCCGGTGGTCGGTTCGTGGGCGGCCGCACTGGTATTCGGCGGTCCCTATCCGACAGAAGAGATCATTCCCCGGTTGTTCACTGTCCATATCCTCCTGGTGCCGGGGCTGATCATCGCGTTGCTGGGAGCGCATCTGGCGATTCTCGTCAGACAGAAGCACACTCAGTTCCCCGGCAAAGGGCACACGGAGCACAACGTGGTCGGAAGCCCACTATGGCCCCGCTTCGCAGCCAAGACGATCGGTCTGTTCTTTCTCGTTGCCGGCACACTCGCCCTGCTTGGTGGAGTGTTCCAGATCAACCCCGTGTGGTTCTATGGCCCCTACCACCCCGCGCAGGTGAGCGGCCCCGCTCAACCCGACTGGTACATGGGCTGGCTGGAAGGAGCGCTTCGACTATTCCCCAACTGGGAGATTCGAGCGTTCGGATTCACGATTCCCAATGTGTTCTTCCCAGGGGTGCTGTTGCCCGGTATCACGTTCGGCGTGCTCTACGCGTGGCCGTTCATCGAGGCGCGCTTCACCCACGATCGCGATGTGCATCATCTGCTCGACTACCCGTCGACCCGCCCGTGGAGGACGGCGGTCGGGTGTGCTGCACTCGCGTTCTTCCTCGTTCTGTTCGTCGCCGGGAGCAACGACGTGATCGCTTCGCGACTGGAACTCTCGCTCAACACACTCACTCACGCGTTGCGGGTTCTCGCACTCACACTGCCGTGGCTGGCGGGCGCGGTCGCCTATTGGATCGCGAAGGAACGGGGTGAGGGTCCGAAGGCTCGGCCCTCCGCTCACGAGTTCGTTCGAACCGAGGATGGAGGCTATGAGATCCACTAGCGCTCGACTGTCGCCACTCTTGCTCGCTCTGCTCCTGGCGGGTTGCGCGGGCAGCCAACTCGGCCCACCCTCTCCGGTGACGGAGCAAGGCGGCCGGATCGCGGGTCTGTGGGATGTCTTCGTGTGGATCGCGGCGTTCATCGGGATTCTCGTATGGGGGTTGATCGGCTGGTCGATCCTTCGATACCGGCGCAGGAACGCAGAGGGACTTCCACGCCAGACAAAGTACAACGTCCCGCTCGAAGTCATCTACACGGCCATCCCTGTTGCCATCGTTGTCGTGCTGTTCGTTCTCACCCGAGGTGTCATCAACGACGTGAACGCCCTCTCAGAGTCGCCTGATCTGGTGGTCGAGGTGACAGCCTTCCAATGGTCGTGGCAGTTCACCTACCCGGAACAGGGCATCGTGATCACCGGCTCACCGGGCGAGCAACCGGTCATGGTCGTACCGACGGGCGAGACGATTCGCTTGGAGCTCACGTCGCGGGATGTCGTGCACTCGTTCTTCGTGCCGGACTTCATGGAGAAACGTGATGTGTTCCCTGGCAACGTGCAGAAGCTCGATGTGGTCGTCGAAGAACCCGGTGTCTACCAGGGCAGGTGCGCCGAGTTCTGTGGGGTGTTCCACGACCGGATGTTGTTCCAGGTGAAGGCCGTGTCTCCCGACGAGTTCGATGCGTGGGTCGCTGAGGAGGGCCAATGAGTTTGGAACAGCAAGGTGTCCTTGGCTGGTTGACGATGACCGACCACAAGAAGATCGGTGTCTCCTACATTGTCACGGCGATCGTCTTCTTCGTGATCGCCGGAGTGATGGCATTGATCATCAGGAGTGAGCTTGCGGCACCGGGTCTGCAGTTCGTCAGTGAGCAGACATACAACGAGCTGTTCACGATGCACGGCACTCTCATGATGTTCGTGTTCGCGACTGCGGTGCCATTCGGGCTGGCCAACTACCTGGTGCCGCTTCAGATCGGAGCACCCGACATGGCGTTCCCTCGCTTGAACGCCTACTCGTACTGGGTGTACCTCGGTGGGGCTCTCACGCTGCTTTCGGGGTTCTTCAGCGCAGGAGGGGCGGCAACGTTCGGATGGACGGCATACGCGCCGCTCTCGGGTTCGATCTACTCGCCCGGTCCTGGCAGTGAGCTGTGGATCGTCGGCGTGATCCTGACCGGTATTGGGACCATCGGCGCGGCCGCCAATCTCATCGCCACCGTGTTGACGATGAGGGCACCGGGGATGACGATGTTCCGACTTCCGATCTTCACCTGGAACATGACCGTTACGGCTGTGATGGCACTGCTCGCGTTCCCGGTGCTGACGGCAGGACTCTCCCTGCTGTTCGCAGAGCGGGCACTAGGTGTGCACGTGTTCGATCCCGCGTTCGGTGGGTCACCGATTCTCTATCAGCACGTCTTCTGGTTCTTCGGCCATCCGGAGGTCTACATCATCGCGTTGCCGTTCTTTGGGGTCGTTACCGAGATCATCCCCGTCTTCTCCCGGAAGCCCCTGTTCGGCTACACGGGATTCGTCTTTGCGACCCTGGCGATCGCGGCGCTGTCGCTGGGTGTGTGGGCCCACCACATGTTCGCCACCGGTCTCGTGTATCTCGACTTCTTCTCGGCCGCAACGTTCCTCATCGCCGTGCCGACCGGGGTGAAGTTCTTCAACTGGATCGGAACGATGTGGCGAGGGCACCTGTCGTTCGAGTCACCAATGCTGTTCTCCATCGGGTTCCTCGTGACGTTCCTGTTCGGTGGGTTGACAGGCGTCATGCTGGCGTCACCGCCCATCGACTTCGACGTCACCGACACCTACTTCGTCGTTGGGCACATGCACTACGTCTTGTTCGCCGCGGCCGCCTTCGCACTGTTCGCCGGCGTGTACTTCTGGTTCCCGAAGATGACGGGCCGGTTGCTGTCCGAGCGCTGGGCGAAGGTGCACTTCTGGCTGATGTTCATAGGATTCAACCTGACGTTCCTCCCGCAGCACCTGCTGGGTCTGCGGGGGATGACAAGGCGGATCGCGGACTACTCGGCCGGCGACGGTTGGACATTCTTGAATGACCTGTCGACGGTCGGCGCGTTCATCATCGCGTTGTCCGTTGCCGTGTTCATCGTGAACGCCGCTCGCAGCTTCCGGCACGGGCACGCGGCAGGTGACGACCCGTGGGGCGGATACTCGCTCGAGTGGGCGACGACATCTCCACCTCCGCTTCAGAACTTCACTTCGTTGCCCGCGATCACGTCGGAGCGACCAACGTTCGATATGCGACACCCGGAGGTCGAGGAGTGAGATTCCAGGCGAAGGTGCTGCTCGGACAGGCGATCGTGTTCAGCATCGCCGCGGTCATCTACATCGTGGGGCGCGGGTCGATCGCCGGTTTCGTGATGCTGGCCACTGCCGTGATCTTCGGTCTGTGGACGGCGGTGTTCCTCCTCCGCCGGCACGAATCCGACGAGAAGCGAGGACCGGTCGTTGGGGTGTTCCCGGTGGGCACAACCAGGGCGCCGTTGCTCGCGGCGGCGACTGTGCTCCTCGCCAATGGCATCGTGGTTGGTTGGTGGATGGTCGCGGTGTCGGGAGTGTTCCTGCTGATCGCCGCCGGTCTCTACTTCTTCGAGTACACGACTCGAAGAGAAGAGTGACCAACTCCCCGCTCTTGGCACCCCCAGTCGCGCTGGGCGGGTTCAGCTCGACGTGAAGGAAGAGGTTGGGGGCGTTGAGTCGTTCACCTTGGCGATCCACTCACGGATCGCATCGAAGAACGGCTCTCGACCCCATCGTTCCAGCCAGGGTTCGTGACCGCACTGGTCGAGTTCTCGGTACTCGATGTGCGGGATGAACTGCCTGAGGGTTTCAAAGGTGGCGCGACCCGGATGGGGGTCGGTGTCGCCGTGCAGCATTAGAACCGGGCGGGTGATCGTCGAGAACGCGGCGGGCTCGATACCGGTCTCCTGGAGGCGCAGGACGTCGCTCCAGGTCTCGTCGTGACCGGCGGCGTCGAGGTCGTCGTAGCCGGACTGCTCGACGAGATCGAACGCTTGGGCGTATTCGTTGAGGCTGCCGATCTCGGCAAGGATGAGGTTTCGTTCGTGTGGATCCGTCGCTTCGGCCATCAGACGCCGGAGCTGAGCCTTGCGCTCGCGACCTACCGGACCGAGGCGCTCGTTCATGACCGAGTGGTAGGCGTCGCGACTCGCAGGGTCATAGGTTCCGCAGCCGACCAGGACCAGTGAGCGAACCAGCTCGGGGTGGGCGGTTGTGAACGACAGCGCGAGCATCGCGCCCCACGACGAGCCGATCAGTGCCATAGGCTCGGGGAGCACGCCTGCGAGGTCCTCGACATGCCGTGCGACGGTGAGGAGCACCTCTCCTGATCGACGCTGCAGCGGTTCGAGCACGCGGCAGAAGGACGCCATGTCGCGCGCCAGCCCCGCGCAGGACCCCGGAGCCCCAGGGCCGCCGTGCAGTACTGCTACGAGCGGTCCCTCCTGTCCGTGGGTACGAACCTCGATGGGAGTGAGGGCCATTGGTACTCCGCCTATCTGTAACAGTCATACTGGCTCACTGCTCTGCACCGGTCCAGTAGCGAGCCCTGTGTCACGCGGCGAAGCCCGCCGTCGCGGGTCACCTCTACCCACGTTTGGCCAGCCGACAGGTCTGGATCGGAGTGTTGCTGTGGCTCCTGTTGGGCTCCGACGTGCCCGGTTCTGGCGATAGAAGTCTCGTGGCCGGCTGGCTAGGGACTGCAAAGCGGCACATCACCGTGTAGTGCTCGTGTTGCTCGACCGGTTCGAAGCCTCGGGCATCGTACAGGTGTCCCGGGTTCTGCGGTAGTGGCTCGGGCGGTCAGGCCACTGAAGTCGACCGGCAAGGCGCCGATCTGCCCGGTGACCGGTTCCCCGCCGGGGGACGCGCGATGGAGCACTCTCACCAATACCAGAGGCCGCTCCGAAGAGCGGCCGTGACCTGGTGTTCTACTGGTCGGGACGGCCGGATTTGAACCGGCGACCTCAGCGTCCCGAACGCTGCGCGCTGCCAAACTGCGCCACGTCCCGAAGGTCAGGGATGATACCAGCCGAGCACACCACCGGATCAGGTGCGTTCGACACGTAGCCGGTCGATTCGTCGACCTTCCATGTGCAGCACGGTGAAGCGCATACCGGCGATGTCGACGGAGTCACCTTCTCTCGGAATGTCTCCGCTCTCCGCGAGGTACAGCCCGCCGACAGACCCGTATGGACCCTCGGGCAGCTCGACACCTATGTCCTCGGAAAGATCCTCGACGGTGACGCGCCCGTCGGTGATCCAGGTGTCGGCGCCGAGCGAAACCGTGACCGGCACGCCAGGGTCGAACTCGTCCTGGATTTCGCCCACCAGCTCGGCGATGAGGTCCTTGATGGTGACGATCCCCTCGACGCCGCCGTGCTCATCGAGCACTGCCGCGAAACCTGCACGACGCCGACGTATCAAGTGGAGCGCTTCCAATACGGACGCACTTTCAGGGACATAGAGCGGCTCCCGCAAGAGCCCCACGATCTCTTCGGGCGACGGATCATGAGGGGCACGCAGGAGATCCTTCACGTAGAGGACACCGACCATGTGGTCGAGGTCGCCGTCGACGACCGGGTAGCGCGAGTGACCCGAAGTGATGACCGCGGCCCGAATCTCGTCGGAAGTGGGGGACATCCCCATCGTCACGATCTCGACCCGGGGTGTCATCACGTCTCGAACCGGCTGGTCGGTCAGGCTGAACACAGAGTCGATGATCTCTCGCTCCGCGGATTCGATCTCGCCGGAACGCTCACCGAGCACAGCAAGGGCACGTATGTCCGCCTCGGTGATGAGCGACGCCCGGTCCTGTCGGGGCACACGGAGCACCCTCAGGATCGCCCTGCTGATGGCGACGAACACCGTCGTGATCGGGTCGAGGATTCGCACGAGTCGAAACAGCGCGCCGGCAACCGCCAGGGCGTACCGGTCGGGCCGTCGCGTGGCCAGCGTCTTCGGGGTGATCTCGCCCACGACGAGGATGACGGCGGTCACGACGACGGTAGCCAACCACGGTCCCCACGTCTCACCGACCAGCGCGATCGTGAGAACCGTGGCAACCGATGCTCCGAGGATGTTGACGAAGTTGTTGGCGACGAGCAATGCCCCGATCGTGCCTTCGAGGTCCGTGAGGAGCGCCTCGAGTCGTTGTCCGTTCCGGCCCTGTTCGGCGAGTTGGTGAGCTCGCTCCTTCGGTACAGCGACGATCGCCGTCTCCGACCCAGAGAGAAACCCGGACGAGAGGACACACAAACCAAGGATCGCGAGGAGGATCGCCTGGACGGGGGTCATCTCGCCAGGGTGCTCAGTCCGCTGCCGGCACAGGAGTGAGCACGGACCTCATCTGCTGCGTTGTGAACGGCTTGACGAGCCACGCATCTGCACCCGATCGTCCGGCGATGAACACATCTGCGCTCCTGTCGAGCAGCAGCATGATCAGGGTGTCTTCGATGCGGCGTGCGAAGATCGCATCGCGCAGCGCTCGCGTCACCGCCATCCCGCCCATGCTGCCCACCTGGAGATCCACGATGACCGCGTCGGGGGCAATCTCTCCGCATGTGGCAACCGCCTTGGTCGGGTCCGTCTCCTCATATACCTCGAAGTCAGAGCTCGCGGCAGCTACCTCACTTCGAACCCAGCCGGCGTCGGCGACGACCAATACTCTCATGGGCGCGAACTCTAGTGCGTCGAGCGGCGGCGTCCTCCCTCGACGCACCCGTCGACCACCGTGGGGTGGCTGACAGGGTAGAGGTGAGAGCGCGAAAATCTCCCTTGGAGTAGTAGTTCCTTCCTGGTCGTGGCCGGATGGCGCTACTAAGTTCCAAGTGCTCGCCAACAACAAGGAGGGACTCGTGCTCGCACCGTCTCGCGACGTATGGCAGCCGCGCGCTTTGTGCCGAGGCAACCATTCACACCTCTTCTTCCCGCCCAGCGCATTCGAGCGCAAGGATGAACGGGAACGGCGAGAACAGAGAGCGAGAGCCATCTGCAAGGTGTGTCCCGTTCGCGAGGAATGCCTCCAGGCGGCCCTGGAGATCAGAGAGCCGTACGGCATCTGGGGTGGCCTCACGGAGAGCGAGCGCCGCGAGTACGTGCTGCGATCGGTCTAGTAGGACCGCTGATCGCCGTTCCGTCTGGTGATCGACGACGAGTCCAACCATTCGAGGAGCGGCACCGCGTACTTCCTCGAGATCTGAAACCGGTCGCGGAACTCCGCGACCGTGAACGGGTTCGGCAGCGCTGAGAGCCCTGCCTTGATCTCTTCGATCTGATCGGGAAGGTAGACGAGATCGTCGGACACCTGCACCAGATCACCTCGTCGAACGAGCGCGTGCAACGTCTCTCGATCGATGGCGAGCTCGCCGACCTTCGGTACCAGCAGCCCGCCGGCTTTCAGCATCGAGACCAGCTCTCCAAGCGACGCCGTGGCATCAGCTCCGAGTTCCACGGCGAATCCGGTGGCGGCGACGAACGGTCCAACATCTTGGAGGGTCTCCGATCGGCTCACGAGCGCATCGAGAATCGCGGTGGACACTCCTAGTCGACCGGCGAGATCCGCCTTGGGGACACCGGGCCGGAGGGGATTGGACTCATGGAAGCGCTGCACGTACAGGGCGGCTCGATCGGCGAGACGGCTCGTGGTCTCGTCGGAAAGGGCTATGCCTGCCACGGTGAGGGCTGTGACCTCACCACCTCCGGAGTGCTGAGCGAGATGTTCGATGGCATCGCTCCCTCGAACCTGCAGGAGCGTCTCCGCCTGCTCGTCAGGGCTTGTGTCCAGCACACCGGCGAGGAGCGACGCGCTCGCCACCATGTCGTCTCCCGTGAGCTGAGGATCGGGATCGAGGACTCTGCCGCCGGCAACGACCTGACGCCTGCCGACCTCACGCAAGATGAACGGGTCGCCCACCATCACGGGGAGGGCCGTGCCGGTCGTCAACAGGGCAAAGCCTTCGGCATCGATGCCACTTCCGTCGAGTGGACGGACGCGAACGGGCCATGTGCCGCTCCCGAGATGGAGATGGAACGCTCCCTTGGAGGTGATCGGCTGGTCCACATAGCGGGCCAGCCGCACGGATGCGAGGAACCGTGCCGAAGCGGCCCACGCGTCGGGAGATCCCATCATCGCTCCTCGGGTGATGTCACGGCGATCCAGACCGGTGAGGTTCGCCGCCACCCTCGAGTGGGGCGACACCTGGTCGTGGGCCCGCTCGTGGGTCTGGAGCGACCTGATACGCGCCGAGCGACGATCCGGCCAGATCATGACCCGATCGCCAACGGACAGAGGTCCGTCGAGCAGTGTTCCCGTGACGACGGTGCCGGATCCAGCGATCGTGAACGAGCGGTCGATCCACATCCGTGGGCGACCTCGGTCCCGAAAGGACGCGACGGCAATCGACACCTGGTCTACAAGGGCTGACCGAAGCTCGTTGATCCCGACACCTGTTGGCGCAGACACCGGAACCACGTGCGCGCCCTCGAGGCTCGTTCCGGCGAGGTGCTCCTCGATCTCGATCGTTGCGATCGCAACCAGATCCTCATCGACACGGTCGATCTTGGTGAGTGCCACGATGCCATGGTGAACACCGAGGAGATCCAGCACGGCGAGGTGTTCTTCGGACTGCGGCATCCAACCCTCGTCGGCAGCGACGACGAACAACGCTACGTCGATCGCCTCGATTCCCGACAGCATGTTCTTGATGAAACGCTGATGCCCGGGGACATCGACGAACGACACCTCGGTATCGTCAGGGAGTACCGTCCAGGCGAACCCGAGATCGATCGTGAGGCCCCGCTCTTTCTCGGCGGCCCAGCGATCGGGATCCCTACCGGTGAGTGCGTGGATCAGCGTCGACTTGCCGTGGTCGACGTGACCGGCCGTCCCTACGACCGGCACGCCGCCCCCAGGATCGAGGCGACCCGATCATCGTCCTCGGGCGCCACCGAACGAAGGTCGATCAGGACCCTGCCCGCCTCGCGGCGCGTGACCACGGGAGGGTCGGCACCGAGCAGCCGGGGCCACAGGGATGCCGCCCCTGGATTCGAAATCCTGATCAGCGGAGAGGGGACCTCTGCTCCGGGAACCGACCCGGCGCCGGGCACAGAGCCTCCGAACACGACCTCTCCGTCCACGCCGGAGTCGGCGAGCACCCGGCTCGATCGGCCTTCGAGCGTCTCGTAGGACGATGATGCCATCGACCAGAACGGGATCGATGCGCCATCTCCATTCGCGTACATCTCGAAGGTCACCGTCAGGGCGGCAAGGATCGGGCCGGACACACGAAGGGCGCGTGCCATCGGGTGATGGGCGAGTCGCGAAACGAGATCGCCGTCGCCGACGATGACGCCGGCCTGAGGGCCGCCGAGCAGTTTGTCTCCGGAGAATGTGACTACGTCCGCACCCGATTCGAGGACCTGCCGGACGCCTGGTTCGCCTTCGAGCCATCGAGGAGGGGGCCCACTCAGCCACGGGACGTTGCTGTCGATCAGTCCGCTGCCCACATCGAAGACGAGGGGTAGATCGTTGGTGTGCGCGAGGGAGATGAGGTCGTCCAATGCGGGAGCGTCCGTGAAACCGACGACGCGGTAGTTGGACGGGTGCACCTTGAGGATCAGGCCGGCTCCCTCGGCGATCGCCCGTTCATAGTCGGACAGGCGTGTTCGGTTCGTCGTTCCGACCTCGAGCATGAGAGCAGCGGAGGCCGCCATCAACTCAGGAAGACGGTATGAGCCGCCGATCTCGATGAGTTCTCCGCGCGAAACGGCAACGGGCCTTTCTCGGCCCAGGGCGGACAGGGCGAGCAGGAGTGCTCCCGCGTTGTTGTTGACGACGTGGGCAGACCCTGCCCCGGTGACGTCGGCCACCAACCGATTCAGGTAGGCGCCGCGACCACCCCGGCGCCCCTCGGTCAGGTCGAACTCGAGATTTCCGTAGGTGGCAGCGGCATCATGCAGGGCCGCGGCGGCCGCGGGTGCCAACGGCGCCCGTCCCAGATTCGTGTGCAACAGCACGCCTGTTGCGTTGATGACCGACCGGTGCCGGAGTGACCGAAGTCGCTCCAGCATGTTCGTCGCTGCCGTCAACGGGTCTCCTGATACACCTGCCCTGGCCTCTTCGATAGCCGTTCGGGCAGATTCGACCACGAGCAATCGTGGGAGCGTGATATCTCCGAGAGCTCGAACGAGATGATCGACCGAGGGCAGGTCACTAAGCGCCATGTCGTGAAGCGTAGTTTTCGCGAGAGCTACCGCGTCAAGGCGGCGTACCCTTTCGGTATGGATGACCAGCCGATTCGTGACGCCTCCACCGTCTGCGTCGTGAGACCCGGCGGGGCTGGGCTCGAGGTGCTGATGGTCAGACGAGCAGCATCGTCGGTGTTCGTAGGGGGCGCGCATGTCTTCCCTGGGGGCGCACTCGACGCCGTCGATCGGAGCGAAACGGCCCGCAGGCTGTTCGGGGACGGTCCGCTCTCGGCGTGGCTGTCCGCTGCCGTCAGGGAGACCGCCGAAGAAGCCGGTCTCGTTGTGCCGGCCGGACAGATCGAGACCCCGAGACGGACACACGGTATGGAGCTTCTTCGTGCCCTCGACGAAGCGGGCTACGTGTTCGATCCCTCACGATTCGCCTATCTGTCGAACTGGGTTACACCGAAGGGTCAACCGAGGCGGTTCGACACGAAGTTCTTCGTGACCGATGCCCAAGAACAGACGCAGGCGTCACCGGACGCGACCGAGGTGACCGAAACGGTCTGGGTGACGCCACGCAGTGCTCTGGAGCGCTGGTCACGAGGCGAGTGGATGCTCGTTCGGCCGACGCTCGAAACGTTGAGGACACTCGCGGGATTCGACGAGGCCGACGCGGTCCTCTCCTTCGCACGCTCCCAGAGGTCCATCCCCCGTATCGAACCACGAGTAGTCCAGCAGGATGGAGCACTCAAGATCCTGATGCCCGGCGACGCGGGCTACGAGCAGGCCGACACGTGAACGTGCGGCGAGTACTCGCGCCGAACCCCGGCCCCTTCACAGGGGGAGGGACGAACACCTACATCCTCGATTCGGACGGTGAAGCGATCATCATCGATCCTGGACCGAATGACGAGTGCCATCTCCAGGCGATCGCTACCGACATTCGGCCCCTCACTCCGAAGATGATTCTCGTCACCCACACCCATGAGGATCACGCACCCGGCGCGAACCCGCTGGCCGAGCTCCTCGACATACCTACAGGGGGCCGCGGACCCGGTCCGGAGTTCAAGCCGGACCGGATTCTGACCGACAATGACACCGTCGAGTTCGGGGGCACAACAGTGCGAGCGGTGGCAACGCCGGGACACAGCGCGGATCACCTTTGCTACCTCGCGGGGTCGGCCCTGTTCACGGGCGACCACATCATGGGAGGCTCGTCGGTCTTTGTGGAAGACATGACCGCATACATGGCTTCGCTGCGAAAGATCCAGCAGCTTCCCCTCGACGTGCTGTATCCAGGTCACGGCCCCGCGGAATACGACCCGGCCGCAGTGATCGCCGAATACATCGGGCACCGACTCGAGCGCGAGCACCAGATTCTCGAGGTGGTCCGGTCTGGCGCCACCAGCGTCGGCGCTATCGTCGCGATCGTGTATGAACAGGTCGCCCCGGCTCTGCACCCGCTGGCAACCATCGCCGTTCGTGCCCATCTCGAGAAGCTGGCTGGGGAAGGCATCGTGCGTGTCGACGGAGACGAGGTGACCTTCCTATGAAGGGGCTACTCAGGTCTGTCGCGGTTCTCTTGCTGGTTCTCGCTCTCGCTGTACCAGCCCTGGCAGAGGTGAGCCAGGACGACGTTGACAGTGCCGCTCGGAAGTTGGATCAGCTCAGACAGCAGTCCGACGCGCTCGTTGCCCAGTATGAGGATGCATGGGCGTCGTCCGAGCTGCTGGCCGACCAGATCCAGGCACTCACAGATCTCGTGTCTACCTCTCAGGTGGACATCGGGATCGCGGAGCACAAGGTTCAGGACCGCGCCGTCGAAATGTATATGAACGGGACAGGCTCCGAGATCTTCACGGCGTATGTGCTCAGTGGAGGACCGGGCGCCGGTATCGGCTATCTGGAGGAGACGGCCGCGGCGGACCAGCAGCTCGTCACCGATCTCGAGGCACTGCGCCGGTCATACCAGCGCCAGCTCGACGATCTCGAGGCTGCCCGCAGCGAGCAGGATCGCGTCACGAGTGACATGCAGGCTCTCGCCAATGAGGTCCTCCAGCAGATGGGTCCCGCGCAGGCGGCATACGACGCGCTGAAGGAGGCGCGCGCTCGCCAGTTGGCCGAGGCCGAGGCCGCCCGCAGGGCCGCGGAAGAGGAAGCAGCCCGTAAGGCTGCCGCCGCACTCTCGACAACCACCGCGGCGCCGATCACTGTCACCACCAGACAAACCACACCCACCACGGTGGCCGACACCACACCCACCACGGTGGCCGACACCACACCCACCACGGTGGCCGAGACCTCAACCACCACCGAAACCACCACGACTACCACAATCACAACGACCACGCCCCAGCCGGTCGGT
>Ga0307420_1000908_pt1 | contig 13330 bp, 9 predicted proteins | sample SalMarWE160240MG_2_FD_202167 | JGI IMG/M metagenome (GOLD analysis project Ga0307420, IMG submission 202167) | Salt marsh sediment microbial communities from the Plum Island Ecosystem LTER, Massachusetts, United States - WE1602-40 | ecosystem: Environmental > Aquatic > Marine > Intertidal zone >... | reverse complement strand
CTGTGTTCGGTGCCGGACGCGAGGTCCGCCGCGCTCGTGAGGTTCGCCCATGCGCCGTCGCCTTCGTAGCTGTAGAGGTGCGCGTTGCCCAGGCATTCCATTGCGTCGATGCGCTGCCCATCGTCGGTCGCCATCTCCAGCGCCTGCTGTGCGAGTCGTTTCGCCTCGGTGAAGGCGGTTGCGGCGATCGCACGTCTTGCAGCAACAATCGACCAGCGTGCCGCCTCCCGCTTCAGTGCGCGGACATGTTCGGGGCCGGCATCCCAGTCGGCGGCGACCGATCGGCCGGCCTGCGACAGGTGAAATGCCATGAGGGCGACCGAGTCCTGATGAGTTTCGATCCACCTGGCGACCGCCTCGTGCAGTCCGTGGAGGTGACGTCTCGGAATCGACGCATACGCCACGTCCCGTGTGAGCGCGTGAACGAACCGATACGAGGTTGCACTTCCCGGTGACTGCTCGATCATGCGTCGTTCTGTGAGATGGGCCAGTGCCGTCTGAACGGCGGCATCGTCGAGATCGGCGAGGGTTGCCACCGCCGGCGCCCAGAACTCTCGGCCGATCACGGCCGCGGCTTGCAGGACCCTCTTGTCGCCGTCCTCCAGACTGTCGATGCGATCGGCGAGCACACCCTGCACGCTGTCCGGCACTTCGAGACTCGAGGAGCCGGTATCGATCATTTCGGCCAACCCGCCTTGTTCGAATATGCAGCACACCAGCTCCGTTACGAAGAAGGGGTTGCCCTCGGTGAGCTCGTGGAGGGTGGCGTCGAGTCCCGGGACCTGCTCCGTCCCCGGGTCGATGAGGTGTGCCATCGCGGCCGTCTCCCAAGGTTCGAACGAGGACACGCTGATGACCTCGCCTGGAGGATCGAGCGGCCACACCGTGCTGGTCGAGAGGAACTCGGTGCGGGCCGTCGCAACCAGCAGCACGCCGCACCCTCGAGCCGACCGTGCCGCGAGGAGAATCTCCAGCAGCTCAGGATCCGCCCAATGAAGATCCTCGACGGCGAGAACCCACACGCTGTCGCTGGTGAGCGCTGCAACCAGCGACCGCCATGCGCCGGCCAGATCCGGTCTCGCGGGACCCTGAATCTGCGAGGAGATGGAGCCGTCGGTCAGTCCCAGTGCGCGCATCAGGGTCGACGCGTGCTGATCCACGTCGAGGAGGGCGTGGATTGTGTCGACGATGGGCACGTTCGGTCGAGCCGATTCGATCAGCATCCCGAGCGGTTCGAGGGTGCTGCCTTCTCCGAAGGCGCGGCACGCTGCATACGCGGACGGCACGCCGGCCTTGGCGACGACGGTGCCGAGGAACACTTCGAGCAGTGTCGACTTCCCGATGCCTGCTTCACCGACGAGGGTGATCACCTCGGATTCACCGGTCGACTGCACCCGTGAGAGTGCCGACCCCAGCGCGGCGAGCTGGCCCTTTCGTCCGACGAGTTCAGGCACGGCCCTGCCCACCGAAGGGCTGCTGCCCGGCCGTCCCACCCGGTAGGTGCGAACGGGCGTGCTGCGGCCGGGTATCTCGACGAGACCGAGATCGTCCAGTATCCGATCACGAATGAAGGCGACCGTCCGTTGCGTCGCGAGTACCTCTCCCACCTGTGCAGCCTGCTGAAGGCGAGCGGCGACGTTGAGCGTGTCGCCGGCGAGGGCACTGAGGTTGATGTCGTGCGACCGGTCCACGAGTACATCGCCGGTGTTGATGCCGATGCGTACACCCAGCGAGACACGATGGCGCTCACGGAGGGTCTTGTTCAAGTCTTCGATTGCGTCCAGCGTCAGATCGGCCGCCCTCAGCGCCCGACCCTGATGGTTCTCTGCGGCTACCGGTGCTCCGAAGACCGCCACCACGCCATCGCCGACGAACTCCGCGAGACCACCGCACCGAGCCACCGCATCCGATACGGCATTGCGGAACGCGTCGACGATCTGGCCTAACGGCTCGACGTCGAACATCTCACCGAGCGATGTCGAGCCGGCGATATCTGCAAACAGCACCGTCGCGACCTTGCGCTCCTGGCTCTGCAGCCCCGACGAGTGCTCCGAGTCACGCATTACTTCACGATACCGATTCCCGCTCGCCCGGTCGCAGGCGAGTCCTGCGTGGGCGGTCTGTTCGATGGTCGGTGCGTTGGCGTCGGTCGCCAGACTGAGCGATGCGAGACGCGAGGGGGACCGATCGTTGTTCGTCCAGCGGGTCAGGTCGCCCAGGTGCCTGGTGCCGGTACGCTTCTGGCACCGTGAAGCAGGTTGAAGAAACCAGACGCGCCGTCGTTCGAACCTTGCTCGAACTGGGCGAGAGCGAGGAGGTCGTCAGTGGCGCGTACCCGCAACTCACGACCGATCCCGACGCCAACGCGTTGCTGGTGAACGACCCGTTCGCGTTCCTGCTGGCGGTGGTGGGGGACTACCAGATCCCGGCCGAGCGGGCGTGGGCGTTGCCGCACCTGCTGGCCCAGCGTCTCGGGCATCTCGACCCGGTGCGGATGCTCGCCGAACCCGAAGCGGTCCACGAAGCGTTCACCCGGCGGCCCGCCCTGCACCGGTTCGTGCACACGGTCCCCAGGTTCATGGTGGAGGCGTGCGCCATCGTCATGAACGAGTACGGCGGTGATGCGTCCGCGATCTGGTCAGACCGGCCCACTGCCATCGCGTTGCAGGAGCGGCTGCGGCGGTTCCCCGGGGTCAGCCAGAAGAAAGCCGCCATGGCCGTCGAGATGATCGAACGAGATCTGGGTGTCCCGATCGCCGACATGCATGGCAGCGACGTCGCGATCGACGTGCACGTGAGGAGGGTGTTCCTGCGCACCGGGCTGGTCGAACGAGACAACAGCAAGGAGATCGTGGAAGCGGCGAGAGCCCTCTACCCGGAACGGCCGGGGGCGCTGGACCTGCCCGCCTGGATCGTCGGCCGCACCTGGTGCAAGGCACGCGATCCGTTGTGCGACGAGTGCGCGCTCGGCGACGTGTGCCCCCGTTTGGTCGAACGAGGGGACGCCGTCAAGGGGGCGTGAGGTCCGTCCCGCTCTCTGGGTTCGGATCGCCTGAACTCGAAGGCGGCGAGCCCCGCTTCGCTTGACGATGACGTAGCTGTTGGCGGTCGTCCCGACGAGACGCCATCGACCTTCGACTCCCAACGAGGTCAACGTTTCCAGTCTTCGGCCATGGAACGAAACCGTCTCCTGAGATCGACTCCGTCACTCCGAGCAGAAAGAGTGTGGATCCCGGCCGTTTCAGGATCTCCCCGCCTCACTCTGGAACGACGACAGCGCGCTCGCTCGATCCCGAAGCGGCAGTCCACGCCTCACCGATGCGAGAGAGTGGGTATGCCCGCGCCGGCACAACGACGTGCCCGGCGGCGATCATCTCCATGTAGCTGCGGAGCGCGGCCACCACGTCGGCGATGGCGGTCGAAGCCTGGCTTGATCCGGTGACTCGAAACCGCCTGCTCCTTAGCAGCGATCCGGGAACCGATGCCTGCTCCCCGGCCATCGCCCCGATCTCGACATAGGCGATGTCGGCGTTGTCTTCGCCCCAACCTCTTCGGGCCAGTGCGGCGAACGCCGCCTCGGCGACCGGACCCCACACGAAGTCGAGCACCAGATCGGGGGCATCGTCACCCAGACCGGCGGCGATGGCGTGCGCGTTCGCATCCCGCTCGTCGGTGAGGGCGACAGTGGTGGCACCGTATCCTTCGAGTTGCCCGAGCGCGGTGCGGTTGCGGCCTGCCCCCACGACACGGCGGGCTCCGAGAGCGACGGCGTTCTGTGCGGCGAGCCGTCCTGCCATTCCAGTCGCGCCGAGGATCAGCACGGTGCCAAGTCCTCCCGTCTCTGCCCGGCGGGCGCGGAGAGGTAGCCAGGATGCCAGTCCAGGATTGATCCCGGCCGCGACGGCAATCGGGTCCGCGCCATCGGGCAACTCGAAGCGCATCCCCTCTGGCACGGAGATCCGCTCGGCGAACGTTCCGAACGGTGGGCGGGGGTATCCGGTGTATACGACCGCCCCTTCCTCGGTACGGGCCACGGCATCGACACCGAGGATCTGCGGATACCCGCCGGTGCTGGCGTAGTAATTCCCCGCAGCGAGGAGTCGAACGACCGGATGGATACCCGCGGCGACGAGGGACACGATCGCGCGTCCTGGCTCCTCAACGGGGTCAACGAAGTCGTCGTAGGCGGGGTCTGTGCCAGGTGCAGGGATCACGGCTGCCTTCATCACAGCACTCCTTTGGCATATGAGTAGCTTCGGCATCCTATCCCTGGCGCTGTTGCAAGCCGTCAAGGGGCCCTCCGAGCAAGCCCGTCAGGGGAGCCCTGTGTTTGCTCGATCAAGAATGAGTGGACGCATGCACCCAGGGGCTTGAGGGCTGTCAGGTAGCTCGACCATCATGGGGCCGTGAGATCCAAGCCGTTGACGAGAATGTTGGCCGTACTGGTGGTCCTGGCTGTGGTGGCCGTCGTCGGTCTCCTCCTCGACCGACGGGGTCACGACGAGATAGCAGCAGGCCCGACCGTGACCGAAACCTCGGCGCCGGCGACCACGACCGTGGCTGTCTCCTCTACGACGTCCGTTGCTATGACAACCACCGCCGAGACGGTCACGACGACACAGGCAACCACCACGACCACCCAGGCGACTACCACGACGGTGACGGAGGTTGCAGAGGACGGGTACGTGTGGGTGCCCAAACCGACCAATGGCCCGAACACGATCGCACCGGGCGGGGCGCTCACCAAGCACCTTGCGGCCGACATTGCCGACGCCTTCGGGTTCGACGTCGCTGACGTGGAGGCGGCGATCGCCCAGGTGGACCTGCCGCCCGAAGCAGACGGCAATCCCGAGGGGTGGCTGGCGCCCGGCACGTATGGCGTTGGCGACGGCGCCACGGCCCTGGATGTCGTCCACGCGATGGTGGACCGCCGTGTCCAACAGCTCGAGGCACGGGGGGTTCCCCGCGACGACTGGCACCGGGTGTTGACGGGCGCGTCGGTGATCGAGACGGAAACGTACAACGAGAACGAGAAACCGAAGGTAGCCCGCGTGCTGACCAACCGGGTCGCCAAGGGTGGACCGCTCCAGATGGACTCGATCATCCTGTACCCGGTGCCGGAGGATCGGATCTTCACCACCGCCGAGGAACGAGCAGCCGCTGACCCGTACAACTCGTACAAACACAACGGGCTGCCACCCACCCCGATCAGCAACCCTGACGAGGAGTCCATCGACGCGTTCCTCAACCCGACCCCGGGCGACTGGTTCTTCTACGTGACCATCGACCTGTACACCGGCGAGACTCGCTACGCCGTCACCTACGCCGAGCACGGCGAGAACGTGAAGCTGCTCAAGGCCTGGCTGGCGACGCATTCGCTTCCGTAGCCCGGTTGGTGGGCACCGCCCCCTCCGGCGGCAAGCATCAGCTTGCCGCCACCTCCCCCAATCCGGGCTACGCCCTACCCCCCTCCGACTCCCCCCAACACTCGCTCCGCTCGCTGGGGGGAGAGCACCACTCGGCCCTGCGGGCCTCGCGAGGGGAGGAGACAAGATGTTGGTTCCCCCAGGAGCGCAGCGACGTTGGGTTTGTTGGTCCCCCCAGGAGCGCAGCGACGTTGGGGGGAAAGTACCGCAGCGGCGGAGCCGCTGGGGTAGGGGGGTGGTGCACTGGCTACGTTGATGGGAACGGCCCCCTCCGTCCTCGGCCTTCGGCCTCGGCCACCTCCCCCAACACTCGGCCCTGCGGGCCTCGCGAGGGGAGGAAACGGGAACGGCCCTGAGTCAAACATCGGCTTGACCCCACCTCCCGCAATTCGGGCTACGCCCTACCCCCCTCCGACTCCCCCCAACACTCGCTCGGCCCGCTGGGGGGAGAGCACCACTCGCTTCGCTCGCGAGGGGAGGAAACGGGAACGGCCCTGAGTCAAACATCGGCTTGACGGCACCTCCCTCAACACTCGTTCCGGGGGAGGAGACGAGAAGACTCTCCGCACCGAGGCACTGGTTGACCGAGGGCCGTCCCATGGGAGGAGGCCATCGAATTGCCGAGGCGATCATGGACCGCACCTGGTGCCGAGCTCGCGACCCGCCGTGCGACGAGTGCGCGTTGCCAGACCTGTGCCCCGACTGGTCGAGCGCGGGGATGGCGTCAAAGGGGCGTGAGAAGAGCGGATCCGATCCTCTACGGCTGGTGCACGCTCAGCCCGGTCGGTGCGTTGGCGGTGTCGGCAAGGCTGACCAGGGTGGTCACGATCGCATGGCGGTCACCGGCCGACTTGCCGTGCGAGCGGACCCGGTACAGATCAGAGAATGCCGCGTTGCGCATCCTCCGGTACCGCTGCCGGGCGACCACGGCCGTCACTTTCTTGTCGATCGAGCCGGGCCCTTGCACCACCTTGAAGTCACCGCGTAACCCTGGTGACGGGAAGAGCTTGTCGCGCGTCGAGGCCCACCTGAGGACGTACCAGTCATGCGCCACTGCACCGATGACGGTGATGACGAGCAGCGTCGACGCCAAGCGGCCGTGCAGGACGACCGTGCGAATGAAGTCGGCGCCGCCGCCTCGCCAGTTGACAGCCGCATGGTCGAGGATCGGCACCAGCACGAACCCGAGCCCGACGATCCATCCCCAGGTTCGGGTGCGGTAGAGCGAGAAGACGCCGACGCCGAACGCTGCCAGCGCCGTCCATCCGGCGTGCGTGATGACGAACTGCGAGCCGGTCAGGAAGATCGGGAACAGCGTGCCCGTGAGACCGTGACCGAAACCGCTCGCCACCAGCCGCTGGTACAGGGCGTCTTCGTAGAACGAGAAGCCAGCGCCGATCGCGAACCCGAGAATCCAGAAGTCCGACAGCGTCCCGTGCCGGTGCTTCGGGCGTAGGACGGTGGTCCACAGAAACAGCGGGAGCACCTTGATGAGTTCTTCGACGGCCGGGACCCACACGGCTGTCTGGAAGTTGCCGGTGCCGATGAGCTGCTCGAGCGGGTTGCTGAGGAAGTACGCGACGAGTACCACCGGGAAGAACCCGGTCAGCCAGAACCGCACGATTTCCCTGGTTCCGATCGTCCGCAGCTTGTAGGTGAGCAGCCCGAACCACGCGACGACGAACACGTGGAACCAGACGTCCCCAATCCGGTCGCCCCAGCCGACCGGCCCAGGGATCCGGAGCAACGCCACGTAGACCATCACAAACGAGAACAGCAACGCGTAGCGCTGCAGGCGGCCGAACCGCGGATCCCTGAGGCTCCGTCCGACCTTCCTCAGCCAATCGAGAATGGTGGAGGCGCGGGCGGTTGACGAGATGCTGGTCATTGCCACAGCTCCCCGCCGTCAGCGGGTGTGTAGCCAGGGTCCGGGGTGTAGTCGGGGGCGGGACTGTACGGCTGGACGTTGACATCCGGGTTGTACCAGTGGTCGTAGGCGTCCGGATTCTGGGTTTCGATCTCGTAGTTCCCTCCGGAACACTTCGTGAGCACATCAACCATCAGGTTCTGGCAGGTGTTCCCTGGACCGTACATCCCCAGCGATCTTCCGTAGTGGAATCCGTCTGGGGCGACGTGAGGGGTCGCCAGTTCACGTTCAACGCAGTCCTGGTCGACGTTCTTGATCGGATCGCACTGCACACCCTTCTCAGCAGACCTTCCTGTGTGATCCCCGACACCCACCTTGGGGAGGGTATTGCTCCCCCGAACCATCCCGGCTTCGATGTTCTCGTCCCGATACCACCAGTGTTCAGTGTCTTCGAAGACGGGCTCACGGGCAATTGTCATGCTGGTCGCCTGCCGACAAAGCTCGGGCACCGTGCCCGTCGGGTCCCGGTAGTTGACCGGGTCGGCGTTGCAGTAGGCGAACAGATTGGTAGACCCACCGAGATACAGCTCGGGGTCACGGCTCAGCCATCGCATCAGCTCCGGGGAGTAGCTGCGAGCGGGGAAGTGCACCAAGCTGTTCGCCGGGTCGTCGATGCCTCCACCGAACCCGTAGGGAACCGACGAAGAGCCTTCGTCGCGCACGAGCCGGCCCCACACGTCGTAGTGGCGTGTCGCGGCGACCTCCCCGGAGGCGGTGTCGATCACCAGCCTGACCGAGCCCACATGATCGGAGGCGATGAACAATGTCCGATCCTTCTCGACGGCCAGCAGCGGCGTCGTGGATCGGCTTCTTCCGACCAGGATCGCCTGCGTGGTGCTGTCGGATCGGAGGACCGCATCCGGGCGACCGTCGGGTCCACACACGAAACCGACCATGGAACCGTCGTCACGTTCGATGCCGACGACGTCGCCAAGGCACGAACGGTGGAGGGTTGTCTTTCTTTCCTCTTTCGTCACGGACACGAGCCGGCCAAGCACATCACGGGTCAAGGCCATGTCATCGATGGCGTGGACGCCGCCGCCCGGCCCGTAGGACACGCCGACCGATCCGAAGGTGACGAGACGATCACCCGGGGCGGTGGACGCGTCGACCCCGTTGTCGTCTCTATGGACGCGAATCGGGTTTCCGTTCGGGTCGTAGGTTGCCTGGAATCCTCCAGTGGTGGCGGCCAAACGGCCGGCCTCGTCGTAGGAGAACTCAGTGACCACCGACGAGTCGGTGATCGAGGCAATCCGCCGCGAGCGGTCGTACGTGTAGGCCGCGGACCACAGCTCGTTGCCGCCGACCGTCACCGCCATTTGGACGAGGAGCCCTACCTCGTTGTAGTCGTACGTCTGTGTGACCACACCGGCAGTGATCGAGACGATCCGTCCGGCGTCGTCCCTCTCGATCGTGGCCTCACCGACCTGGCTGACGTCGCCGTCTGCGTCGTAGCGGATATCGGCCGAGAGGCCGCCGCTGGAGATCCGGGACACGCGGAAGCCCTCGTCGTACGCATAGGCGATCGACCCGCTGACCTTGCCTTCATGTGAGATGGAGGCGAGGAACGGACCGTCGTACCCGAAGGAGGTGATCTGACCGTCGTCGGTTCGACCCTTGACGAGAAGTCCGTTCTCGTATTCGAACGTTGTGGCAGAGTCACCGCTTCTGATCGCTTCGATCGCCCCTCCGGCGCCACGCTTGTAGGTGACCGGCGGAAGCTCCGAGACCCGACGGGACACGACCAAACCGTCACCGTCGTACTCGAGGTCGATGCGGTCCTCGACGTCCTGTTCCGATGGGAACCGCACCGAGGCCGGCACTCTTGGTGCGTTGAGCTCGAAGACGGTCGGCTCGCTTCCTGGTGGCCGAACGGCCGTCACCAAACCGGCACCATCCCGTTCGAACCGAACCGCCCTCTCTGTAGAAAAGTGCTGGGCTGTGAGCCAGCCAGAACGGTCGTAATCGAAGTGGGAGGTTCTTCCGCCACTCCACTTTGCTGCGGCTACGAGGGCGTTGGAACCGTACTCGACCTCGAGGGATGCCTCCCCGTCGACGATCCGCGTCACCCGGCCCTGATCGTCCCTGATCATGTCGAGGGTTCCGCCCGGTCGAGTGATTCGCACGCGTCCGTCGTCCTCTTCGACCTTGAACTCACGCCCGAGTGGCGATCTCGACATCGATCTCGACGCGTCGCTGGTGAGTTCGTAGGTCTCACCGTTGACGGTGATCCGCCCCTTGCGGGTCGTGTGTGTGCGTGTCGTTCCGGAAGGAAGGATGACCTTGCGTTCACCCGTGGACTTCTGGCTGACGACCCTGGTGCCGTCGGGCAGTTCGGCTTCGATGGCGTCATCGTTGATCCGTGTGACGGCCGGGCGGCGGCCGCAACACTGCGACGTGCGGACCTTCGTCCCGTCGGGCATCCGCTCCACTTGGTAGAAGGACTCCCGTCCTTCGGCGGTCACGAGTGTGACACGATGTCCATGCTCGGTTGGCTTGCGGACGAGGTCGACGCGGCCTCGACCAGGGTTGGTGATCCCGACGAGGCGACCAGCGTCGTCGTAGTCATATCGGTGGCGGAACCCGCTCGCGTCGGTGAGCATGCCGAGCCGGCCCGCCTGGTCGTAGTCGAATCGCACAGGCCGGCCCGAGGGGTCGACCAGCTCTGTGACCCGCCCCAGGTCATCGCTTTCCAGACGGAGGGGCCAACCGTCGCGAGCAATGGTGACGAGGCCATCCGATCTGGTGACGTCGATCGCCATGCGTCCGGAGGTGAGCGACACGAGGCCGCGCTCGTCCCTCCGGTAGGTCGCAATCGCGGAGCGCGAGGCGGTATCGACCACCTCGGTGAGGAATCCGGCCGTGTCGAACCGGACCCGGTACCGGCCGTTGCTGTGGGTCGTCTCGTAGCCGTCATCGATATCGGCAACGGCGATCTTGCCTTTCAGCCTGCCTGTGGCTGTGTAGATCCTTCGAGCGGCCGGGTCGAGGTAGTCGTAGCCGGACAGCATCAAGCCCCCCAGGCCGATCGTCACCGGGTCCCACCGGCCGAGTCGAGCACGGCGCTGCTCGCCGTCGACTGTGGCGACGGCGATGCAGGGTCCGGGACGTTCGCCCTCGGCATCCATGCCGTCCCACTCGAAGACGGCTGTGCCGGATTCGTCGGCGATTGCCGACTCGGTGCGTCCGGCAACCTCGATGTCGATCGTCGAACCTGGATCGAGGTCGTGGAGCGTCCAGCGGTAGGCGGCCCGGCGCGTTGCGGTCCAGTCGGTGCGGAAGGTCAGACTCCGAGACAGCATCGGCACCTCGACGGTGATGATCACCGCCTGGTTGATCGGCTCAGTGTGGGTGACTACTCGCATTCGTCAGGGGGGTCCGGGTCTTCTGGGGGAGCGCCAGGTGGTCCGCCGCCCGGTCCACCGCCGCCGCCCGGTCCATCGCCACCGGTGCCTGGTCCGGTGCCGCCACTCCCGCCAGGGCCACCCCCGCCGAACAGCGGACCGGCACTACCGGCAATGCCGGTGCCGATGCCGGGTGCGTTCGGGGCGCCGCTCACGCTCAAGAAGTCGAGGATCGAGCTCAACAGACTCATCGCGACCTCAGCGATAGGGCGAAGCAGTTCGCGCGATTACGCAATGACGTCAGTAATGAGCAGTAGCGCACGAGTCTTCCCTCCCGTGCGGACACTCTAGGCGTGGTGGTTTGGCTAACACCCCGGGAATCGCGATATCGATCAGAGTCGTCGCGCGAGTGACAGTGCTCCCAGTTGATGTTCACCGAGCGTGGCCGAGGCTCCGCGTCAGAGGCTCGCGGGGCGAGGGGACGCTCGCTACCTGGGGTCCGACGCGAGTTTCACGACGCCACGCGGCACCCTGTGGACGAGATCTCTGGCCACAACGATGAAGAACGCACCCGTTCGGGACTTGGCCCTCTCCGCCACCCTCCCGGAACTCCTCAACGCCTCGAGGAGCTGCTCGAACCTCGCGACGGGCTGACCGTCGCTGAATCTCGAGCAGTAGCTGTCGACCAGCTCCGGAGGGCAGTCCTGCGCGACCTTGAAGCGGAGACTCCACTCGTCGATCGCCAGGGCGCCAATCGGACCGGACGGGCCAATCGGCCTGTAGAACCGGACGGAACTCGACTTCAACGCCCGTTCGACGACCTCACAGAAGCGGTCCTGTTTGGCGCGCCACTCGTCGAGCACTCGGCGGGCTGCACTGGCACCATCGCTTGCCGACCTCCCGTAGCCGTCAGAGCTTCTGATCGGCATGGTGTCTCCACGAGTTGTCAACCGTTGTTTCGGTCTCGCGGCGCTATCACTTGAGGGCACCGCGCCCCGGTCTAGTCGGCGGGTGCGAACTCGCCTGACTCGAGCTGGTCCTTCAGCTCGTGGAAGATTGTGCGGAACTGTCGTTTGATGAGCGCGAGCACGAGGGGTTCGAGAATCCGCAGAGGCGCCGGTGACATCGTCAGCTGCCACTCCAGGTGCAGGTCGGTGCTGGTGCCGTCGCCGGTGGCGACCGTCTCCCCCCTGGTGGTGAAGGGTGGCGCGTGCCCCTCACGGACGATGCGTCTGCCGGCTTCGAACGCGGTGACCGTATCGGTGGTGCGCTGGGTGCGGCCGAACAACCGCCGCACTTCCGAGACCTTCGAACCGAGCCGTACGGGTTCGTCCGGATCGTGCATGCCTTCGAGCAGCCCCTTGTCCCACTGCGGCTGGGACCGGGCATCGGTCGCCGCGCTGAACACCTCTTCTCTGGGCCGGTTGATCGTGATGTCGATGGTGAAGGAGGCCACGTTCTGTTCCTTTCGGCGGTCTACAGCCCCGGCTGGTGGGGACAGTGTTCGGGGTAGGAGCCCTTCATCCCGGACCACCGTCCGAGCGTGGCGAGCATCCGAAAGAGCGGCACTCGGATGACGGACGGGATCGCCGGCGTCCCCGAGAGGGGATGGGCGTGGGTGATGAGCGCGATCTGGCGAAGTGAAGGAACGCCCTGGCGGTTTGTCTTGCCGGCCATGGCGACACCGAAGAGGTTCTCGAAGAAGTGCTCGAGGTCTCCGGCAGGCGTCCAGGTGGTGCGCACCGTCAGCGCCTCATCGAACGGATTGGTGATCCTGTGGGCCGTCCCCGACGGCACGATGAACGTGTCTCCCGCACCGACCTCCTGCCACTCGCGGCCAGAACGGATCCGCGCACGTCCGGACACGACCTCGAATCGCTCCTCCTGAATCGGATGCACGTGTGGCATCGGTCCGCGCGCGCCAGGCGACATCGTGATGTCTGCCACCAGGTACCGCCCATCGGTCTGGTCGGTCGACTCGATGAACCGGACCTCCTCTCCCGCCAGCTTCAAGACACGGCCGGTCATGACCACACCACTCGATACTCGATCATTCCTGTCCCTCTTTCGCAGATTCACTAGAGGTGTCACTAGTGAAGACTCTAGTAATATAGCGAGCGGTGGCAGATATCAAACGAAAACAGCGACTCACCCGCAAGGAACAAGCCGCGGCGACCCGCCGATCGATCATCGGGGCCGCCCACCGGCTGTTCATTAGAGACGGGTACGTCGCGACGACAATGGCCGACATCGGTGACGAAGCAGGAGTCGCCGTTCAAACCGTCTACTTCGTGTTCTCCACCAAGGCGAAGCTGCTCCTCGAGGTGGTCATGTCCGTGTCGGCAGGAGAGGGAGAACCGACCGATACGGCGCAGCGGTCATGGGTTCGAGAGGCCGAGTCCTCCGGGGAGCCCCTCCGGGCGTTGGCCCTGTCGATCGATGGGGGATCGGACATCTTCACGCTCATGGGGCCACTCATCGCCATGATCCAGGCGGCCTCGGCCACCGACGATGACGTCGCTGCCGAGTGGGATGCCATGCTGCGCCACAAGCACGACACCATTCACAGACTGATGGCAGCCATCGACGACGGCGGACATCTGCGGCCCGGAGTCGATGCCGACCAGGCAACC
>Ga0307420_1000903_pt1 | contig 13363 bp, 11 predicted proteins | sample SalMarWE160240MG_2_FD_202167 | JGI IMG/M metagenome (GOLD analysis project Ga0307420, IMG submission 202167) | Salt marsh sediment microbial communities from the Plum Island Ecosystem LTER, Massachusetts, United States - WE1602-40 | ecosystem: Environmental > Aquatic > Marine > Intertidal zone >... | reverse complement strand
AGCCGACAGCTCTCATGTGTTGAGGTGCTTGACAATAAAATAGACTTTATTATTATGACCATATGTGGAATTCGGATAAATTAGTAAAGGAATTTCTTGAGTTTTTTAAAGAAAGAGACCACAAGGTGGTAGATTCTTCGTCTCTTATCCCTGCGGATAAAACATTACTTTTTACTTCCGCGGGAATGGTTCAGTTTAAACCATTATGGTCCGGAGAAATGCCCATAGAATTCAAAAGAGCGACAACGGTACAAAAATGCCTGCGACTTTCCGATTTAACCGAAGTGGGGAAAACATTCTGGCATGACACTTTCTTTGAAATGCTCGGTAATTTTTCTTTCGGCGATTATTTTAAAGAGGAAACCATTTCCTGGGGTTGGGAGTTTCTAACAGAGGTACTCGGAATACCGGAAGAAAAACTATTTATTTCAGTGTATATAGAAGATGAAGAAGCTTATAATATCTGGAAGGATAAAATTAAAATTCCAGAAGATAAAATAATTAAATTGGAAGATAATTTTTGGGGCCCTGCCGGAGGCAGGGGACCCTGTGGCCCCGATTCAGAAATTTTTTATGATATGGGAGAAAAGTTCGGAAAATGTGAGTTCGACGGGGAATGTGACAGGTATATTGAATTGTGGAATCATGTTTTTCCTCAATTCAATCATACCCAAGACGGTAGACATCCCCTGAAGAATAAAGGTGTGGATACCGGGATGGGTTTGGAAAGGCTGGCTATGGTGTTGCAGAACAAACCCTCTATATTTAAAACCGATTTATTCTTTCCCATAATACGGGAAACGGAAAATTTAACGGGAATAAAATACAAAGGCAATGAAAGAGTTTTTAATATTGTATCGGATCATACAAGAGCGCTCGTTTTTGCTATAAGCGAGGGAGTATATCCGGGGAACACAGGCAGAGGATATGTATTAAGGAGATTAGTCCGGAGGGCATTAACCTCAGCAAGAAAAATTGGAATAGAAAAACCAATTTTAAACAAACTCGTTCCCGTCGTTATTTCCATAATGGGGAAACGCTATCCCTATCTGAAAGAAAAAATCGAACAATTGACTCTTATAATCAAATCGGAAGAAGAAAATTTTATGGATACATTGACGTCCGGTATTTCTATATTGAATGAGATTATTGATGAATGCAAAAGTAAAGAAAACGCAACCATCGACGGAAAACAAGCTTTTAAACTATATGATACTTATGGCTTTCCGGTTACCCTAACAAAGGAAATAGCCGAAGAAGAAGGGCTTTCTGTGGATGAGGAAGGTTTCGAGAAAGAAATGGAAAAACAAAAAAATAGGGCAAGAAAAAAGCACGAATTTGAAACCGATGATAAAATCGAGTGGGATATTGTAAAAAAAGAAGAATCTAAATTTGTCGGGTATGATGTAGAAGAAAAAATTTCGGAAATTCTGGCATTCAGAAAAGTGAACGGTAATTTTGAAATTATTTTAAGAGAAACTCCATTCTACGCTGAGCAGGGAGGACAGGTGGGGGATACCGGGATAATCGAAGGAGACGGATGGAAACTAAAAGTTTCAAATACTCTTCCTTCGAAGCTCGGCAATATCCATGTGGGAAAACTCGAGGGCGATTTCAAAATCTCTCCGGCAACCGCGAAAATAGATATAGAAAGAAGAAACGAGATAAGGAAAAATCACACAACGACTCATCTTCTCCATAAAGTTTTAAGAGAAGTACTGGGAAATTGGGTTAAGCAGGAAGGATCCCTGGTTGCTCCCGACCATTTCCGTTTCGACTTTACCCATCCGAAACCTTTAACAGACGAAGAAATAGAACTTATAGAAGAAAAAGTTAATAAAGCTATTATCAAAGGAATGGAAGTGAAAACTCAAGTTCTCTCCTATGATGAAGCAATAAAAGAAGGCGCGGTTGCTCTTTTCACGGAAGAATACGGGGATACGGTTCGTGTGGTTTCAGCAGATGATTTTTCAAAAGAGCTGTGCGGAGGAACTCATCTAAAAAACACAATCGAAGCCGGGCTTTTTAAGATTATATCCGAAACAGGCATAGCATCGGGAGTGCGAAGAATTGAAGGTATTACCGGATTTTCAATATATAATTGGATGCGAAAAACCGAAAATTTAATTCAGGAAATGGAATTTCTTCTCGATACGGAAAGAAAAAGCTTGCCGAAAAGAATTGAAAAAACGGTGGCTTTGCTCAAGGAACAAAAAAGAAAAATCGAGAAGATGGAAACAAAGACAGCAGAAATACAAGTAAAAAAATTATTGGATAAAAAATCTAAAATCGGGAAATACGATTATTTGGCAGAACAAATCAATATGGGTAGAGAACCTTTGAGGAAGATAATCGAGGAATTATCAAAAAATATGCCGGAAGGAGTAGGGCTTCTCGTAAGCAAAATAGATTCTTCGGTTTTCGCTGTACTGTTTGTGGGCGAAGCGTTGCAGGACAAATTAAACGCTGGGGATCTAATCAAAAAAGTTTGTAAAATAGTTAATGGCGGAGGTGGAGGAAATAAGGGAAGGGCTGAAGGCGGAGGCAGTGAAGTGGAAAAAATTCCTGAAATGATTAAAAGTTTTCCCGAAATTCTTAAAAAAGAACTTAAATGAGTATTTATCAGAAAATTCTTTTAAGTAAAAAAAATAACAAAAAAATTATGGTAGCTCTTCTGGACCCGGATAGCGAAGATTTTGACAGGCTTCCTAAAAAAATAGATTCTATCGAAAAAAGCGATATTGATTTTATTCTGGTCGGGGGCAGCACCACCTGGAATAATAATTTTGAGAGATTTACAGAAAAAGTTAAATCTTTATCTTCGACGCCCGTTATTATTTTTCCGGGCTCCGCGGAACAGATTAGTTCGGCAGCAGACGCTATACTATTTCTTTCTCTTTTAAGCGGAAGAAATCCCCGGTACTTAATAGAAGAACAAATTAAAGCCGCGTCTATTCTGAAAAATATAAACCTGGAAGTAATACCGACCGGCTATATTTTGATCGATGGTGGGAGAAAAACTACTGTAGAATTAGTTTCCGGAACCAGACCTATATCTCAGGATAACATCGAAAAAATAGTTGATACAGCTTACGCGGCACAGCTTTTGGGTATGAAATTGGTTTACCTTGAATGCGGGAGCGGAGCGAAATTTTCTGTTAAAGAAGAAGTTATAAAACAAGTTAGCTCGGCACTAGATATTCCCCTTATTGTAGGAGGAGGAATTAAAAACCGGGAACAAATAGAAAAAAAACACAAAGCGGGCGCGGATATTGTGGTAGTTGGAAACGCGCTTGAACATGACCCAACGATCTTACTTAAATAAAAGTAAAATATCTAAGCCCTCTATAATCAAAGGGCTCAAGATATTCGTTGCCCTTTGCGTAATAACCTTCACATTATTATTAGTTTTTACCGCTACTAAAAAAACCTTGTTCGCTTTTAAAGAAATAAATATAGTTTATCTCCCGATAATTCTCATATTGCTTTCTTTGTATCTGGTTCTTGAGTCTTTCAGGATCAGGCTCATAGCGAAAGCAATTTCCGGAAAATGGCTCGCTTTCGGGCGTTGCTCCCAGGTAATATTCTGCGGAGCTTTTCTTTCCGCGGTTACGCCTTTCCAGGCGGGCGGAGCGCCCCTCCAGGTTTATATCTTAAATAAAGCCGGATTGAAGGTCAGCAACGCGCTGCTTCTTCTGCTGTTTAGGGGGCTTTTTTATCTCACCGGAATGTTAGTCTTTATTCCTTTTATAATACCTTACTTCAAAACTCAATATTCCGGTAGATCTATGCAGATTTTATCCAAGTATTCTTTATTCGCGTATTTCTTTCTTTTTAGTCTTCTTTTTTTGCTGCTTTACATGCCTAAATTTCTAAAAAAATTAATTTATTCTTTGACTTTTAAAAAAGGAAATAGAACAAGAATAACAGCCATAACATTCATAATTTTAAGAGAAATAAAAAGAAGTAGAGAAAAAATGTTAGAATTCGTTAAAAATAAAAAATTATACGCGCTGGCTATTATAGTTACGACAATTATTGTTTACATTCCGAACTACTCTATAGCATACTTCCTGCTTAAAGGGCTTTCGATAGATGTTTCTTATGTGGACACAATTTTCCGTCAGGTTTTCCTTCTTTTCGCGGCTTTCTTTTTTCCCACACCGGGAGCAGAGGGAATTATAGAGGGCGGTTTCGCTGTTTTATTTTCTTCTTCTGTTCCAAAGTATATGATAGGGATTTTCGCGATTTTATGGAGATTTATAACTTACCATCTGGTTGTTATAGTAGGCGGAATTTTAACACTAAAAATTATGAATCTCACAGAAATAGTGAAAGAAGAAAGCATTGATTAGGTCTTAGTTCCTGGGTTTTAGGTTTTAGTAAACTTAAAATATTATTTGTGCTATTTTTTTAGAATTTAGCTTTTGGCCTTTAGCTATTAGAAAAAATACATCCTGAAGATAAATTTTAAAACCCCGCCTTTGTGGTTTTTAATGCGAAAAGCAAATAGCGAATTTCGAATAACTTAAGGGTTGTTCTGATTTTTGGTGCGGTTTTTTAAAGACTGCGGATGACTCTTGCGACTTTTCCGATAATTCTAATTTCAGATTTATGATAAACCTGAATATCATACTCTACATTCGAAGGGATTAGTATTACAGTGCTTCCTACCTTCTCGACTTTTTTAAGTGATAATTCTCCTTTCGTTTCCCCCTCATAAAAGATCGCTACGACATAAATGTTTTTCATATGAGGATCAGTAACAGAAACATCGACGACGACCCAATCACCTTTTAGTATACCCGCGTTCTTCATACTGTCACTTTCTACTTTTATAAGCGCGAAATCGGCTCCTGTCGGCAAAATTTCTTTAATGTTTATATTTTTGCTGATATTCGCATGTGCTAACACGGCAGTGTCGGACAGGACCCCTTCAAGAAAAGGATATTCTACTTTATCGGGTTGGTCCTCGAATAAAAGACTCGGAGATATTCCGAGAACCCTGCACACTCTGGCAACTTTAGTGGACGGGACACCATACTTACCCTTTTCCCAGGCTTGAATCGTAGTCCAGTGAAGTCCTAACTTTTCAGCCATTATTTTAAGGGTCCAACCCTTATTTTTACGAAATTTTCTTAGCTTTTTTCCTATTTTTTCAGTTTGCTTCAATGATTTTTCCTTATTTTACTATAATTAAAATATTAACTTTGTTTTTTATACTATAGTAATATAACAACAAATTAGAATTTTGCAATGTCTGAACCGCTAAAATAAGATATTTTTAGTATTTCTCTCTATTTCCATTTTCTTTTCCCTTAGAGCCAAATTCCCGTGTAATATACAATAAAGGTCCGTACCTGTTAGAATATGTAAGACAGAAATCGAATTTGGCTATTCTAATTCCCATTCCCGCTCCGAAAACAAAAGAATATTCGTCTCTTTCACCAATAGGGTACATTATAAGCGTTCCAAGGCTATCCTGTTTCGGAAGCGTTATGTATTCTTGCATCGAGATCCCCGCCGATCCTATAAGAATAAAATTGTTTAAGTATTGCCTGGCTACAAATTGTGCTGTTACTTCGTTTCGCTCTTTATATTCAGTGAAATATTCTTCGGGATAATCTTCCGGATTTCCCCAGTGATAAAAAGCGATGTCATAGTGCCAGGGCGCGTTTCCTGTCCAGGACATTGTCAATTTAGTTCCGATATCCAAATAAGGACTGATAGTTTTGCCGAAATCCAGCGATACGGTAAATGCTTCGTTTTTTCCATAGAATCCTCCGGCTCCCGCCCCTGTGAAGTATTGAAGAAGTACAAAAATAATCATTTTATTACATTGCCTCCTTTTTTATATTTTTTAAAAAGGTTTATTGTTTTAAACCAAGCAATAAAAAGACTCATAAAACTCAACAAATAGGGCAGTCAATTCTTATTGTAATTCTTTAACAGGTATCCTATAATATTTCTTTCTTCTTTCAATTATATTATAACCATTCGTAAAAACAACCTTTGGTTAAAAATAGGCTTCGTTACTTTAATAGCAAAAACCGCGCGTTTAATCACGCGGTTTTTAAAAGATATAGTGATAAAAAGAATATACTCCCAAATATAACAGAAGTTTACATTTTTTTCTTTTTATGCCTGTTAGCTCTTCTTTTCTTTTTCCTTTTATGTTTTTTTATCTTTTTTGTTTTCTTCTTTTTTCCGCTTGGCATAAGCCTTTCCTTTTTTTACTCCTTTTTTTATATTTGCGACCACAAGAAGTTAAGTCGAATATGTTTTCTGTCAACCCTTTACAACGAAAATTTAAGGGATGAATTCAGGGATTTAATGGATACATAACCAATTTGCTAATCTAAAGTGTCTTTTTCCCGGGGAATAAGAGTGCAACTAATAGCCGCGGCAAAAACAATTTTTATTAAAGCACCGGGAATAAAGGGAAACAACCCCATTGAAAGAATAGGTATAAGTCCGGGAAAAGAACCTTTAATCATATAAAAATAAAAACCTAACTGAATTAATCCCGGGATATATATTAAAAATAAACTCGCGAAAAGCATTAGAAGAAGGATAGAAACAAAGTTTCTTAAATGGACATATTTGTCTATTACATAGCCAAGAAAGAAAGCAGCTAAAATAAAACCGATCAAATATCCACCTGTGGGGCCAAAAATGCTGTATCCCGCAAACCACGGAATTCCCAATATACCTATACCCACGTATATTATCTGACTCAATCCTCCCCATCTTCGTCCGAGAAGAACTCCGGCAATGAGAACGAAGAATGTCTGCATTGTAATAGGAACAGGGGTCCAGGGTAGAGGAATTCTAACTTGCGCCGACAGACCCGTAACGCATGCCATAGTCAAAGCAAGAACGATTTTCTTTGCGATTGTTAAGCTCCGTGACCATTTGAAAACAAAATCTCCCGCTTTTCTAAAATTATCCAGTTCCTTTACCTTATACATCACTGCCTCCTTATATTCGAAAATTTTGTGATTTCTTTACTGTCCCGCTACGATTTTTACCCTATCCCCAAAAGTAACTTCAACACCTGGCGCGGGAGATTGTTGGATAACAACATCCACGTTTCCTGTTGTTCTTTTGATCTCCGATAAAACAAGGCCGCGCCTTCTTATTTCTTTTTCCGCTTCTTCCAATAACATTCCGTTTAAATTAGGCATTAAAAAAACTTTTCTTTTTTCTGTCCCGATATATATAGTTAGCATACTTCCTTCGGCAATGCTATCTTCAATTGCGGGTCTTGTCTTAACAATTTTACCGTCCAGTATTTTTTCTTGAACAGGATAATTTACAAAAACCCTATTTGTTATTCCGAGGAGATCCAGAGAATCAAGAGCGGGTTTCTTTGAAACACCAATAATATTGGGTAATCTAATCTTCCTGGGTCCTTTGCTGACAATAAGTTTTATTACTCCTCCGATTTTTATATCTTCTTTTGCCTCAGGCTCACTACTTATTATATGTCCTTTAGCGACTTCACTTGAGTTAACGCTATCCGCAATAACATATTTCAGATTTAAGCTGGGAATAAAAGTTTTGGCTTTTTCAACGCTCATGTGTTTAAGATAAGGAACCTCTATTGTTTTACTATGTCTAACAATAATGGGCATTAGATAATAAAAAATCCCAAAGCCCAAGATAAAAGACCCAAACACGACAGATATATAAGTAAAAGTTTTTTTCACATTATCCCTCACGGTTTATAGTCACATTAACCTTAGATCCCTTTTCCACCGTAGTACCTGGTTTGGGATCTTGATAAATAATTCTATCGAACGCGTGTTCCGCGCTCGTAGTAGTCCTTCTACTCCCCAATTCAAGGCCTTTTTCCTCGAGAATTGATCGGGCGCTATATTCGCTTTTACCCTGTAGATTAGGAACAGTAACTTTCCCGCCGCCGGATGAAACAATAAGTTTTATTGGGAATCCCTCCGTTACTTTCTGTCCTGGTTCCGGAATTGTTTTTAATACAACATCTTTAACTTGTTCGGACTCTTCTTTTTCAACAACACCTACGCTGAGACCTTTCTCGGCAATATAGACTTTAGCCTGATTAATATCGAATCCGATAACAGAAGGGATAATAACTTCTTCTCCTTCTGACATTTCCTTTTCGGGCCCTTTGCTAAGTGCGACGCTAACGGTCGAGCCTTTTTTTGCTGTCTCTCCGGCTATTGGATTTTGATATATTACCCTTCCTTTTCTTATGGTTGGATTAAATTTTTGATCTTCTACGATTATTTTTAATCCTTTTTCATCCATTATCATCTCTGCTCTCTGCAGTTCTAAATTTCCAACATCCGGTACCGTTATCATTGAATTGTTTCCTGATGTATTATTAGGTATTAAATTTACAAAAGCAAAACTAACGATAGCGGAAACCACAAGAGATGTTACAAAAGCAATCCAAAACACTTTAGCGGAACTTTGTTGATAATACATAAACTACCTCCTTATAAGCACCGCGCCGAATCCTCCGTCATAATAAGGCTTGCCGGGCAAATTTTGAATAAAAGGATTCTTATCATCGGCGCATTCAACAACTTTAAAATCAGGATTTTTATCTAAAAACCATCGCACCTGCTCTTCATTTTCCCTCGGTAAAATAGAACATGTGGAATATACTAAAACTCCTCCTCTTTCCAGATTTTTTGCGGCAGAACTCATTAAATCTCTTTGCAAATCTACAAGCCTATTTATAGACTCCATACTTAAGTTCCATCTAAGATCTCCTCTCTTTCCCATAACTCCCGTACCGGAACAAGGAACATCCAAAAGAATTCTATCCACTCTGGAAACACTAAAATTACGCACATCCGCTATAACAGGATAAACGCTTTTTATTCCCAAACGCTGCGCGTTTTTAACTACCAAACTAAGGTCTTTTTTGTCGATTGACAATACCATACCGTCATCTTCCATGATTTCCGCTATGCCTGTACTTTTTGTTCCGGGGAAAGAACATAAATCAAGGATAATTTCTCCCTTTTTTGGTCTAAGAATTTCTGTATTAATAGTTTGAGTAATCCCCTGTACCTGAAAAAGACCCTTCTTAAAACTTTCACTATAAATAGCTTTACTTTCAGTCAAAAGATTTCTCTCTCTTCCTTTAACCCTCTCTGTCTTAAAACCTTCTTTTTCCAGGTTTCTGAAAACCTCATCAGGCGTTGCCTTCAAGGTGTTAACTCTAATCGAAGTGACGGGCGGAAGATTACTTGCCTTTAATATATCTTCTGTTTTATCCCCGTAAACCTTCAACAATAATTCAACCAAAAACTCCGGGAAAGAATAAAAGGTTGCCAGATATTTTGTCCTGTCTTTTGGGTAACTAACGGGTTGAAGATTCCTTAGGACCGCGTTTACAAGCCCGGCGGTTCCATTATGCCCGAATTTCCTCGCGAGTTTAACCGATTCGTTTACGACCGCATGGGCAGGGTCCTTGCTGAAGAGAAGACCATAAGCTCCTTCTCTTAGTATATTTCGTATTGGCACAGGTAAACTGTTAAGTTTTTTATTCTTTAAATGTTTATCCAAAATAAAATCCAATCGTTTTCTCATTTTAAGCGTTCCGTAAAAATAATCATAGGCTTTGCCCATGTTCTTATCGGGTTTTTCTTTTTTCCCGTTTCCGGTAAAATCTTTTAGTGTTTTCCTCTCGTTTTCAAACCCAATTAGGGCTTTCAAAGCTAATTCACGCCCATTCACTTCAATCTCCAGATACTGCCTTCGGAATTATCCTGTATTAATATTCCAGATTTATCCAGAACAATTCTAATCCGGTCCGCCATCTCATAATTGCCTTCATCTCTTAAGGAATTCCGCAAAGAAACTATTTCTTCGATGGCGGGACTAAGTTCCCGGCTTTTTTGCTCTAATTTGAAACCTAAATTTACGAGTATATATGATAATGTTTCTCTAAATGAACCGATATTTTTCTCTGTTGCCTGCAGCCCTTCATTAACCATATCAAAAGCCAGAGCCAGGGCACCGGGAGTACCAATATCATCGTTCATTTGTTTTTCAAACTTTTCGATTATTTTAGAAAATAATTTCCCCTCCGCTCCTTCGGAAATATTCAAAAAATTAACAATCTTTTCCCATCCGGAAACAGCTTGTTTTAGCATTTCAGGATTGTAGCTGATGGGATTTCTATAATGAGCCTGTAATAAATATAACCGGATAACATTGGGTCCTATTTCTTCCAAAAGATCGCTTATAGGAATAAAATTCAACAAAGACTTAGACATTTTTTCTCCCTTTATATTAAGCATCTCATTGTGAACCCAAAACCTGGCAAAAGTTTTACCGGTGGCGCTTTCAGATTGCGCTATTTCATTTTCATGGTGTGGAAAAATAAGATCACTGCCGCCTCCATGAATGTCTATTGTATCTCCCAGATAATAAGTCGCCATAGCGGAACATTCTATATGCCATCCGGGTCGTCCTTTTCCCCATGGGGAAAACCATGAAGGTTCAGAAGGTTTCGCTTTTTTCCATAAAACAAAATCAAGAGGATCTTCTTTTTTTTCATTTATCTGGATTCTGGCTCCGGTTTTTAAATCATCCACTTTTTTACCGGAAAGTTTACCGTATTCTTTGCATTTTCGAACTCTAAAAAAAACGTCTCCACCTTCCTCGTAAGCATATCCCTTTTTTTCGAGTTTTTGAACAAGATTGATGATTTCCTCGATGTGTTGAGTTGCCCTCGGGTACAATGAAGGCTCAAGAATGTTCAGACGATTTATTACTCTTTTATACTCATTTTCATAGTACGCGGCTATTTCTCTGTAATCTTTTTTTTCTTCTTCCGCCTTAAGAATAACTTTATCGTCTATATCCGTAAAATTTACGATCAAATTGACATCATAGCCCAGATATTTTAAATAACGATTGAGAATATCGGCTGTCAGCGCCGCCCTGATATGACCAATATGAGGGGATTCCTGCAGAGTCATACCGCAATAATAAAAAGACACTTTTTTGTCCTTTAAAGGTTTAAAATCTTCTTTTTTTCTACTTAATGTATTGTATAACTTCATTAAAATCTGAATCCCATTTCAATTTCATTTTGTTTAATTTCTACCGATACCCGTTTTCCAAAGAGGTAAGTAGTAAAAAAACTAACCACTCTATTGGCAACAGCAAGTCCAACCATATTTGATGCTGTCTGTAAGGTTGCTCTTTTGCTTCTTCTCATCTCCCTGAAATCATCCGCAGTCTCCCGCGATTCCCACTCCCAGGAATCGAAACCGGTATAAGAATTTTCTGCTATATACTCCTTTCTATGTTCTATTCTTTCCTGCATAGCTTCCGTGTTAAGGGTGTCAGGATACAATCTTCTTGCCTCTTCTTTAACTGTTTCATTATAATCCAAGTTCGTTAAAAAATCTTCCATGGCACGAAAACAATCTTCGTCTATTTTATCACTATTAGCAGAAGCATAGTAAGAAGCGAAATTTTTAGACCTTGAATCTAATTTATTTGCCTCTCTGTTACTATTGAAATAATTCAACCAGATTGCAGCCTCTGTCAGCATAAAACAACTGCCTCTTTTTTTATCTCCCAATAACCAATCTCCGGAACCGGGAACAACAAAAGAAGAAAAAGCCGCTTTTGCCGGTGTAATTGAAAAAAGAATTGTAAGAAATAGCATTAATACTCCTCCATAACCTATACTTCTAAAATTTATTCAGCAAACCAAATTTTAACTTATCAAAAACCCTGTCATCAACATTGATTGTCACGATGTAAATACCGTTAGCAACTCCTGTGAGATCCTCGTCTATACGAATATCATTAAGGCCGAGATTTCCCATAACCCTCTTTTGGCTTATAAGTCTACCTGAAAGCGAAAAAACTTTAATTAGAACATTATCAGATGAGGCTCCTAAACTAAATCTTATAAAGGCTTCTTTGCCTCCTCTAACGGGAGAAGGATAAATATAGAATTCCTCAATAGTCAATTCTCCCCTCACATCAAAACTTTCAGGTAAAAGGGAATCGGGAAATACTGATTGATGGTCATTGTTAAAATAAATACTATTCCATCCGTCATTTCTGTAATATCCATCGGTTTCCCAGCCATACAACCATCCGTCGCAGGAACCGATAAATAATTCCGAGCGCCCATCTCCGTTCATATCGAAAACTAAAGGAGTCGAATACGACCTTTCCCCGGTGGCGAAAGGAAATTCTACCACTTTTGCGCCTTCTCCGTTATAGGCAAGAATTCCCCCGTCTGGAGAACCAAATACAATGTCGAGCAAAGAATCTCCGCTTACATCTGACAGGATAATCGAAGACTGAGTTTGCCGGGACAGGTGCATTTTTATAGGAAAATTATCTATTAAAACACCATTTCTATTCAAAGCGAATATATTGGCACTGTCCGCTAAGACAACATCCAGATATCCGTCTCCACTGATATCTCCAAGCGCGGGTGTCGAGAAGTATGTTTTCGCGGGGAGTTCTTTTTCCCATTCGATGTATCCCGCGGTGTCGACGGCAAAAATACTTTTTGAACCTACCGAGCAAAGGATTTCTTTAACTCCGTCTCTATCTATATCTCCCGCCACAGGAGAAGATAAACAAAGAGAGACATTTCCTTCTCCTTTTCTCCAAATAATATCACCCGTATTCGATATTTTAATAAGAATCCCGTCTTCCGGTAAAACGTATATCGATTTTCCTATAACAAGCGGAGTGGAAACCAGCCAATCTCCAACATATAGAGGAAAGCCATCGGCTTCGATCAAACTGTCTTCATCCCATCGGAGTAAATGTAATTCCGAAGCGGAGGTTCCAAAAAGTATTTCTTTGCCTCCTCCGGAGAGAATATCCGCGGCTGAAGCATTACCGAATATATTTCCGGTTACAGAAAAAGAATCCAGGAGAGCCTCGGAAGATATATCGAAGAGAAAAACCTTTCCTTTTATTGTCATATCAAAAAGTTCTAACTCCCCGTTTCCTGTAATATCAGTCATAAGAGGAGAGGTATATGTAGAATCTTCATATACGGAATCCGTAAATTCAATCATACTAAATAACGTATCATCCGGATTTGTTCTATAAATATTTCCCCACATATCACCAATGTATATAGAATCGTTAACATTTTGAGGCGAAATAACATCCATTTTCCCGCCAAATTTTTTAGGAAAGCCGGAAATTATATCATTAAAAGAAACATCGAAATACATAAGTGTATCGGGAGAAGAGATATTTGAAACCTTTATACCAGTCCAGTTGCCGAAATTATCGTGTGTGTTCGGGTCTGTTGTGGGTGAGAATTCTGAATTAAAACCTTCTTTGAAGAAAACGTCCAGAGGAGATCCTG
>Ga0307420_1000902_pt1 | contig 13366 bp, 11 predicted proteins | sample SalMarWE160240MG_2_FD_202167 | JGI IMG/M metagenome (GOLD analysis project Ga0307420, IMG submission 202167) | Salt marsh sediment microbial communities from the Plum Island Ecosystem LTER, Massachusetts, United States - WE1602-40 | ecosystem: Environmental > Aquatic > Marine > Intertidal zone >... | reverse complement strand
GCCCGTGATCGATGAAGACACAGGTGAGCTGGTCGCCGACGGCATGATGGACGAGCGCTGCGGCCACCGACGAGTCCACCCCGCCCGACAGACCGCAGATCACCTTGTTCGTGCCCACCTGGGCGCGAATGGCATCGACCGACTGCTCGATGATCGAGTGGCTCGTCCACGACGGCCGCGCCGTGCACACGTCGAACAGAAAACGCCTGAGGATGTCGCCTCCGTGCGGCGTGTGCACGACCTCCGGGTGGAATTGGACGCCGAACACCTGCCGTTCCTGCGACTCGATCGCCGCCACCGGAGACCCGGGTGTCGAGGCAACCACACGGAACCCGTCTGGTGCGGCGATGACCGCATCCCCGTGACTCATCCACACGTCCTGGCGGGTCGGCAAACCTCCAAGGAGGACCGACCGGTCGATGACATCGAGCGATGTCTTGCCGTACTCGGCGTTCGCCGTGCGCTTCACGACACCACCGAGTGTCGATGCGATCAGCTGGTGCCCGTAGCAGATGCCGAGCACCGGGATGCCCGCCTCGAATATGCGGTGATCGATGTCGTAGGCGTCGTCCGAGTAGACGGAAGCAGGACCGCCCGAGAGGATCACGCCAACGGGATGCTTCTCGAGGATCTGCTCCACCGTCACGTCACGAGGCACGATCTCCGAGAAGACGTGGGCTTCTCTGACCCGTCGAGCGATCAGTTGGGCGTACTGCGCGCCCAGGTCGACGACCAGCACCCGGTCGAAGTCACCCGACGAGGCCTGCCCGTACTGCACGTCACGACATTCCGACGCGCTGGGACTTCTGCAACGCCTTGCCTTCTGTTTGGAGCGACGGGGCGATCATCACCTCGGCTTTCTGAAACTCCTTGAGGTCCCTGTACCCGGTCGTGGCCATCGACACACGCAACGCACCGAAGAGGTTCCTCCGGCCGTCGTTCTCGTGGGCCGGTCCGGCGAGGATTTCCTCCAGCGTTCCCAGCGTCCCGACCTGGACGCGAGTTCCTCGAGGCAGCGTCGGATGGAACGTCGCCATCCCCCAGTGAGATCCGCGACCCGGCGCCTCGGCGGCTGCGGCGAGCGGCGAGCCGATCATCACTGCGTCTGCACCGCAGGCAATGGCCTTGGCGATGTCACCGCCACGCCGCATCCCGCCATCGGCGATGACGTGAACGTAGCGGCCCGTCTCGTCCAGGTGCCGGATGCGTGCACCGGCAGCGTCGGCGATCGCGGTGGCCTGCGGGACACCGATGCCGAGCACCCCCCGGGTGGTGCACGCCGCACCGGGGCCGACACCGACGAGAATGCCGGCCGCTCCGGTTCTCATCAGGTGCAGCGCCGTCGAGTACGAGGCGCACCCTCCAACGATCACGGGGAGTTCGAAGCTCGAGATGAACTGGTGCAGGTCCAGTGGTTCGGATCTCGTGGACACATGCTCTGCCGACACGACGGTCCCCTGAACCACGAGAATGTCGAGCCCGGCCTTCACTGCGAGAGCTGCGTAGTCGCGGACCCGCTGAGGTGTCAGGCTGGCCGCCGTGACACCACTCGATGCGCTCATCTCTTCGATGCGGCGACCGATCAGGTCGGGATCAATCGGTGTCGAGTAGATCTCCTGCATCCGGCGCGTCGCCTTGTCGTTCGGGAGGTCTGCGATCTCCTCGAACAGCGGAAGCGGATCGTCATACCGGGTCCACAAGCCCTCGAGGTTGAGCACACCCAGCCCACCAAGCCGACTGATCTCGACCGCCGTGGCCGGACTGATCGCCGAGTCCATCGCAGAGCCCAGCATCGGCAATTCGAAGCGGAAAGCGTCGAACTGCCACGAGATGTCGACGTCCTCGGGATCGCGGGTTCTCCTGCTCGGAACGATCGCGATGTCATCGAACCCATACGCCTGACGTCCCGTCTTGCCGATCCCGATCTCGATCTCCACGAGGCTCCCTCCGCTCCGGTTGGGGCAGGGTACCAAAGGGTGCGGGCTCCGCCTGCGGTCATCAGCTGACACCGAACGGCAAACAGCAACCAGAACGCGACCACATCGGTGTCGACTAGCGCCGGGACGAGTCGATCCCGTACCTGCACCACGCGGTGAGCCAAGGCCAGCTGCGCGAGCCCGTTCTCAGTTGTCGGTTCTCGGTTCTCGATAGGAACGCAGACACGACTTCGGAGTAGGTGTTCTACCGAAAACCAAGAACCCAGAACCGGCTCGCGGAGCGAGCCTCTTGTTTCCTCCCCCAGGAGGGCGAAGCCCGACGTTGGGGGAGGTGGCGTCGAGCATCAGCTCGACGCCGGAGGGGGTGGTACCCACCAACCCAGCTCTGACCACCCTCACCGCCAGCGGCACCCACAGGACTGCCGGCATGGGCACGAGCCTACACCCAGGACCCGCTAGCCTTCCCGGCTGTGATCCAGGAACCCGACCAGCAACGCCGATTCACCTACTGGGACTTCGTCGTCGTGTTTCTGGCGGGACTGTTCGTCTCGCTCGCCGTCACAGTCGGCGCGATGGTGTGGATGACGATCACATCGGGCCAACTTCCCGATGTGCTGACGGGTGTGCCGGCTCGCATCGTTTTCTGGGTCGTTCTGCCTTCCCAGATCCTCGGTCAGCTCCTCGCCCTTGCATGGATCTCTCACCGACATGGAACCGGCAGCTTCTCAACCGACTACGGTCTCACCGTCCGGTTCCAGGACTCCTGGTTCCTGATCGTCGGAGGAGTGCTTCTGCTTGGGTTGGGCCTCGCACTGAAGCCCCTTGCCGACGCTCTCGGGGTCAACCAGAACCCTCAAGACATCGTTCAGGCCGTCGCAGAGATCTCGGACCCTGCCTCCCGCGTCGTGGTCTTTCTCGGCGTTGTCGTGCTCAGCCCGCTCGTCGAGGAGTTGTGGTTCAGAGGGTTGCTGCTCCGCACCTTGCGCCAGAGGGAGTTCACCCCGACGGCATCCGTCCTCATCCAAGGGATGGTGTTCGCCCTCTTCCACCTGTTGGACGGCGGGGCACTCGCCGGTGCGCTCGTCGTGATTCCCGAACTCTTCGTCGTGGGGTCATTCCTCGGCTACCTCGCCGTCCGATCGGGCAAACTCAGCCAGTCGTTCTTCACCCACGCGGGATTCAACCTGGTCACCACGCTGGCGCTGTTCTACATACCGAGTTTGGGCATCTGAGCATTGGAGACCGCCCTGCGGTCTTCAATGTGTACCTCGTACCAGGGCGATCCACGTTGGTGGGAACGGCCCCCTCCGTCCTCGACCTTCGGTCGAGTCCACCTCCCCCAACACTCGCTCCGCTCGCTGGGGGAGGAAACACAGCCCACCGGGGTCAGGACCGACAAGGTCGCGTACGAGATACGAAGTCACTGATGGGCTTCTGAGCGAAGCTCGCTCAGAAGCCCATCTTGTCTCTGACCGTGCGCATCGATCGCTCCGCTCGTTCCCGGGCAATCAGGGCGCCCTGCTCCGTGACCGCCAGAACCTCGCTGTCGGCGATCCCCTGATAGGCCTCCCGGAACGGAGCCAGCCCCTCGACGACGGCCTCGGCGACCACCTGCTTGAAGAACCCGTACTGCATGTCGTGGTACTCGGCGACCAGATCGTCGAGCGGTCGGTCGGTGAAAAGGGAGAGGATGTCGAGCAGGTTCGAGATTCCCGGTTTGTTGACCTGGTCGTGGAAGACCTCATGCCCCGAGTCGGTGACCGCGGTCTTGAACTTGCGTCGGATCTCGTCGGGGGTATCGACGACAAAGACACAGGAACTCGTGTCGTCGTCCGACTTCGACATCTTGTCGGTCGGGCTCTTCAGCGACATGACTCTCGCGCCGTGTTCAGGCGTGATCTGTTCCGGGATCGGGAACTCCTCGCCGAAGCGGTTGTTGAACCGTTGGGCGAGGTCGCGTGTCACCTCGAGGTGCTGCGTCTGGTCCTCCCCTACCGGCACGTAGTGCGCTTTGTGAACGAGGATGTCGGCTGCCATCAGCACCGGGTATGAGTACAACCCCAGGTTCTCTCCACCCTTGTCGGCCTTGTCCTTGAACTGCGTCATCCGGTTGAGCTGACCGAGCGACGTGATCGTGGCGAGGATCCACGCCAGCTCGACATGCTCCGGCACATCGCTCTGGAAGTAGAGCAGCGAGCGAGCCGGGTCGATTCCCACGGCCATGAGCGCCTTCGCCGTGTCGATCCGTGTCTGATGAAACGCCTTGGGGTCGTACTCGACCGTCAGCGCGTGGTGATCGACGACGCAGTAGATGGCGTCGTAGTCGTCCTGCAGTCGCGCCCAGTTGCGCAATGCTCCCAGGTAGTTGCCGATGTGGATACCTCCACTCGGCTGGATGCCGGAGAACACGATCTTCCGTTCCACGATTCCTCCATGAGAAACGCCGGGGCTGGGGCCGCCGGCGAGGGGTTCCAAGGGCGCGGGCGGCGGTCAGATCCAGGACCACCAAGCGCGCACGTCGATGTTCACGAGTGAGAGGCTACCGAAGTCGGGGACGTCTCGCCAGCCTCACAGGTCGAGCCACGCGTGCCTGTCCTCGACATCGAATCCGGCAGACCGATACAAGGCGGCCGGACCCGGAAACGCCTCTGGATTGGTCGCGTCGAGCTTCGGGTTTGGGAACCCCTCCACCGCAGAACAGCCGAGCTCTCTCGCAAGGTCGATCGCGGCGTCGAGCAGCCGTCTGGCAACGCCGTGACCCCGGTACGGAGGTGCCACCTGGAAGCAGCTCGTAACGAGCACGGTATCGTCGTCCTCCGTTCCACCGGCCCTGGCGGGCAGCTCCCGACGAAGCGACGCGTTGCACCAGCCGATCACCTTGCCGTCCGAATAGGCAAGCACTCCTGTCGTCGCGCCCGAGGTGATCCGGCCAACGAGGTCCGCCCGATTCTCCTCCCAGGTGCGGTCCTCCCACACCTCGTGCGGAAGGTGGTGATACATGCAGTAGCACGCAGCCCACTCGGGCATCCCTGCGAAGGCATCGTGGTCGAAGAAGCTCATGATGTCGTCGAGACGTTCGACCGCAACGGGAACAGTCTCAACTGCCCCGATCTCATCGAGCCGCTCGGTGGATCCGGTCAGCCGATGCCGAGCAGCGAAGTAGTTGCGGACGGCGGTCTCGCCGATCCCATACTCGGGATGCGCCGTCTCGAAATGTGCAGCGACGAGCGGAACCAGCATCACTTCGTCGGCCGCATCGATGCCATGTTCGCAGAAGTCACAGATGTACGAGACCACCTCGGCAGCCTACCGGGATCAGCTCCGCCACGACGACGTGCATCGGGTCCATCGCCCCTCTCACCTCAGGGGCCTCGTCGCAGACGGTGTCCCGGGACCGGATAGCGCTTCGCGCTGCATCGTGCATCCAGCCGCGCCACGGTACGCTCCCGGGATGAACCGCATCGTCGTCACCAGAACGCTCCCCGATGCGGCCATGAGCCTTCTCGACGATGCCGGAACCGTGTGGGTCTGGCCCCAGGATCGTCCCATCCCGCGCGAGGCCTTGCTGCGAGAGGTCGCCGACGCATCCGGCCTGTTCTCGATGCTCACCGATGACGTCGACCAGGAGCTCCTCGATGCCGCGCCGGCGCTACGCACCGTCAGCACGATGGCCGTCGGCACGGACAACATCGACCTCGCAGCATGCACCGCTCGAGGAATCCCGGTGGGGCACACACCGGACGTTCTCACCGAGACAACTGCCGACATGGCGTTCACGCTGCTGCTCGCTGCCGCACGGCGGGTTCGCGAGGGCATCGACTACGTCGTCGGCGGGCAGTGGCGACGCTGGGAACCGAACCTGCTGCTCGGATGCGAGGTACACGGCACGACGCTTGGCATCGTCGGCCTCGGGCGTATCGGGTCGGCCGTCGGCAGGAGAGCGCTCGGATTCGACATGCGCATCGTGTACTCGGGTCGCCGCAGGCGCGCCGACCTCGAAGACCTCGGCGTGTCCTACATGACGTTCGAGGAGCTCCTGGGCGAGTCCGACCACGTCATGATCTCGTGTCCACTCACGCCGGAGACCCACCACCTGTTCGATCGCGACGCGTTCCGCCTCATGAAACCGACCGCAACCCTCACCAACATCGCACGAGGGCCGATCGTCGATCCACGAGCATTGGAATGGGCGTTGCGCACCGGCGAGATCGCCGCTGCCGCGCTCGACGTCACCGAGCCCGAACCGATTCCCTCGGGCGATCCGCTCCTCGACCTCCCCAACTGCCTGGTCGTCCCCCATCTGGGTTCGGCGACAACGCGAACCAGAGAAGCGATGGCGCGCCTCGCGGCGAAGAACCTCATCGCTGGGCTTGCGGGTGAACCACTGCCTGCGTGTGCCAATCCCGATGCGTACCTGCGGAGGCAGGCGCGATAGCCTGCGGGCATGAACGACTTCAACATGACCCCTGACGAATTCCGTGCTCGAGGGCGAGAGGTCATCGACTGGATCGCCGACTACATGGAGCACGTCGAGGAGTATCCCGTGATGTCCACGGTGAAACCGGGTGACATCACGGCCAAGTTGCCCGACCATCCGCCTCGGCGAGGTGAACCTTTCGATGCGGTGCTCGCCGACCTCGACGAGGTCGTCCTTCCCGGGATCACCCACTGGCAATCGCCCAACTTCTTCGGATACTTCCCTGCGAACGCTTCCGGGCCCGCCATCCTCGGAGACCTCGTCTCGTCAGGACTCGGTGTGCAAGGCATGCTCTGGGCGACGAGTCCCGCGGCGACCGAGGTCGAGACACGGATGATGGACTGGCTCGTCGAGATGCTCGGCCTACCCGAGCGGTTCTCGTCGAGTGGCGCAGGAGGGGGCGTCATTCAGGACTCGGCATCGTCGGCGACTCTCGCAGCACTGCTCGCTGCCCGAGAGAGAGCGACAGCCGGCAACTCGAACAGACAAGGCGTAGACGGCAAGGTTGTCGTCTACACGTCCGCACAGGCGCACTCGTCGGTCGAGAAGGCAGTCCGGATCGCGGGCATCGGGTCCGATCGGTTGCGGCCGATCGACGTCGACGACACGTTCGCGATGCGACCCGAAGCGCTCGAAGCGGCGATCGAAGCCGACCTCGACGCGGGGCTCGTTCCCGCGTTCGTGAGTGCGACGGTCGGAACCACCTCATCGACAGCGATCGATCCGCTGCCCGCGATCGGCAAAGTCTGTGCACGGCACGGTGTGTGGCTTCATGTCGACGCGGCACTTGCCGGGACGGCGGCCCTCCTCCCCGAGATGCGCTGGATCCACGAAGGATTGGAGGCGGCCGACAGCTACGTGTTCAACCCGCACAAGTGGATGCTCACGAACTTCGACTGCTCGGCATTCTTCGTTGCCGACCGTGCCGCTCTGATCGGTGCGCTGAGCATCCTCCCGGAGTACCTGCGCAACAAGGCCTCAGAAAGTGGAGAGGTGTTCGACTACCGCGACTGGCATGTTCCTCTCGGACGTCGGTTCCGGGCGCTGAAGCTGTGGTTCGTGATCCGCCACTACGGGGTCGAGGGCCTCCAGTCCGTGGTTCGAGAACACCTGCGTCTCGCCAAGGAGTTCGCGTCGTGGGTCGAGGAGAGCCCCGACTTCGTGCTCGCTGCACCGGTCCCCGTCAACCTGGTGTGTTTCCGCCATGTCGGTGGCGACGAGGTGAACGAGGCGATCATGCACCGCCTCAACGACTCAGGAAAGCTGTTCCTCACCCACACGAAACTTGGCGGCCGGTTCACGCTGCGAATGTCGATCGGGCAGACAACGACCGAGGAGCGTCACGTTCGGAAGGCGTGGGAGGAAATCAAGGCGGCGGTGTGACAGCCCTCCCCCGTTCCTGTCAATCATGACCCCGCTCGGCGGGGTTGATCTTGACAGGAAAGCAAGGGGTTCGTATGTGTCAACTGTGGCACCGCCTGGTGGGGCTGATCTTGACAAGAACAACGACGTGTTCCGATCCGGCCGCGCTAGTAGACAGCGAGGCCGGGCTGGGCGAGGAACCGACTCACTTCCGCGACCACCCGAACTGGGCTCTGTCGGAGATCGCGTGCGGTGTACCGAAGAAGGCGGTACCCGGTCGACAACACCGCGTTCTGCCTCGCTCGATCTCTCACGAATGACTCGCGATCGCTGTGGAAGCGAAAACCGTCCAGTTCGATAGCGAGCCGATGCTCCGGATAGGCGAAGTCCACCCGCGCAACAACTCGACCGATCACATCTCTGATCTGCACCTGAGGTTGAGGATCCGGCAACCCGGCGTCATGAACGAGCTGCCTGAACAGGTCCTCGAGGACACTCTCCGTTTCTGTATGCCACAACCTTCGCTGCTCGATGACGACTCTGGCGTGTCCCACTCCTGCCCTACCCTTGCGAGCAACCCTGTTGATCACGTCTTCGACATCGGCGAGCGTTGTCAATCCGTCCCTGAGAGCCGCGTCGAGTGCCAGGCCCACGGTCCGTCTGCCGGCGACCGCTCCGAGATCGACGACCGTCCTGGCGGGAGTGGTCACCGGGATCCCATCAGACTCACCAATGTATCTCGGACCCAAGTCGGTCGACCTGTGCACAACGAATGGCTTCTCCCTCCACCGGGGCCTTGGCGTAGCCACGTGGACCTGACCGGGTGGCGAGAGCATCCCCCACACGCCCGCAGCACTGAAATGTGATATCGCGGAACCACGCCCCATCGAAAGCACCGCTCCAAGCAGTTCCTGCAAGCTGTTCTTCGCCGATCCCCCAACGACGTATACCTCCGGGTAGAGCGACTCGAGCCGTCCGGTTCTAAGTCGTCGATCGACGGCAGATGCCGAGACTCCAAGTTCCCGAAGCTGCGGCCGCGTCAACAGACCGTGCTGATTGGAGGCAAGTTCAGCGATGCGTCGTTCGAGATCCATGGGTCCTGGGTACCAAAGCCCGTGCCGCATGGGAACCCCCCTGCGTTCCTGTCAATCCTGGCGTCGGAGGGCGGGCCTGACGTTGACAAGAACACAAGGGTCATCTTCTTGTCAACCGTTGCCCCACCTAGCGGGGCTGATCTTGACAAGAACGGGTGGGGAGGCCCAGCAACTCCCGGACCATCCAGGCAGTCGCCCCCCAAAGGACGTCACCTTCGAGGTCGAAGAACCAGACGGCGTGACCCCGCCAGGTCTCGCACCGCCACGACGACTCGTCTTGGAGCTCTTCGATGGGGGTCCGGAAGACCCGGTCCACTTCGCGCTCCGATGGGTGGAGCACAGGAACCCCGTCGAGCCGACCGACGACCGGTACCACGGGGCGTCGATACTGGACGGTGTCGACCAGCGGCAGGAAACCAAGCAGCCGCACCGTCGAGGGATCGATCCCGACCTCTTCTTCTGCCTCCCGAAGCGCGGTCTCCACAGGGTCCGCGTCCTCCGGATCCGGTCGACCACCCGGAAACGCGACATGTCCGGCATGGGTGGGCATCGTCATGGGTCGCTTGATCATGATCAAACGCGACTTCCCGGCCTCCTCGTAGATCGGGATCAACACCGCGGCGGGTGGGACGCTGGTCGCCGGCGCCTCCGGTCGGACATTCAACACCCAAGCATCGTACGACGGGCGATAGGCTGTGCCCAATGGAATCGCTCGAGCAGACGACACGGACGACGGACCGCCTCCTGCTGAGGCCATTCGACCGCCGCGACCCGCTGTCGCTCGTGGAGGCGGTGCGTGTCTCTCTTCCGGAGCTCTCGCTGTGGCTGCCTTGGGCGCATCCCACCTACGGTCGATCGGACGCTCAGGCGTACGTCCGAGAGAGCATGCGCTCGTGGAAGGAGGGCAAGGCCTTCGACTTCGCGATCCGTGCACTGGATGAACCACGACGGCACCTCGGGAACATCTCCGTTTGGTTCATCTCCAGATCGTTCAGGACAGGCGAGATCGGCTACTGGATCAGGTCGGACGAGACCGGCAAGGGTCTCGCTACAGAGGCGACTCGCAAGGCGCTCGAAATTGCGTTCGACGAGCTGCGCCTCCACCGTGTCATCCTCCGCATTGCCATCGGCAACCGCCCAAGCGAGCGGGTCGCAGAGAAGCTGGGCTTCACCCGTGAAGGTGTGCTTCGCGAGGAGATCAAGATCCGGGGAGCATGGCTGGATCATTCGGTGTGGGGAATGCTCGAACACGAGTTCCACAAGAGTTCGACAACTGCGCCCACGGACGCGTGAGAGGGGCCCGTTCGGGCCCCTCTCAGACTCACTCGATCGTGTCTAGAAGTCCATCCCTGCGCCACCGGGGGCGCCGCCGGGCATCGCGGGCTGCTCTTCCTTCTGCTCAACGATGAGCGCTTCGGTCGTGAGCAACAGGCTCGCGATCGATGAGGCATTCTGCACCGCGGAACGAGTGACCTTGGCAGGGTCGATGATCCCGACGCTCAACAAGTCCTCGAAAACACCGGTCGCAGCGTTGAAGCCGGATGAACCGCCTGCATTGCGGACCTTGTCGGCGACCACGCCGCCCTCGAATCCCGCGTTGACGGCGATCTGGCGGAGCGGCTCCTCGAGCGCCTTGCGCACGATCGCCCGCCCGGTCTTCTCGTCATCCGTGCCACCACGCATCTTCTCGACACTGTCCTGTGCACGAAGGAGCGCAACGCCACCGCCGGGCACGATGCCCTCTTCCACCGCTGCACGCGTGGCCGAGAGCGCATCCTCGATGCGGTGCTTCTTCTCCTTCAGCTCCACCTCGGTTGCGGCGCCGACCTTGATGACGGCAACCCCGCCGGCGAGCTTCGCGAGCCGCTCTTGGAGCTTCTCCCGATCCCAGTCGGAGTCCGAGTTCTCGATCTCGCGGCTGATCTGCTTGATGCGAGCCTGGACGTCTGCTTGCGAACCGGCACCGTCGACGATCGTCGTGTCGTCCTTGGTGACGACGATCTTGCGGGCACGACCGAGCATGTCGAGGGCAACGTTCTCGAGCTTGAGACCGACCTCTTCCGAGATCACAGTGCCGCCCGTGAGGATGGCAATGTCGCCGAGCTGCTGCTTGCGACGCTCACCGAAGCCCGGGGCCTTGATGGCGACCGACGAGAACGTGCCGCGGATCTTGTTGACGATCAGGGTGGCAAGCGCCTCGCCTTCGACGTCCTCGGTGAGGACCATGAGTGGCTTGCCGGTCTGCATCACCTTCTCGAGCACGGGCAGCATGTCGTTGACCGAGCTGATCTTCTGGTTGGCGATGAGGATGTACGGATCCTCCAGCACCGCCTCCATGCGATCGGGGTCGGTCACGAAGTACGGGGCGATGAAGCCCTTGTCGAACTGCATGCCTTCGGTGAACTCGAGTTCGATACCGAACGTCTGGCCTTCCTCGACGGTGATCACACCGTCTTTGCCGACCTTGTCCATCGCCTCTGCAATACGCTCGCCGATCATCGAGTCGGCGGCGGAGATGGCGGCGACATGGGCGATCTCATCTCGGGATTCGATGTCCTTCGAGAACTCGCCGATGAACTCGACCACCTTCGCGACGGCCTGCTCCATGCCCCGCTTCAGCTCCATGGGGTTGGCGCCTGCGGCGACGTTGCGAAGTCCCTCACGGACCATCGCCTGGGCGAGGACGGTTGCCGTGGTGGTTCCGTCACCTGCGACATCGTTGGTCTTCGTCGCTACTTCCTTGGCGAGCTGGGCGCCCATGTTCTCATAGGCATCCTCGAGCTCGACTTCCTTTGCGATGGTGACGCCGTCGTTCGTGATGGTGGGAGAACCCCACTTCTTCTCCAGTACGACGTTGCGGCCCTTGGGGCCGAGTGTCACCTTGACGACGTCCGCCAGTTTGTTGACACCGGCTTCGAGGGAGCGGCGGGCATCCTCATCGAACCGTAGTTCCTTTGCAGCCATTGATCCTCCTAGTTGACGACCGCGAGAAGATCACGACCGGAGAGGATGAGGTACTCCTCGCCTTCCAGCTTGATCTCGGTGCCCGAGTACTTCGAGTAGACGACCACGTCGCCCACTTTGACGTCGAGCGGAACCCGCTCGCCGCTGTCGTTGAATTCACCGGGACCCGCGGCAAGGATCTCGCCGAGTTGCGGCTTCTCCTTGGCGGTATCCGGGATCACGAGGCCGGAAGCCGTACGGGCTTCCGCTTCATCCTTGGGTTTGACGACCACACGGTCACCCAGAGGCTGGAGCTTCATATGGGAACCCTCCTTCGAGTTGCCTTAGCACTCCGGTTGCTTGACTGCTAAAGCCTAGCACTCACACGAATAGAGTGCTAATCCTCGTTCAGGGCGTTCACACCCGGTGGCGCTGGATCCACCGGGTGATATCCGATGCCGAAATGATGCCCACGAGCCGCCCTTCCCCGACCACCACGACCCGCCGACCCTCCCCCGACAGACGGGGGATGAGCGACTCGACGTCGGCGTCGGCAGGCACGATGTCGTCCGGCTCCAACACCCGCATGACCTCGGATGTTCGCGTGGTGGACCAGCGAGAACGGTCCACGTCTCGCAGTTGTCGCATACTGACGATTCCCCGGACCCTGCCTGCAGTGACCACCGGGAACGACGAGTAGTTGTGCTGCATGAAGTAGTGGTCGAACAGGTCCTGAAGGCTCGTGTCACCGTCGACAACGACAGGGGTAGGGGACATCAACTGGCCCGCGGTGACACCCTTGAGGGTTCGCTTCGCCTCCATCTGAAGCTGCGCGGAGCCTGCCGCCTGGAACAAGAACCAGCCGAGCACGATCCACCACAGGCCACCGAGGTTGCCCCTCGTGAGCAGCGAGATCACACCAACCACGACCATGACGATGGAGACGACGCGACCTCCCATGACGGCGACTTTCGTCGCCTTGTCGACATCCCCGGTGATTCGCCACACGATGGATCGCAGTACACGTCCCCCATCGAGGGGGAATCCTGGCGCCAGGTTGAAGACGCCAAGGATGACGTTGATCCAGGCAAGCTGCTTCGACAGGTTGTCGACGAGGGTGCCATCGGTGAACAGGAATGAGAGCCCGTAGAACATCGCACCGAGGATCACCGATGACAGCGGGCCGGCGATCGTGATGGCGAACTCGGTGCCGGGCGTTGTCGCCTCTTCTTCGATCTCCGAGACGCCGCCGAACACGAACAGGCGTATCTGCTTCACGGGGATTCCCCGACCGACGGCGACAAGAGAGTGACTCAACTCGTGCATGACGACGCTGCCGAAGAACAGCAACGTGCCGACGAAGGCACCGATCCACACACCCGCCTGCGACGCGTCCAAACCGCTCCCGGCGGACGCCAGATACGTCCAGAAGTACATCCAGATGAGAAAGAAGATGATCAGCCAGGACGCGTCGACACTGATCGGAATGCCGTGCACACGGCCGATGACGAATCCCTTGCCGTTCATAATGCCATGGAGGGATCGACCGAGGA
>Ga0307420_1000901_pt1 | contig 13375 bp, 16 predicted proteins | sample SalMarWE160240MG_2_FD_202167 | JGI IMG/M metagenome (GOLD analysis project Ga0307420, IMG submission 202167) | Salt marsh sediment microbial communities from the Plum Island Ecosystem LTER, Massachusetts, United States - WE1602-40 | ecosystem: Environmental > Aquatic > Marine > Intertidal zone >... | reverse complement strand
TTGAAAGGGTGGTTATTTTAACCTATAGCATTCAGCAAATAAGAGACAGGGGAAAATATATGTTTATTATCCTCTCTGGTTTATCATTTTTAATCGTTCCAGATCTTTGATCTCAATTTTTTTCCCTTGTATTTCAATAATATTTTCATCTTTAAACTCCGATAAAATCCTGACAACACTCTCCATTGACATACCGGACAACTCAGCCAGATCTTTTCTGCTGATAAATGAAAATATATCGATTCCCTTAAATTCTTCCCGATTTAAGTATAACAATGTATTTGCAAGCTTCCCGTTCAATTGTCTGAGACCCAGGTTCAGACATTTTGTAAGCATAATGTTATAATTTTTACAATACCAGTTAGATAGTTCACGGGAAAAATCGCAGCATTTAGTTACTAAATCTTTAATCCCTTCCCGGTTAATAATACATACTTTGGTTTCCTTTAATGCTGCGGCAGTGAAATAATATGTATCATCACCAAACAGTGAAGTTAAACCTATGAAATCATCGGAATTAAGAAGTTTTATAATAATATTCTTCTCAGGGCCCTCAATATACATTTTCACTAAACCTTCAATCACGTATAATATATCGGTAACACGGGCTCCTTCTTTAACAATTGTTTCACCCTTTTTGTATCTAATATGGGATTTTTGTAATGCATAGAATTCCTCAGCGTTTTTTGTTCTTTGAACAAAACATTCAGATATTGCATAGCATTCATTGCAACTCGTTCTTACTAAATATCTGTCCATTTGCTAATGGCGTTTTGAAATAATATGTTATTAGCGGATTATATTGTTAAGAAGCAAGATCGTTATTATTAATAATCTACTAATTCACTAATATTCAATGCAATAGCACCAATTTTTTAATTATGCTCTAAAACAAAGGTATGAATAAGATATTATAATTTAAAGCAATCCTGGAAAGAGAAGGTTATTTACAATTGAAACGTGGTTTAGATCTTCTTCCTGTTGGTGATTAAGAATCATCCTTTTACACTGATCATTGTCAGTAATTTTTTGTCTAAAAGCACAACTTTTTTCCCGGAGATTCTTAAAATACCATCCTTCTCAAATTCATTTAATACCCGACTGACACTTTCACGTGATGAATCAATAAGATTTCCTATCTCTTCCTGGCAGAGAGGTATGTTGAAAGTATCTGATTCATACAAATGATTTGACATTTCAAGCAGGACGTCAGCTATTTTCCCTCTTATTTGCTTTTGTGTCCGGCTGGCACATCTGTTAAAGATATCAAGTTCATTTCTGCATACTTCAATCATAATTTCATATGAGAAGTCAGGATTATTAGCTAATAAATAACGAAAAGTTTTTATGTCGATAAAACATACTTCTGAATCCTCAATAACCGTAACAGAATACTGATTAATTTTATCACCGAATGTTGTTGGTAAAGCGAGGTAAGAGGGAGCCTTTACAATACGGACTATCTGTTCATGATGAGGCCCTGCTATATGAATCTTGGCCAACCCGACCCTCAGGTAAACAACATTTGTTGAAAAAGTACCCTGTTTAATCACGGAATTTCCTTTGGAAAGATTAACCAGAGCACAATTAAGAGAGAGGTTTTCAACTTCCTTTTCACTGAGTTTTAATGCAGCTTTAGACTTGATGTTACAAACCTTGCATTCATTTTTCATGTTCCAAAGGTAATGTTTTGTGAGATATATCACAAAATTTAATAATCAACCTCACAATAACAATAACTTTTCATATGTAATTATTGATTTCTTTTGTTAATTAATTAACAATTAAAATTTATACTTTATGGAAGAGAAGAAAATGTGTCTTGGACTTTTTACAGGCAGCGTTGATAAACTGACTGCTGCAGGGATCATCATTTCAGGAGCTGCTGCTCTGGATATGAAAGTCGATATTTATGTTTTACTTCAGGGAGCACGTGCCTTCAGGAAAGATATTGGAGATAATCCTGATAAACTTCAGATGGCTGAAAATCCTTCGATGAAAGAGGAATTTCTTCAGTCCCTGAAAAATTTGAATGTAAAAACATGGGTTGAATTTTTCAAGGAAGCCAGAGAAATAACAGATGTTAAAATTCATATCTGCGGCCTTGCCGGAAAGATATGGGGAGGTGAAAAACTTGAAGACTTCATTGATCTTGCTGATGATATTTGCGGAATTGGTGCATATATAACCTCTGCCCAGGAGGCAGAGGTAAATCTTTTTATCTAGTGAGAAGATATTTACACAACTAAGTAAATATAGAGAATAATAATGCAGGAAGATATAAGCACTAAACTGAGTTAATTCCAGTCACAAATAGATTACTTAAAGGGGAAAATTGCTTTACTTGAAAATTCGAAGAAAGATCGACTATCCTGACCTCCGGTATGCCGGAGCGACAACTTTTGTTGCCGAAGCAAATGAAAACAGCATACAGTTGTTTATTTAAACTTATTTAAGAGAATTTTACCTTTTATATTCACATTAAAATTTTACAACTATGACACCAGAAGAATTAAAAAATGTTAGCGTGACCAAATCTGTTGATGCAAGAGGAACCGCATGTCCCGGGCCACTGCTCGAAGCAAAAAAAGCAATAGGATTGATAAAGTCAGGAGATATTATGGAGGTATTATCAGCTGATGAAGGTACAAAGGCAGATATCCCCAAATGGTGTACAAAGCAGGGCCATGAATATCTTGGTACCATTGAAGAGAGTGGCTTTTTCAGGATCTACCTGAAGAAACAATAATTGATCAGCTGACTGAAATGGATAAAAAAAGTGCCAGTATCCTGGTATTTTCAACAGAAAAGATTTCTGATCCCGCCATCGATATGGCGGGATTACTTAAGCTGCATTACCCTCCGACAGTATATACTATCTCAGTACCATGCTCAAGCGGTATAAAACCAAGGTGGATATTACATGCATACGAGAAAGGATTCGACGGGGTTTTCATTGCCGCTGACGGAAGCGATTGCACATACGGAGAATCGTGTACTGAAAAGACCGGACATATTGTTGGACAAACACATGAGATGATGAAGGAAAAGAACATTGACCCTGCCCGTCTCCGTATGGCAGCAATATGTTCGGTATGCAGCGAATCATTTGTGAAGCAGATTAAAAGCTTTAACCAGTATTTACTTCAAACCTCAAAAAGCTGATTATGGCAGAAACCAATAAAAATGCCAGTTATGATGCACTTGTGATCGGAGGTGGTATTGCCGGTGGTGAAGCAGCTTTGAATTTAGCCAACAGCGGATATAAAGTGCTATTAGTTGAAAAAGACCTTTCCCTTGGCGGCAAAATGATTCTGCTCAGTAAAGTCTTTCCCACACTCGATTGTTCTGCATGCATTACAACTCCCAAAGTATCTGAAATATCAAGGCACCCGGAAATTACAATATTTACAGGCAGCGAAGTAAAGGAGATTATCAAAAGGTCTGAAAATAATTTCGAGGCAAGAGTAATTAAGAATCCAAGGTATGTGATTGCCGAAGACTGCACCGGATGCCAGTTATGCGAACAGGCTTGTCCCGTAAGCGTTACTGACCAGTACCAGTATGATCTTATCGGACGTAAAGCAGCCTATATTCCGTTCAGCATTGCCAGTCCGAGGGTGGCTGCAATAGATATTGAAAACTGTACTTTATGCGGTGCCTGTGAAAAAGTTTGTCCGACAAAATGCATTGATTTTACACAGGAAACAGAATTATTCAAAATAAATATAAAAACAGTTATTGTTGCCACAGGATTTAACCTCTTCGACCCTCTTAATATTCCAAGATTCGGATATGGACTATGCAAAAATGTAATTACCTCCATGCAGATGGAGCGGCAGCTTGCTCCTACCAGGCCCTTTAATACTATTCTCAGGCCTGGTGACGGGAAAGTACCTGATAAGCTGGCCTATGTATTATGTACAGGATCGAGAGATGTAACCATTAATAATCCTATCTGCTCACAGATATGCTGTATGTACTCAATTAAACAGGCACAGCTTCTTATGGGAGCCCTGCCTATGGCTGATGTAACTATATACTATATTAATATCAGGTCGTTCGGAAAAGGTTTTGAGGAATTCTACGAGCAGGCAAAAGGAATGGGAGTTAACTTCATAAAGGGTAAGATAGGTAAGATCACTGAGAAAGAGAACGGTAACCTGATGCTCCGTTATGAGGATATTAACGAAAATAAAGTCAAAGAGTCTGAGCATGATATGGTTATACTCTCAGTGGGAGTGCTTGCCAATCCCGATAATGCCTTACTTTTTCCCGGAGATAAGCTTGAACTGGATCAGTTCAGTTTTATTAATCAGAGCGATCCTCTCAAAAGTCCGTCTGAAACAAATATCAAAGGCGTTTTTGTAGCGGGGACTGCCTCAGGACCCATGGATATTCCTGATTCCATCCTTTCGGCAGGTGCTGCATCTTCGGAGGCAATAAGTTACTTAATTCAGAAATGATGAACAAAAAGTTAGGTGTTTATATATGCCATTGCGGAGGGAATATCTCAGACTATGTTGACGTTGAGAAAGTAAGAGCTTCTGTTGAAAACGAAGAAGGAGTTTTCCTGGCAAAAACAACCATGTTTGCATGCAGCGATGCAGCCCAGAAGGAAATGGTTGACGATATTAAGAATAATGACCTTGACGGACTTGTCGTGGCTTCGTGCTCCCCAAAACTTCACCTTATAACTTTCAGGGCAGTATCCGAAAGAGCCGGTCTGAATAAATATAACTATGTGCATTCCAATATCCGCGAACAGGGTTCCTGGGCTCACTCCGATGACAAAGCAGGAGCTACGGAGAAGGCAATTCATCTTGTAAAATCGGCAATTGCAAAAGTACGGCTCGCCGAGTCATTAAATCCGATAAGAATACCGTCAAAAAAATCGATTGCCATAATAGGAGCTGGTGTTGCAGGCATGAGGGCCGCCATTGAACTTTCAGATATGGATTGTCCCGTTACGCTTATTGAAAGAGAACATTTTATCGGGGGACGCGTTGCCCAGTGGGATGTAATGTTTACCACAAACCAGACAGGGAAAGAGCTGGTAACCACACTCTATAACGATCTCGTCAAACGCGATAATGTAACTCTGCTGACAGGGGCCGAAGTAATATCAAATGCGGGAAATATCGGCGATTTTACATTAAAAGTGAAAGTAACACCCCGCTATATAAAGGGAAAATGCGACGAGGGAGACCTTGAGAAAGCAATGGAGGCCTGCCCGGTAGAGGTGCCCGATGAATTTAATTTTAATATAACAACAAGGAAAGCTATCTTTCATAACTTCCCGAGCGAATACCCTCATTATCCAGTTATTGATATAAAAAACTGTACACGTTGCGGAGAATGCGAAAAGATATGTAAGAGCGTTGATTTTTCACTGAAAGAGGAGATAGTAGAAATAAAAACCGGTTCCGTTATAATGGCTACCGGTTTTGATCCTTATACACCTCCGGATGGAGAGTTTGGTTATAATCAATCCGAGAAAGTTGTAACCCTGCCACAATTTAAAAGAATTATTGATCTGAACGATAAAGAATTAGTGTATAAGGGTAAAAAAATAAAAAATATAGCATATATCTATTGTGTGGGGAGCCGGCAAGCAGAAGGAGACAACAAGTATTGTTCACGTTATTGCTGTACCTCTGCAATACATGCTTCAATAGATGCCAGAAACAAATTTAAGGATGTTAATAATTACCATTTTACGAGGGGGATCAGGACTTATGGAAAACAGGAATTATTATATGCTGAATCGTTAAAAAATGGCGACATATACCTTCAGTCCTATGAAGATGATCCTCCCGTGGTAACAGCAAAAAATGGCCACGTATCTGTAAAAATCAATGATATTCTTACAGGAAAAAAGGAGATATCTATTGAGCCTGATCTTTTAGTTCTGGTAACAGGAATGGTTCCGAGAAAAGATAATCCGGTTGCATCAATTTTCAAGTTGCCCCGGGGCAGGGATAACTTTTTCAACGAAATACATATGAAATTACGTCCGGTAGAAACTGTCATAGATGGAATAACAATCTGCGGTGCATGTCAGGGGCCTAAAAATATAACGGAATCCTTAAATTCAGCTCTGTCTGCCGCAACAAAGTCTTTTTCATATGTTAATAAAGGAGAACTTGAGCTGGACCCGATTATAGCACAGGTAGATAAGGATGTATGTACATGGTGCGGCGAGTGTCAGAAAGCCTGTCCATTCGACGTAATAAAGTTGGAAAAGTATGGACAAAAAGATATTGCAGTTGTTAACAATTCAGTGTGCAAAGGATGCGGAATGTGCCTGCCGGTATGTCCTGTAGATGCCATCGATCTGATTGCATATTCAAACAAAGAGATTGAAAGTATGATAGATGCCCTGGCCGGCAATTAATAGTTATTAATAACCTGATAGTAAAATAATACAGCATGGACATAGAGAAGGGTAAAACATTCAAATATCTCAGGGAAAAAAGAGAGGTCGCGCATTCAGCAAAAGAGAATCTGAAAAATTTCATCAGGATAAAAAAATCAATTCTTGAGGCTCTCAGGGAAAATGACATGACTGTTGATCAGCTCACTAAAAAACTCAACATGCCGAAACATGAAGTCTTTTACTACCTCATGACACTGATAAAATATGGTTTTGTTGAAACAGGTGCGATCGATGATATGGATGAATACTATTCTTACAAACTAAAACAATAATGGCTGCAATCAATACTGAATTCGGGAAGAAATTAGAAAAATTCGGAGGATTCAATTTCAATGCATGCTACAATTGCGGTACATGCACAGCGGTGTGCTCCCTGTCGACTGAAGAGGATTCATTCCCGAGGGAAATGTTGAGATTCAGTGTGCTTGGGCTGGAAGACGATATAAAATCATCCCTGAAACCATGGCTGTGCTATTATTGTGGACAATGCAGCACTTACTGTCCCCAGGATGCAAATCCCGGAGAATTAATGATGACTCTCAGGCGATGGCTTATTTGCAAATATGACTGGACCAAACTCTCCGGATTACTGTTCCAGTGTGTTTCACTGGCAATAATTGCCATGCTTATCCTGGCTATAGCAGTAGTAGCTTTTGGCTTCAGCAGGAATTTCAACCTTGAAACCATTATGCATACAGGCCATAACTTTGAAATGATCGCCATAGCAACGGTTTTCGCAGTAATACTGCTTCCCAATATTATTCGCATGTGGTGGTTTATCATCCTGAAACCCCGTATAAAAGTTCCCTTTATTAATTATTTAAAAGGACTGTGGGAGCTTATTGTACATATGTTCACTCAAAAAAGATCCCTGGACTGTGATGATAACCTGTTTAGATGGTTTGAACACTTTATCCTGGTAATCGGTTATCTGGGATTGCTTTTCATTACGGTATTTCTTGACTGGTTCTCAAATGAAAATATGATTGTTATAATACTTGGTTATATAGTCAGTATAATCATATTCATAGTCACAATTGATTTTGTATACGACCGGATAAGAAAGGCCAAAGAGATCAGTAAATATTCACAACCATCCGACTGGTTCTTTGTGATATGGCTGCTATTATTGGGTTTTTCAGCTTTTGCCGTAAGGTTATTTATTGATTTAAAGCTGCTTGAGAATAATATCTGGCTTTATCTGTTTCATCTGATTGTTCTGGTACAGTGGGCACTTATCATAGTACCTTTTGGTAAATGGACTCACTTTTTATACCGCTCCTTCGCAATGTATTTTGCAAAAATCAGGAGTTGATCAGCTATATATTTAGATTTTTGATAATGACGGTTTTTGGTGTCAGGGATATTAACATCAAAATCCCTTGTCCAAATCCAGATTTTTAATAAATTTATTGCCGATACAATGATTTATTAAGAAATTTTCCTTATTTTTATTCATTCTTAAAAGAGAATGATTCTCTTTTAAGAATGAATATCATTTGAGAATAATTATTATCGGAGAATGATTCTCGTCTTAGAATAAATACCATCTGATAATGATTCTCATTTGAGAACAAGAATTGCATGATAACAATTCTTAAATTAAAATAATCGATTATGGCTAATAAATCAGTTATCCGAATACTGGCTGAAAACAACCTGAAAGTGACCCCTCAAAGAACTGCAGTCCTGGAAGTTATTATGGGACTGGATAACCATCCCACTGCAGAAATCATTGTTGATTACCTGAGATTGAATTTTCCACATGTGCCTATCGGAACTGTCTACAAAATACTAGATGTTTTTGTTGAGAAAGGTATAGTTAAAAGAGTCAAAACAGATTACGAAATTATAAGATATGATGCAATCCTGAAACCACATCACCATCTTTATTGTTCCAATTCTGAACGTATTGGGGATTATTTCGACAAAGATCTTGATAAAATTCTTGAAGATTATCTGAAAAAGAAAAAGATACCAAATTTTAATATCAAGGAAATTAAACTGCAGATCATTGGAGAATTTACTGATAACGTAAATTCTTAAGAGAATATGATTAAAACACTTTAAATATGAAGAAAAAGAAACTAACAACAGCATCTGGAAGACCATATTTCGAAAATGAAGACAGTATGACTGTCGGCCCAAGAGGACCTATCCTTCTTCAGGATTACTATCTCCATGAGAAACTGGCCCATTTTAACAGGGAACGAATCCCTGAACGTATAGTACATGCTAAAGGTACCGGTGCTTATGGTAAATTCACTGTAACCGGTAATATTACCAGGTACACCAAAGCAAAACTCTTTTCTAAAGTTGGAAATAAATGTCGTGCCTTTGTTCGATTTTCAACTGTTGGAGGAGAAAAAGGAAGTGCCGATACTGAAAGGGATCCAAGAGGCTTTGCAGTTAAATTTTACACGGAAGATGGGAACTGGGATCTGGTAGGAAATAACACGCCTGTCTTCTTTATTAAGGATCCGAAAAAATTCCCTGACTTTGTTCACACTCAGAAACGCGATCCGAAAACAAACCTGAAAAGCGCAACGATGATGTGGGATTTCTGGAGCCTCAATCCTGAAAGCCTGCACCAGGTTATGATCCTTTTCAGTGACAGGGGAACACCTGATGGCTACCGTTTTATGAATGGATATGGAAGCCACACCTTTTCAATGATCAACAAAAAGAACGAGCGCATATGGGTGAAATTCCATTTTAAAACACAACAAGGGATTAAAACGCTCACAGGACCACAGGCGGAGGAATTAAAAGGCAAAGATCCTGATTACGCTCAGAGAGATCTGGTCGAAGCAATCAGCAAAAAGAATTTCCCGAAATGGACCCTCAAAATCCAGGTAATGAACGATGAACAGGCTAAGAAATTTAAATGGAATCCTTTTGACATTACAAAAGTATGGTCTCATAAAGACTTCCCTCTGATTGAAGTCGGAGTAATGGAACTTAACGAAATACCTGAAAATTATTATGCCAATGTCGAACAGGCTGCTTTTGCCCCTGCTCATGTCATTGATGGTATTGGTCTTTCACCCGATAAATTACTCCAGGGTCGTATATTAGCCTATCCTGATGCACATCGCTACAGACTGGGAGCCAACTATGAACAATTGCCGGTCAACAGACCAATAGTATCGGTTCATCATCACCAGAGAGATGGTTTTATGAGTCTGGAAAATAAAAGTGGCTCCGGTCCGAATTATTACCCGAATAGCTTTGATGATATCGTGGCAGATAAAAGCTATAAGGAACCTTCAATGAAGCTCGATTCAAGTATTGTTGACAGTTATGACCGCAATTTAAAAGACGATGATCACTATTCACAACCAGGGAAACTTTTCAGAAAAGTCATGAATGAGCAACAACGTAAGAATACAGTTAGTAACTTTGTAAATAGTATGAAAGGAATCAGTGGACCGAAAAAGAAAGAGATAATTATACGTCAGCTTAATCACTTTTATAAAGCAGATAAGGAGCTTGCATTAAGTGTTGCAAAAGGACTGGGGATCAAGTATTAAACCTGGTGGCAAAAAATAAATAATAAACTTAATATATTTAATAAACAATATTAAAAATCTAAATGTTATGGCAGAAATTGGAAGATCAATCGTAAAAATGGACGTTGATGAATTACTCAACCTCCTGAACAAAGCACTGGCCGATGAATGGCTGGCATATTATCAGTACTGGACAGGCGCAAAAGTGGTAAAAGGCCCGATGAAAGATGCAGTAACTTCAGAGTTGCAGCTTCATGCAACAGAAGAACTGGCACATGCTGAATTATTGGCCACCAGAATTATTCAGCTGGGAGGTACTCCGGTCCTCTCACCGGATGAGTGGTCAAAAATTACAAACTGCGGCTATGACTCACCTTCAGATCCTTATGTGGAAGTAATTCTTGATCAAAATATTAAAGGGGAACAGTGCGCAATACGTACCTACAGCAAACTCCTGGATATCACACATGAAGCAGATCCTGTAACCTATAATATCGTGCTCCAGATTATTACTGACGAAGTTGAACATGAAGAGGATCTGGCTGCCTTAAAGGAAGATCTTGAATTAATGCTCTCAAGAAGAAAATGAAGTATCTATTAATAATTTAACTTAAATATTATGTGCGACACAACTATATTTTCGATGCCGAGAATTGGAGAAAAAGCCCCTGAATTCAAGGCTGTTACCACACAGGGAGACATTAATTTTCCTGCTGATTACTCAGGAAGCTGGGTAATACTTTTCAGTCACCCTGCTGACTTTACTCCTGTTTGTACATCGGAGTTTATGACATTTGCCACAATGGAAAAGCAATTCAATGAAGCGAACTGTAAACTCGTTGGACTTTCCGTTGATGGACTCTACAGCCATATTGCCTGGCTTCGTACTATCAGGGAAAAAATCGAATACAAGGGAATGAAGAATGTTGAGGTTACATTCCCGCTTATCGAAGATATAACAATGGAGGTAGCTAAGAAATACGGAATGATTCAGCCCGGAGAAAGCAATACCAAGGCTGTCAGAGCCGTGTTCTTTATTGATCCTAAAGGTATCATCCGTACTATTATATATTATCCGTTAAGTCTTGGTCGTAATTTTGACGAACTATACAGGGTCCTGATAGGGTTGCAGACAGCAGATGCATTCTCTGTTGCCCTTCCTGCCGACTGGAGACCAGGCGATGATGTTATAGTACCGACAGCAGGATCATGCGGTGTAGCAAAACAACGTATGGAAAGCAAGGAAGAGATGACCTGTTACGACTGGTTCTTCTGCACTAAAAAACTCGACAAAGAAAAAGTACTTAAAACAATATTGAAGAAATAAAATTACTGGTTATATTAAAAAGGTGGCAAAAAAATGTCACCTTTTTTTATTTTTATCTTGTTTGCAAGAAAATTAAAAAGTTATATTTGTTATGAATTTTATGTTTTAGTAAAATTGTCTAGCCTGAGAAAAATAAGCCGCCTGCTTATGCCGGTATTCCTGGTAATAGTATTTTCCTATGTGACAAATGAAACAATAAACCAGCATTATCATAAATTATCATCAGGAATAATACTGAATCATGCACATCCTTATCATAATAGCAATGATGCCGGGGTTCCATTCAAAAATCACAGTCATTCCTCAGCGGAATTTATTTTCCTTGAACAAATATCCACCACAGTATTCTGGATTTACCTGTTTATTGTTTTATTAATACCATCCCTTTTTATTTTTAACACACCCCTCATTCCTGTTGTTATATTTATCAGGAAACGGTTTCTATATTTTTTAAGAAATTACCACGCACCCCCTTTTCATTATTAGTCTTCTAATTACAGCCCAATAAATCAGGCAGTTAACCTGTATGGATTGATCATGATTAATTGCTCAAACAAGACTAAAGCATAATGAAAAAGATTTATATTTTGTTTTTAACTTTTATTGTTTTCCCTGGTTACTTTCTTATGGCTCAGGCTAAGAAAGAGATTCCCGGACCTCTACAGGATTCTCTTGAGATATTGAGGAAAGAGCTTTATGTGCTGAAAAATCAGAACAGGATAAATACTGCAAAGCTCGACTCTCTTCTTATACACCTTACTATTAAAGAGGAAGAAAAACAGGCAGAAAATGACCTGCAGAAACTACTTGAGGAGGCCAATCAGCTTGGGGCAAGGGAGAAGGAAGAAGAAGAAGACCTGTCAAAAAAATTTCATAGCGGAGTAAGGCAGCAACAGGGACTTAATCCCAATATAAGCCTTGGCGGAGATTTTTTCAGTGCAATAAGCTCCTCGAAGAATGACTATATATCAGAACCCGGAGAGGTTTCTTACGGCAATAACGGATTCTTCATGCGCGAAGTAGAACTTTCATTGGTGGCTCCGCTGGACCCATTTACCCGTGGAAAAACATTTATTTCAATTACTAAAGAAGAAATAAGTATTGAAGAGGCTTATATGGAATGGCTGAACCTGCCGCTGAACATGAATCTCAAAATTGGTATTTTCTATGCCGAATTTGGTCCTCTGAACAGATATCACGATCATGCTCTTCCACAGTTTGACAGGCCGAGAGCCCTTGTAAACCTCTTCAGCAATAAAGGATTGGGCGGTACAGGAGTGGCATCCACCTTTATGCTTCCTGAAGTTATCTTTGCAGATGCCAGTAGTTTTGACTTGGCTGTTATAAACGGCACAAATACAGTTGATACTTTCAGCTTTAATAATGAAGGATTATTATATATAGGCCAGTTTAAAAATTATTACGACATCTCCCGTAACAGCTATATTGAGTTCAGGTTAAGCGGGGTAACAGGAAAAAATTATTCGGCCGGAGACAACCGTTCTTATGTGGGGAGCCTGGGAGTAACATATAAATGGGCCCCCATAGGAAGAGAAAAATACCGTACCATTGACTGGAGAACAGAGCTGCTTTACAGTTATCGAAAAGAGAATACGGAAAACATAACGAGTAAAGGATTTTATACTTCATTACAGAACAAACTGAATGCCAGATTCTGGATTGGAGGCAGGATTGGTTACTCGGAAATGCCATACGACCCGGGACAGTATGAGTGGGATTACAGTGTAAACATCGATTTCTGGCAAAGTGAATTTGTCTTCACACGGATTCAATATCAATACAATCAGAGAAATAAGTACTTTACAGGGTCCTTATTGCCTGATGATCACTCACTTATTATCCAGGTTAACTGGGCAATGGGACCTCATAAACATGAAGCTTATTAACAGTACATAAAGTAAAACCATGAAAACAAATATACGATTGAAGCGCTTACTTTTTAAATCATCTGTACTCTTTTCAATTATCCTGATGTTACAAAATGTAAATCTGGATGCACAAAGGAGTCAACAGAGAAACCGTTACGGGCAGTCAGGCAGTTCCAAATTGAATATTGTGTGTTCTTTTTCTGATTAT
>Ga0307420_1000899_pt1 | contig 13422 bp, 10 predicted proteins | sample SalMarWE160240MG_2_FD_202167 | JGI IMG/M metagenome (GOLD analysis project Ga0307420, IMG submission 202167) | Salt marsh sediment microbial communities from the Plum Island Ecosystem LTER, Massachusetts, United States - WE1602-40 | ecosystem: Environmental > Aquatic > Marine > Intertidal zone >... | reverse complement strand
CTCCGATACCGATATCCCCCTATGCCGCTTCGAAATTCGCCATGGAACAACTCGCGCAGATGTACTCTCGTGCTTATGGCCTCGAAACTGTCTGCTTACGGTTCTTCAACGTTTTCGGACCACGCCAATCACCCGATTCGCCCTATGCTGCGGCGATTCCGCTATTCATTCAAGACCTGATCGACAAGAATCAGGTAACCATCCATGGGGACGGAAGTCAAACGCGCGATTTTGTCTTTGTTGACGATGTGGTGCAGGGGATCCTGAAGGCGAATGAAGTCGAAGGTGCGGCGGGTAATGTCTTCAATCTGTCCGGTGGAAAATCGATCTCGATCCTCGAGTTGGTCGATATCTTGCACCGTTTCTTCCCAGAGGCCAAGGAGCCAAAATACGGGCCTGCGCGTGAAGGCGACATCCGCTTCTCTCAGGCTGATATCACCAGAGCAACTGAAGCGTTGGGATATCGCCCGGAAATCACTGTGGAAGATGGGCTACGTCGTACGGTAGAATGGTTCCGAGCTAACCGATGATTACTGGAAAATCTCGCCCTATCCTACAGATCCGCAATCGAACCTTATTGTTGGCCGACTTAGTGTTGATAGTTACAGCTGTACTGGCGAGCTTTGCGTTGCGCCTTGATGTGGGACCGTTATTCAATTACTACCTCCCCTCGATTTGGACGATGGTTGCTATCGCAATCATCGTTAAACCACTCGTTTATTACATCTTCGGTCTTTATCGCCGCTATTGGGTCTATGCTAGTGTGCGTGAATTACGGTTAATCTTTGTGGCCACACTTGCCGCATCTGCAGGCGTGGGGGTCCTTGTAGTCTCCATTCGAGCTCTGGGTGGATTTGCCCTTGGTTTCCCGCGTTCGGTGATCGGCATCGACTGGCTGCTCTCACTCTTCAGTGTCGGTGGCCTTAGGATCATTGTCAGATTCCTAGCCGAAAGCGGGCAGATCAGCCAAAAAGCGAGTGAGCTTCGCGGCGGCAAACGAGTGGTCATCGCCGGTGCTGGAGATGCGGGCGTCCTCGTGCTGCGCGAGATGCAGCGCAACCCGCAATTACTGATGACCCCTGTGGCCTTTGTCGATGATGATCCAGAGAAAATCGGGATGGAGATTCACGGCATCAAGGTCATGGGCGGGCTTGATGAAGTCGACGATGTTGTCGAGCGTGTACTGGCACAAGAGGTGGTGATCGCCATCCCGACAGCGCCCGGCCATGTAGTAAGGGTATTGGCAGAAGAGTGCCAGTCGAATGGAATCCCCTTCCGCACGATGCCCGGGATTTATGAGCTCATCGGCGGGAAGGTCAGCGTCAGCCGGTTACGTGAGATTGATATCACCGACCTGCTCAGGCGGGAACCGACGGAAATTGATGATAAGGCTGTTGGTCAAAAAATAACTGGCATGCGAGTTCTCGTGACCGGAGCGGGGGGGTCCATCGGTCTCGAGCTTTGCCGTCAGATTGCGCGTTGGAATCCGGGGGAGCTGATCCTGCTCGGCCACGGCGAGAACAGCATCTTCGAAGCGATGCTCGAACTACGAGAGACATTTCCCAGTTTACCAATTATCCCCGTGATCGCAGACATACGTGATATCGAGCGAATTCGAGATATCTTCGTCAGCCAGCAGCCGGAAGTTGTTTTCCACGCTGCGGCGCATAAGCATGTCTCGCTGATGGAACTCAACGTCGAAGAGGCGGTCACCAATAACGTGCTTGGCACGAAAAGCGTTGTAGATGCAGCTCTTGCATGTGGTACCGAATATTTCGTGTTGATCTCCACGGATAAAGCTGTGCAGCCGAAGAGTGTGATGGGCGCAACTAAGCGGGTTGCCGAAATGATCGTACATGATGCAGCGGAACGTTTCGGCAGAACATTCGTAACCGTCCGTTTCGGGAATGTGCTCGGCAGCCGCGGCAGCATCGTACCTATATTTAAACGCCAAATCGCCAATGGCGGTCCGATTACGATTACGCACCCGGAGATGAAGCGCTTTTTCATGACCGTTCCTGAAGCGGTCCACTTGGTTACGCAGGCTTTAAGCATAGGCGGAACAGGTGATCTTTTTGTGCTGAAGATGGGTAAGCAGATCCGCATCGTCGACCTGGCGGAGGACTTGATCCGTCTTTCCGGGCTTGAACCCGGGAAGGATATTCAAATCCAATTCACGGGTATCCGACCTGGCGAAAAGCTCAGCGAGGAGCTTTGGGATGAGGGATTAGAATACACAGAAACGGATCACCCCGACATCGTGCGGGTCGAAGAGGACAATGGGACTTTCGGCGATGCGCTTCAGGTAATGATCGATGAATTGGTTCGCCTGGCTCATGAGGGGGATGGAAAGGCGATAGTAGGCTTGTTAGGTGACCGAGTTCCAGGCAGTGTACTGGGTCAGGCGCCCCCGCCAGATCTATCAACCGTAATTTGAATCCTGTAACACCATCACTGGCTCTCGCCGCCGAGATCTCAAAGGCGGTTCTTTCCTTCTATCAAATAAACTAACTGTTCATGAATGTAATCCTAATCACCCGCGGAAGCGAAGGATTTCGGCGCGTATAGTAGATCACTACAATTGGGTGAGATTCTTCGTCGCTTTGTTTCTCGGATTAACAATTAAACGAGGGGTCTGAGTAGTCACCAGATAAATGAACTGCTTGGAGTGTTATTAATCTGGTGTCTCAGTGGGCGTGTCCGTGGGCGTTGGGGGTGAGGTCTCCGTTGATGTAGGGGTATCCGTCGGCACTTCCGTTGATGTAGGAGTCTCCGTTGGGGTCTCTGTGAGCGTGGGCGATGGCGTAGACGTGGGCGTTCGTGAGGGCGGGATGAACGCGGTGGGCGTGACGGTCGGCGTCAAAGTAATCGTAGGGGTTGGGCTGGGTGCGACGGCGAGGGTCTCTGCCGGTATCGTCGTTGCCGAAGCTGGAATGGATGTCGGTGTGGGTGTCCCCAGCATCCTCCCCGGCGCCCGGCGGATCGCGATCCACCCCGCGCAGTAGCAGGGCAGTGTAGCCAGGATCACGCTGGCCAGGATGAGGTAAAGACGGCGGCGGGAGGGATCCAACGGGTTAGTCCGGTCCATTGCGTGGCGATGATACCAAGGTTGCAAGCCGCCAGCAAGCGATCACGCGCTAGTGCTTAACATTAGATGAACCCACCGCTTTGCAGAACGGTATTTCCATTTGAAGCGCGCGCTCTCTCCCGAAAATGTGGTTAATAATGTGAGATTCGGTACAATTAACCAATTGAATCTTTTTCATGGGTTTCCCACATGGTTAGATGTATATCATGAAATCCCCGCAAAAACCCCCACCCTTTAATTGGGCTTCTTTCTTGCTTCTAAATCTAATTGCATTAGTGGGGGCATGGACCTTAGCGGCAACCGAATGGGATGAGCATCTCTCCATTGTAGCGTTGATCGCACTTCTCGGGGTATGGACTGGTACGGCTCTAGCGAGAAGCAGGTTCCCATCTGTGGTGACCGGACTCTTCGCCACAGCCTATGGTCTCTTTGTCGTAGGTTGGCAGCTAATCACCACACTCGACCCGGCGCTGATCTTGCGCCGGAAGATCATCACAATCCTCGGCCGTTTTTCAGTCTTCATATCCGTACTCATTACCGGCGAACCCAATCAAGATCCACTGATGTTCGTGCTCATCATGGCGCTGCTTTTTTGGTTCCTCGGCGTATATAGCGCTTGGTCCGTGATGGGCAGGGGTGGAATATGGGGCGCCATCCTTCCAGGTGGGATTACAATTTTTGCCATTTCCTATTTTTACCTGGGCGAAGTCAGAATCGATCTCTTCCTGGCCACATATTCCTTGTTCTTGCTGCTGCTTGTGATAAGCGTGGATCTTTCTAATCGGCTGAAAGTCTGGGCATCGGTACGTGCCCGCGTGCCCTTCGATACGGCCTATCGCATCAGCATCGCAGGATTGGTGGTCGCTATTCTCATTATTGGACTCGCTTGGGGTGCGCCGGCTTTCGCCCGGAGTGAAACACTCGCGGAGGCGTGGAAAACGATCTCGAATCCATTCCTGGATGTCAGAGATCGTGTCAGTGACGCCTTCGGCATGGTCCACGGTCCAGCTGTTGTCTATATGAGTGAATATGATGAGGTGCTGGAGCTTAAAGCCGGGACGCAGCCGGCGAACCGCCTTGTCATGGACGTCGATCCGGTTGAATTCCCCTCACACGGCGGGCGCTTCTATTGGCGCACGAGGGTCTATGAGGAATATCAGGAAGGGAAATGGACCGAGCCGGAGGGCATATCCATTCCCTTTAATCCCAACGAAGGAGATCTGTCACTAGGGGATCTCACCGGCAGGGATGTTGTCGAGGTCAATTTCGCATTGAAGAGCGGAGATATTAAACTCCTCTTCCTACCGAGTCAACCTGTCTGGGTGGAACGTACGTCAAATTGGACCGTAACCCCTCTCGAAGCAGGAGCATTTGATCTCTTGACAGCGACATCGAATCGCTTCATCCGTGAGGGAGAGTCTTACCTCTCGAGAGGGTCTGTCGCCACTCCTACCGCGGACCAATTGCGCGCCGCCGGAGAGCTATACCCGGAATGGGTCGTTGAACGTTATCTCCAATTACCAGAGACGATCACGGACCGGACGACTGAGCTAGCACAGATAATCACGCAGGATCTGGAAAACCCCTTTGATAAAGCGGTCGCGATTACTCTTTGGCTGCGATCCAACATTGAATACGATCGTGAAACGGAGCCACTTCCTGAAGAAGTAGAAGCAATTGATTGGTTTCTCTTTGATTACAAGATAGGTTTCTGCAATTTCTATGCTAGCGCTGATGTAATCATGTTGCGTTCTTTGGGGATCCCAGCCCGCTTGGCGGCAGGTTATGCGAGCGGTACATTTGACCATGACTTGGCTGTCTACCATGTGTACAGTGAGGACGCTCATTCCTGGCCAGAAGTCTACTTCCCCGGGATCGGATGGGTGGAGTTTGAGCCCACCACATCTCAACCTGTCCTCACCCGCCAGGAGTTGGACGGCAATGGAGTCGACAAAGGACCGCTATACCTGTATCCCGAGGATCCCTTCGATCGTGAAGACAGGCTTGAAGACAGGTTAGAAGATCGACTCGCGCTGGATATGGAGGTAGATGATACTTCGGTTGGACTGAGAGGCTGGTTGCTTTCGCGCAGAATCGCACTGGCTGCAGGAGGTGTTTTAATAATTGCGCTGATTTGGCTGCGACTTAGCCCGATCGCGTGGGTTGCTGTGAGGGCTATTCTTTTCCGCGGGATGAATCGCCTGGGTGTGGCACCGCCAGAGGCACTCGCTATGATGGGGTATTCCTGGGATACGATAACGGGTGGGATCTATGCGAGATGGACGGAGTGGCTGAAGCGTCTGGGAATGATTACCGGTAGGTCACAGACAGCGTTGGAGCGGGTCGTGGCTTTCTCATCCTCGCTGCCAGAATCCGCAGACGCAGCCTGGACGATTGTTGAGGCGTATTCAAAGGAACGTTTTGGACAGCAATTCGTCAATGAGGATTTGGTTATTGGTGCATGGAGATCGCTGCGCTGGAGGCTTTGGATGGCGTTGTTAAGGAAATCAACCGACCGGTGGTGGAATTAGTTGCAAGAGAAGGATGGATAATCGATATAGTATAAACCACGCTGCCCGAGCACAGTTTTTTGGGATAACTTCCTAAAGCATGTCATTTTGAACCCCAGTTGGGGTGAGATATCCCTGAGTCGATTCAAGTTATCATTTAAGAATCTTGGTAAAGGAATCCAATCAGTTTCAGAGATTGAGCTCTCAAGAGTTATATCATAGGGGTTTCTTGCTTCGCTTGAAATGACATGTATGGACGAGATATTCCTGGTTTTATCATCGTGAGGAGCCTGTCAGGACAACGTGGCAATCTCCTTGTGGGGATTTGGGGAGAGCAAAAAAGGAATCTGTCTAGGAAAATTCATCCGCATAAGCAAAGAGCGCCGGCGTGCCGCCGGTGTGCCAGAAGAGAATGCGCTCGTCTAATCCGAATTCCCCCTTGCGGATGCGATCGATCATCCCGGCTGCAGCACGCCCGGTATAGACGGGATCGAGGAGAATCCCCTCCGTACTCGCAAACAATTCGATAGCGTCGCGCTCGATCTTGCCCATGACCCCATATCCACCCCCAAGATAGCGATCGTCGACGTCAACATCATCCGCTTGAAACGTGAGGTTTAACCCCAGCAATTCCGAGATCTGTTGTGCTAGATTCAAGATCAATAGCTGGAGTTCTTCGCTCGGTTTGTCGACGCTGATCCCGGTGATGAGAGTCGCAAGCTCGAGCGCTTTCACGCCTACAATCATACCGGCTTGCGTTCCACCGGAAGACGAGGCGAAGACAACTCGATCGAATTTCAAGCCTTGCTCTTCGAGTTCGCTGATTGCTGCCACATATGCGCTCGCGCCGGTGGCGTTGGAGCCGCCGTATGGGATTAGATACGGTCGGCGCCCGGTTTCCCAGGCTTGAGTGAACGTTGATTGCAACACTTGCTCGGGATCCTCGCCCTCTGTCCAAACAACCTCAGCGCCTAATAACTGATCTAACAGGAGATTACCCGCGATCTCGGATGGTGCCGATTCCGACAGAACGAGAGTGCACTCGAATCCAGATCTCGCCGCTGCCGCAGCCGTTTGGCGGCAGTGATTCGATTGCGCAGCGCCGCGCGTAATCAGCATCTCTGCCCCTTGTGCCCGTGCATCTGCAAGCAGGTATTCCAGCTTGCGGGTTTTGTTGCCGCCAAATGCCAGTCCGGTCTGGTCGTCCCTTTTAATCCACAGTTGTGGACCCTTGAGTGCAGCGCTGAGGCGCGGCAAGGGTTCAATAGTCGTTGGCAGGTGTGCCAGTTGAACGCGGGGGAGTTGGACTTTCACAAAAATACCCTCCTGCTTATTGCCGGTTAGAAAATCAATTCAGCGATCTACTTGCGCGCGTGTGCGCACGCGCCCGAAGAAACGCATGATGGAGAGGACGCGCGGCATCAAGTTTTTGTATAGTAGGTACTGCAGCGATTTGATCGGGAAATCCCAGGCGCCGACAGTTTGCACGAACTGCGCCCCAAAACCTTCTTTGAACCTGTGGACTCCATACATGGGATCGCCGGGATCGACGCGATCCGGTGCGCCCCAGAAGTCGTAAACCAGGCAGCCCGCTTCTTTAGCCCAGCGGATCGCCTCCCACTGGAGTAGGTGATTGGGCATTTTATCGCGGTGGAGAGCGAGCGACATGCCGTAAAGGTAGTATGCGGTCCTCCCAAAGCGATAGATGATGATGGCCGCCACCGGTTCATCTTTCACTTCTGCGATGAACGGTTGAGCAACACTGTCTTGGATGAACGATCCCCAGGCATCGCGGTAGTATGCAGGATCACGAATGACGAAACCGTCGCGTAGTGAGGTCTCAGCATACATCTGGTAAAGCAGATTGAGATCCTCCAGACTCCCCCGGCGGATGACAACCCCTTTGCGCGCTGATAAGCGGACGTTGTAGCGGGTCTTCTGCTTCATGTTCGCCAGCAGGGTCTCTTCATCCGGTTCCAAATTGAGAATGAAGGTGTTGCGGAACTGGATTTGCTCCTGGGACTTACACCATCCTAGATTCGACCAAGATCCGAGCATGAGATTCAACGTATCCTGATCCAGTCGCTCGGGGCTGTTATTTATAGGTATCTCGGGGTCCATCTTGACGAAAATAGCGCTATGTTGAGACGCCTGATCCGCAAGATTGCTCAAGACCTGGCTGTAGAGATCGGGATCCCGCCAATTGAGGATCGGGCCCCGCGGGCAGTAGGCGATGGTGAGATTCCCTGTGGTGGTCCTGAAGAGCAGCTGGGCGGCGGCGATGGGAGTTTGAGAGTCATCATTCCAGAGGATGCGCGAAGGCTTCCAGCCGTACTTGCTTTTTAATTCACCCCACTGCCAGCTCTGAAGCAGGTGGCCACCATCGAGGGTGCCCAGGGCAGCGTTCCAAATCTCTTGATTGTCAACAATCGTGAGGGTGAGCATAAACCTTATCCATGACTGCGTATGCGGATAATAAGTTGGTAGAGTCGGGAGAGAGGTGGGCTATAGGGTAGGTCCCAGGCGCCCATGCTGCGGAAGACCTGTCCGCCAAAGCCACGCTTGAAGCGGTAGACGCCCCACAAGCCATCGCTGCGGTGGGTAAATTGATCTTCCAGGGTTTTCTCATCGGCATCCGGAATCCCCCAGAGATCATACGATGCACATCCGCGCGCTTTCGCCCAACGCATCGCCGCCCATTGGAGGAGGTAAGTCGGCATCTTCTCACGGTGGATCGATAGCGAGGCGCCGTAGAAGTACCAGGCTCGCTGACCGCGGGCGAAGACCATCATCGCCGCAACCGGCGCACCCTCGACCTCGGCGACGAAAAGTTCGCACCCTGCGGATGGGTGGAAGAGGTCATAGGCACGCTGGAAGTATGCATGGCGGTGAGCGCCGAATTGATCGCGCTCGGCGGTCTCCAGCGTCATCGCCGCGAACGCCAGGACGTCATTCCAGGGTCGCACCGCCACACCCTTGCGCTCGGCAAGACGGATGTTGTAGCGCGTCTTTTGTTTCATGCGCGCCAAGATCTCGTCCTCATCAGGGGTGAGATCTACGGTGATCGTGCGCTGCGGTTGGATCGTTTGCGCAGATGGGCTGAAGCCGTGGGCTTGGAGTCGGTCGGCGAGGTCGTTGTCCCAGATTGCATCCGGTTCGATCTTGAGCATGAAGGCGCGCTCTTCTTTACAAACCCGGTTTATGGCTGGGACCAATTCCGGTAGCCACGCCCCGACAGGCCCTTTTGGTATGTATGCCAGGGTGAAACCGAGCGGAAGCTTCCGGAACAGGATTTGTGCGCCGGCGCTGTCTGCCTGGACCCAACGCACTCTCCAGCCGAAGGAGGACTTCAACATGCCCCACGCTGAGGTCTGGAGTAAATGGGTTTGAGGAAATCCTTCTATGTAGTTGGTCCACTCCGTGGAGTCCATTTGCAAATCCATGGTCGGATTATATACCAAGCCAGATAGCAGTATTGTATTCTCCAGATGGAATAAACTGGTTGCACTGAATCCGAGACATTTTTATCTTGTTTTTTAGAACGAGATTAAAAATTGGGGCTACTCCAGTCATTAATATCATTTCTTTCTTGGATGTTTTCCTCACAGATAGGATGTGGCCTGTAGCGCCATTCCAGCGGTTAATGCCACTCCCTTTGTGGCGTTATTCACAATCACTCGTGCTTTTTTCTTTGACGCATCCAAACCGACATGGTAAACTTCGCCCGTTCTATCTATTCAACGTAAAGAGACTATAAAGGTCATAGATGCTCGAGCCGTGGGTTTTCATCGCACTACTACTCGGAGCGGGGTTGCTCCTTCCCGGTGTTGCCATTGCTGCCAACTGGCTACTTTCCCCTAAAAAACCTAACCCCATAAAACAATCGATCTACGAATGCGGCATTGAGACCGTGGGCGAAACTTACATCCAACTAAAGGGTGCGTATTACATCTACGCACTTATTTTCGTGGTGTTCGACATCGAAGCTGTCTTCCTATTCCCCTGGGCTGTGGCATACGATAAGTTACAGCTCTACATGGTCATGGAAGGCGTTCTCTTTATTCTCATCCTTGCCGCCGGCCTGGCCTATGCCTGGCGTAAGGGCGTCCTTGAGTGGGTATAACGCAGTAATTAGAATCGAGCTGGCTGATATGAAATTCATCAGCTATTTGTTTTAACACGCCGGTGCCCCTCCTATCAGACAGCGGTGAATAACGAACGCTGGAAGAGAGCCTGTCGGTAATCATCCAGTTCGGGAGGACGGGGTACCAAGGAGCAAATGGATGGTCGCATTTCTCAACGATCCATTTACATGGACAGGCAGCCTGCTGCGCGGCTGGCTGGAAGGTCTTGGGCTTGCGCCTGATCTAGTTACCTTTCTGCTGCAGGTGCTTGGAGCGCTCGTTCTCGGCACAGTGATGCTATTGCTGACCTTTATCTTGATCTGGGCCGAACGAAAAATAGTCGCCAGGATCCAGGATCGACTGGGTCCAAACCGAGTCGGACCTTTTGGCGTATTCCAGACTGTCGCCGATTTGCTAAAACTGGTCACGAAGGAACTCATAACGCCCACCGGGGCGGACATCATTCCTTATAACCTGGCGCCTCTGTTAGCAGTAATGGCGGTTGTCGGTATTTGGGCTGTAATTCCACTCGCGCCGACGCTCATTGGCGCGAATATCAACATCGGTGTCTTGTACGTCGTCGCCATTGGTGCGATCGGGACACTTGGGATCATGATCGCAGGGATGTCTTCGAACAATAAGTATGCCTTATTGGGCGCCTTCCGCACGGTAGCAATGATGGTTTCATACGCAGTGCCAATGATGATAGCCCTGCTCATCCCTGTTCTTTTGAGCGGGTCGATGGATATGGCGACCATCGTTGAAGCGCAGAGCCCAATTGCTTTCATTATTCTGGCGCCGATCGCAGCGCTGATATTCTTTGTAAGTTCGCTTGCAGAAGTGGGCCGAGCACCTTTCGATCTACTCGAGGCGGAGTCCGAAATCGTGGCCGGTTTCCATATCGAGTACTCGGGATTGAAGTTCGGGATGTTTTTCGTGGCGGAATTCCTGCACGCTTTCACGATATCGGCTCTGACCGCCACACTGTTCCTCGCCGGTTGGAAAGGTCCCTGGGTGGAGCTGTACCCACTGCTTGGGCTGTTCTACTTCATTATTAAAACTTCCATCGTATACTTTGTCGTCATCTGGATCCGCGGTTCATTTCCGCGAATCCGTATCGACCAAATGAATAACCTCAATTGGAAATTGGTTACGCCTTTAGCGCTGGCGAGCTTGATTGTTACCGCTATTGGCGAAAAGGTGGCCGTGGAGTATGGAATCAATCGGCCCATCATTCACGTAGGCGCTAACGCATTTTTGTTTATGCTCACGCTAGTATTGATTCGCTTTAATGCCCGCGCAGCACGTTCACGAGTCAAAGGAAATAGCGTGAATAAGGCAGTCGCGGCCTCCAGTGGGTCGTCGCAGGGGAGTTAGTTTAGTGAGAGTGTTTGAATGCTGACACTGACTCAAATTGTTTTTCTCATCGTTGCGGCTATCACGTTGCTCGCAGCCATAATGGTGGTCACCAGTCGCTCCATGGTGCACACCGCACTGTGGCTAATCATGACATTAGCTGGTATTGCAGTGTTCTTTGTCCTGCTGAACGCGGGATTCCTGGCGGTTGTACAGGTCGCAGTTTATATCGATGCCATCGCGATCATGATCATCATCGTTGTTATGCTCACTCAACGCTCTATGGGGAGTCAAGATCGCCAGAGAAGCAAAACCTGGTGGGCGGCTGTAATCGCCGCTCTGCTACTATTTGGCGGTTTGGTTTTGATGTTCGCACAAGCCCCGCTCCTGGGAGCTGAAGCACCTACTCTCACTGTTGGACCGGAGGCTTTAATCGAAGAGCTTGGGCTGGCGCTGGTCGATGTAGATCGCTATATCGTTCCCTTCGAAGTCGCCTCGGTGCTTTTGCTCGCAGCGATGGTCGGTTCGATCATCGTCGCCTGGCCCGGGCGGATGAGCCAGGAACAGGAGGATGAGTCATGATCCCCTTATCCTGGTACATCATTGTAGGTGCGGCGCTTTTTAGCATCGGTATTTACGGTGCGCTGGCGCGACGGAATGCATTGGCGATCCTGATGGCGATTGAGCTCATATTGAACGCTGTTAATCTGAATCTGGTTGCTTTCTGGCGCTACCTGACGCCGAATATTGTTGCCGGCAAGGTGTTCGTGCTGGTAGTTTTTGCCGTAGCCGCATCTGAAGTGGCTGTCGGTTTAGCTTTGATTATCTCGATCTATCGGCGCCGACACACGATCGCCGTTGAAGAGATCGACATGATGAAGTGGTAGGCAAGGTGTTATGCAAATCGAGACCTTGATCTGGCTCATCCCTCTCCCGCCGATTCTGGCGTTTTTCACGATCGTGCTTTTGGCGAATCGCGACAACCGTTTAAGTCACATCATCGCGGTGGGCTCCATGGTCGTCTCGTGGGGCATAGCGATGGTGGTGTTTTTCAACGCAGTCACGATCGATGGTCTCGGACACAATCCGTTTCACTCATCGATAGAATGGATGCCGACAGGCGATAGCGCATTGCGAATTGGGGTGCTTATCGACCCTCTTGGTGCACTGGCTCTTTTCTTCGTTGCTTGGACGTGTCTGGCGATCTTCCTATACAGCGTCGGTTATCACAATTTCGGCAAACCGCGCGACCCTGAGGATCGTGCCGGCCTGCCCCCACGCGCCGGCGGGATTGAGCCGATGTACGCCCGCTTCTTCGCCTTCATCTCGCTTTTCGCTTTTGGAATGCTCACCCTGGTTATTTCCGACAATCTGCTTCTGTTGTTCATCGGTTGGGAGATCATGGGTTTTTGCTCCTACATACTTATCGGTTTCTGGTACGGAAAACCATCGGCGCGTGATGCGATGATCAAGGCATTCATGACGACACGCGTTGGCGATGTCTTCATGCTACTGGGTCTGGCTTACCTCTACTCCGTTACCGGCACTCTTAGCTACCGGGAGATCTTGTTCAATGAGCATGTGCTCGAGATGCTGGCGAGTTCACCTTCTGTGATCCCCGCTCTCTCGACTGCCGGATTGATCGGCTTGCTGCTCTTCATCGGCACCATTGGAAAGTCTGCACAATGGCCACTGCACGTATGGCTTCCGGACGCTATGGAAGGTCCCACGCCAGTCTCGGCCATGATCCATGCGGCGACGATGGTCTCCGCCGGCGTCTATCTCATCGTGCGCTTCTTCCCGCTGATCACCGCCGGCTGGCATGAGGGTGGTCCACTGACGCCCACGATGCTCGTGATCTCGTTCATCGGCGCGTTCACAGCGCTCTTCGCGGCGACGATCGCCTTAGCCCAGAACGACATCAAACGCGTGCTGGCTTACTCCACAATCTCTCAATTGGGATACATGGTCGCTGCAGTAGGGATCGGAGCTTTCGTCGCCGCTGCATTCCATTTGATCACCCACGCTTTCTTCAAGGCACTCCTGTTCTTGGGTTCGGGCTCCGTCATTCACGGTGTGGAGCATGGTGTTAGACATACAGATGAACACACCAACGCCCAGGATATGTTCAATATGGGTGGGCTGCGAAAGAAGATGCCGGTCACATTCGCCACATTCCTGATCGGCGGGCTCGCGCTCTCCGGTTTCCCATTGATCACGGCTGGTTTCTGGTCGAAGGATGAGATACTGGCCGACGCATTCGCTAACGGTCACCTGGCAGTATTCATCACACTCGCGCTGGCTGCGTTCCTGACCGCCTTCTATACAATGCGTCAGATCACGC
>Ga0307420_1000896_pt1 | contig 13461 bp, 9 predicted proteins | sample SalMarWE160240MG_2_FD_202167 | JGI IMG/M metagenome (GOLD analysis project Ga0307420, IMG submission 202167) | Salt marsh sediment microbial communities from the Plum Island Ecosystem LTER, Massachusetts, United States - WE1602-40 | ecosystem: Environmental > Aquatic > Marine > Intertidal zone >... | reverse complement strand
ATGAAAATCAATCTCTTGACTTTATCATCTTAGAGAGTAAAAATGCAGGAAATTATACTTAGATAAGGAGGTGATAGCCCGGGGAAAAGACCATCTGCTTCGGCGGGTTTTACTCCGGTATACGGGTTAAGTTAGCCTCAAAATCTGTGAAAATTCTTGGAAATTGACCAGCTGCCTTCTAAGCAGCGGGTCGAGCGTTCGAATCGCTCCAGGGACGCTAAAAGTCCAATTTAGCTTCGGAAAAGCTCAGAAACCGTCCTTATACAGGGGCGGTTTCCTGTTTTTGGGAGAAGTTGTAACGCTGCCTGAAGTTTTTCACCGCTTACCCTTAAGGCCGGATACTTGTCCGGCGGACTCTTACCAGGAGAGGGGGCAAGCAGGATAATGAGAATCAGAAGAACTTTAAGGTGGCAGGACATGGATAAAGGCGATATCAATTTGCAGGACCTGATCAGGTATTTCGATACCTACAACCGCAGCGACGGTAAGTCACCGGCACATTGAGCCTTCGGTGGGACACAGAATGCTTTATAGCGAGCTGAAGATAACTCTGTTGGCTATTATTCGCGGGGCGGATCGCCGTCGAATCCGCCACTTGGATTTAGGAAAATCTTGCCCGGTTTGCCCGGCAGCGGAGTGAGCCAGTCGGGACTGCTGTGTGGGAATAGCAGTCTGGCCTGCCAGTGAATGGCGAAGTCTTCGGCTTTTACGTCAGGGTAAAGCCTGGTCATTGCCTCCACCATCTCTGAACCGGTTCTGGCGGTGTCGTACACCTCTTCGTAGTTGTCCAGATATCTGAGTGACCAATCGATGCACTCCGTGTAGGTAAGCGAACCTTTCTCTTGAACCTCTTCCATGAGACGAACCTTGGCATTATCGCAGTGACCGGGAATTACAATGCGGGCATCAAACTCCCTTAGTTTAGCAATTGAGGTGCGCCATTTGACCCGCCGCGCAACATTACTTTCAATCGGCCATAAATGGCAATCATGAAAGGCAACATCGGTAGCGCAGACCACTCTGATCGATGGGATCCAGACCACAGAGTTGTTTATACTGTCACCCTCCCAGTTATCGGAGACCAGAATCTCGTTACCTTCGAGAAGCATGCGTGGTTCATTTAAGGACGTGGGAATGGTGGTCTTGCGGGGGATATCATCGGGACCAAAGCGATCGATCGCCCACAATTTGATCTTGTCGCTGGAAATAGAAACGATATCCTTAACCACGCTCGGCAGAGCTACGATCTTGGCCCTAGGGAACGCGTTCTTTAGAACCTGTAAGCCAAAATGGTGATCAGGATGGAAGTGAGATACGTAAATGTGAGTCAGATTCTTGCGCATGGGGATAATTTCGGCGATCATCCTGTGCGTATCGCTGAGGAGCTGGGAAGCATCAATCAAGATCGCATCCCTTTCTCCGTATATCAAAGTGGAGTTGCTGTTAAAGCCCAGATAACTGTGAAGAAAAACTCTAAACTTAAGAGACATTTTTGCTCATCACTCCCTATGGGTGGCTGGCAATAAGCACTCCTATGCCTCAGGTCACTTTAACCGCCACCGTCGTAATAGTTTAATTGATAGGTATGTTAGTGAAATATTTCTTAAAAGTCAACTGAGCGTGACTGATATTTTTAATAGTTTTCTATTGGGATTTGTTTCGGATTTCGTACAGTGTGACTCTTGCCAAACAAGAAGATGTTTTGTTCAATACGCTTAATTAGTATTGAACGTGTGGCTGACCTTTAAGTAATTGAACTTTACAAGGAGTCTCGTCAGTTAGTCGAATTTTCAAGAGCCTCATGATAATATTTATCAGGTAGCAGTGGAAGAGTACGCTATAGCTGGACGCGAAGCGATATTGCACATGCTATTTCAGCATTATTTAGATAATAACGCTGAGATTAAAGGTGATAGCGATTTCAAAGCGAAGAATCCAGGTGTCGATCCAGAAACTTCACCAATCCCTGAAACATAGTCAGTTTTTACTAAAGCCCCATATTATCCACCGGGCTTAATTGATTACTGGACAGGAATTTATGAAAGGTAGGTCAAACAGGTCAAATCAGCTTCTATTACCAAAGCAAAACCACTCTATGACGACTAAATACTTGGGATCTTCTTAGAGTCAGATGATAATTAGTCTATTGACTTTCTTATCTTATGGAGCAAAAATGCAGGAAATTATACTTAGATAAGGAGGTGATAGCCCGGAAAAAGACCAGCTGCTTCGGCGGATTTTGCTCTGGTTCCCGGGTTAAGTTTGCCTCAAAGATTGTAAAAATCCTTGGAAATAGACCCCATGCCTTCTAAGCAAATGCTTGGTGTTCTAATCATCGCACATTCTTACGATTTGGACCTCGTTGCACAAAATAGCGTATCATACAATGCTTGAACTAAAGGTTGGTGTACAGCTAGGTGTAAGAGGGGGACTTCCTAGTTCTTGTCTCTAGGGAAATTCCACCCCAGTAGTTTATCAAACGCTTCGAACCATTTCAGTTTGACTTCATCAGTCCATGTCGGGTCAAAGGTAGGGAATTTTGCCAGCAGCATTTTGTCCCAGGACGTTTGGAGCGGAATTGCCTCTGGGTGTTGTGGAACTGTTGTTTTCCGATTTGCCCTGCCCTCTATCTTTTTAGGCATTGTTTTAGTTCCGCTGTAACCGCGTATCGCCCTTAACCTTTTGGAGATAAAAGGGGACAAAGGCATGCCGGCGGCACTGGCTATTTCAACAAAGAACTTGACGCATTTCCGGCTAACGTCATCGGTAAGCTCAAATGTATTGTGGAAGGCTTCCTGTAGTTGAGCGTATGTAGAACTTTGAAGGTCAAGGGAGTCGTGCATCAGGAAATCAAAAGCATTGGTGGTTACCTGTTTGAGCATTTCCGTTCTCTGACTGCCCTTGGTTGAAGCCAGTAACTTGAGTTGGCTGGTTGGAACATTATTAGCGTCTATAAGCCTCAGGAAACGCAAAGCGGACATTAGCTGGACACCGGTGCCGCCCGATAAGCGGTCGCTCCAGTAGCTGCGGTCAATCCGGGCTGGAATTCCCTGCTGCAATCCTTCGAGGAAATTCTGGAAGGTGCGGTATGAAACATAGGGTGGTAAACGTTTTCGCCCTTTATCTTTAGCCAATCTACACCTCCGCTGTTGGTAATTATTATAGTGGAATTAATTTCTGTTTTCAAGGTATTTAAGGGGTCAAATGGCCCGGCTTAAGAATTATGGAATGACATTGGAATAATTTATTCTAACTATGGAATAAAATAATTACGGCATGGAATTGTGATGGACAAAAATTGACTTGTGCTTTTGGCATGCGATAGTATTTTAAGAAATTCCTTAATCTGAGAGAGAATAAATAAAAAATGGCAACAGCAATTGAATATCAGAAACTAATGACTGAGATAGTTTACATCAACTTACCCGGGCCACATGAGCCTAATCCGGGAATGTCTGGCGGTGAGTTGCTGCACGGTTTTTTGGCGGAGCTTTATGAAATGGCGAACCCGGAACTAAAGAGCTTCGTTAATACCCTGTGCGCCCGGTGGAATATCCGCTATCGGGATCGGGACTGATAAATGACGGCTTTAGCTGTCAGGTAAGGAGAAAACTATGAAAAGGACCAAGGTTGCGGCTATTGATGTTGGCACAACAAAAGTTTGTACCGTCATGGCCGAAATCGACCGTAACGACATACTTCGTGTCGTTGGATACGGTGTAGCCCCTTCCGGGGGCCTACAAAAAGGCTTGGTGGTAAATGTTAACGAAGCCAGGGAATCAATCCGCGAGTCGGTAAGCGCGGCCGAGCAAGTCGCCGGCTACAAGTTGGAATCAGCCTACGTTGGTGTTACCGGAAGGCATATCACCTCGGTAAATACTAATGGGGTTGTGGCCATTACCCGGAACGATATGCGGGTGCGCCCTGATGACCTGCGGCGCGTTCTCAAGATTACCCGTGATGTTAAAGTTTCCAGCGACCAGAAACTGCTCCATGTTATCCCCCGCAACTACGCTATTGACGGCCAGCCGGGGATAGAGAACCCGGTCGGCATGCACGGCTCCCGCCTAGACCTTGAGGCGCACATTATTACCGCCGCTATAACCTCGGTTCAAAACCTGACCAAGTGCATCCGCGGCGTGGGTATTGACATTGATGACCTGGTACTGGAGCCGCTGGCCAGCGCCGAAGCTATCCTCAACGAAGAGGAGAAGGACAAGGGCGTGGTGGTGGCCGATATCGGCGGTGGTACCACTGATATCGCCATCTTTAAGGATAATACTATCTTCCATACCGCCGTCCTGCCCGTAGGCGGATATCAGATAACGCGTGATATTTCTATCGGCATGGGGCTTCCCTTCGAAATGGCCGAGGATATGAAAAAGAAATACGGCAATGTGCATCCCGCTAACCAGGATAAAGATGAGTTTGGTAATGCTCCGACTACTAATGGACACAACATTTCCTACAGTGACCTCTCCGAGATTATCAAAGTTCGCGTTGAGGAACTCCTCTTCCTTATAGTAGCGGAGCTGCCGCAAAGCGAATCTACCAGGATTGTTCCCTCCGGGCTGGTTCTGACCGGCGGTAGCGCCAATCTATCCGGTATTGCCGAGTTGGGTCATGAGTTGACCGGCCTTCCGTCAAGAGTGGGTGTTCCCTTTAGTCTCTATGGAGTTTCGGATGCCCTTATAGATCCAGCCTATGCCACCAGTGTTGGCCTGCTCCAGTGGAAGGAGCGGAACCGGGGGGCCAAAAACTGGAAAACTAAAAGCGGTATTCGCCAGTTCTTTCCCCGGTTTTTCCGTAACTTTGGTAAATAGTCTATAGAGTAAGGAGTAGATATTGCAAAATGGCCAAAACAAGCTATGTGCCCAGTGGAGCTAAGATTAAGGTTATCGGGTGTGGTGGGGCCGGCTGTAACGCCGTAACCCGCATGGTAAGGGAGGGAGTCCGGGGCGTTGAATTCATCGCCATGAATACCGATGCCCAGCACCTGGAGGTTACCGAGGCGGCGACGCGCATTCATCTTGGTGAGCGGCTTACCCGTGGTCTCGGCGCTGGTGGAGACCACTTGGTTGGCCAGAAGGCAGCCGAAGAGAGCCGTGAGGAGATTAGAGAGGCTGTTGACGGCGCCGATATGGTGTTTGTTACCGCCGGGATGGGGGGTGGAACCGGTACCGGGTCGTTGCCCATGGTGGCTGAGGTTGCCAAGAAGAGTGGTGCCCTCACCATCGCTGTGGTTACCAAACCCTTCGAATTTGAGGGGGCCCACCGCAGCAAGGTAGCCCATGAAGGCGTTAAAAACCTGGTTGATAAAGTGGATACTTTGGTCATCATCCCTAATAACCGCTTGTTTGAGCTATGCGACCCGAAGACGGGTGTTGACGGCGCTTTCCAGATGGCTGACGAGGTCCTGTTCCACGGAGTGCAGGCCATAGCTGAGGTGGTAACTGTCCCCGGGCTGGTTAATCTTGACTTTGCCGATGTAAGAACGGTTATGAAAGACGCTGGCCCGGCCTGGATGTCCGTGGGTATGGGTTCTGGGCAGAACCGGGCTATTGAGGCCGCTAGGGCAGCCCTTGCCAGTCCTCTGCTGGACGTTTCTATCAATGAAGCTAATGGGGTACTATTCAATATCGCCGGCGGCACTAACTTTACCCTTTTCGAGGTTAACGGTGCCGCTGACATCATCCGGCAACATGTTGACCCGGGGGCTAACGTTATCTTCGGTGTTGTCCTCGACCCCAATATGGGCGAAGATGTTCGGCTGACCCTCATTGCTACCGGATTTTCCGCAAATGACGTACTCGAAGAGAATCCCATGAAAAGGGAACTCCAGAATATGTTTAAAGAGGGCAAGAAATCCGAAGAAGAGCTCCAGGTGCCCACCTTTTTACGGCGCAACCATATTCTACCAGGGCAGCGGGCTCGAGTTGCGGGTCCGGGTGCGCTGATTCGTTAGATTAGCCGAAGAGAACTGATTTTTAGAGAGACAAGATGACTACCCAGCCGCTTAGCGAGTATGTCGGTCGGTGACCCATGCTGCCAGGGAGTGCTGGAATTCTTAAAGCGGCATCCCCGCACCCGGTTCAGTCGGCTGGCTATAATCTATGCTTTGAACAGGCATAGATTATATATAGAACGAGCTCTCAGTTACCTCTCGTGAATTACTATCCTAATTTATAGTAGCGATGGCAGGTCTTTTGACGCCTCTTCTATTTCCCTGAGTTTGCTCTCGAATTCCTCCCGCCTTCCCTTAAGCTGGTGGATAGCGCCGCTGGCCTTTATAAAGTAGTCTTTGACCTTGTTCAGGGCATTAAACTCCGACAGGAGCAGGGTGATACCAATTGAGCCTCCACCTATGGGATAATCGCCATTCCTTATTACCGCCTCCGGACTGATGGTCCTGAGGTAGTCTCCCAGATCCTTGACCAGATCCATGTTCATTTCCTTGGGTGGAGCCGAGACCAAGTATATGGCTCTGCCGGCATCGGCCGCATTGCACTTGAGCGAGAGCTCGCTTAAGGCTTCGTCCATGGCCTGGATGCCGCGGTGAGTTTCCGTGCTCTTCTTGGCGAAGTTTCTGGATGAGAACCAATTTAAAGCCGGCAACTTTGTAGTACCATGGCCGATTACTGTCCAGCCGGCCAGGCTCTGTATGAGGTCACCGGCATCGACTATCTTGGCTCCGATGTGCTTGGAATTTTTCTCCTCGCCGGCGCAGAGCAGGTCATAGAACGGCTCGGCGATTAAGGAGTTAATCTTGGACAGGTTATTCCCGAGAGAGAAGTTCTTCCTGACATATCTTTGATTATCAACTAGGAAAACGGCATCTACCATCGGATAGAGCGACTTGAGAGAGGTGGCGGTATTATAAATAGTCCTCTCTTCAGTCCCCTCTTCGTGGGAGAACGGGAGTACTGCCATAGCGTAGATAGGCTTATCCTGGTAGCGCTCCCTGAGCATACGGGCGACTATTGAGATTGCCCCCGAGCCGGTGCCGCCGCCTACCCCGGCCATAAGCAGGAAGGCATCAGTTTCAAAGAAGCGCTTGGCTGTCCTGATAGCGTCCACGACCTTATCGGCATCATCTTTGGCCACTTCGGCCCCCAGTTCGTTTATCTTACCGACGCCGTGGCCACCGGTCCTCCGTCCTCCGATGAGGATTCGGTGCTGGTGGTCACTGCTTATAGTTTGCAGACCGCTTAAGTCAGCGGCATCTGTGTTTACGGCGAAGGCGCCGGTAATTATCTCGATACCGCGCTGGCTGCGTGCCCTCTCGTTAAGACGGGCAAACTCATCGGCGAGCCTGCCGCCGCATTGCCCTAGTCCCACAACTACTAGTTTCATACTTCACCTTCACTTTTCTGAATTTATACTCATTATACTACACTTTTTTTACTGGGGTCACGGGACCTAGCGCAGCCAGAGGATGATGGCAAGCCCCAAAAGACCAATGAGGGTAAAAAGTCCTTAGGCATTGGTCAATAGTTAGGCTGGCTTGAGGATGACTTACACAATAAGACACCGATTTACCCTCTCAGGTTGACGATTTTGCCCTATTCTATAAAACATGTAGCACAACTTCCATGCGGGAAAGGGGGTTAACCTAAAACAAAATGACGAAATGTGAAATTTAACACTGCACTGGACATCGACATGTCTGTCCTCACATGCGTATAGCCCTAATCAAGTAGCTCCCTTGCTATCATTTCTCGATGAAAGTCAGCATCTCCAAGATTGATTTCAGCTGCTTTTGCCCATCGATAATAAAGTGGCATGTCGTGGTCTTCCATATAGGTAACCCCGCCCTGAATTCCTGTCGACAGCCAAGTAGCTTGCCTATAATACTCGCTCGCCCAGGCCTTTGCTATAGATGCTTCCATTCTGTATGGCAACCCTGCACTAATCTTCCACGCTGCGTCGTAGGTCAGTATCTTCGATGCTTCAAGTCCAATGAGCATATCGGCGAGACGGTGCTGTATTGCTTGAAAACTGGCTATACTTTGACCGAATTGTACCCTATTCTTTGCATGCTCTAGTGTCATTTCCATAACCTTCTCTGTACCACCATTCATGTGAGCACATAGCGCTACCGCTGATTTTTTTAGCACATTATCAGTATGCGCCCAGCCGCCATTTAATCCACCCAGTATGTCCTGTCCTGACACCGGCGTGTTCCCGAATAAGACTTCGCATTGTTTATCCTGCCCGATGGTGTTAACCGATGTAATGGTTATCCCCGGGCTCTTTGCGTCTACAATGAAGGTAAAGACGCCTTCAGACAATTCCCCTTCTTTTTTCGTTCTAGCAACACATATTATGTGATCGGCTACGTGGCCATAGGGGACCAGCAATTTGACGCCGTTAATGATAAAATCACCGTCGTGTAATTCAGCCTCAACTGTGATTGAGTCCGCTTCATTTCTAGCATTAGGCTCGGTGATAGCTAAGGTAAGCAATATTTCGCCGTTAGCTAATTTTGGGAGAAATCTTTCCTTCTGTTCATTGCTGCCCGCCTCAAGGATACTCAGGCTACCCAAGACTACGGTAGCAAAAAATGGGCTGGGCAGCAGAGCACGCCCTATTTCTTCGAGAAGTATCACAGAGTCTAGGAAACTTCCACCTGCACCTCCGTATTTCGTAGGAAGGCTCAGACCTAGCCAACCCAGTTCGGCCATCTTATGCCAAAGCTGAGGCGAATATCCCCTCTCATCCTTTGTCATCTCCCTCACCATTGCCATAGGACATTCCTTCTCTAAAAAATTGCGTGCCGAATCTTTTAACATCTTCTGTTCTTCAGTGAGACTGAAATCCATTATTCTGCTCCTCCAAGGTATTTCCCCCAGGTATTTTCTGGCAGGCCCAAGTTATAAGATGCTATAAAACTTCTTATTGCGCACGGCCCACCGCCATCATAAAAGTTCCTTAGGGAATTCTGTATATACGCCTCTTGCAGGATCCCCTTAAGTGGCGCGTACTTTGAGTCTTTTTGCAATTGCCCCGCTAAACCCAAAATCTGCATTGCGCTATTGCAAAACCTGAGCATTACCTCGTCATGAATCACTTTCACTATAACTTCAATGCTTAAAGCATCAAGCCCTTTACTCTGCATCCAAGCTACGCGGTAAGTAAGGAGACGGATGGTGTGTAAATCAATCGCCATGTTTGCTATTTTCTGCCGAATCAGCAGGTCCTGGCTTAGAGGATGACCATTGCTCTCTGTCTCTTTAACATACTTGACAACTATATCAAACCCTCGCTGTAAGGTTCCCAGACGGCGGGCTCGGCCTTTATTCCAATACCAGACCTTGTTTCGCATAAGGCAATCCCAGCCCTGATTCTCCTGACCGAGGAGATTTTCTTTAGGGACCTTCACGTCGTCAAAAAAGGCCTGGTTTGTTTTCCATAGAGCCATGGTTTTTAAGACGTTGCAGGTTATCCCGGGGACCGTGTTTTCTAAGATGAAGATGCTGAGACCTTTGCCCGGCGGCGCATGTGGGTCAGTTTTAGCCATGAGCGCCATTAGTATGGGTATGGAGTACCTCGGTTCGGGTTGGATAAAACTGGCGAACATCTTTTGGCCATTAATTATGTAATAGTCACCTTCACGAACAGCGCGCATTTGAATTTGACCCAGATCACTACCAGCCTCCGGTTCCGTAAAGACTCCAGTAGCCTGGATCTCACCTCTTATTATTCTGGGTAGATATCGACTCTTCAGTTCCTCGCTTCCACAGTTGGCAATAAGCTCACCAACTAAAGTATTTGTCGGGTATAAGCTACTGACTGGCGCTCCAGCACGCCCCAATTCTTCTGAGGAAATGGCTTCATATATGGGATCTTTACCTTGACCACCGTACTTCTTTTCATACGGCAAGCCTAGCCATCCCCTTTCGCCTAGTTTACGATAGAACGATGGGGAATAACCTGGGGCAATTTCTGACACAATTTCACCCCATGGCTCACTTTCGCAAAAGCTACGGACCTCTTCCCTAAGCCTTTGTTGCTCCTCACTAAATCCAAACTCCATCTTTCTTGTCTCCCTCCCACTTTCTTACAGCCAGCTACTCTAAAGCCTTAAGTCGGTCTCCAAAACGATTCAATCGGTTTTAAACTCGACGTAAAAACCTTTTCCCGATATCATTAATCAAAATCTAGCGAGAATACCCCGCGGCTTGCTGGGGGGTAATTCACTTATCAAGAAAGTATATAGCCCCATTAGTACCGTCTACTCTGATATGTTGCCCCGTCTTAATCTGTGACGTAGCTACGTGAGAATTTACTATCGTAGGTATTCCGAATTCTCGGCCGATGATTGCAGCGTGACTGAGAAGACCACCTCCGTTGGTGACTACCGCCTTCACCAAAGGGAAAACCGGTGTCCAAGCTGGGTTAAGGGCAGGGCAGATCAGAATTTCATCTGGTTGCACTTCTTGCAACTGATTGTAGTCCATTATCACTCGTGCCAGTCCGTCAGCTTCCCCAGGAGATGCGCTTATACCACGTATATCGGCTTTCAGCCCTGGCCTTTCTAAAGGCACTTCCATACCCGCCACATGCAAAACGATTGGTTCGTTTGCTGACATTGCATCCATGGTAAATACGTCTTTAACACTGGCCCTGTCGGTGATTACCGGCGGGCATGGTTTATCTTTCCAGTCTTCCCACTGAGCACGTCTTCGGTTGGCTATATGCTGCATTTTATGGAACTCCGGGCCTAGCATTACCTGTTCCACCTCGTCTGGGTTCAGGAAGAAAATATCCTCAGGCTGGTCAATAGTACTAGCTTGGGCTAGCCGTCTTCCCATTCCCAGTAAACCTCGCCGCCACAACGCATGTGAACGTAGCTCGCAATAAAGGTCGTGCTCTTCACTTATTGAGCTTCCCTTCTGCGCAAGTTTTATAATCGCTAGGATCTCTTCCTTCTCATTATCTGGAACCTTTTGCATCAGGTTGTCTATTTCCTTCTCTCGCTCAGCAATTAGATTCGCTCGTATTTTATCTAAATTATAATCAATGCCCTTGGAAATGAAATTCTGAATAATTGATATAACAGAGCTTGGTTCCTCAAGCCAATATGACTCCTGCAAATCGAACGCCCGTAACACGCGCCACCCATTCTTATTCAGAAACTCAGAAAAGTCCTTCTTCCACTCTCTACCAGCGTCGGTCTTCTCGAGCTTTGCCAAGACCTCGGCAGCCTCGTTATTTTTAAATACACCCTCTAGTCCGTTCCGGATTGCCTTTTGGCCCAGTTCCCACAATTCTTTATCAACCTGGAAGACTTCATTGTCAACTCCCCTTATCATCTTATGGAACTCAGGGCTCTGGGAGGTAATGCCAAAGCGAGCTAACGTATCTTCAAGCAGTGTAAAAGCAGCGAATGCGGGATACACTACCAGAAAGTGGATTTCCCACATCCTTCTATACATGCTGGTCAAATCCCAAAGGTGATGCAAGAGGTCAACATTTGTAGCCTGGTCCAGGTCTATGGCTTGCAGGGGTTCATATATTGCTAGCAACTCTTGCTTATAGGAATCCCATTTTGAATCAAATTCTTCAAGCCAGGGACGCATGGCCTCTCTGAATCTGGCAGTCCGCTTCTCTATCTCCGCTTCATCCCTGACGATGCGCATGCCTATGTAGGCACCACCATCTTTTTCTCTGTAAACCCAGCCTTTAAATCGGGGCATACTTATCATCTCAGCACCATACTGGCCACCATAAGAGCAATATCTAATCCACAACCAACTAAACATCGGTATCCATCGTGGATAGCCGTGTGCACCATCGAAAACCCAGGAGTGTAGCGCAGGAATATCAACCTCTTCATTAAACTCGAACCCCGGCACTACATCCCAGATTTTAACCGTATCGTGCTTCGTCTCCGACATTTCACTCCCTCCAATCCTTTATTTAGCCCTTTCCCTAGTTGTCGCGATTTTTACACTATAACCCCCTTCTGGATTGAAGTTACAACTCTACTTTACTATCTAATCCGAAATCGCCTCTTTTTGAATTTAGTCAAAGCTCTGATGGAAATGGCAGCTCACCCAGTGCCATGTGGCAGAGGTCGGCGATGAAAATTGGTAGCAAGCCACGATCTCGACGTTGTAGTTGTAGCTATATTGGGGGAAAAGTTACTCTTTGTCAATAGCAGAGTCACAATATTTCCCAACTATTACCCTTAAGGGTGTGGGCTTAACTGGCAAATTAAAAAAATTCTAAAGCCTGTAAAATGAAGAGGCCTTCACTTCATAAGTAATTGTGGTGTCGCTTGGTTGGATAGTTGCTTGTTTTGTTGCTTGGGTCATAAAAGAGGCAATTGTTCAATAGTTGCTTATTTTGTGCAAAGGAAAATAATAATCGGCCCCTTGACTTTATTGTTTTACAGAGTAAGAATGCAGGAAATGATATTTAGATAAGGAGGTGATAGCCCGGAAAAAGACCAGCTACTTCTTTAGCGGACTATGGTTAGGCTCGTACTTACCCTAGCTCGCTTAAACAAAAAAGCGCAGCCTTTTAACTGCCCCTTTTAAAATTCTAGGGTATTTTAATGGTATTATAATAGGTGCCGGTTACTTTTCATCAAAGCGTTTGATGACCAGGCAGCAATTCTCTCCACCTAGCCCAAAGCTATTGCACAGGCAGATATTAACCTGTGCCGGGCGAGCCGTATTAGGCACGCAATCCAAATCGCATTCCGGGTCAGGGGTTTCGTAACCCATAGTCGGCGGGATCATATTTCGATTTATAGTTAACACTGCGGCGATAGCCTCAATAGCACCTCCCGCCGTAATAGTATGACCAATCATAGACTTGTTGGCACTTAAGGGGATCCGGTAAGCGCTATCCTTAAAAACAGCTTTAATAGCTCTTGTTTCATTGCGATCATTAAGCTTGGTGCCAGTGCCGTGGGCATTTATATAATCCACTTCCTCTGGTTTTATTCCAGCATCCTGCAAGGCTACATTTATGGCAATAGCTTCTGTTTCAAAATTGGGGGCTGTGGTACTAAAGGCATCGAAGGACCAACCGGCACCAAGCAACTCAGCCAGAATTGGTGCCCCTCGTTTCCTGGCATGCTCATAGGTTTCCAATATCATCATGCCGGCTGCCTCACCATAGACAAAACCAGAACGATTAAGGTCAAACGGTCGGCAAGCCTTGGCCGGGTCTGTTTCTCGTGATAGAGCCCCCAGAATGTTCATACCAGCTATGGTAATCGCTTCCAGGCTGGCATCAGCGCCGCCAGCCACCATTACATCGGCATATCCCAAGCGCATATGGTTCAGGGCAGTACCTATAGCATCAGCCCCACTGGCGCACAAACTATTCACACTGGAGTTAGGACCCTTGGCTCCGATTAACATCCCTATCTGCATCGGTATTACGCTGGGGCTTGACTTGGTGATAAAAAGGGGGTCAGCATGCCTCGGGCCTCTCTTACGAAGC
>Ga0307420_1000893_pt1 | contig 13470 bp, 10 predicted proteins | sample SalMarWE160240MG_2_FD_202167 | JGI IMG/M metagenome (GOLD analysis project Ga0307420, IMG submission 202167) | Salt marsh sediment microbial communities from the Plum Island Ecosystem LTER, Massachusetts, United States - WE1602-40 | ecosystem: Environmental > Aquatic > Marine > Intertidal zone >... | reverse complement strand
TCGGCGGCCGGATCTCGTCCAGCTTGTCCTGCTCACCCTCAGCCTGGAAGATGCGTTCCAACTCGATCTCGCGGTCCAGGTAGTCCTCAAGAGCTTTCTTGCGCCGGGAGGTGACAACCAGGATCTTTTCGATTCCCGACCGTAAAAATTCCTCGATAATGAAATCGATCGAGGGTTTGTCGATCAGCGGCAGCATCTCCTTGGGTATTGTCTTGGTCACGGGCAGGAAGCGGGTTCCGTATCCGGCTGCCAGTATCACACCTTTCACTCAAGCTCCTCCTTCACATGTTGGGGTACATGGGATTATACACGGGAGAGCGGGATAGCCTCAATTGACCAAGACGCAAGCTTTCGGCTACATTCGGGTGAACAGCGAGGGAGGCGTACTTGTGAAGATTTGGATAAAGATACTGGTTGGCAGCATATTGGGAATTCTTCTGGGGATCTTTCTGCCCGGAACGGATAAGGCCATGGAGCTATTTTCCTATGTCAATCGTCTCTTCATCCAGATAGGCCGCTACGTCGTCTTTCCGCTGGTGTTCTTCGCCTTGGTGGCTGGAACGTATGAGTTGAAGCGGGAGAAGAAGATCTTCCGGGTGTACGGCAGGACCATTCTCTATCTGCTGCTGGCCACGGCGCTGCTCATCATCGTGGGCATGGTCACGGTACTGGTCTTCAGTCCCGAGCGGATTCCCATCATCGTGGAGCAGGAGCAGGCGATCCGGCTTCCCGGTCTCAAGGAGACGCTGCTCGGCTTGTTCCCGGAGAACCTGTTTCAGGTGTTGGTGGGCTCGGGCAGCATCATGGCTCCCCTAGTGCTGTTCGCTTTTCTGCTGGGGGTGAACCTGACCTTCGACCTGCGTATCACCAGCCCCGTGGTGCAGCTGACAGATTCCTTGAATCGGATCTTTTATCACATCAACTCTCTGCTGTGCGAGCTGTTCGGTTTCGCCATGATCGTGATCAGCGCCTACTTCATCATGACCGTCAAACAGTACGAGCTCACCCTGTTCAAGCAGATGCTGATCATCATCGGCATCGACACCGCCCTGATCATCTTTGCCGTGTATCCGGCTCTCCTGTACTTCCTCGGGGGTCGGCAGAATCCCTACAAATGGCTTTATGCGGTTATTGGACCGGCTCTTACAGCATTCTTCAGCGGTGACAACTACCTGTCGGTTGTCATGCTGGCCAAACACGGCAAGGAGAATCTGGGTGTTCCCCGCCGGGTGGGATCGGCGGTGTACCCGCTTTTTGCCGTATTCGGGCGCACTGGAACCGTCCTGGTGGCAAGTGCCACCTTCCTGCTGGTTCTCAAATCTTACTCGAGTTTGGAGATCACCTTCGGCCAGGTGCTTTGGACCCTGCTCTTCTCCATGCTAATTTCCCTGACCCTGGGAACCGTGCCCGGCCTGGGCGCCTACGTGGCCCTTTCCACCCTCTGTGCCCTGTACGGACGGGGATTGCAGGAAGGGTACCTGATCCTTCGGCCGATCGCGCCCCTTCTGATCAGTTTCGGGGTGTTGTTGGACGTGCTGACTTCCGCCTTCGTGTCCCTGCTGGTAGCCAGACACGAACAGATCGCCCAGGAGGTCGATGCCTACGATTTTGTCTGAGATTCCTTCGGGGGCAGCTGCCAGATGACGCTGATCAGGCCGGATACGAGCAATCCTTCGGGGAACGGCGGGTCTGCCGGAGACCAGAGCAGGTACAGCGGCCAGGATACCCGCAGCGATAGTTTCAGGTCCATATTCTCCAATATCCCGTAGGTGCCGAAGATCCCCGTCTCCGGATAGAGAAAGCGAAACACGTAGAAATAGCTCATGGTGCTGCCGAAATCCTGTACGGCATCGGAGAACAGTGGAATCGCGATGCGCAGGAAGGCGGACAACCCCACATCCGTGCCCAGGCTGAAGGATTCCCGCTCGAGGAAGGTATACGCCCCGCGAATATCGGCCAGGATGCACGCCACCGCGTAATCCCTGTGCTCCGGCTCCGCGGGACTGGCCCTGTCGTTGGCGTACTGGTAGTAGGTTCCTGTGAGCAGAAAGGAGTACTCCAGATTGAAGATCCATAGCTTCCTCTGGATCGGAAAGGTCACGCCGACGGCCGGCAGGATAGGGCTGGGAGCGCTGTCCGGATCCGTGGAACCTATAAAAAACAGTCCCCCGTCCAGCTCAAAAGTATCAAGAGCCGGAAGGGGGACACCGCTAAGGAGGAAGCTCATGAAAACGATGAGAAAAATACCGGTTTCTTTTCTCATTCCCACTCCTTAATGTAGCACACTTCCTACGGAAAAAAAGCAATGGTGGCAAAAAAAATCCCTGCCGCGCCGACTTGGGTAAAAGCCGTCTGTTCCCAGCCCGCGACCAAGTTCCGTTCGTGAAGCAACAGGTCCGTGTAGACGAAGCCCTCCGGCAGGGGGGGGAGCCGGAACCGCTGGATCTGCCGGGATCCGGAGCTGCCCTGGAGCAGCAGGCCGTCGGGAAGCAGCAGCAGGTAGAACTCGCCTCGACAAACTCCGGAGAGGGTTTGGAGGCGGATCTCCTCGGCGCTGGTGAAGTCGTCGGGATGGTATTCGTAGCGTTGCATCAGGGGCCGATCATCAGAGCGGATGTGCAGCTGGTAGGCGGTGCTGATTCCGGGCGCATCGAGGAGTCTCCGCGCTTCATCCAGCACCACCCTCAAGGTATCCGTCTGCCGAGCATCTTCGAACCCGTACGATCTTCTGTAGGCAAGGGCTCCGACCTCCTCCTCCTTCAGACCGGCCAGATCGAAGCGGGAGTAGGAGAACAGGGTGCGGTTCCGGTCGCTGTATTTCCATTGAAGGTAGAAATCCTGGGGCGTCACCGGAACAAAACCGACCGCTTCCCACTCGGGATGCTCCTCCTGATACGGAGGCGTGAGAAAGGCGTAGATCCCGGAGGAGGGGATGAGTCGCAGCAGGCTGATCCCCTGCAGCTTCAGCTCCGCTTCGCTGACGACGTTGAGAAGTCCGTTGAAGTAGAGGTGGCAGAGAAGAGAGACCTCTTCGGGACGCTGTTCGGGGATCAGGGTGGTCAGGGTGCGGTAGCGGAAGATCAGGGGATCGTAGAAGTAGTTGAAACCGGGCTCGCCATCCGCTACCGGGATGAGCTCGGCGATTCCATGGCCGTTCACACCCAGGTACACGCGCTCCCCCAGAGTGACCAGATCGGATACCCGTTCCTGAACGGTCCAGGGTTGGAGGGGGGTTAGCGAGGGTTCCCTCGCTTCTGGCAGTGGAGTGAAGCGACCGCTTTGAAGCTGATACCGGGTGCCGCTGATGATTTTCGCCTGTTCCGGTTCGGATCTTTCCGTTCTGCAGGCGCTCAGCGCAGTCAGGGCAACAAGGGTCAGCACGATCAGCAGAACCGCCGCGGGGGTTATCTGGGGGAGATGAGGTTTAATAGGCTTTGGCAAACACGGCAAGCTCGGTCGCCTTTTCTCCACAGAGGATGCAGCTCTTGTCCTGATGCTGATTCCGGCCCATGGGCAGGACCCGGATCGTGGCTTTGGTTTCTTCCTTGATCTTCGCCTCACACTCGGGATTGCCGCACCAGCCGCTCTCGACAAAGCCGCCCTGCTCCTCGATGATCTGTTTGAAGCTGGAATAGTCCTCCGCCTGATGGGTGTTCTCCTTACGGAAGGTCAGGGCCCGGTGGTAGAGACCGTTTTGTATCTCCTCCAGAAGCTGTTTGACCCGCGTTTCCGCTTCGTTTACAGCGACGGGGATCTTCTGGTAGCTATCCCGCCGTACCAGAACGACCTGGTTCTTCTCCATGTCCTTTGGTCCGACTTCGATGCGGATCGGGATACCCTGAAGCTCCGCTTCTGCGAACTTCCAGCCGGGAGAGTTCTGGTCATCCTCGTCGATCTGAACCGAGACCTGCGTTTTCAGCCGTTCGAACAATTTCCGGGCATAGCCGATCACCTCGGCCTTGTTCTCGTTCTTGAAGATCGGCACGATCATCACCTGCACCGGCGCCAATGCCGGAGGCAGGACCAGGCCGCGATCGTCGGAGTGGGTCATGATCAGGGCACCCACCAGTCGGGTGGAGACCCCCCAGGAGGTGGCCCACACGTAGTCCAGGGTACCCTCCCTGGTCTGGAAGGTCACATCGAAGGCCTTGGCGAAGTTCTGACCCAGGTTGTGGGAGGTGCCGGCCTGCAGAGCCCGTTTGTCCTGCATCAGGCCTTCGATGGCATAGGTCTGCACCGCTCCGGCGAACTTCTCGCTCTCGCTTTTGATCCCCGCGATCACCGGCAGCGCCATGTACTCCTCCGCGAACTTCTTGTAGACCATAAGCATCTTGAGGGTCTCTTCCTGCGCTTCATCCGCCGTGGCATGGGCGGTGTGCCCCTCCTGCCAGAGAAACTCCGTGGTGCGCAGGAACAAGCGAGTGCGCTTCTCCCAGCGGATAACGTTGGCCCATTGGTTGATCAGCAGGGGCAGGTCCCGGTAGGACTGGATCCACTTCTTGTACATGCTCCAGATGATTGTTTCCGAGGTGGGGCGCAGAACCAGCGGCTCTTCCAGCTGTTCTCCCCCGGCGTGGGTGACCACGGCCAGCTCAGGTGAGAAGCCCTCCACGTGCTCGGCTTCCCTCTGGAGGAAGCTTTCGGGGATCAGCATGGGAAAGTAGGCGTTCTGGTGTCCGGTCTCCTTGAACAGGCCGTCCAGACCGGCTCTCATCTTCTCCCAGATGGCGAACCCCCGGGGACGGATGACCATGCAGCCCTTGACCGGCGCGTAGTCGGCCAGCTTGGACTGGATGACGGTATCCACGTACCACTGGGAGTAATTCTCCGCTCTGGGGGTGATGCGCTCAGCCATGGGCTTTACAGATAGCGGATGCTCTTCCGATGCTCATGTCGGAACTTGGGTATGTATTCCACGGGCTTGCGCCCGAAGCAGACGCCGAGCTCTTCGTACAGGGACAGCATCTCTACGTCCACCTGGCGCTGGACTATCGCGTCTTTGGTCGAAAGGTAGTTGATTTCACCCCGGATTACGCTGGCTACGGTCACTCCGGTGATGCCCTCCATGAGCAGCCGGACCGCCGCCGCGCCGGCCTCCTTGCCGAAGTTGACGTCGAAGGCTGAGGTGTCCCCGCAGCGCACCAGGTGTCCCGGCAGAACCTCCCGGGCCTCGGGGATCTCGTAGACCCCGGGTACGAACATGCCCATCTCCTTCATGAAGTTCTTGATCTCCGGGTCCTCCTTCATCCGGTCGTCGAGCTGCTTGCGCACGTACTTGCCCGCTCCGGCCAGCTTCACATGCCCGAAGGAGTCCTTGCCCATGCTTTCATCGGTGATGTGCTCACCCTTGATGTCGGTGATCCCCTCGGCCACCACGATCGAGTAGGTTCCGGCCCGCACGTCGCTTTCCCGCACCCGGGCGATGTAGTAGCGCTTCATGTGCTCATAGACCACGTCGAAATCCACGGGCACCTCGGGGATCAGGATGCAGTCCGCGTCGGCGCCCAAGCCGCCCCGGAAGGCTGTGTGGCCGGCGTAGCGGCCGAACACCTCGACGATCATGATGCGGTTGTGGCTCATCCCGGTGGTTTTCAGCTCCTCGACGAAGGTCGAAATGCGGTTGATCGCCGAATCCGCCCCGACCGAATAGGTCTGCAGGTCCAGGTCCATGGTCTTGGGGGCGTGCACGCAGGGGATGTTGTGGTTGGTCAGGTCCACCACCACGCTTCCCGTGTCATCCCCGCCGGAGATCACCAAACCGCCGATTTCGAACTTCTTCAACCCGTCCACGACGCGCTGATAGCGATTCTCATCGGGGATCTTGGAGATTTTGACCCGAGAATGGCCCGCCTCTGAGCCGGCCAGGCTGGAGTGCACATGACTGACCCGGCTTTCATCCAAAAGCACGAGTTTCTCAGTATCTATCAGGTTGTACAACCCGGCGTAACCGTTGGGGATTACATAGGGTTTGATGCCCTGGGCCAGGGCCATCTGGGCCGCACCGCGGATCACGGCATTCAAACCGCCGGCATCACCGCCCGAGGTGATGATACCGATGTTCTTGATCGACAATTTCGCCATATCGTACTTCTCCTGTAACGGTCAGGTAGGAATGAAACGACTATCTGATTCGTCTGATTAGTGTGGCATTTTAGAATTTGTGCAGATCGAGTGTCAAGGTAGGCGGTTCGCCGGCCGCGATCGACCGAACCTGGCGGAATTAAGGCCGGAGGGTCTCCACCATATAGCGGATGTTCACACCGGTGGCGTCCTGCTCCTCCCGCTCCACCACGATAACCACGGAGCGCTCATCCGGAGCCAGCAGCACCTGCTTGATCTTGTAGCGCCGTACTCCTTTTCGCCAGTAGTCGGGAAGTCCGACGGTGTGGCTGGCGAAGCGGCCGGATTCCTCCTCCACTGTGACCAGCAGGTGATAGGAGGAGCTCACTTCGGTGCCGCTGCCTCGGGCGGACTGAACCAGGGTGATGCGGTACTTCTTCTTGTCCTGGAAATCCCGAAACTCGAGCTGGCTCTTGGGTTCGGCGCCGTCCAGCAGGATGTACACCAACCGCCCGGTCAGAGCGTGGTTGATTCCCCAACGTTTTTTCAGATCAACGGAATCGGTGAGCAGGTTGAACAGCGCCCCCTGACCGTCTATCCCCGGCTGGATCGGGTGGTTGTAGGTTGCCTTCTCCACACCCCCCGAGACGAAGCGGTTGGCCGCCACGTCGACCACGAACAATTCGGCGTACGGCAGAGCGGTCTTCTCCGCAGCCCCGTACTGGGCGAACATGAAGTACTTGCTGTCCGCCGAAAAGCCGAGATTTTGAAAGGTGGCGAAATCACCCGCGAAAATCAGGCCGCAGACGGCAAAAAAGACGACAATCAGGATACCTCTAATGCGCATAGGAACTCCTATAGACAGTATCGTACAGTTCTCATTTTTCTGTAGGTTTTTTCACCTCCTCTTTTCCAGTGGGCGGCAACGCTTAGTCGGCAGATCCACTTGATTTCCACTCCGTCTTTTGACCAGAACCGAAAAATCTGATTCTATAGAAAGTATGTACGCCAGCTTTCACCGAAACCTGATCGTCTCCGTTGTAGTCATCTCGCTGTTCCATCTGCTCGTGTTTGTCGGCGGAGTCTACGTGATTTTCCAACTGAATATCCTGCCGGATGTATTGGGCGATCTGGCCGAGCCGCTTCCTCGATGGCTGCTGATCCTGAGCACGCCGGAACCGGCTTTCCTGCGCATCATCGCTATTGCCGGGATCGCCTGTGTGCTCGTGTTTGCCGTCCTGGCCAACCTGGGCGTGCGCAAGCTGTACCGTCGAACCGATTCGGCGGAGCTTCTTTTTCTCATGCTCTTCTGTCTGTCACTCTGTCTTGAAACCTGGCGACTCGGTAACCTGGTATTCCCGGCTCTCGGATTGTCTCAGTATCTGAACGTGGTGGTTACGCGCTTGGTGCTGTTCTCCCGTTTCTTCGGCCTGTTGTGTTTGTTGGTGGCCAGTCTGTATGCAGTAGGCATGAAATACGCCCAGTATTCGGTACTGATCGGCGGAATGGCGGTATTGGCGTTTACCCTGGCGGGCGTTCTGCCACTGGATACCAGCCTGTATGAGCCGACTTTCCTCTACAAGCTGGGAGACCGGCAAGGCTATCTGTTTGTGCGGCTGATCCTGGCACTGCTCATGGTGATCAACTTCGTGGTGGCGGTACGGGTACGCCGCAGCCGTCGTTTCGCCGCGGCCGCGGGCGCAGCTGCGCTGCTGTTCGTCGGGAGAGAGCTGCTCCAGTACGGCATCGCGCCCCTGCCGGTAGTGCTTGGCACGGCTGCGTTGATCATCGGATTCGTGGTTTTCGTCCGACAGATCGTTGTCTTCTACCTGGGGTTTTGAAGCTTTGGGGTAATTATATTTACAGCTGCAGGATATAGGCCGCCACGAAGCCGGTTCCAACCGGAAGGATCAGGTTGTCGAAGTCCCGGATCGGGATGAGCTCGAGCATCGTGGCTGCTACGGCCACGGCAAAGGCGATAGACAGCCGTTCGGTCAGTTTCCAGGTACCCAGAAGCACGGCGATGAAACAGGCAGCCGTACCGGCAAGGGTCTTGTTTCGCGTAAAGGGGATTGACGGACTGCGTAGAAGTTTTCCGGCCAGGCTGGCAAAGCCGTCGCCGAAAGCCAGCGCGTAAATGGCTATGGCCGCGGCGGTCGAAGGATAGAGGAGCAGCGAAAGCATGGCTCCCACACCCAGGGTCACCGGACCGAGTACGAAACGGCCCTTGTCCCGTTCGCGGGAAGCGATTATCGTCAAGTCGGCTATCACGAACACCGGACGGCCCTCGATGCGCAGCCGTTCGGCGAACACGTAGAACAGGGTGCCTCCGGCCAGAAGCATCATGGTCGCTCTAAGATCCACACCGGCCAGCAGGGGTACGAAGGCTATGAGCAGATGCAGAGCCTTGCGGATGATCTCGCCCTCAAAAGCCTGAGGCACGGACAAGTACTTTTTGTTTACAATCGGCCTGACTAAGGATGCAATACGGTCCATCGTTTTCGTTTTCTCTTTCAGTTATTATCAATGCAAGAATTAGACCTATCCCTCGCTTCCGTTGATTGTTCTATTTCTATGTAGAGTATAAAAATATTGGCCGCCGCTAAAACAGGATAGGAAAAGCCGTCAACATTGTATGATTAATGATACGTTTTTTTCATAATAGTTGATGCTGATCGTGGCGATTACCTGCGGTAGATCCAGGCGGTCACCCGCGCTGAAGCGTGCCGTCCTCGACACCGGGCATCAGCGAATCTTCTTGCGGAGTTTTCTTCCCTTGGGGCGTTCGGCTTTGGCGCTTTCCTGCTCCCGCATTCGCTCGGCCCGATTTTTGTAGAAGAAGTACAGGCCGACTCCGATCAGGATCATGATGAAGTTGAGGATCTGCCCCGTTGTGAAGTTGAAGGGACTGAACTGAATGGCCGGATTGGCCAGTTTCACCAGCTGGATCGGGAAATCCATGCCAAGGTCCGGTTGGCGGACGTACTCGATCAAGAAGCGTAAGAATCCGTAGCCCATGACGTACACGGCCATCATCTGACCGGGAAAAGCCTTGCGCTTCCGGAAGCCGAACCAGAGAATAGCCCAGAGGACGATTCCCTCGAAAAAGGCTTCGTACAGCTGGGAGGGGTGGCGGGGAAGATTGACCATACGCATCCCGCTGATATCCAACCCCACCTTGGCCGCCATCTCCTGCACCCAGGGCTCGGAAGCGGGATACAGATGCTGGCGCGGCACGGAGCCCTGGAAACGCCCGTTTATGATTTCCTGGCGGGGAAAGATCATGCCCCATGGCAGGGTTGTGATGCGGCCGTACAGTTCCCCGTTAATGAAGTTCCCCAGCCGGCCGAAGGTGTATCCCAGAGCCGATCCGGTAACGATCATGTCGCCCCACTCCGGTATGGAGAACTTCTTGACCCGCAGATAGATGACAACTGCCACGACGGCGCCGAGCAATCCCCCGTGATAGGACATCCCGGCCAGTCCGGTGAATCGCAGCTTCCCTCCCTCGATGGCTACCGGAAGAATGATCTTCCAGGGAGCCTTGAGATACTCTCCGGCCGGAGCGTAGATGATTACTGCGAACAGGCGGGCACCTACCAGCAGACCGACGATTCCCCAGAAAAACATGTTCAATACATCGTCCTTCTGGACATCCAGGGCTTTCTCTTTCACCTGGATCCTGACCATCTGGTAGGCGACAAAGAAGGCCACCAGGTACATCAGTCCGTACCAGCGTAGGGGTAGTCCCGGAATGATTTCCGGACGCAGCCACGTCGGAAAAAAGAGATAACTCAAGATCTGCATCGGCTGTACCTTACTCGTTCAGCGGTTTTTCTTCAATCCTTCCCGCGGCGGTGTTGAAGAAGAAAACAACCTCTCTCAGGGCGGTCTTAACCTCCCGCTTCCGGCCGTGGCTCTTCAGCACCACTCCCGGATAGATCACACCCCGGATTACGATCTCAGAGGGGAAATGCTGCTCGAGCCGTTCGGCCAAAATGAAGATCCGTTTGGAATGTATCTCGAGCTGCTGCAGATTCCGGCGCTTTTCGGCGTGCAGCTGTCCCGGGGCCTTCTGGTCTCCCGAGGATGTGCGCTTCAGATGGATTATCGAGCGCTCGATCTCTGCGTTTCGCTTTTTCAGCCGCTCGGTCTTTCGCTGCTCCCGCTCCAGCTGGTCCTGTATCAAGATATCCTGGCCGAAGTGAATCTCGGTGGAAACTTCCCTCTCCGAGCCGACATTCATGGCTGACAGGCCGAGTTTGCAATACACCCGGCCGCCGACGATGTTACCCTTATCCGATTCCAGGATCATCTTGCCGTTGCATTTTACGGTGCAGCGCAGGCAGGCATTGGTGAGGTGGATGTTTTCCACGGCCAGCAGAGTGGCCTGTTCGGCGAACCGGGCTCGGATGGATTTCTTGGCCCGCAGCACCCCCTTGTTGTCCCCCACGATCCCCTTTTCGATACGTATGGAATCCCCGGCGGACAGAAGTGCACCCTGCACGCTTTCCTCCACGTAGATGCTCTCTTCGCTCACGACGCTGAATCCACTCTGTATCGAGCCCCTGACTCGAACGGTTCCGGAAAAGTTCACGTTGCCGCTTTCCAGGCCCACGTTGCCCTCGACTGTGTGAACCTGCAGAACGTCGATGGAGCTACCCCGGTAGTCGAGCTCTCCGTCGATTTTGGCGTAGTACTGCAGGCTGCCGTCCTCCTGCTCCCGGCACTCTACATGTTTGCCCACGTGCACGTAACGGGCCGATCCTCTGCGTGCGGGAATCGGTTTGCCTGTGACATCCCGGCCGTCCGTGCCAGCTGTCGGGGGATTCAGCCGGGCCAGCAGGGCGCCGGCTTTGACCACCGTGATTTTATCCTGGTTGCGGTAGTCCGCCCGGCCATCCTCTCGAACAGTGAGCCGCTGGCCGCTGGCCATCTGTACCTGAATCTCCGGTTCCGTGTCCTGGCCGTCTTGAGATTCCTGTCCCTGAGCGATCAGGATGTCCCGGACCGGTTCTCCCCCCTTGGCCTTTTCCAGTGCCTGGTCGATCTGCGCCGTCTGTAGTCCCTCCACCACTCCGGCCTCGTCGATCACTCGCCTAACCTCCTCCGGATCCAGAGGTTGCCCCGAACCCTCGGAGGGCAGTAGGGTGAGGTAGGCCTGCATGCGGTCCTCGGTGAGGGATACCTGGATTTCCCGGTCCTGATGCGGATGCACCCGCATCAACAGAGTGCCTTCCACCTCTGCGGTGTCCAGCAGCCCACCCTGGGTGGCGATGATTTCCTTGCCGACTTGCTTGAGATTTTCGAACAGCTCGAACTGGACTTCCTGTCCCTTGATGCCCGGGCGTACCGTTCCAAAGACATCAACCCCAGGGGCTCCCGCCGTTGCCGCGATGATTTCCGCGACCGTGGCTCTCTGCTGGACCTCGGCCATGGCCTGGACGGATTCTACGGGAAAGGTCTCCAGAGAGGAGAACTCCCCCAACTGTTCCGCACGGCCTCCTACCTGCTCTTTCAGTTCGGCTACGCGCTCATCCGCAAGGAAGGAGATCCTCCATTCGATACGCCCGTCCTCGCCCCGTTCCGCCTCACGGCCCTCCACCAGCAGGTAGTTCTCCAGGTTGCTTTGCTCGCCTCTGTTGAACTCGAGGATGTCCTCCTGGGTCCGGGGAATATCCATGCCTTTGAATTTACGGCTGAGGATCGCCTCCCCCGCCTGTTTGAGGCTCAGCGGCTTTCCTTTGCCCCTTCCCTTTCTCAAGCTCAGATGAGCCTTGAGCTTGTCCTCGGAAACAACGACCCGGATCTCCGCATCTGCGGATAGGCTCACCGGCTCGGCCTCGAGTGCAATTTTGTCGGTAAGGGCACGGCTGAGCAGATCGGCCAGCTGTTCCACCGTCAGCAGTTCCTGCTTGGGAAATCCCAGCGCTGCGGCCTCCCCGAGGATCTGATCCGCCGTGGGCGGGGCGGGCAGGTCGGAGCCGGGGAGGAAATCCATAAGACAGGTCAATTTGTTCTCGGAGGGGTAGACTCTGTGTCCATGGAGGGCAAAGGGAAAAAGTTCGATCCAGTTGCTCCCGTATCTGTAAAATCCTGCCGTGTCGGCTCGGATCTCGTTTCCCATCTGCCTCAGCCCTTCCCCTAGAAACGGTCCTTCCGGCTCCTCAGATACGGTCGCGGGTATCTCCTTTCCGAATATGTCCCGACCGGCTCGGGCCCTCCGCGCCGGAGTGATGGTGGCCACGACATCCGTCTTGCGGGCGTACCCGCTGCCCAGCTCCTCTCCCGGTTGTTCCAGGGGGGTGAGCTTTTCGCTCTTCTCCCACACGACCTGCTTCTGCTCCTTGGCCGGAAGAAAGGGGAGTTTGGACTTCTTGGTGACGATTCTTTCGGTTTTTGTTTTTTCGACTGTGCGGTGATACACCCGGGGAGGTCGATCCGCAGGGATCACCTGGCTTTCATAGGGCTTCAGGGCTTCTGGAATGGCGAGTCTCTCCACGTTGAGTTCCGGTGCCCGGCTCTCCTGAGGTTCGCTGCCCCGGACAACGATAATGATCTGTTTGCTTTCGCCCTTCTCCGGATCAAAGAGCACATCCAGAGCTTTGCTTTCGACCCCCTCCCGGACGCCTCGCTGCTCGAGAAGGGCGTTGATCTTCTGCCGGTCCCACTGCGGACCTTCGGGGTCCGGTGAGAACACTAGGGTGGCTTCCAGAGCCGATTCGGCGATCTGAAGCTCCAGGCTGCCGTTTACCGTAACCGGTTCCATCATACGCCAAATGTTACGTGAGGGCCGTCAATTCGGCAAGACCCAGGAAAAGGCCGGCCAGAAGCAGCTTGACCGGCTTCATGCTTCCCTGGACCCAGCGGCTTAGCCTCTGAGAGCTGATGCCCCAGTAGCTCAGGGCGAAAACAATCAGAAGCGGCAGGATGAAGGCGAAGTTGTACAGCAGCAGGTAGGAGAAGGAGCCGACCTCCCGCCTGACCTGATGCAGATATACCAGCGTGGGAAAGTAGACCTGTCCGGTGCAGGCCAGCTCGAATATCGACACCAAAAAACCGAGCACGAGGGAGCTGGCTATCAACGCTGCCGAACGGGATCTGCTCTTGATATCTCTGTGAAGGCGCCGCTTGATCGGTTGGGGAAGCTGAAGCATCACCTTGTCCGTTCTTCCGGAGCGAATCTGGAAGTAGTCGTACAAGCTCAGGGCTGCGAAAGCCAGCAGCACGGCAACCAATATCCAACGGATCACGGCGGCTACAATGGGGAAGGCCGAGGCCAACCGAATGGCTTGAAAGAAGCCCAGCCCGATCATGAGGTAGGTAACGAACACCGCGGTGGAGAAAAACAGACCGATCTGCAGCACCTGGATCCGGGATCGGCCCGCCACGGCCAGGGCGGAGATCAAA
>Ga0307420_1000891_pt1 | contig 13479 bp, 11 predicted proteins | sample SalMarWE160240MG_2_FD_202167 | JGI IMG/M metagenome (GOLD analysis project Ga0307420, IMG submission 202167) | Salt marsh sediment microbial communities from the Plum Island Ecosystem LTER, Massachusetts, United States - WE1602-40 | ecosystem: Environmental > Aquatic > Marine > Intertidal zone >... | reverse complement strand
GTAATAAATTTGGATTTATGCATCTCTACGTAATCCAGCCTTTTATCAATAAAAAGAGGTAAAAGACTTATGAGTACCTGTCCATATACGTCATTCTGTGTCTGGTAAATGGCATTATTACCAATTCGTACAGGTTTATTCTTTAAATAACCTTCGAGAAGCAGCACTTTTTCATCGGGGACCCGGCCTCCTGTTATAGTATATAACGGTTTGATCTGTTGTTTCTCATTGAGAATAACATTTTGTATAAAATCAAAATATTTCTCAAGCTCTTCAAAGTGGCCGATATTGTTAAAAGCATTCAGCGTATAATATGTATCTCTCATCCAGCAGTAACGATAGTCCCAGTTCCGGTGTGCCTGGTCAATTTCGGGCAGGCTTGTTGATCCGGAAGCTATTACTGCACCAGTGTCTTCATATTGATGAAGTTTTAATACCAGTGCTGATCGTATAACCTCATCCTGGTAAATATATGGTATGGAAGTTGATTTTACCCAGTTTATCCAATAGGTTTGTGTCTTCTTAAGGAATAGTTCCGCTGTTTCTGCCAGGGGTGCTTCAAGAGGAACTCCATAGCTGAAGACCAAATAACGGGTTTCATTTAGCAGGAATGCTTTTTCATTGAGGATATAATTAAGAGGAATGTCGGATGTGAGCCGTATCTGGCTGCTTAAATTCAGATATCGGATATGGTTGCTGCCTGCAGAAATTTCCGGAGTAAGTTTCCCGTAATTATCAACAGGATGACATTTCACAATGATAAACGGATCACCCTCAAGAAGCTCAATTTTTCTGAAGAGCATAAGGGGCTTGAAATATCTTTCATACTGGTTGAAACGTGGTGCATAATCGATAACTCTGAACTTTCCATCCTTTGCTTTGAATTCAGTTGCCAGAATGTTGGTGTTTTTAATATAATACTGTGTTGACTTGTAATCGCTATCATTCGGCATTATACTGAATTCACCACCTTTCTTTTTGTCGAGCAGGGAGCCAAAGATAAAGCTGCTGTCGAATTTGGGCAGGCAGAGCCAGTTTACGTTAGCCCTTGTATCGATATAGGCCAGGTAGGAACAATTCCCTATTACTCCAAAATTATACTTGTTCATATTATTTGGTCACTTAATCTTTTGCCTGATGAATAACTCTTTGCGGGAATGGGATTTCAATTCCCTCTTTATCGAATGCGACCTTTAAGCGTTTCCTTAATTCACCTGTTATCTCCCACTGCTTAAGAGGTTTGGTATCGCCAAGTATCTTTAGAATTATTGCTGAGTCTGCAAAATCATTAACACGTAGAAACTGAGGAGGCTTTAGAATAAACTCCTTATACTGAGGATCCTCCGCCAGTTCATTACCGGTCTTGTTTATTACCTTGATAACATGTTCAAGGTCGGTATCATATGCAACACCCATGTTGAGATTTATTCTTGCAAACTTCTTTGAAAGATTTGACGCTCTCTTAATATCACCATGCGGGATATGATGTATCGTTCCGTTAAGATCGCGTAATGTGGTCAGCCTCAGGGTTATATCCTCTACTGATCCGCCGGTTCCATCAATATTAACAACATCTCCGATCCTGTACTGATTCTCAAGGATAATAAACAATCCTGTAATTATATCCCTGATAAGATATTGTCCTCCAAAACCAAAGGCCAGTCCTACTATACCGGCACCTGCAAGAATCGGGCCTATTTCCAGACCTGATTCCTGGAGAATCATCATAAAGGCGATTAATATAATCACTATTCTTAAAGCACCGTTAAGAATCTGAATGAGGGTATCTTCACGTTTTTTTTCTGCCTCTTCCTCCATACTGCTGTCAGCTACTACTGCAATTCTTACAGCTTTTCTGATTAACTTGCTTAAAATTACAATCAGCAGCCAGGCTGCAACAGCAATTATCAGAATCTTTAATCCATGCGTCAACAGCCATGGGAATATTGCTTCACCCCAATTTTTAATTGTGTCTTTCATAGTAAAATTTAATTAAATTAACAACCATCTTAATTATTGAGTCATTCGCTTACTTTTTTAATTATCTGCAACCGATTAATGTATGTAAGCGATAAATCCTGAATAGAATCAGTGCCTGTAGTAAATTCTGAAGTTAATTTACTAAACCGGTTACAAGTTTTTTCTGTGTAAGATTGCAAGATAATAAAAAATCAACTTTTTACCACTTTCATATGTGACTTCTTTGTCGTGCTTACACTAGTATTTGCCTTGTGTTCTCCAGGGCTGTATCTGTTCCGAAGATACTCAGGATATCACCTGTTCTAATATATGTTTTTCCGTGCGGAATAAACAAACTGGTGCCTCTTTTCACCATAATCAGGATAGCATCCTTGTGGAAAGGAATTTCCTGTATCTGGTGTCCGTCTATATCTGAATTGACAACGGGAATCTCTTCCACATTAAAATTCTCAAATGTTTCAACAAGGGCATTGTAAGTAGCGGGCCTTACGATAAGTGTTTCGATTGTGGTTGCCAATACCCTCCTGACATCTATGGTGTTAATATCCAGATTCTTAAGTTGTTGTTCAATTTTCCATTCATTTGCCATCGAAATGATCCTTTCATGATTGTACACTTTCCTTAACATCTCACAAATCCGGATATTCAATTCATCTGATCCTGTATCAACAACCACGTAGCTGGAGGCATTCATCTTTAATTTTTCATAAGTTGCCGGATCACAACCATCAGAAAGACATGCTTTCAGTCCTTTGGAATGCAGATCTTTGTATCTTTTTTTGTCAACTTCAACAATTACTGAAGCTTTTCCGTGAATATTCAATCTCCTTGCAAGCAGAACACCCTTGCTGCTGCCACCTATTATAATTGTTCTTTCACGAGGCAGCCTGTCCTGCAGGTTTATTGAATTATATAGTACCGGCCCAAGAAAGCAGGTGGCGAGAGCCATAATAATAAAGCTGGCATTGATGCCCGGAGAGATAACTCCCAGTTCAAGTCCGATTGCAGAAGCAGCAATAATAAGACTTAAGCGTGAGGAGAGTAACAATCCGCCTGATAATGCTCTCCTTCTGCCAAATTGCTTAATAAACAGGAAAGACGGGATCACCTTGATGAGTAACATCACCAGAAGGAGAATTAATAGAAGAGGTATAAGAGTATATTCATATTCCTTCAGGGCCGATGGATCAAATTTAACTCCAACCATAATAAAGAAAATCGGAATGAAGAACCCATAGCCCATACCATCAAGTTTAACAAGTAACAGAGATCTTCCCTTATGGAGAAAGAGCGAAAGAAGTATGCCGCTTAGAAATGCACCAAGCAAGACTACTTCAGGACTAATATATTGGCTCAATACGACAAATATCAATAATAACAGCATTGATCCCCTGATGCTCAACTGGGAGGCAGCGTGCGATAGCTGGAATGATATTTTCTTCAGCACAGACCAGTTTCTGAAACGGTTCCCAAGTCTATATAAAATGTAAAAGAATGCGAAAAGAAAAAGGATCAGCATGATTTCAATTCTGAATCCGTTTTTAATGATATAAGCTGTGAAAGTAAAAAGGATGATACTGAGGATATCCGCTATCGCTGCAGTGATTATAAGCATCTGTCCGTAAGCTCCTGTTGCCTCCCCCCTGTTTTTCAAAACAGGGAGAATAATGCTTACCGAAGTGGTGGCCATTATCAGAGCTATATACCAGTTGTTTTTGACATCAACAATAAGCGATAATCCAATTGCTGCGGCATACGATAAAATTATTGTAAAGCAGAAATAAATACTAGCTATTACCAGGGGACTCTTCATAAGCCTTGAATAATTACTCCGTTTACGGGGGAAAGAAAAAATTACCTGGTCCATATCTATTTCCAGTCCTATGAGGAACATCAGAAATATAAATCCCGTCAAAGCCAGAAATTCGAGGATATTAAGGCTTTCAGGGCTTATATTGTAAAGAAGGTATTTCCCGGCAAAATAACCCAGGAAGATCTCAACAACGACCGAAGGGATCTTTTTAATCCTGAGAACCGATAATACCATTGGAATGATCCAGGCAAGACCCACAATGACAAATAAGGGAAAGTAGTCGAAGTGCATGGAGATACTCAGATAGATTCCCATAATACCATTTTGGCTTTGGTCCGGATGCAATATAATAATTTTGCTGTTTGAAAGCAGCCTTTGTAAAGATATAATAGGGTATTGACCGGTTAAATTTTACAGAGGTTATATTGAATTCATTATTCTACTAAAGACTGGTCAATACTTTATATAGATATAGTAAATTTATGGCCGGATATATAAAAACAAAATTTGTGTGAAACCGACACATAATTAAATAATTGTATGACAAATTATATAATTCTTGCTCTCTGTCTGATGATCCTGCTTGCATACCTGTTTGACATAACGAGCAGGTATTCAAAAATACCCGGGGTCATTCTGCTGATAGGATTGGGGATCGTACTCCGGCTTCTGGTTAACAATACAGGTTTTGAAATCCCTGATATTGAACCACTGCTTCCGGTAATCGGAACAGTTGGTCTGATACTGATTGTCATGGAAGCAAGCATGGATCTGAAACTTGGTAAAAATAAGCTGGGAATAATATTTAAATCAGCATCTGCAGCTATAATCCTTTTTGCATTTTTTGTGGCTATCATGACTATAATTTTGTATAAATTTCTTGGATATCCTTTGATTGATTCACTGCTTAATGCGGTACCTTTTGGAATTATCAGCAGTGCTGTCGCAATACCTTCTGCCATAAACCTTAACCGGGAACAAAAAGAATTTGTTATTTATGAGAGCTCTTTATCAGATATAGTGGGAATTCTTGTATTTGACTTTATACTTCTTTACCAGGGTTCTATCGGCCAGGGATTAATAAATTATGGAATCAATGCAATACTGACAATATTTGTGGCAATCATTGTCACTTCAGCCCTTGCCATATTGCTGCATAAAATAACATATCATATAAACTATATTATTATCCTGACATCAGTTGTGCTGGTTTATGCTCTGGCCAAAATGATACACCTTCCTGCACTTTTGCTGGTTCTGGCATTTGGTATAGCCATGGCTAACTACAGACTTGTTCAGAATAGCGTGATAAAAAGATATGTGGACTTTGATATATTCGGAGATGACCTTGTATCATTCAAAAAGATCCTTACTGAACTTACCTTTGTTGTCAGGTCATTTTTCTTCATAATGTTCGGATTCTATACAAAAATTGAAGGTTTGTTGAACTTCCATAATATTTTTACTGCCCTGGCTATTATTGTCGGTATATATATTTTACGGACTATCTTCCTGTGGAAATTCCTTAAAATACCGATTTTCCCATTTTTGTTTCTTTCACCGAGGGGACTGATAACAATTCTGCTGTTTCTGAGTATCCCTGCCACATTAAGGATTGAGCCGATTAACGAGGAGGTAGTAACTCTGGTTATATTGGTGTCGATCTTCCTTATGATGGTCGGAAATATACTATATAAAGAGGAAGATATCGCTGCCGAGGAATATGATATAATTATCCATGAAGATTCTATTAGAGAACAAACCAATGACGGCTGATACAATGAAAATATAAATCGATTATGTACTGATAATTGTTTTAATACATTGAATATGAATAAAATAAAAATCTTTAGCCGGGTTCTAAACATTTTTATGGTTATGCCTGCCTGGCTGCTGAGGCTCTGGCAGAATACAAAAGAAGAATTGCCGGGGTTTTAGGTAACCTTTCATCTGTTCTTCATTTTCTGATTATATTTTTACATCAGGAATCTTCTTGGCAGAAAATAACGCCGGAAGGAAATAATACAACAGTAGGAATAGAATGAAAAGATACATTTCGTTGTTCATAAAAAAACTTTTGAACCTGTTAATTTTCCTGGTATTAAGCCAGATACTTCATGCCCGGAACGATACTCTCAAAATAAGTGATCTGCTGAATGAACAGCAGGAAAAAGAGACAATTGAAGCCACCTCATCCGTATCTCCTCATTCCCTTTATACCAGTATAGGACTTGGCAACAATATGGTATATATGGGATCTTCAATATCGCAGGATAAGCCATATTATTACGGGAGTCTTACTTATGGCTTCAAAGAAAAGCTGTATGCATCAGTCTCCTCTTTTCACCTGGCTGCATATGATCCGTTCCTGGCTTTTAATACATTCTCATTAAACTATAGTAAGACATTTAACTCATGGTTCGACATTTCTTTAAGTGTATCGCGATACCAGGTTAACAATGAACTGACTGACACCCTCTTCAATAGTTTTGTATATGGAGATCTCACACTTGGCCTTGACTGGAGAATTCTCTACTCAAAACTATCAGCAGGAGGCATCTTTTCTGAATCATCAGGTGCCTATTTTCAATTAAGGAATTCGAGGTATTTTGAGACTCCCATGTTCTTTAATGGTAAAGCAAATATATCTTTTGACCCTTATGTTAACATGTTGTTCGGGACACTTACCGAAACAACTACTTCAAGCGGAACCACTATAGGAATAACACAACCCTTCAGTTCAAAGAAAACGTCAGGAAGAAATTCCTCAGGAACGACGACAAGGGAATTCTTCAATCTTATGGAAGTCGATCTGGGAATTCCGGTTGCATTTACTATGGGTAAGGTTACTATTGAAGCTGATCCGGGATTTATTTTACCGCTTTATTCCGACACAGATCCCTTACATCCGAAAGGATTCTCTCTGCTTTTAAGCTGCTATCTCAGGATTTTTTAGTTTATGCCGGCATTTGTGATTATTCTTTTCTGAGTAATTCCATCCCAAAGCCGTGTTTCGAAGATGGTACAAGCTTTCCTTTTTTAAGTTTATAACCTGTAAGGTCAACATCATCAGAGCTGCATGTTACACCCTCAATTGTCGCAGTGTTTCCGAAGGCTCCGGCAAGATGAGAGATATAGTTGGTTTTAACTGCAGAACCCCAGGCATGAGGGGAGGCAAGAAACCCCATAAGTTTTATTTCCCGGATGAGTTTAATCCATCCGGTAAATCCGGTGCTGACAATGTCGTGAAGGAATACATCAATGATCTTCTGGGCACCAAGTTGCCTCAGCACTGTTTCATCCGGACTTGCTTTCCCGTCGGCAAGGAGAGGATCCATATTATGAATCCTGAGCCATGAATATAATTTCACATAATCTTCAATCGTTTCATGGAAAGGTTCCTCGATCCAGAAGAGCCGGGTTCCCTCTATCCCTTTCATGTATCTCAGAAACTCATCAATGGTAAACCCGTTATTCCCGTCTACAAGGATATCACAATCAGGGAAGCTTTCGGCTACAAGCTTTGTGATTTCAATATCCCTATCTATTCCCTTCTCTTTTTCCATCCACCTGTGCCCCCGTCCGATCTTAAGCTTAAATTGCCGGTAGCCCAGGTCAAAATCCTGACGGCACTCTTCCAGTATCTTATCTGGTCCTGCAGGATTATCTTCAGGTTCAAGATCATCAAAATATATCATTCCGCTGTAGCATAAGTAAGTCTCGGGTTTTCTCTTCCCGAGAAGCTTATATACAGGTTTTTTGAGTATTTTCCCGGCAAGATCGAAAAGAGAGAAATCAAAGGATCTTAATTCCGGTATTAATACACCGCTTGATAGAACGATCAGATCAGAAACAGAGTTGCCTTTTATCAGTTCAAATTTTTTTGCAATTGCTTTCTGTGATTCTCTGTTCAAACCCCACCCTGAAGCACCCTGGTCAGTATACAATATGTGGATGGACTCTTCGGTCCACTTTCCATGGATGCCGAGTGTGGAATTCTTACCAACGAGACGGGGATAATCAAGCCTTATTGTTGTGAATTGTATATCAGTTACCTTATGATACTGAAGATCCGAGTATTTACGAATCCCGGCTGCTGCCGGCAGATCACTTGCAATAATACCTGCGGCCGCCCCTGCTCCGGCAAGCCTGATAAACTCTCGTCTGTCCACAAAAAATACTTCTTGAATTTTTCGCCTATCTTAAAATATGTATATCGTCCGGCATTCCCGCCTTCTATATGAACAGAGTCACCATCAGTCTCACACGCAGATGATCTTTGAATTTGGGACATAAAAAATTGTTCATTGTTGCCTCCTTTTTATGTTGTTGATGGTAAATCTTTATGTAAAGGTACGAAATCGGATATTTTTTTCAGTGGTCAATCTGTGTCAATCCGTGTTAATCCGTGAATCCCGTGGTTTATTTTTTGGCTCTCTTACGGTCATTTTCATCAAGCAATATCTTTCTCAGACGCATTGATTTGGGTGTAATCTCAATAAATTCATCTGAAGCGATATACTCCATTGCCTCTTCAAGTGAGAAGCGTACGGGGGGGGTAAGAAGTATCTTATCATCTGAGCCTGAAGCCCTCATATTAGTAAGCTTCTTTGTTTTTGACACATTGACTGTAATGTCATCCATGCGTCTGGTTTCACCTATGATCTGTCCCATATATATATCTTCTCCGGGGAAGATGAAGAATCTGCCGCGGTCCTGCAGTTTATCTATGGAATAAGCTTCTGCAGTACCTGTCTCCATGGCTATCAGTGAGCCATTACGTTTTACTGATATCTCTCCTTTCCAGGGTTCATAACAGTCAAAACGGTGTGCCATGACAGCTTCACCTTCAGTTACGGTAAGTACCTGGTTTCTCAGTCCTATGATCCCGCGGGCCGCGATCTTAAAATCGAGACGTGCGCGATCATTTTTTATCTCAATGTTAACAATCTCGCCCTTTCGCTGGGTTACTTGCTCTATTACCTTACCGGCGAAATTATCCGGCACTTGAACTGTCAGTGCTTCAATGGGTTCATGTTTTATTCCTTCAATTTCTCTTACTATGACCTTAGGCTGACCTACCTGAAGTTCGAAACCCTCTCGCCGCATTGTTTCAATGAGGATTGAAAGGTGAAGTATGCCGCGTCCATAGACCATGAAAGCTTCTGAAGAGTCTGTCTCCTCAACTTTCAATGCGAGGTTCTTTTCGGTCTCCCTGAAAAGCCTCTCTCTTAGCTGTCGTGAAGTGATAATTGTCCCTTCACGTCCGAAAAAGGGTGAATTATTTGACGTATAGAGCATACTCATGGTAGGTTCATCGATATGCATATACTCCAGGCCCTCGGGTTTATCGACATCAGCGATGGTGTCGCCTATCTCGAAATTTTCCATCCCGAAAACTGCACATATCTCTCCTGACCGTACAGGTTTTTTAATCTTTTCTTTACCCAGTCCCTCAAAAAGATATACTTCTTTAACCGTGTTTTTAATTATCCTTCCGTCGCGTTTTATGAGCGACACCTGGCTGCCGGGCACCAACACCCCCCTGCTTATTTTACCCACTGCTATACGTCCCATGTATGACGAATAATCAAGTGATGAAATTCTTATCTGAAGAGTACCTTCAACCATTTTTGCAGAAGGAATATTTTCTATTATGGTATCCAGCAGGTAACTTACATCTGTTGTCGGTTTCGACCAGTCGGGTCCCATCCAGCCCTGCTTTGAAGAACCAAATACAGTCGGGAAGTTAAGCTGGTCTTCTGTCGCATTAAGACTATACATGAGGTCAAAAACACTTTCCTGTACCGCTTCAGGCTTACAGTTCGGCTTGTCAACTTTATTGATTACAACAATAGGTTTCAGTCCCAGCTCCAGGGCTTTCTGAAGGACAAAACGGGTCTGCGGCATAGGCCCTTCAAATGCATCAACAATCAGCAGTACTCCTTCAGCCATATTAAGAACCCTTTCAACCTCTCCGCCAAAATCAGAGTGACCGGGAGTGTCAATAATGTTAATCTTGACATTTTTGTAACGTACAGAGACATTTTTTGACAGTATAGTGATGCCCCTTTCCCTTTCAAGGTCATTGCTGTCGAGAATAAGATCACCCATAACCTGGTTTTCACGGAAAAGCTTAACCTGGTATAATATACGGTCGACCATCGTAGTTTTCCCATGGTCAACATGGGCAATCACGGCTATGTTTCTTATTTCCCTGGTTTCCTTGATCATCTGGGCTGCAAAAGTAGAAAAAGAATTATCTTTAAAACCGGTTTATGAATACTATTTTCATTTCTAAACGAAGAAAATAAAAGAGGATTTCTGTTAATGTATAGCACAAGAAGTAATTTGCTTAGTCGATAATTAAAAGATGTCACATCGTCTGGCATCTTTTTCCGAAAAACTAGTTTTGGAGAAAGGGAAAGTTGCAACCAGTTTATTCTCTATATTCTTCCTTGTGTTAAAGGACTATAATTGATTTTTTTATTAGCCCATTCAATGAAGTATTTCATATTCGGTGCATCGATATGTCCTCCGTCATGTTGACGCCAGGCAAGTTTACCTTCCAGCAGACTTGCCATCCCGAACATTATAAGCACAGGTGCGGGAAGTTTGACATTTGCCTGTACATAAATTGAAAGCAAGAATAGTATCAGACTGGTTATCAGATGTGGATTTATCGGCTTCTTCATTTCAGTTATAATTGTACAGTTCAAATCTTAAAATTGAATAATTATCTAAAAAGATACGTATATGTCTTCCCTGGTGTGTCTGGTCACCATTCAAATGTCTTATTACTTTCCAGTCTTTGCTGTTTTCAAATCTTCCTTCGTCGGCTTTTAATATCCCGACATTTAATGATGGATTGCTTAAATTTCTAAATGTTATCACAACACCGGAACCAGCAACATAAAATTCGTCATCTCCTGTTTGAACAAAGATCGCTCCTGCCATATTCCATGTGTCATTTCGTGAATTGTTTTCGTAACCCAAAGTATAACTATGTCGTACTTTGAATTCATAATTTCCCAGCTTAAAAACACTTTCCTGATTTTGTTTGTCAAGAAGAACTCCTTCTATTTTATCCTGGCCCTGGTGAGCTGTAATTAGGGGCATAAGCTGACCTATTACATTATACATTTTCCCCAGGGATTCATTTTCCGGATTACTCGAAGATTCAACAGAAAACGGAGCAAAGCCAATACTTTCATAGTGCCCGAGAGTATAGGCAGCTTTAGCTGCCACAGTATTATTAAAACGATGTTCCGGAATAAATAATGGATTCCCCTGATGGACATAAAGATCGCACCAGTGTTTAAGATCAGGGAAATAAAAATCAGGTGACAAAAAATCGATGGATGGTCCGCCTGCTTTCCATATATCCATCAAATGGGGAAGAGGACCACCACTTGGATAACTTATTCCAGGTTTGCTTTGAGGACGATTCAATGCTGCATTTACATACATTGGTAACGGATATACAGCCTTACCGGCTTCGACAACCGAATTTGTAAATCTTGAATAATGCCAGGCCATAAAAATTTCATCAGTCTGTGAGCCTGTCCCAAAAATTTCTTCCCAGGTACCTGAATTTTTAAATCCGCTTTTTCCCCATATATCCCTGAATTCAGGTACCAGGTTTTCCTTATTACTCTCCAGATACTGCATTAGCTCTGCCGGTACATTTTCCCGGAATTTTTCATTTGCCATCAAGCTATAATCCCTGGCTGTCGGCAACATTCCAATTTCATTTTCAGTCTGAATCATTATTACTGTATGATCATTTCCATCAGTCTCTTTAATATGTTTCATTAATGCCTGATATGCCTTTAAATCAGCCAGTAAATTGTTTTCACTCAAAGGAGTCAGAATCTCATGGCTTCTTCCCTTGTCATCTTTTATTCGGGGGAACCTGTCCTGGTTTTTTTTAACCCACGATGGAGTATGGCTTGACATACTGTTTTTCCAGGAACCGAACCACAATAAAACGATCTTTAAATCATTATTTCTGGCTTCCCTGATCAACTGGTCAAGTAGTTCAAAATCAAACTTGCCTTCAACAGGTTCTATCAGTTCCCAATAAACAGGTGCCAAAACTGTATTCATGTTCATGGTTTTCAATATTGGCCATATTGGCTCCATATATTCCACACTGGTAAAAGAAGAATTTCCAAGTTCGCCTCCAAGAATCAGAAAAGGGTTATCGTCAACTATTAATTGAGTTGTTGTCCCTTGTTTTTGTAAATGAGGGATTTGATGCTGCTCTGAATATGCATTTTGAACTTTTTTTTGACTATAAGAAAATATGGGAATTGCAAATACTGATATAAATATCAGAACTCTTGAAAGCTTTTTCATTTCGGAAGATTGTTTTGAGATTATAAAGTTAATATTTGTTTAAAATATTATGAAGTTACATTAATTCTGTTGTCTGAAATTACAATATTTTTTACCAGAATTATAGGGGAGCCGACATTTCCATAAAGTGTGAGTGAGAGTGATTTTTAAGTACCTATTTAGTTAACTATTTTTTAAGTTTATTCAAATATTTATATTGTAATTGTTGATATAAACGAATGATTATCAATAACATGATTTATTTTATCATATATTTTCAATATATTTGTTTCGATAAGTATAGCATAATAGATGTTTTCGCCAGTGTTCCAACCATGCTAGAGAGTTTAGCACTCAAGCAACATTACTTTATTTAGCTGTTACGAGATTATCCATCAGACACTTTGCCTGTTCTAAATCACTTGAATAATTTGCAAAATCAAGATTCATTGCAGCGGATCTGGAACAACTGAAACAACTTGTTGAAGAAGAATCTTCCAATATTAATTAAAATGAACCAATCTTTACAATAAATATATCTAACATAACCAGAGGATGTCTGAAAATAAGGGAATGACTTAATTCGACAACCCTGTTAAACTATAACAAAATGAAAAACAAAAATGGACTCTATTTAATTGCTTTAGTGGTTATTATAGTGGCTTTCCTGTTATTAGGCGGGGGACACTGGATTGGAGGAATGATGCATGGAAACAGGTCATTTGGGATGAGTCATCTTAACTGGGCGCAGATACTGATAAGCTTAGGCCTTGGTTTCCTGCTCGGAGTGCTCGCATCCAAAAGGAAATGGCTGTAAAATCAGCTGAAATATTAATTTATTGAAAATTAGCGCATTATCTGATTATTAATATATATCTTTGCAGCATATTAATAAATACAGTAATGAATACAGGAACAGTGAAATTTTTTAATGAATCCAAAGGATTTGGATTTATCAAAGATGGTGCCTCAGAGATTGAATACTTTGTGCATGCATCGGGTTTAAGTGAACAGATAAGAGAAAATGATGAAGTAACTTATGACCTTCAGGAGGGTAAAAAAGGATTAAATGCCGTAAATGTTAAACTAGTGTAATTTCAATATTATATAAGACATTTATTATGAAAGGCCTTACGTTAAGTAAGGCCTTTTTTTTGTCCCTGATATTTGAAACTTGATTTTCAGCATAAGCCTGGAAGTACTGTAAAACAAATCTGTTTCATAATCAATAAACAAACACAATGGACCCACAAACAACAGGTTACTGGAATATTACAAAGGTAAAGCTCAAACAGAAATATCAAATTCTCTCTGATCAAGATGTACAATTCAATGAAGGGAAGGAG
>Ga0307420_1000890_pt1 | contig 13481 bp, 12 predicted proteins | sample SalMarWE160240MG_2_FD_202167 | JGI IMG/M metagenome (GOLD analysis project Ga0307420, IMG submission 202167) | Salt marsh sediment microbial communities from the Plum Island Ecosystem LTER, Massachusetts, United States - WE1602-40 | ecosystem: Environmental > Aquatic > Marine > Intertidal zone >... | reverse complement strand
GTCATTGTCGATGGCCTCCTTGATTCTGAGGCCAGTTTACAGCGACTCAACCGATCTTCCTAGTGGGCGTTTCTAATTGTCATCAATGGGTAATTATAGTTGTCGTTGAACACTCTTGTCTAATTATCTGACCTGGGGTATATTTCTGAGCGGGTGGAGGACGATGAAACCGTTGGATGAGAATGCACTTGAGATTGTCGTCGGTCAGTTGCTGAAGCAACGTAGGCTGACCTTGGCCGTGGCCGAGTCGTGCACGGGGGGGCTCGTCAGCCATCGCATTACCAATGTCCCTGGCAGCTCGGCCTACTATCAGGGTTCGGTTACGTCGTACTCGAACGAGATCAAGGAGCGCGTGCTTCACGTGCAGCGCGATACATTGGAGCGGCACGGTGCGGTGAGTGAGCAAGCGGCGCGGGAGATGGCGCAGGGTGTGCGCGATGTCCTGTGCGCCGACGTCGGCCTGGCTGTGACCGGCATCGCCGGACCGAGTGGTGGCACGCCAGAAAAGCCCGTGGGATTGGTCTACATCGCGCTCGCTGCGCCGGATGGTGTGTGGGCGGAGCGGTACGTGTGGGAAGGCAACCGCGGCGATTCGCCGGATCGCTGGGAGAACAAGGCGCTCTCGGCTGAGGCCGTGCTCGATTTGCTACGCCGCTATTTGGAGGAGCGAGTGTGAGGATCGTGAGTGAGGAAACCTCCGTCGATGCGCACTTTGACGCCGACGGCGAAATCACACCGCGCCGCTTTGCCTGGCGCGGCAGTATGGTGCCCGTGGAGGGGGTGGGTCGCCGGTGGAAAGAGGGAGACGAACGCTGCTTTATGGTCATGGCGGCGGGTGGGCAGCCCTTTGAGCTGCGGCTAAACGAGCAAGAGCTGCGTTGGCGCATTGCCCGCGCTCCAGCGCCGAGGCTGGCGGTGTGAGCTATTCAGATGGGGAAAGTGGATATGGTAGCCTCTATGCTGCGCAAGGGACGCGTCCAAACTGGGGTGCGTTGCTTCGATCCCTATCGAGATCTTGGAGCAGTTGCCGAGTTGATCGGCGCTGCCTTTGGCGACAGTCTAGACCCGGCTGGACGGGCAGCGCTGGCGGATATGCGCCGTGTTGCCCGCTGGGGAGCTCTGTTGAGATGGATCTTTCCCCCTGGATGGAGTGGTCTGGGCTCGACGGCGGGCTTTGTTTGGGTTGAGGACGGGCGAGTGGTGGGTAACGTCTCTATGCGACGATCGCTAGAGTGGAGTGGGTTCCTCATCGGCAACGTGGCCGTTCACCCCCATTGGCAGGGACGTGGCATCGCCGGCGCGCTGATGGAGGCGGCGTTGGATGAAATCGCCTCGCAGGGCGGGCGCTGGGTCGGGTTGGAAGTGGAGGCCGACAATCGGGTGGCGCGGCGGCTCTACGAGGGGGAGGGGTTTCGTGAACTGGGCAGGGTGCTGCACATGTTACGTCCGGCGGGCCTGCCCTGGAATGGCGTGTCGCCGCACCATCCGGCTTTGCGGCGGGGGCGCAGTCGTGATAGTTCGGCGTTGGTCGATCTGTTACGCGCGGCCGTTCCGGAGCGCTTGCGTCCATTGTTGGAGTTGCGCCTGCAGGATTATCAACCGAATTGGCAACGTGCCCTCGACCAATTACTAGAGGGGCGGTGCGAGACGTGGTGGGTGGTGGAAGAGGATGGTATGATCTGCGCGGCGGCGCGAGTGCTGCGCGAGCGTGGGCGTTATCCGGATCGATTGGAGGTGTTGGTCTTGCCTGAACACGCCGGGCGCTTTGAGGATGTGTTGGTGCGACAGGCTGTGGCCAGCCTGCGGGGCGCGCCCAAGAAGGTGGTCGAGATTTTGCTGCCCAATCCCTCGGATTGCTTGGTCGCAGGGTTGAGAACTGCCGGTTTCGAGGAGCTGCGGGTGTTGGTGCAGATGCGACTCGATTTCGATTCTATCCAAATAACCTCGTCATAGGGCCTCGTCGTCCCCATTTATTAGGGCTGCGTTAGATTCTCCGGATAGGTTCTAGCACAACCTGGCAGCGGCATGGTGTGATGAATTAACACGAGCTTTTTCTATATTTTGACAAATTGGCTTTTCGTGTTATAATTTGCGTTTGCAAAATCGCCTCAGTGACATAAGTGACTGCTCATAGGGGGGGAAAGGGATACGGTGGCATATTTAGGGAGCAAATCATACGCCCGCATTACTAATACGGAGAGACTGCCACAGCTCATTGAGGTTCAGCTTGAATCCTTTCGCTGGCTTCAAGAGGAAGCGGTGGCGCAGCTATTTGACGAGATTTCTCCTATTGAGAGCTTTAACGGCAACTTGAAGCTCTACTTTCCCGGTTCCAAGGCCGGGGAGGCCCAATTCGATCTCAGCTATCGCTTTGGCGAACCCAAGTACTCGGAGGAAGAGTGTCTCGAACGGGATATCACCTACGCTGCCCCATTGTACGTTCAGGTGGTGCTCAATAACCGGGAGACGGGTGAGATTGTCGAATCGGAGATCTTTCTCGGCGATTTCCCGCTGATGACCGAGAATGGTACCTTTATTATCAACGGTACCGAGCGGGTTGTCGTCAGCCAGTTGATCCGCTCTCCTGGCGTCTACTTTGATGTCGAGGAGGATCGGGTTACCGGTCGGCGGCTCAGTTCAGCCAAGCTTATCCCTGACCGCGGTGCTTGGCTGGAGTTTGAGACCCGCAAGTCCGACTATATCAACGTCAAGTTTAATCGCAAGCGCACTTTGCCTGTGACTATTTTGCTGCGGGCTCTGGCTGCGGTTGACGACCTGACTGGGGGTGATATTCTGGGCGATGGCACAGATGAGGAGTTGCTGGCGTTGTTTGAGAACGCCGACAGCAACCCCAGCCATCAGTATGTTCCCACGACTATTCGCCAGGAGCCGACTTGGGATCCCCGCGACGGGCGCTCGCTTGCCGAGGAAGCGCTGGTAGAGCTATACCGCCGTATGCGGCCAGGGGATCCGCCCACGCTGGAGAACGCGCGGGAGTACCTGGAGCAGCAGCTCTTCGACTCGCGGCGTTATGACTTGCAGCGGGTAGGGCGCTACAAGCTGAATCAGCGGCTGGGCCAGGATGTGGATCTGGAGCACCGCACCATCACGAAGAATGACTTGGTGGCTCTGGTCAATCACATGATCCGCATCAACAATGGCATCGAGGACGCTGACGACATCGACCACTTGGGCAACCGGCGTGTCAAGACGGTGGGCGAGTTGGTGCAAAACAAGTTGCGGATTGGTCTGCGGCGCATGGAGCGGGTCGTGGTGGAGCGCATGTCGATCCGCGAATCCGATTCGCTGACGCCCGTTAACTTGATCAATATTCGTCCCGTTGTCGCATCTATCCGCGAATTTTTCGGTTCGAGCCAGCTCTCGCAGTTCATGGAGCAGACCAATCCACTGACAGAACTGACCCATAAGCGTACGCTTTCGGCTTTGGGGCCGGGAGGTCTGCGACGTGAGCGGGCCGGTTTTGATGTCCGCGACGTGCATTACAGTCACTATGGACGCATCTGCCCGATTGAGACACCCGAGGGCCCTAACATCGGCTTGATTGGCCGCTTGGCGACTCACGCGCGGGTCAACTCCCTCGGTTTCATTGAAACGCCCTATCGTAAGATCGTTCGCTCAGTAGAGCCTACCGTCGAGGCGCTTGTCGGCCATACGCTGAGAGAGGATGTTGTGGATCCTGAGAAGGACAAAGTCGTGGCCGAGGCAGGGACGGAGGTCACCGAGAAGCTGGCCAAAAAGATCGCCGCGTTGGAGTTGACGGAAGATGTTCCCGTCGTGCCTGTGGTGAGCAACGAAATGGTGTATCTCTCCGCCGATAAAGAGGATCAGTACACGATCGCTCAGGCTACGGCGTTGTTGGACGAGGAGGGACACTTTGTGCAGCCTCGTATCTCTGCCCGGCACGCCGAGCGGTTTGTGTTTGTACCTCCACACAGGATCGACTATGTTGACGTTGCACCCTGTCAGATCGTGGGTATTTCGGCGTCGCTGATTCCTTTCCTGGAGCACGACGATGCGAACCGAGCCCTGATGGGATCCAACATGCAGCGTCAGACGGTACCCCTTGTGCAACCGGAGGCGCCGCTTGTGTCCACCGGCATGGAGTGGCGAGCCGCTCTTGACTCGGGGCAGATCGTCTTGGCAGAGGAAGATGGAGAGGTTGTCTCTGTTACGGGTGACCAGATCGTGTTGCGGGCCAAGGGTGGGCTGCATACGTATCCGCTTCGCAAATATCAGCGCTCCAATCAAAGCACCTGTATCGATCATCGGCCCGTTGTCTACAAGGGGCAGCGCGTGGAGAAAGGACAGGTGATTGCAGATAGCTCTTCGACCGAGTTGGGCGAGTTGGCGTTGGGTCAGAATATCGTGTGCGCCTTCATGTCCTGGGAAGGTGGCAACTTTGAGGATGCCATTCTCATCAGTGAGCGGCTGGTGCGCGATGACAAGTTCACATCCGTTCACATTGAAAAGCACGAGGTGGAAGCACGCGATACCAAGCTTGGTCCTGAGGAGATCACGCGCGATATCCCCAATGTGGGCGATGAAGCGTTGAAGGACCTGGACGAAGAGGGGATTGTCCGCGTTGGTGCGGAGGTAGGACCTCTGGACATTCTGGTGGGCAAGATCACTCCCAAGGGTGAAAAGGAGTTAAGCCCCGAGGAAAAGCTGCTGCGGGCTATCTTTGGCGAGAAAGCGCGCGAGGTGAAGGACTCTAGCCTGCGCTTGCCTCACGGAGAGCGCGGCAAGGTGGTGGATGTGCGGGTCTTTGACCGCGAGGAACATCGCGATCTCAAGGCGGGTGTGGAAAAGATGGTGCGCGTTGGCGTGGCCCAGATGCGCAAGATTACCGAGGGCGACAAAATGGCGGGCCGCCACGGCAACAAGGGGGTCATTTCCAAGGTGATGCCCGTGGAGGATATGCCTTTCTTGCCCGATGGCACGCCGATTGACCTAATACTGAATCCCTTGGGTGTGCCCGGCCGAATGAATATCGGCCAGATTTTGGAGACTCACCTGGGATGGGCCGCACATCGGCTCGGCTTCCGGGCCGTCACGCCGGTCTTTGATGGCGCGAACGAGTCCCAAGTCGAGGCAGAGTTGGCGCGGGCTTGGCTGATTGATCGCGCCTGGAGCGAGATTGCCGAGCGGGCCTGGGCCTGGCTGAAAGCCCAGGAATATGATCTGGAGAGCTTGTGGGACGATGAGGAGGCGAGACGGCTCTACATCGTTGCATGGCTGTCTGAGCACGGCTACGACATCGATCGGTTGGCCATGGAGTATACCTATGCCCGGCGCGCGGTGCTGAGTGAGTGGTTGCGGGAGAGAGGATACGACCCAGACGAGATACTCTCTTTCGAGGACGACACGCGCACGTTGGAGGAGCGAGCTGTGGTGGATCAGCGCGCGCGGATAGCTTGCATGCGCATCTGGCTGGAGGACATGGGCAAGGATACGGCCAAACTGGATGACGAGGCCGTGGAGCAGATGGCGATGCAGGTGGGTATGGAGACGGGTAATCCGGTGCCGATTCTGGGCAAGATGATTCTCTACGATGGCAAGATGGGTGAGCCGTTTGACCAGCCGGTGACGGTGGGAGTGATTTACATGTGTAAACTGGCCCACCTCGTCGAGGACAAGGTGCACGCGCGCTCCACAGGCCCCTACAGTCTGGTGACACAACAACCTCTGGGTGGCAAAGCTCAGTTCGGCGGTCAGCGTTTTGGCGAAATGGAGGTGTGGGCGTTGGAGGCTTATGGTGCTGCTCACGCGCTCCAGGAAATGCTCACGATCAAGTCGGACGACGTTCAGGGACGCGTCAAGACTTATGAGGCTATCGTCAAGGGAGAGCCTGTTCAGGAACCAGGAGTCCCAGCCTCTTTCAAGGTATTGGTGAAGGAGCTACAGAGCCTTGGCTTGGCCGTCGAGGCGATCACGCAGGACGACGAAGTGCTGCACTTTGGTAGGGACGAGGAAAAGGCCAGACCGCCTAGGTTGGGGATGGGATTGTTGGGCCTTGGAGAACAGGGCCGGCGTTAGTTTGAGATTAGGATGTGGTCGCCAGAGTGCTTGTGGCTTAGTTGACTTCTGGCGATTTCATGGTAGAATGCGTTTTCGTCAGAGGCGGCAGCCATAGCCCCTGCCGCTGGTTGACAACTGAAGATTTTCACTGGGGAGGCCATCGAGAGGGTGGGTGGCCTTCTTTACTGAGTCTGAGGCTTTGGTGTGGATCGGCGTTGGATGGGAGTGTCCGCTCAAAGCCCAGATTTGTGTCAAACGGGAGGTACATATGCCCACTATTAATCAGTTAGTTCGCAAGGGTAGAAAGCCCAAGCCGCGCAAGTCTAGAGCGCCGGCGCTGCAATATCGATACAACGCCTTGAAGCAGCAACGCTCTCTGGCGCCAAAAGGGGCGCCACAGAAGCGGGGGGTGTGCACCCAGGTGCGGACAATGACGCCCAAGAAGCCGAACTCGGCTTTGCGGAAAATCGCTCGTGTGCGTCTGGCCAATGGGATCGAGGTGACGGCCTACATTCCTGGCGAGGGACATACATTGCAGGAGCACTCGGTTGTGTTGGTGCGTGGTGGGCGCGTCCCAGACCTGCCCGGTGTACGGTATCACGTCATCCGGGGTGCGATTGATTCGATGGGTGTGGAGGGGCGTACCAAGCAACGCTCCAAGTATGGGACCAAGCGTCCCAAGGACTAGTGGATAGGGAGTATAGGCAGGTAAATCATGCCACGACGAAATCGTCCGCCAAAGCGAAAAGTCGATCCTGACGTCCGTTATAACAGCGTGCTGGTGTCTCAGTTCATCAACGCGCTCATGAAAGATGGCAAGAGGAGTACGGCTGCACGGATCATGTACGATGCAATGGCCATGATGGGGGAACGGATGGATCGCCCGCCGCTAGAGGTGCTGGAGGAGGCGATGAAGAACGTCTCGCCGGCATTGGAGGTCAAACCGCGGCGCGTGGGAGGCTCGACGTACCAGATCCCGGTGGAGGTAACGTCTCGACGTCAGGCTAGTTTGGCGATGCGCTGGCTGGTTGGTGCGGCGCACAATCGTCCCGGCAAGTCTATGGCTGAAAAGCTCGGCACCGAGTTGATGGACGCGGCGAACGGCACCGGGACGGCAGTTAAAAAGCGAGAAGATACACACAGGATGGCTGAGGCCAATCGCGCCTTTGCTCACTACCGGTGGTAGGGGTTTCAGATTGCCGGGTTTAGGATTGGGGATTGAGCTGTCGGCTTCAAAATCCGAGATCTGAAATCGACCAATCTGAAATCAGGCGATGGGCACACAGAACCCGCTTAGTTACGTACGAAACATCGGCGTCATTGCTCACATTGACGCGGGTAAGACGACGACGACCGAGCGCATTCTCTTCTACACCGGTCGCATCCACAGGATGGGCAACGTGGATGCAGGTACGACGGTCACAGACTGGATGGCGCAGGAGCGGGAGCGGGGCATCACGATCACGGCCGCAGCGGTGACCTGCTTTTGGGATCGTGAGAGGCAGCGTCATCAGATTAACATCGTAGATACACCCGGACATATTGACTTTACCGCCGAGGTACAGCGCAGCCTGCGCGTTCTCGACGGCGGCATCGTCGTTTTCGACGCGGTCGCCGGGGTAGAGCCGCAATCTGAGACGGTGTGGCGACAGGCGCGCCATTTTGGTGTGCCGTTGATCGCCTTTATTAACAAAATGGACAAGCTGGGCGCCGATTTCGCCCACGCAGTCGATACGATCCGTGAGCGACTGGTTGCCAATCCAGTGTCGATTCAATTTCCGATAGGTAGCGAGTCCAACTTTCGGGGCGTGGTCGACCTGCTGGAGATGCAGGCCTTTGTGTGGACGGATGAGTTGGGCGACTCTTCCGATGTCGTCGAGATACCCGCGGAATTGGCGGACGCGGTGCAAGAGGCGCGCGAGCAGGCTGTCGAGCAGATCGTCGAGACCGACGACGCGTTGATGGAGCTCTATTTTGAGGGCCAAGATATCCCGGCGGATCGACTGCGACAGGCTCTGCGGCGGGCGACTTTGAGCGGGCGGCTGAACCCGGTTTTGTGCGGTTCGGCGTTGCGCAACAAGGGTGTCCAGCTCCTGCTTAACGCAGTGGTGGATTACCTGCCGTCGCCGTTGGACATTCCGCCCGTGGAGGGAGTCAATCCCTACACACAAAAGACAGAGACGCGCTCGGCTGATCCCAGCGAGCAGTTCGCTGCATTGATCTTTAAAATCGCGAGTGATCCCTACGTGGGCCGTCTGGCCTACTTTCGGGTCTATTCCGGCAGGGTGAAGGTGGGCTCTCGGGTGAGTAACGCCACCAAGAGCCGCAAGGAGCGCATTAGCAAGTTGCTGCGTATGTTCGCCGATCGCCGGGAGGAGATCCAAGAGATCGGTGCTGGCGACATTGGCGCCACGTTGGGGCTGAAGCACACCTTCACCGGCGACACGTTATGTACGCCCAGCGGGCCGATCATCCTGGAGTCGATCACTTTCCCGGAACCCGTCATCTCGGTGGCGATCGAGCCCAAAACGACCGATGACCAGGATCGGTTGTCCGAAGGGCTGGAGCGGCTGGCCGAAGAGGATCCAACCTTCACTATAAGGGTCGACGAGAACACCGGTCAGACGCTGATCTCGGGGATGGGGGAGTTGCACCTAGAGATCCTGACCGACCGGCTGCTGCGTGAGTTCAACGTCAGTGGGCGGGTGAGCCGTCCGCGGGTCAGCTACCGGGAGACGATCACGCAGCGGGCCCGGGGTGAAGGGCTGTTCGACCGGCAGACTGGAGGTAGAGAGCACTTTGGCCACGTGTGGCTGAAGGTTGAGCCGCTGTCTACCGGCGAGAGTTTCCTCTTTCTGGACACCACGCGGGGCCAGTTGCCCCCGGAGTATGTCGAGGCGGTCGAGCGGGGCTGCCGCGAGGCAATGGAGAGCGGCGTGCTGGCTGGCTACAGCCTCTTGAACGTGATGGTGCGACTGCTCGACGCAGAGATGGACGAGGATACATCTTCGGCGTTGGCTTTCAAGGTCGCTGGCGCGACGGCCTTTAACCGGGCGGTGGAAAAGGCGAGTCCGGTCTTTTTGGAGCCAGTGATGGATCTGGAGGTGGTCGTACCAGATGGATACACTGGCGAAGTGATGGGGGATTTGAACGCTCGAGGAGCCGAGATTCGAGAGATGGCGTCTCGGGCGGGCAATGTGCAGGCGGTACGCGCTTTCGTCCCCCTGGCAAAGATGTTTGGGTACGCGACCGACCTGCGTAGCTTGACGCAGGGGCGGGGCACTTTTACGATGGAATTTCATCACTACGAGCAGGTAAATCAACAACGGATGGAAGCCATTTTATATGGCGGAGGCTGGTAGTCTAGTCACATCATCCGAAAGGAGCGAAAAATGGCAAAAGAAAAGTTCGAACGTACAAAGCCCCATATCAATGTCGGCACCATCGGGCACATTGACCACGGCAAGACGACGCTCACCGCGGCCATCACCAAGACCCTGGCGCTCAAGGGGTGGGCTCAGTCTGTGTCGTATGACGAGGTGGCCAAGGCCGACGCAAAGATGTTCCGGCGCGACGCGACCAAGATCCTGACCGTCGCCATCTCGCACCAGGAGTACGAGACGGAAAATCGGCACTATGCGCACATCGACTGCCCCGGGCACAGGGACTATATCAAGAACATGATCACCGGTGCGGCGCAGATGGATGGCGCCATTCTGGTCGTCTCGGCAGCCGATGGCCCGATGCCGCAGACGCGCGAGCACGTGCTTCTTGCTAAGCAGGTGAACGTGCCCGCCATCGTGGTTTTCTTGAACAAGGTCGATCTGATGGAGGACGAGGAGCTGCTGGAGCTGGTCGAGCTCGAGTTGCGCGAGTTGCTGGATAGCTACGAGTTCCCCGGCGACGAGACGCCCATCGTGCGCGGCAGTGCGCTTCAGGCGCTGCAAAGCGAGAGCACCGACCCGGACGCCCCAGAGTACGCGCCGATTTGGGAGCTGATGCGCGTGGTGGACGAGTACATCCCCACGCCCGAGCGGGATGAGGACAAGCCATTCCTGATGCCCATTGAGGACGTCTTCTCGATCAAGGGGCGTGGTACAGTGGTCACCGGCCGGGTGACGCGTGGCACGATGATGCCCATGACCGAGATCGAGATCGTGGGGTTGAAGGAAACGCGCAAGACCGTGGTGACTTCGATGGAAATGTTCCGCAAGACGCTCGACAAGGTCATGGCGGGCGATAACGCCGGCCTGTTGCTGCGTGGTGTGGATCGGGACGAGGTCGAGCGCGGTCAGGTTATCGCGATTCCGGGGACCATCCACCCGCACACGCACTTTATGTGCGAGGTATACGTCCTGACCAAGGACGAGGGTGGTCGTCACAAGGCTTTCTTCTCCGGCTATCGCCCGCAGTTCTACATCCGCACGATGGATGTGACCGGCGAGATCATGTTGCCGGAAGGCGTCGAGATGGTCATGCCTGGCGATCGCGTCAACATGGAAGTGAACCTAATCCAGCCGGTCGCTATCGAGGAAGGTTTCCGCTTTGCTATCCGTGAGGGTGGTCTAACTGTTGGCGCAGGCGTCGTTACCAAGATACTAGAATAGGCTGGGAAGCACAATATGGCCAAGCAGAAGATTCGCATCAGGCTCAAGGCTTACGATCATCGCGTGCTCGATGAGTCCGCTAAGCGTATCGTGGAGACGGCAGAACGCACGGGGGCTACCGTAGTGGGACCCGTGCCGCTGCCCACCAAGATCGAGCGCTTTACTGTTCGCCGCTCGACTTTTATCGATAAAGACTCGCATGAGCATTTCGAGATTCGCACTCACAAGCGATTGATCGACGTGATTGAGCCGGACAACAAGACGATCGATTCGTTGATGCGGCTGAATCTGCCGGCCGGTGTGGATATCGAAATTAAGCTGTAGGACGATGCAGGACAATTAAAGAGAGGAGGAGGGAGAGTTGGATTAGCTCTCTCCTCCAAAATTGTGCCTGTCGATGGAAAGTGGTGATAGTTGCCCGGGGCCCCTGGGGAGGTTTTGGCGTGAAGGTAATCTTGGGTAAAAAAGTTGGAATGACACAGGTGTTCAACGAGGACGGCGAGGCAGTGCCGGTGACGGTCATCGAGGCCGGCCCGTGCTACGTGACCCAGGTCAAGACACCCGAACGAGATGGGTACATGGCTGTGCAACTGGGGTTTGACGAAGTAAAGCCTCAGCGGTTGAGCAGTGGTGAGAAGGGACATCTGGAGCGTAACGGTCTGCCCTCACTGCGCCATCTGCGCGAGATTCGTGTGCGAGAGCTGGACGTGGAGGAGGGGCAGCGCATCTTGGCCGATGTCTTTGAAGTGGGCGACTGGGTAGACGTGGTAGGCAACTCGAAAGGCCGTGGGTTCGCTGGCGTGGTCAAGCGCCATGGCTTTGGGGGTGGCCCCAAGACACACGGCCAGTCGGATCGGCATCGCGCGCCGGGTTCTATCGGCGCCTGTGCGACGCCTGGTCGCGTGTGGAAAGGGTTGCGGATGGCTGGGCGGATGGGCAATAAACGTATCACGGCTGCGAGCCAGCGCGTGGAGCTGGTAGACCCAGAGCGAAACTTGTTGGCGGTACGGGGCAGTGTGCCGGGCGCCAACGGCGGTTTGGTCATGGTCAAGCAAGCGCGCAAGTCGGCAGAGCTGCAGAAGCAGCGTGGCGATCACAGCCTGTAAGGAGAGCCATGATCGTTCCGGTGTACAACGTCAAGGGAAAAAAGGTCGGTGAGGTCGAACTGCGTTCGGACATCTTTGAGGCTCCCGTCAACGTGCAGTTGATGCACCAGGCTTTCGTGCGCCAGATGGCGCACGCCCGCCAAGGGACGCACAACACAAAGTCTCGGGGTGAGGTCAGCCTCACCAAGGCCAAGTGGTATCGGCAGAAGGGCACAGGGCGGGCGCGGCACGGCAGCAAGAACGCTAATCTGTTCGTCGGTGGTGGGATTGCACATGGCCCCAAGCCGCGCAAGTATACCAAAAAGATGCCGCGCAAGATGCGACGCGCTGCATTGCGCTCGGCATTGTCGGCTAAGGTGGCCGAGGAGCAGATTGTTATTGTGGATGATCTGGTGATGGAGGCACCCAAGACCAAGGAGATGGTCGAGGTCTTGGAGCGGCTCAAGCTGGCCCCAAACGGGGCGTCTGAGCGGGTGCTGATTCTGTTGCCGGAGCGCAACGAGTTGGTGGAAAAGTCGGTGCGTAACCTGCCCTGGGTAAAGACGCTGCGAGCCAGCTATCTCAACATTCGTGATTTGTTGGGATACGGTCGTGTGTTGATGCCCAAGGGTGCGCTAGAAGTCATCGAGAGTATTTTGGGGTAGAGGGCAATGAATCCCTACGAAATTATTGTACGGCCAATTGATACAGAGAAGACGCGTTATCAGGCCTCGGACTTGGGACAATATGTCTTTGAGGTGCATCCAGACGCCAATAAGCACGAGATCAAGCGGGCAATTGAAGAGATTTTTGAGACGGAGGTTGTGTCCGTCAACACGATGATCATGCCGGCCAAGGCCTCCAAGCGGTATGGACGTGGTCGCCGAGCCGTGCGTCGTTCGCTCTGGAAGAAAGCGGTCGTGACCGTGGCAGAGGGCGAGCGATTGGATTTGTTTGAAGGGGTGTAGAGCATGCCGGTAAAGACGTACAAGCCTACTTCACCCGGTCGACGGGGGATGACGGGATCGACTTTTGAGGAAGTCACGAGCACCGAGCCGGAACGTAGCTTGTTGCGTCCGCTGAACAAACGGGCGGGGCGCAATACCTATGGGCGGATCACGGTGCGCCATCGTGGCGGTGGACACAAACGCCAGTATCGCGTGATCGATTTCAAGCGTGACAAAATCGGTATTCCTGCGCAGGTCAAGAGCATCGAATACGATCCCAACCGCTCGGCTCGTATCGCGCTGGTGGTGTACGCTGATGGCGAAAAGCGATACATCGTCGCGCCGTTGGGGTTGCAGGTGGGCGATACGGTGATGAGCGGCGGCGATGCCGAAATTCGCGTGGGGAATGCGGTGCCCTTGGAGCGTATCCCCTTGGGTACGCTGGTGCACAACGTCGAGTTGGCACCTGGCCGAGGAGGGCAGATGGTGCGCTCGGCAGGTACGTCGGCGCAGTTGCTGGCCAAGGAGGGGCATTACGTGACGTTGCGCCTCCCCAGTGGCGAGATGCGGCTGGTGCGCAAGGAATGCATGGCCACCGTGGGCCAAGTGGGCAACGTGGATCACGGCAACGTCAAGTTTGGCAAGGCCGGCCGGAAGCGCTGGCTGGGGTTTCGCCCGGCGGTGCGCGGTTCGGCCATGTCACCTCGCGATCACCCTCACGGTGGCGGTGAGGGGCGGTCGCCGATCGGTATGCCCAGCCCCAAGTCGCCCTGGGGCAAAAAGACATTGGGCAAAAAGACGCG
>Ga0307420_1000888_pt1 | contig 13498 bp, 10 predicted proteins | sample SalMarWE160240MG_2_FD_202167 | JGI IMG/M metagenome (GOLD analysis project Ga0307420, IMG submission 202167) | Salt marsh sediment microbial communities from the Plum Island Ecosystem LTER, Massachusetts, United States - WE1602-40 | ecosystem: Environmental > Aquatic > Marine > Intertidal zone >... | reverse complement strand
ATGACCAAAACGCGACCGCCCCGAAACACACTTGACAACCCTCACCGCTGAGATATACTGGTATTCAATTGTTCAAAGCAAGTGGGAGGAGGCGTATGATGCAGAAACAATTGATTCTTTGTGCCGTGGCCCTCCTGGCCGCGGTAGTACTCGTGGCTCTCTTGGGCGCGCTCACCGGCCCTTCCAACGCGCAGACCTCCACGCCCCTGCCGGCCGACCGGGCCGCCGCCAGCGCCAGCAGCGTCACTCCCACCACCTACGTCACCACCATCATCCCTGGCGTGCCGATGACCATGGGCGATACCGACGTCATCCTCGAGTTCACCCCCGGCGCCAGCGGTCTGGTCACCGTGACCATGGTGCCCACCACCCCCGTGAACCCGCCGGTCTATGGCGCCATTCCGATGAACTGGCACATCACCACCACAGCGACCTCCTACGAGGTCACCGCCACCTTCGTCTACAGCCGCACGACGCGGGACGCCGATATCGCGCTGGTGTTTGATAAATCCGGCTCGACGGAGTTTGACACGCTGTGCTACGGCTGCTGGGAGCAGGATCCCTTCCCCAGCGGAACCATCTATCCCCTGAAGTGGTCGCAGGATGGCCCCACGGCCACGGCGAACCACTGCTTGACCGGGCGCACGATTGACACCAACTATTACGACCCCGTCAGCGGGGATTATTTCACACAGCAGGATGAGTTCTATCGCCGAAACTCGGGCAACCAGGACTATTACATCGTCATCGAGGCCGAGGAGTACTCCTCCTACGACACGCGCGCAGACTATCACTCGTGGCAGTATGCACCGTACAGAACCTTTTGGGTCATGCAGCGCAATGCGTTCAACTTCTATTATGGGACGAGCGTCGGCGCGCTAGGAAGAGACAGCCGTGGCGGCTACATCTCACACCATCCCTGGCCTCACAATGACAAATGGACCGGCTACGGCGTGAGCTGCCGGTGGGACGACGTGACCAGCGCTGGCTACGACGGCAACGGCCCCTACTGCAACAGCACCGACTCGGACGTCTTGGACTTTGGCGGGCCCTTCCCTGTCCCGCGGGTGGATTACGAGTTCACCGCCCCCTCCGGCGGCACCTACTACTTTTGGATCCGGGGGCAGGGAGGAGATCGAGATGTACACGTCTTTTGGGGCGTGCAGGAGGACACCCCCTTGCAGTACCCCACGAATCAAGAGAGCTCTTTCAGCACCGGGGCGGACTATGACGCAGCCAGAAGCAGTCGGTGGGAATGGGAGCGCATGGGCAGCGTTTTTCTCCAGGAAGACAGGAAATACGTGCTCAGCTTTTGGGGCGGCGGGGCCGGCTTTGACATCGACCGCATCATCGTCACCAGCGATGACACTAGTTATAATCTGCCGTTAAGGGACTCGCCGGCAAACAACGCCCGCACCGGCTGGGCCTGCGAGCGCTGCGACCCGCGTTTCGCCGGCCTGCCCGGCGGCCTGCTGCAGAGCGACGGCTGGTGGCTGCCCGATTGCAGCGTCAGTGATCAGTCGGATGATCCTATTTACGATGGAGAGATGCCCATCCAGCCTGCCCTAGGTGCCGCCACGCGGTTCGTATCCCAGATCGACTGCAGCCGCGACCAGATTGGCTACGTGTCTTACAGCGCCAACTCGAGCATCCGCAACGAGTTGGAATGCCTGCTGCGCCTGGGGCCGGGAGGCTGCACGGCGGACGTCATCAGCGCCACCGTGACTTCTGAGGTATACACCACCACTGCTGGCGGCAGCACGAACATGGCCGCCGGGGTGATAGATGGCATCAATGTGTTGAGTGCAGAGTCGGGACATTATGGCCGACCGGAGGCAGCTCACACCATGATATTGATGACCGACGGCGTGGTCAACGTGATTCCTAACGACTACTGCGACGACGATCCCTCGTTGTGGCCTCCAACCTCCTGGAGCGACTCCCAAGAGGACAGGGCCAAGGACTGTGTGATCTATTACGCCCTGCAGGCGCGCGCCAACGGCATCGTCATCCACACCATCAGCCTGGGCTACTCCGCCGACATGGAAATCATGCAGGCCGTGGCCGACCTGACCGGCGGGACCCACTACTGGGCCCCCACGCCCGATCATCTGGACGACATATTTGAAGAGTTTCTCACCATGCCACTGTTGCTCCATTCCCCCTCTCCTGCCGTCGAGGCGATCTACCACCGTGACAACCCCACCAGCCCCTGGACCGTGCACCCTCTCAACCTCACGGACAACAACACCGCCGCCTGGATGATCACGGGGACCAACATCACGGCACTCTCCCAGTGGACGTTGGGACCTGCCACGCCGCAGGAGCCCCATCACATCACATTGGAAGCGAATCCTACCTCCCTGCCCGCCGACGGAGGCTCTGAATCCGACGTCACAGCAACCGTCAGCGATATCTATGGACTCCCTGTACAGGATGACACCGTGGTCACCTTCACCACATCACTGGGCGCCGTCGCCTCCGTCACCGCCACCACGACCGGCGGCGTGACCACAGGGACGCTCACCGCCGGCACCACCGCCGGACAGGCGACCGTCACCGCCGCCGCCGAAGGAGTGAGCGGCACGATCCAAGTCACGTTCACCTCCCTGCCACCCCACCAGGTCACGTTGGAAGCAAGTCCCACGGCCCTGCCCGCCGATGGCGTCTCCACCGCCACCCTCACGGCGACCGTGGTCGACGTTCACGACAACGCCGTGGAAGACGGCACCGTGGTCACCTTCACCACCTCCCTGGGCGACCTCGCCCCCGTCACCGCCACCACGACCGGCGGCGTGACCACAGGAACGCTCACCGCCGGCACCACCGCCGGGCAGGCGACCGTCACCGCCGCCGTCGAGGAAGTGAGCGGCACGATCCAGGTCACGTTCACCTCCCTGCCACCGCACCAGGTCGCGTTGGAAGCCAGTTCCACCACCCTGCCCGCCGATGGGACCTCCACCATCATCCTCACGGCGACCGTGGTCGACGTTCACGACAACGCTGTAGAAGACGGCACCGTGGTCACCTTCACCACATCACTGGGCGCCGTCGTGCCCGTCACCGCCACCACGACCGGTGGCGTGGCCACGACCACCTTCACGGCGAGCCTGACGCCCGGCAGCGCCACTGTCACCGCCACGGCGGGAAGTCAGGTGGGAACGACCAATATCCAGATCGGTGAGATCTGCTACCTGCCCTTGATCCGGCGCGGGGAAGGCGATTGAGGGAACCGCAGAGCACTTGGCGTCTCACCGGTTTGAGATACAATAATCGGTGATGGCTACCTTCGAACTCCAACTCACCACCATCACCCACGGCGGCGCGGCGCTGGGACGGCACGAGGGACGCGCTATCTTTGTCCCATACACTCTGCCGGGCGAGACCGCCCGCGTCGAGATCACCGAGGACAAGGGCCGTTACGCCTTCGCCCGCCCGGTCGAGGTGCTGACCCCCTCGCCCGACCGCGTGGAGCCGCCCTGTCCCTACTTTGGTATCGATGGTTGTGGGGGCTGCCAGTGGCAGCACGCCGATTACGAGGCTCAACTGCGCTTCAAGACCGAGATCGTGGCCGACCAGCTCGCGCGCATCGGCAAGATCGCCGACCCCATCGTGCATCCCATCATCCCCGATCCTACCGGGTGGACCTACCGCAATCATGCCCAGTTCCATCCGGCAAGCGACGGCGGGCTGGGCTTTCAGGCCGCGGCCAGCAGCCGCACGATTGCAATAGACGAGTGCCTGATCCTTCACCCGCTCCTGTCTGATCTCTACGCAAACCTCGACCTGGAGATCGAAGGGCTGAAGCGTCTGTCCCTGCGCGCAGGCACCCAGACCGGCGACCGCATGCTGATCTTTGAGATGAACGACGACCTGCCCCCCGCCCTGGAGAGCGACCTGCCCGTCTCCTGTGTGCTGCTCCTTTCCGATGGCGTGCACGCCAACCTCATCGGCTTCAACCACGTCACCGAAATCGTCGCCGGCCGCGCCTACCGCATCTCCGCGCCGTCCTTCTTCCAGGTCAACACGCCCCAGGCCGGCCACCTGGTGCGGCTGGTGACCGAGTACCTCGACCTACGAGGGAACGAGACGGTGCTGGACGCCTACTGCGGTGTGGGCCTGTTCACCGCGCACCTGGCCCAGCGGTCGGCCCTCGTCGTCGGCATCGAATCCTCTCCCGCCGCCGTAGACGACCTACTGGAGAACACCGCCGAGTTCGACAACGTGGACGTCGTCGAGGGGCCGGTCGAGGCAGCGCTGCCCGACCTGGATATACCCATCGACGCCGCCGTGGTCGACCCGCCCCGCGCCGGTATCGATCGCTTCGCCCTCGACGCGCTGATCGAGCACGCGCCCGCCCGCCTGGTCTACGTCTCCTGCGACCCGGCCACGCTGGCCCGCGATGCCAAGCGTCTGGTCGCCGCCGGCTACCGCCTGGCCGAGGTGCGACCGGTGGACGTGTTTCCGCAGACCTATCACACCGAGAGCGTGGCGCTGTTCACCCGCGAGGGATAGATGGAACGGATCGTCATCGGCGTCGATTCTAGCACCACCGCTTGCAAGGCCATCGCCTGGGATCACGAGGGTCGGGCAGTGACCGAGGGCCGGGCGACCTACCCCCTCCTACAGCCCAGGCCCAACTGGTACGAGCAGGATGCTGAGCAGTGGTGGGACGGCCTGTGCGCCGCGCTGCGGGCACTGCTATCCCAGACCGACGCGACCCAGGTGGACGCTCTCTGCATCACCCACCAGCGCGAGAGCTTTGTCCCAGTGGATAAAAAAGGCCGCCCACTGCGCAACGCCATTCTCTGGCTCGACGAGCGCAGCCGTCCCCAGGTGACTTTTCTGGAGGAGCGCATCGGCCGGCACCGTTTCCACCAGATCACGGGCAAGCCACTCACCACCAACCCCTCCGTGACCAAGATCGCCTGGCTGATGGAGCACGAGCCGGAGTTGGTGGCCCGCACCTACAAGTTCCTCGACGCCCACGCCTTTCTCGTCCACCGGCTGACGGGCGCGTTTCGCACCAGCATCGCCTCCGCCGACCCGATGGGGTTGGTGGACATGCAGGCCGACGCCTGGGCGGTCAGATTAATCGCTGAAGTGGGCTTGAGTCCCGACCAGTTCCCAAAGCTGATCCTGCCCGGGCGCGTAATCGGCTTTGTGGACGATCGGGCAGCCGCCGCCACCGGCCTGCCCGCTGGGCTAAAGGTCGTCGCCGGGGCGGGAGATGGCCAATGCGCCGGCCTGGGCGCCAACGCCATCGGCGGCGGGCGCGCCTCCCTCAACCTGGGCACCGCTGTAGTCAGCGGCGTGGTCAGCGCCGACTATTTCACCGAACCGGCCTTTCGCACCCTCTACGCGCCAATCGCGGGCAAGTACTTTTTGGAAACGGTGATCCAGGGCGGCGCGTTCACGGTGAGTTGGTTCGTGGACCAGTTCGCGGGCGATTTGGGCGACTCTGGCTCAGTTGCTCCTGAGGACACACTGGAAACCGCCGCAGCCGACGTGCCCCCAGGCTCGCTGGGGCTGGTCGTGGTGCCCTACTGGAACCACGCCATGACCCCCTACTGGGACCCGGCGGCCTCCGGCATCACCATCGGGTGGACGGGCGCGCATGGGCGGGCCCACTTTTACCGCGCCATCCTGGAGGGGATCGCCTTCGAGCAGCGGCTGCTGGGCGATGGGCTGGCGGCCGCCACGGGCCAGGAGATCAAGGAATACGTCGCGCTGGGCGGCGGCAGTCGCAGCGATCTGTGGTGCCAGATCGTGGCCGACGTCACGGGCGTGCCCGTGGTGCGCGCCGCCACCGCCGAGGCCACCTGCCTGGGCGCAGGCGTTCTCGCCGCCGTGGCGGCACAGTGGTATCCCAACGCGGTCACCGCCGCCAGCACGATGACGGGCACCGCCGGACGCTTCGAGCCCGCCCCAGGGACGCAGGCCATCTACGACCAACTCTACAATCAAGTCTATCGCCCTCTGTTTCCCACGCTCCAGCCACTGCTCCACCGCCTCACCGAGTTGGCGGAGGGAACGTAGCGCTTTCCTCATCGCAACCGGTATGGTAGGACAAGATGCCATCTTGTCCTACGCTGCCAAATGCAAACTTGACGACCCCCACCAAATCGACTAAACTATCTGCGGTAACCGGCTGATCGTACGAAAGCGAGGGACTTGTGCCCAAAAAACACACCGCCGACCTGACCGATCTGCTCGATAGCGCCCCGACCCGTGACGGCGTCGCACCGCCGGTGCAGTCACGGCCTCAGACGCTGCCCTTCGACCAACTCTCCTGGGAGAATTTCGAGCGCTTGTGCACGCGCCTGGTCGCCAGCGACGGCGACGTGCGAGACTGCCACCGCTATGGCGTGCGCGGCGACTACCAGGCCGGCATCGACATCCTGGCCCACCGCCGCACCGACGACGGAGGGACCGAGCGCTGGTGCTACCAGTGCAAGCGCTGGCAAAGGATGACGGCGGGCGACCTGCGCCAGATCGTAGGCCGGTTCGAGTTCGAGGCCGACCGGTACGTCGTCCAGATCTCGCTGGAGGCCAACGCCGACCTGCGCAGCGTGGTGGCCGACCTGGAGAACGTAGACCTGTGGGACGCGGAGGACATCTCCGGCAAGCTCAAGGACAAGCCTGACCTGGTGGAAGACTTTTTCGGCCCGGCCTGGCGCGCTGAATTTTGCACAAAGGCAGAAACGGACACGCCGCCGCGCACGCCCAACCCCTTCACCGACACCGTTGCCATCCACGGCCCTACCCGCTTCGTCGGGCGCGAGCGCGTGCTGGAGCGGCTGCTGCGCGTGCTGGCGGGTGGCTCCGTCGCCCTGGTGGGGGAGCGCAAGATCGGCAAGTCGTCGCTGCTGCACCGCCTGGCCGGCCTGCTGCGCCGAGAGCCGGACCAGGTGGTCGTCTTTTGGGATTTCCAGGATTTCGAGGACGCCCGCGGGCTGCTGGCCAAGGCGGTCCGGCGGCTGGGCGGGGACGGCGAGACCAAGGAGGACCTGAAGCGCGCCGTCCACGGCCGCCGCGCCGTGCTGCTGTTGGACGAGTTCGACCTGGCCCCGGAGCGCGGCTTCGGCCTGGAGCACCTGCGCGGATGCCGGGCGCTGTGCCAGCAGGAGCGCGGGCTGCGATTGGTGACGGCCAGCCGGGACCTGCCCAAAGACATCTTTCCCAACCCCGGCAAAGGCTCCTGGCCCTACGACTTTCTCGGCCCGCAGCGGCTCGGTCCTTTTACGGAAGCGGAGGCGCGGCGCTTGCTGGTCCACCCCTGGGCGCCCGACGCGCTGCACTTTGATGCACCCACCTGCGACGAACTGCTCGCCCTCTCTGCCTGCCATCCTTACCACTTGCAGCGCGCCGCCCACCACCGCTACGAAGCGCTGCACGACCCGGCCTACGACTGGCGCGCCTGCTACGACCTGGACATGGAGGCACTGCCGTGAGCGCGAGGAAACGGCGTCGGCGTCCGGCCGTAGGACAAGATGCCATCTTGTCCTACAGCATTCCCCGCCTGGACCTGGCCCCCAAGCTCAAACGCCCCCTGCAGATTTGGAACCCGCTCGATTACGCGCGCCTGCTCTACTGGTGCTTTTTCTTTCCACAGGCGCTGCGCTGGTACGTGGAGACCTTTGCTGATCCCGAGCACCGCAAAGCCACGGGCCGCGACCTGCTGCCTGCGCTGCGCCAGGACCGGGTACAGCGAAACCTCGTTTTCCAGGGGTTGATCCTGGTCGTCTTGGTGCCCCCGCTCCTGGCCGCCGGGCTGCAAGGGCTGGGCGTGTCCGTGAATTGGCTCTACGTGGCGGGCGGCGTGGCGTTAGGCGTGGCGTTCGGCGTGGCGTTCGGCGTGGCGTTCGGCGTGGCGTTCGGCGTGGCGTTCGGCGTGGCGGTCGGCGTGGCGTTCGGCGTATGCACCCCACGGCTGCCCGACTATCTCGTCCTGGCCCTGCCCACCGCCTGGGCTTGGTTTCGGGGGGGGGCAGCGCGTCAGCCACGTCGTCTCCCTGCCGCTGCCGGGCGTGCAGGAGCGGCTGGAAGCCTGGCTAACGCGGGACTGGGTCAGCGGGCTACATAATGCCAACCAGCTGCTGGCCTATACGATGCAGTTCATCCCCGTCGTGCGGGCAGTCAATGGGATGCTGGCACAAGCCTCGCTGGAACGACTGCTGGCCGCCACGGGTGAGTTGGCGGACGCCCCCTTCGATTGGGACCTGGTACGCTTTTGTTCCGCCTCGCTGCGCAACGCGCTGTGGTCCGCGGCAATTGATGCCTTTTTCATCGTACCGGGCCGTACCCGCCACCGCTGGCAAGAGCGATTCTCCACAGAACCGCGCCTCGATACCCCCGCCCAGGCCGCCTGCGCCGGATTCTGGCTCCTGCACCGGAAAGACCCATCCGCAGCAGCCGAGGCCTTCGCCGTCGTGCGGCACCTGCCGGGCGGCGAGGAGCTGCACTTTATCGCCGCCTCCCTGGCATCGGCGCTGGAGGCCGAGGACGCCGCCGCCGTAGGCCGCTGGCTGGGCGCCACCTCCGGCCTGGCCGGACTGCCCGAGCCAATCCTGCGGCCCGCCGCCGTGCACACCCTGCGCCGCCTGCGGGAGGTGGCCCAGGAGGCGGATTTGGCCATCCACGCCGTCTCGCCCCTGATGCGGTCGTCCTCGATAGGCCGCGCGCTCGCGGCGCTCACCGAGCTGCTGGCGGACGCGGACGAGACCTGCTCCCAGCCCGAGCGTGCCATCGTCAAGCAGGTCGCCGAGCAGTGGCGCGACGTTTTGGCCCACGCCGGCGGGCGGATCGGCGCCGAGGTGCTGCGCCAGCCGGTCGATAACCCCTACGAGGGCTACAGCGGCCTGCCGGTCGAGAGCACCTTTGCCGGCCGGGAGGGCATATTGGCCCGGCTGGAGCGGCTGTGGGCCGCCAACGCCGAGGCCCCCCTGCCGCCCATCATCCTCTACGGCCACCGCCGCATGGGCAAGACCTCCATCATCCACCACCTCCACCTCCACCTCCACCGCAGTCCAGAGACGCTCATCGCCTGCACCGACATGCAGGATTTGGCGCTGGCCGACCACACCGGCCAGCTCCTGCTCGGCTTTGCCCGCGCGATTCACGCCGCCGCGCGGGAGGCAGGCCTGGCCGCCGGTCCCGCGCCGGGCACAGGCGACTATGCCAGCACCGGCGCGGCCCGATTGGCGCTCAACGCGCTGCTGGAGCGGCTGGCCCCGCAGATGGCCGGGCGGCGGCTCACCCTGGCCATCGACGAGTACGAGATCGCCGAGGAAAAGCTCGAAACGGGCGATTTCGACCCGGCCTTTTTGCGCTACCTGCGCAGCGCCGCCCAGAGGCACCGCTGGCTGGGGCTGCTCTTTGCCGGGCGCCAGGCGCTGGAGGACGAACTGCGCCACTACAGGGCCGTCTTTTTCGGCAGCGCCGAGCCGGTGCGGGTCTCCTTCCTCACGCAGGAGACCGCGCTGCACCTCATCCGCCAGCCGGCGGACGATTTTGCGCTAGAGTACGAACTCGCGCTGGCCGAGGAGCTGTACCGCCTCACCAATGGCCAGCCCTACCTCCTGCAGCGGCTGTGCTGGGAGCTGGTCAACCGCTGGAACGACCGCTTCCTGAAAGAGGGGGAGGAGACCCCGCGCATCCTCACCCCCGCCGATCTGGAGGCGCTGCTCACCCCCGATTTCTACCACGATTTCTTCCTCCAGGCCGATTACTACTTTAGCGGCGTGTGGAGTGAGGCCGGGCCGGACGAGCATCCGCTGCTGGTGGCCCTGGCCGCCCACGAAGACGATCAACCCCTCCCGCGCGCCGACCTGATCCGGGAGGCGGGCCTGCCGCCCGGCGAGGCCGAGGTCGTCGTCGCAGCCGCGCTGCGCCACGACCTCGTCGTCAGGGCGGGCGACGGCTTTCGCCTGGCCGTCCCGCTGATGCGCCGCTGGATACAGCAACACGGCGCGCAATGATTCCTCCTCGCCATCAAGATAGAGCCTTTGACATCCCCGCCGCGTCGTGATACTATTATGTCGATGACGGAGAGGGCCGCGTTCGACAAAGACGCAGTGGAAGCCGTCCTGTTCGACCTGGACGGCACGCTGATGGACACCGACGACCAGGCGGTTGAGCGATTGGCACACCGGCTGCAAAGGCTGCGCTGGCCCGATCCGCCAAGGGCCGCCCGCCGCCTCGTGATGGCCGCCGAGACACCCGGCAACGCCTTTATCACCCTCCTGGACGTGTTCGGCCTGGACGCGCCGTTGAGAGGGCTCTCCGACCGGCTGCATGAGTGGCGGGGTCTGCGCACACGGGAGAACTTTGGCATCATTCCAGGCGTGGAAGCCATGCTTTCCACCGTGGGGGAACGTTACAAACTGGCGGTGGTCACCACGCGAGACCGGGGCGACACCAAAGTATTTCTCGATCAGTACAACCTGCACGAGTTGTTCGCAACGTTGGTTACCAGCGAAAGCACCTGGCGCCTCAAGCCGCACCCGGCTCCCGTGCGATATGCGGCCAGGCAACTGGGTGTGCCCGTCGAGCGCTGCGTGATGGTGGGGGATACGACGGTAGACGCCAAATCGGGGCGACGGGCCGGCGCGCAGGCGGTGGCCGTGTTGTGCGGTTTTGGCGAACGAAAAGAGCTGGAACGGGCAGGCGCTCACGTCATCCTCGAGCACACCTCGCAGCTCGCGTCGCTGCTGTGAATGGGCGTTGACGATCGCCTGCAACCCGTTCGTAACGAGCCCTTAACCTTGTGCATTTGAGTAATATCGTATAATATTCAAAAGCCTCTCGAAACGAGCGCGCGCCGCTCGGAGGAGATCCATGAAGCGCAGGGCGACCGAAATACTGCATCAGGTGTTCCCCGGCCTCAGTGAAGAGGACCTGGCCGAGTTGGTCAGTGTCGCCGAACTGCGCACGTATCCCCCGGGCACCATCCTGTGCCACGAGGGACGCGCCGAGGAAATCTTTTACGTGATCGTCAGCGGGCGAGCGGAGGTCTCCAAACAAATCCAGGCCGACTTGCAGCGCGTGCTGCACCGGCCGGAGCCGGGAGAGTTCTTTGGCGAGATCGCCCTGGTACAGGAAGGCCCGCGCACGGCGACCGTCCGCACGATAGAGCCCACAACCGTGCTGGAGATCGGCCGCGAGGCATTCATGAGCGTGCTGCAGCGCAGCGCCTCGATGGCTGTGCGCATCATGCTCCAGGTCACCTCCCGGCTACGGGATGCCGACCAGCGATCCATAGCCGACCTGCGCCGCAAGAACGTCGAGCTGGCGCAGGCGTACGCCGAACTGGCGGCCCAGCATAAGCTGCGCTCCGAGTTCCTCACCACCGTGGCCCACGAACTGCGCACCCCCTTGACCGCCGGCACCGGCTACCTGCAATTGATCAACTCGGGCGCGGTGTCCCCCGCGCAGGTATCGCAGTTCTTGGAGACTGTGTCCAATAACCTCGACACCGTCGTGCACCTGGTCAACAACATCCTGTTCCTCCAGGAGTTGGAACTGATCACGCCAGAGTTCAAACCACTGGTCATCAGCGAGGTGGTGCTCAAGGCCGTGGAAGAAATAGCAAAGCGGGCAAGTGAGGGTGGCCTGACGCTCAATACCCAAATCCAGCAAAAACTCCCCCAGGTGATGGGAGATGCCGGCGGGCTGAGCCGAGCCATAAGCGCCCTATTGGACAACGCGGTCAAGTTCAGCCCCGAAGGTGGAGAAATCGGCATCCGCATCCAGGCCGACGACAGCGCAGTAAGCATCGAAATCAGCGATCCGGGTATCGGCTTTCCGATGGAGCAGTTGGAAGACGTGTGCCGCCCCTTCACGCGCGTCGAGGAGACCGGCGGTCACCTGTTCGGCGGGGTGGGATTGGGGATACCCATCGCCAAGCAAGTCGTCGAGTCGCACGGCGGCCGTATCGAGATCGAAAGCAAAGTGAACAAGGGCAGCACGTTCACGATCGTGTTGCCCATTCCCAAGGAAGCCAGACAGTGAGCACGTCGAATACAAACGAACACGAACAGCCTGGCGCCCGCGACATCGCCTACGCCCACATAGACTCTCCGGTCGGGCCGGTGTGGGCTGCCGCGACCGACGCAGGGGTCTGTGCTGTCGGGCTGGGTGCCGGCCAACCAGAGGCCTTCCTGGAGCGCCTGGCCCGCTGCATTGACGTCGAACTCCCACGAGAGGCCCCAGAGGCGTTGGCTTCTGCGCTGACCCAGTTGCGCGAGTATTTCTCCCGCATCCGGCGCGCGTTCGATCTGTCCTTGGACGTCGTATACGGGACGCCATTTCAGCGAGCGGTGTGGAAAGAGACCACCGACATCCCCTACGGGACGACGGCGACGTACGGCGAGATCGCGCGCCGCGTCGGGCAGCCTCAAGCGGCGCGGGCAGTGGGGGCGGCTCTCGGCGCCAACCTGCTGCCCCTCCTGATTCCATGCCATCGAGTCATCGGAGCGCGAAATGGGCTCATTGGATACAGCGCCGGGGTGGAGACGAAGGCAGCGTTATTAAGACTAGAGGGCGTCCTGCTGTCCTGAAACCTGACCCCCTCGGCACAGTCCCAAATCACCTTTTGGGAAGGAGGGAAAATGTCAAACAGACGTTATGTATTGATCGTTTTGGCTGTAGCTGCATTGGTGGCAGGCATTCTGGCCTGCAACCCGCCGGAGCCAACGGGACCCAAGCCGGCCCCGGACACGGTGACGCCCTACGTTCCTGCCACCGCACAGTCTCAGGATGCATCACCTTCCGAACAGCCCTCCGACGCACCGGGTGAGGGTGAACCAACACAGGTATCCGCAGAACCGGCAGAGACGTCTATGCCATCTCCGCCTCCAGCCACAAGCACCTCTGCGCCGACAAGTACCCCCACCCCGCCCGTCAGCGAAGGGCCGCTGGACTTTGAGGAACCACGCTGGGTGCACGCTTGGGAGCACCACGCGGGCGGTGGCGTCCTAGTGACGGTCAAGGTCAAGATCATCGGCGGCGCGCCACCGTTTACGGTCTATTACGACGGCGGGTTCCATGGTGAAAGCAGGGAACGGGAATATCTGCTAGATTTCCCTGCGCAAGGATGTGGCCAAATCGTCCATACCATCACCGTGGAATCAGCCGACGGCCAGAGCAAGACGGATGACTTTTGGCTCGGCGGAGATCTGCTGCCCTGGTGCGATTAGCAAGAGTCCATGCGAATCTCGGCTGACCCTCCCGCAGGTTCGAAAACGACTGCAAAAGACTAGATCAGGCATTGCGATGCACCTTCGGCCCAGAAGCTGTGCCCAAACCTGCGGAAGGGCAAGCAGCTACAAATGGAGGAGAAAATGTGCAAAAAACACTGGATATTGATCGCCCTTGCCGTACTTGTGGCAAGTGCTTTAGCCTGTAACCTGCCGACACCGACGCTCTTACGCCCGACCGTGACGCCTTACGTGCCTGCTACTGTAGAGGCTCAAGATGCGCCGACTCCCGAGTCGCC
>Ga0307420_1000885_pt1 | contig 13528 bp, 11 predicted proteins | sample SalMarWE160240MG_2_FD_202167 | JGI IMG/M metagenome (GOLD analysis project Ga0307420, IMG submission 202167) | Salt marsh sediment microbial communities from the Plum Island Ecosystem LTER, Massachusetts, United States - WE1602-40 | ecosystem: Environmental > Aquatic > Marine > Intertidal zone >... | reverse complement strand
AAAAAAAAAGGGCGCTGAAATCCGGCGCCCTATTATTTCGTTTCTAATAATCTTCAACTTAGTTGAAGATATAGCGTAGACCAACCTGTAACGCCCAGCACTGATTAATATTCAGATAAGTAGAGTAGGTTTCGGTTGGGTAAGCATCGTCAACCTGTACCATCGAGAAGCTGGGAACGTTGTTTACATCACGTCCTTCATACCGTAAAATTGCACCATTGTTGCTGACAGCCATGTTTTTGTAAACTCCCCAGTTTGAATTCAGCAGGTTGCCTGCGTTAAGCACGTCAATGCTCAATTGCAGGGTATTTGTTGTACTTCCGGCTTTAATGGAGAAATCCTGTACAAAGCGGAAATCTATCCTGTTCACCCAGGGTGCGCGTGCTGCATAAGCTTCAGCATATTCGCCCATGTGTTTGCTCAGGTATTTATCCTGTTCTATGAAAGCAAAGAATGCGTCTTCATCGGCAGCTGATACAAAGGATACTTCGCCCTTTTCTTTCGGGATGTAAATCAGGTCATTGGTATTGGCATCGCCGTTCATATCGTTGCTATAAATGAAGGAGTTACCATAAGGAGTGAATCCTGAATAGAACAAGCTGAAGGTTGAGGCCATATGATCGTTCAGGTAAGGAATGCGGTATGATACTGAAGCAATTACCTTATCGGGAACTACATATTGCGAACGTTGTACCGTGGCGTTATTTGGTCCGTTAACAGTGACAAGTCCTACCCAGGCCGAGTTGGCTGCACTACCGGGCATACCTGAAACCTCTTTCATTTCGGTTTTTGTATAGGCAGCCATTATGTCGAGGTTCCTTACCGGTTCGGCATTAAGTGTTAAGTTTAATGTATAACCATAACCTTTGTTTGTATTGACAAGAACGCAAGCATCCTTAACGGTATTATAAAGATAATCAGCAGGGAAAATGTAACGGTTGTCAGGTCCTGAAAATTTCGTCCAGGTTGCATCGGGATTTCTTACAGCGTAATTATCCAGCATTACAGCATTAATGTTTTTAGTAAAAATACCTTCAGCTGTTACAGAGAACGGGAAATCAACAGGCACTTTATAATCAACTGCTGCTGACGTTTTCCAAACCTGAGGCATCTTGAAATCGGGATCCACACCAGCAATTGAACTTGGCACGCTGCCATCTTCGGGGGTTACCACGGTCTGGAAACCAAGTGTTTCAATCATTTCATTGACATCGGTAATAAAATTATTCTCCAAAAGGGCTAACCGGCTGTCACTGGATGCAACTGTACCATCGGAATTGAAACGGGTCTGTACCTTCATCAGCAATTGGTTCATACCGGCGTTTGAAGGCATGTTGGTGAAGAATACCAGGGGCAGACGACCGGTGAACATCCCGGTTCCGCCGCGCACCACCAGTGATTTGTTGCCATTAACATCCCAGGTAAGACCAACGCGGGGCGACATGTTGATTTTCGGCGTGGGCCATTCACCGGTATTAATATTACGACCGCCAAAGTCGAGATCCAGGATGGCATTGTTCGTCATAATATCATCGACAAATGAAAGATTGTCGGCACGTAAGCCAACAGTCAGTTTAAAATTTTGAACAGGGTTCCATTCATCCTGAAAATATGCGCCAATCTGATTGAATTTAACAGCATTCGAAGGTACGAGTTCTCCGTTGGCACCATACGTCAGAGCAAAATCAACCGGTGCAGCTCCACTCAGAAAATCACTCAGGCTTGCATAACGATAGTATCCTGTCCCGCTACGCATATAATTATTGTCTGCCATCTGGTATTCGTAACTGATACCTGCTGTTAACTTATGAGCATCAAGATAATAGGTAAAATTGTCGGTAACAGTAACAATTTTGTTCTTTACACCATTGTTCCATGTAAACAATTCGTATCCGGCAGAAATATAGGGATCTAATGCAGCTGCTTCTGTAGCAATATCACCACTCATAATATCAATAAACGGGAATGGGTCGGAAGTCGATCCGCGAATATCTTCAATAGACGAGTAAGTCAGTAATAGTTGATTAGAAATATTTTTAGTGAATCGACTATTTAACTCCACAGATCCGGAATTAACAATATTATCCATCGAATACATCGAATTGGCATACGACATCGAAAATTCTCCAACACGGTTTTTAGTACGATCACGATAACTACCATCAGTTGAGTTTCCATTGGGTGCATTCCATGCAGTGTTTTTGGTGTGATTGAAACGCATGCTTAATTTGTTGGCATCGTTAATGTTCCAGTCCAGGCGAATGAGGTATTTCAGGTTTGACGTGTTGGCGGGAAAATTCGTAAACGAACCTGTTTCGTAGCCGTAATTATTTTTCAAGAAATCGGATACTGTCTGCAAATCGGTTTCAGTTGTACGTGAAATGGTCTGTTGATCGGAAATACCGTCGGTCGATGCACGCCAGTAGATTACTTGTTGCGGAGATTTTTCGTATTCAAGGTTGCCAAAGAAAAACAACTTATTTTTAACGATTGGGGCGCCCAGTGTAAAACCATATATAGCGTTTGATTCTTCATCACGGTCGCCAAAGTCATGGCCGCCAATCTTGTTACCCCGCATATTTTGGTTTTTTTGATAAGTATAAGCCGAACCTTTGATAGTATTGGTCCCCGATTTGGTAATGGCATTGATACCGCCACCAATAAAGTTGGTTTGCCGAACATCGAAAGGAGCAACAACAACCTGCACTTCTTCGATAGCATCCAACGAAATAGGATTGCCTCCTCCGGGTAAATTACTGGTCAAACCAAAGTTGTTGTTGAAATTTGAACCATCGACAGTGAAATTTGTCGAACGTCCGTCGCCACCGGAGAAACTCATTCCGTTGGAATAGGGAGAAACCCGTGCAATGTCGTTAATGCTGCGGTTAATGGTGGGTAAAAGGGTCATTTGTGCACCCGAAATGTTGGTGGTGGCACCGGTTTTTGTGGTATTGAACTTCGAAGGTTTGGTTCCGACAACAACAACTTCGTTGAGCTCAGTGCTCGATTCGGTCAGACCTGTGTTCAGCACAAAGGTCTCGCCAAGGAGAAGGTTGATATCGGTGAAGGTCTTCTTTGAGAATCCTATGAAGGAGACTTCGACTTTATAGGGACCACCGGGACGCATACCCTGGATTGAAAACAATCCCTGATTGTTGGCCGTAGCGCCATATAAGGTACCTGATGGCTCATGAGTGGCTACAATTGTCGCACCAGCTAAGACCCCTTCCTGACTGTCTGTAATTTGGCCGCTCATTGACGATGTTGTGGATCCCTGTCCGGACAAAGCTGCCGATACAAACAAGAACAACAACATAGCAAAGATCTGTTTTAATAGTTTCATCATAGAAAATAGGATTAAGGATTAATATTATTCTTTACAAAATTATCGTAGTTAATTGATCACCAGATTACAATAAAATTAAATTTTTATTAAATCCGGGCTTTCAATTTACACGCTTTAAAGTATCAGGAATAATTTTAAAAAGACTACTTATTAACAAATTATGAGCACGAGATGTTAGCATCTTTTCAGATGATTCGCTGTATTATTTTTTGGGTGGCTCCTCTGTTTCCTTTCACATATTTTCCTGCAGCAGAAGCTGCCTTATTATATATCAAATCATCAGTAAGCCATTCCTCAATGATCATTTCAAAATCTTCATATTTATTAAACGAACCGGCACTGCCCAGCTTTATCAGTTCAACAGCTTCACGGAAGCTCTTATAATTGGGGCCGAAAAGGACAGGTATGCCCCAGCATGCAGGTTCAAGAATGTTATGTATCCCTTTACCAAAGCCTCCGCCTACCTCGGCAATATATGCATAACGATATGCTGAAGAGAGGACCCCTATATTATCAATTATTAAAACTCTTGCATCAGATGAATCTTCGGAAAAACATGAGAACCTGACACATTTCACAGTGAACAGACCTTCAAGCCTTTCAATATTTGCAGGGTCAATTTCATGCGGGGCAAAGACCCATTTCATTCTGTCGGGATATTTATTTATATATGCGGATATTACCTCCTCATCCTGTTTCCAGCTGCTGCCGGCAAGGAATAGCTTCTCACTTCCCCTGAATATATCAAGTACAGGAATATCTTCTGAAGTCTCTGTGATCTCTGTAACCCTGTCAAACCTTGTGTCTCCCGTTACTGACACATTTTCCAGCCCGATTGAGCCAAGAAGTTTATACGAATTCTGATCCTGAACAAATAACCAGGTGAATTTTTTTAGCATTCTGCGGAAAAAAGCACCGTACCATTTAAAAAAATGCTGTTCTCTTCTGAAGATGCCTGAAATTAAATAAAGCGGTACCTTATTCTCTGAAAGCCTCGTTATATAATTATTCCAGAATTCATATTTGACAAATATTACTGATGATGGATGTACAAGCGATATAAATCTTTTAGCATTCCCCGGGGTGTCGGGGGGCAGATAACTGATAATATCGGCCATCCGGTAATTTTTACGCACTTCATATCCTGAAGGGGAGAAGAATGTCAGAATAATTTTAATGTGCTGTTTTTCTTTTTTCAATGCCTCAATTACCGGCCGTCCCTGTTCAAATTCACCAAGCGAAGCACAATGGATCCATATGTATTCCTCGTCTGGCTCGATCTTTTTACTCAGCACTTCAAACCAGTTTTTTTGCCCGGATACCCAAAGACAGACCTTTTCATTAAATGGTGAAATTAAACGGGCTAATCCCGTAAACAACACTATGCCAATATTATATATTATTCCCATATATTGTCTGAGAATGTCAAAGGTAAAAAAAAGGCATAAAGGTGCAATGACACAACGGCGCAAAGGAAAAGAGACAAGCAGAAAGAAGAAAAAACCATTGTTCCGTTGCGCCGGTGAGCCGTTGTGCCTTATTAAAAATAACTGTTAATTTTACAGATTATTAAATATAATCTCATGATCAGATTAGTAGCTCTAATTATTTCTATTGTCCTTCAGATCATTGCAGCCTCAATTGCCTTGGGATTCATGAAGATGACCAAATACAGGATTTCATGGATTCTCCTTTCACTATCATTTGTTTTTATGGCGATACGCAAAATCATTCAGTTATTTGAGTTTTTCCGCGGCACACCTTCATATACATGGCAGATGATAGATGAATGGATCGGTGTTCTTGTCTCTTTTATGATCATTTTCGGTGTGGTTCTCATTCGTGAGATTTTCTACTCTCTTAAAAAGGCCGAAATTGACCGTCTCCGTACAGAAAGGAGGGTTCTGAATGCAATAATAAACACTGAAGAGAATGAAAGGAGAAGATTTGCCAAGGATCTTCATGACGGACTCGGACCGATTCTTTCAACAGTAAAAATGTCAGTATCCTCTCTCAGCGAAAGAATAAGTGATCCGGCCGGAATTGACATCCTGAATAATACCAATCATCTTGTAAATGAAGCATTAAACACTATAAAAGAGGTTTCAGACAATCTGAGCCCTCATGTACTTACCAATTTCGGACTTACCAGTGCGATAAGTGCCTTCACGACAAAAATAAATCAGACCGGCACTGTTGAGATAGATTTTAAATCGAATATGGAAAACAAGCGGCTGGAAAATGAAAAGGAGGTTGTAATATATCGTGCTGCATGTGAGCTAATTAATAATGCCATTCGTCATTCAGGAGCCTCCCGTATCGAGATCGAGCTTAACAAACATGAAAAATTTGTTACCTTGCATTTTTATGATAACGGACGCGGGTTTGATTCGTCATCTATCAGGAAGGAAGATATTAAAGGAATGGGGCTTTCAAATATAGAGACACGAGTTAAATCAGTTGAGGGTGTCTTCGTAATTGAAAGTACGAAAGGGAAAGGGACCAGCGCACTGATAAGAGTTACAGACGATACTTCATAACAACCAGTCTTAGTAAATGGAGAAAATACGGATTATAATAGCAGATGATCATCAGCTTTTCAGGAACGGACTAAAACTGCTCCTTAATTCCTTTACCGAATTTGAAGTTGCAGGAGAAGCATCAAACGGGGAAGAATTTCTCAGATTACTGAAGACAACTCCGGCCAACATTGCCCTGATGGATATAAATATGCCGGAAATGGATGGGATAGAGGCAACAAGGAAAGGTCTTAAAATATGCCCTTCCTTAAATATTATTGCACTTTCGATGTATGGTGAGGAAGAGTATTATTATAAAATGGTTGATGCCGGAGCAAAGGGCTTTTTACTTAAGGATTCGGATATTTCAGAAGTAAGGGAGGCCATAATCACAGTTATTAAGGGTGGCAGCTTCTTTTCGCAGGAATTGCTTTACCATGTCATTCAGAAGATCAAGCTGCGCGAACAGGAGCCTAAATCAGCTGTCTTGTCGAAAAGAGAAAAAGAGATACTGCTTAAGATCTGTGAGGGTTTCTCAAACCAGGAAATTGCAGAAACATTATTTATAAGCAAAAGAACTGTCGATAAGCACAGGGCTAACCTGCTGGGAAAAACCAACTCGAAGAATACGGCAAGTCTTATTCTTTATGCAATAAGGAATAAACTTATAGAGATTTAATATGGCAGATTCCAAAAGTCTTGGTCAGACTGGTGAGAACAAAGCCGCCGGGTATCTTGAAAATGCAGGCTACCGAATCCTTAAAAGGAACTGGAGATCGGGAAAACTTGAAATAGATATCATTTCTGAAAATAAAGACTTCATAGTTTTTACCGAGGTCAAAACCCGTTCCGAAGATTATATAGAAGATCCGAAAACAGCTATAAACAGGGAAAAACAGAGGTCAATGATCTATGCGGCAGATAATTACATCAGAAGGAACAACATTGATAAAGAGAGCCGCTTCGACGTTGTTATAGTAATCAAAAAAGGAGAGGACTACGAGATCGATCACATCGAAAATGCATTCTACCCCACTTTAAGATAATATAAACTAATTAAGGATTTTTAATTATTAAATAACACTTTGAATATTAATTCCATGAAAATGAGCTTGTTCATTGCTGCAATTATTGCTTGTGCAATGCTGCCGTTAAGTGCACAAAAAAAAGATGCAGCCACTCAAAAATCAAAAACTGAGGAAGGCTATAAATTCACACCTGTCGTTGACCTTAAGGCCACTTCAGTCAAAAACCAGTCTGCCACAGGAACCTGCTGGTGTTTTGCAACCACATCATTCATCGAATCTGAATTGCTCAGGATGGGTAAGGAAGAGTATGACCTGTCAGAAATGTATATCGTGCGACAGAATTATGTTGACAGACTGAAGGATAATTACCTTCGAAGAGGCAAGGGAAACATTGGTCCGGGAAGCCTTTCACATGACTGGATGCGGGTTTTTTCAGAATATGGGATCGTACCCGACGAGGTTTACCCGGGATTGAATTACGGATCATCAACTCATAATCACAGTGAGCTCCAGGCATTTATAAATGCTGTGGCTGCAGTACCTGTACAGCGTAAAAATGAAAGCAAGCAATACGAAGAAATTGTGAATGCCATACTGGATACATACCTCGGGTTATATCCTGATACATTTACGTACAAGGGTGTTAATTATACTCCTGCGTCATTTGCCGCAAGCCTTAATATAAATCCTGATGATTATATCCAGGTAACCTCTTTTACTCATTTTCCTTTCTATACTCAGGGTATTCTTGAAGTGCCGGACAACTGGGCAATGGAACGATTCTATAATGTCCCTCTTGATGAACTGATCGAGATAATGGATTACTCATTCAATAATGGATATACTGTGAACTGGGATGGAGATGTAAGTGAAAGCGGATTCTCACATAAAAACGGATATGCCGTTCTTCCTTTAAATCCATCCGGAGAGAGGGGACCTGCAACCGACAGGGCAAGGCTTGAGAGAGCTCCGGGTCAGGGTCCGGCAGCACCGGAATTATCTTCCTCGCCGGGTCCTGAGATCAATGTAACCCAGGAAATACGACAGGCAGGATATGAGAGTTTCACAACCACCGATGATCACCTGATGCACCTTACCGGAATTGTAAAAGACCAGAATGGTACAAAATACTATAAAACCAAAAATTCCTGGGGAACCGATAGAAATACTTTCGGCGGATATCTGAATATGTCAGAAAGCTATGTCAGAGCAAAGACTCTCTTTATAATGGTACATAAGGATGCAATACCTCAGGCAATCAGAACTAAACTAGGCCTGTAATGTTGTCTTGCAGGTCTTGCAGGTCTTGCAGGTCTTGCAGGTCTTGCAGGTCTTGCAGGTCTTGCAGGTCTTGCAGGTCTTGCATGATTTTTCATTCAATCAAGAGATTACAACCTCTTATATCGCTGTTATCCAAACGGCCAAGAACTTCAAAGTTTCCGTCATCATGAAGCTTTCCAAGATCGTCGGTGGCTATGAAGGAACATGAATTGATGTTTGCCAGGTCAATGATATTGATACCTCCGCTTCTTCCCGGTTCAGTAATTATTGATAATGGATCCCGAGGATCCCTGATGAGGATCTTCATCCATGGCGGACAACGGAAGATCCCTTCACCCGCAGAATAAGCCTGACTTAAGAGTTCCGTCATTCCGTATTCAGAGTGAATTGCCTCCAGGTTGAATTTTTCTTTCAGCAGGGAATGAAGCTCCGGCCTTATTATCTCTTTTCTCCTTCCTTTCATGCCTCCCGTCTCCATAACAATAACACCTGACAGATCGGTATTACCTGCTTCGGCAAAATTCAGAAGAGCATAACTGACACCTATAATCAATATCTTCTTTCCCTGATCTTTTTCCTCTCTTATATTTTTCAGTAATTTTTTGTAATCATCCCTGTAAAACCTGCTCAAAGCACTCCCCGTTGCCTTAATAAGATGGCTTACCATGTAGATAAGTGAAGAATTATTTCTTTCAGTGTACGAGGGCAGTAAGGCATAAATGGTATAGTCAGCGGGATCTCCATAAAAAAGTCTGAATGCAGAGAAAAAACTTTTCTCGTACAGAGTAAGATCAGCAACATAATGGCGGCTTGCCGCTGTTCCTGTTGTACCGCTGCTCTGGAAAATCATTTCTGCAGGAGTATCACCTGTCAGTATCTTATGACTTCTGAAAAAACCTGCAGGCAAAAAAGGTATATCTTCAAGATATTCCGGTGCACTATATTTACTGCCCAGCAGTTCCAGGTATAACTTATAAACAGGATTATTATCAGCCTGATATTTGAATATTTCAAGGGTTGTATCGAGGAAATCGTTCTTCTCTCTTATTTTAAAGATCCTGCTTGTTATTTCAGGTTTCATTTACCCGGGAAAGTTAAAGATCCGTCAGGCTGGTAAGCCCACTCAAAGGTACACTTGGCATAGTCCCGGTTGTCTATTTCCCCGGAAACCGTGGCAATGATCCTTATCTTTGCATAATGTTCACTTCCTGACCTGTAAAGCCAGATCTGATCAGGCTCAACCGGGGATGCCAGCCCAACCCATTGAGTAACGCTGACTGTCGTCAGATTATTGAATGCCTCTTCAGCTGAATCTGCGCTATCGAATTCTCCGAATTTATAGAATGAATCTTTAAAATTATCTGTCTGAAAAAACAGATTTGTCCCGTCACTGTCAATAGTGATATCGGGAGGAGGATTATCAAGTGTCGATACTATCTCTGCCCTGGAGAACAGGAAGCCGTAAACATAATAAGTCTGGCTGAATCCGGTGGTATTATCAATCGTTACAGTTCCCGATACAGGAATGATCTCCTGTTTTTTACAGGAGAGCTGGATTAACAACAAAGGCAGCAATATCAGGAAGATGTTTCTCATACTTCATGCAAAGTTAACTGAAATTTCCATGTTTACCTGAAAGAAAAAGAGAGTGGCCTTTGAGACACTCTCTTCTCATTACAGAAATTCTTTACCGTTACCGTTATACCATTAAACCGTTACACCATTTTTTATTCGCCTCTTATCGCGACTATTCCCGGCAGTTGTTTCCCTTCCATATATTCAAGCATAGCTCCGCCTCCTGTTGAAACATAGCTTACCTTATCGGAAAGGTTGTTTTTATTTATTGCTGCGACAGAATCACCTCCTCCGATCAGGCTGAATGCTCCTTTAGCGGTTGCAGCAGCTATGGCTTTCGCGATTGCTGTGGTTCCCTTCGAAAATTTTTCCATCTCAAATACCCCCATCGGGCCGTTCCAGAGAATGGTCTTTGAGTTTTCGATTACCGAGGAAAACTGCTGTATGGTTTTTTCAGCAATATCGAGGCCCAGCCAGCCGTCAGGTACAGCATCAGCTTTAGTAATATTTGTATTTGCATCATTTTCAAATTTATCTGCATTAAGGCTGTCAGCCGGCAAGTAGAGATTTACCTTCTTTTCCTTCGCTTTTCCGATGATCTTAAGAGCAAGGTCAAGCTTATCCTCCTCGCAAAGTGATTTGCCTATGCTGCCTCCCTGTGCTTTAATGAAGGTGTATGTCATGCCGCCCCCGATAATAAGGTTGTCAACCCTGTTAAGCAGGTTTTCAATCAGCATTATTTTATCAGATACTTTTGCGCCCCCCATAATAGCGGTAAACGGATGCCGGGCATTATTAAGTACCCTGTCCATGGCAGCCAGTTCACTGTTAATAAGGAAGCCAAACATACGTTTATCCTCAGGATAAAAATCTGCTATAACTGCTGTACTTCCATGGGCTCTGTGAGCTGTTCCGAAAGCATCGTTCACATAGATCTCTGCATAACCTGAAAGCTTCTTGGCAAATTCTTTCTGTTTTATCTTCAGCTCTGCTTTTGCTGCTTTCTTTTCTTCATCAGTTGCTGTTTCAGGTAATACGGGCTTCCCCTCCTCCTCAGGATAGAACCTCAAATTTTCAAGCAGCAACACCTCTCCCGGTTTTAGTTCCGCCGACATTTTAACAGCGGATTCACCCAGACAATCATCTGCAAAGAGGACTTTTTTGCCCAGATGCTTTTCCAGAACAGGGAGCACTGGTATAAGAGAAAATTTGTCCATTCTTCCTTTTGGTCTTCCGAGATGTGACATCAGGATGGCGCATCCTCCATCATTTATAATTTTGTTGATCGTCTGCAAGGCGCCTCTGATGCGGGTATCATCGGTTACAGCAAGGGTCTCTTTGTCGAGAGGTACATTGAAGTCGACTCTTACGATAGCTTTTTTGCCATTAAAATTGAAGTCCTGAATCATTTTCATATTACATATTATTTTTGATAGTTATTTCTATTTGCAAACCTACTTAATTTTAAACATAATCTTTGATGGTTTCTGAACTAATTTATAGGATATTTCAAATTGCCATACAAAAGATATATCATCATGAAACCCCCCCGGGGTTTTATTATGTTCTTGAGACAGATTGTGTTAGTAATGATGGAATCCCGCCGGGATTCTTCATTACGTAATACTTGCCAGTTTAGTGAACCGCGGAGCGGTTCCATTAATGATAATACATAAACACTCCTTAAATACCCTGAACCGCGGAGCGGTTCCACTAATGATAATTATTAATCTATCCCAATCTGATACTATGAACCGCGGAGCGGTTCCATTAATAGTAATAAGGAAACAACCTATGTAAAAAGATTAACTAATTTTGAAGAAAGTCATGGCTATGAATTTTGCACAGATACCAGGACATAAAGAGACAAAAGAAAAGCTGATAAAATCGGTGCATGAGGAGAGAGTCAGTCATGCCCAAATATTAACCGGTCCTGAAGGTTGTGGTTCTCTTGCACTCGCCCTGGCTTATGCACGATATGTCAGCTGTGAAAACCGTACACCGGGTGATTCGTGCGGGACATGCAAATCGTGCGTCAAATATGAAAAGATGATTCACCCTGATCTTCACTTCGTCTTTCCTGTTATTAAAGACAAAAAAAATACGGAACCTGTCAGTGATGTCTTCATTGAACAATGGAGGAAATTTGTAAGAGAGTCTCCATATTTTACCCTTAACAGCTGGCTTAATTCCATTGAAGTTGAGAATGCCCAGGGACTGATATTTGCATCTGAGGCAGGTGAGATAATAAAAAAGCTTAATCTCAAGACTTTTGAATCGGATTTCAAGATAATGATAATTTGGCTGCCCGAAAAGATGCATCAGGCTGCTGCCAACAAGCTTTTAAAGCTACTCGAGGAGCCACCCGGGAAAACACTTTTTCTCCTGGTTTCAGATGAGCCTGACAAACTTCTGCCAACAATATTGTCGAGATGCCAGATGGTAAAGATCCCCCGATTCACTGATGATGAAATCAGGGAATTTCTGAAAACCAGATCGGGTGTCGGTGAAGATAAAGCGGCCGACATAGCCAGAGTGGCAAATGGAAATATCATAAGGGCTGTCGAATTATATGAAAATGAGGATTCATCCCTGGATAAACTTACCCGCTTTAAAAGCATGATGAGATTTGCATGGAAACGCGACATCATTTCATTAATAAGATGGTCGGAGGAGATGGCTGTAACAGGCAGGGAGGCCCAGAAGAATTTTCTCTCCTTTTCTTTAAGGCTCCTGAGGGAAAACCTGATGCTTTCGCTTGATCAGTTAAAAAACGACCTGGTATATCTGGCAGGAGAAGAGGCCTCCTTCTCAGGTAATTTCCACCCTTTTATAAACCAGAAAAATATCTATCCCCTGACTGATGAGTTTAATCTTGCCTTCTCCCACATTGAAGCAAACGGGAATGCAAAGATCATCTTTCTTGACCTTGCACTTAAGGCAACAAGATTGATCCGATAAACGAGGGCCGGGAATTGACATTATGGCATTTATTCATTACTTTTGTGGTTTATTTTGAAGCACTGAATCTTTATGACAGAGAATGAAGAATTACAAGGGCAGCAGGATGAAGAGATCCGGATGCCTGATATTAAATATAAACCCGGTTGTAATAAACTTGATTCTTTCAACTGGCTGAAAGACATTCCGGAATGCCCCGATGAAAATGATATCGTTGAAATCAGGTTTAAAAACACCCGAAAAGGATTTTACAGGAATGTAAACAATCTCAGGTTCGAGATTGGTGACCTGGTTGCTGTTGAAGGCTCCCCCGGCCATGATATCGGAAGAATATCCATGACAGGCAGGCTTGTCCTCGAACAGCTTAAAGAGCTTAAAATCATACCTTCGCTCGAAGATATGAAGAAAGTATATCGGAAAGCAAAAGATGTCGATATGCAAAAATGGGAAGAAGCAAAATTGCTTGAGATCCCGACCATGCTTCGCTCCAGGCAGATAGCCGAAGAACTGAAACTTAACATGAAGATCGGGGATGTTGAATACCAGGGTGACAAAACAAAAGCCATATTCTATTATATAGCTGATGAACGTGTCGATTTCAGACAGCTGATAAAGGTGCTTGCCGAAGAATTCAAGGTGAGGATAGAGATGCGCCAGATCGGTGCCCGCCAGGAGGCCGGCAGAATAGGCGGAATAGGATCCTGTGGCAGAGAACTCTGCTGTGCAACATATATTACGAACTTTACCTCCGTAACAACCACCCACGCAAAATACCAGGAACTGTCGCTGAATCCGCAGAAACTTGCCGGACAATGCGG
>Ga0307420_1000884_pt1 | contig 13540 bp, 9 predicted proteins | sample SalMarWE160240MG_2_FD_202167 | JGI IMG/M metagenome (GOLD analysis project Ga0307420, IMG submission 202167) | Salt marsh sediment microbial communities from the Plum Island Ecosystem LTER, Massachusetts, United States - WE1602-40 | ecosystem: Environmental > Aquatic > Marine > Intertidal zone >... | reverse complement strand
CCATTGCTTCTATCGACAATGCATCCGGCACCAATGACGCTTCCTTTTGCGTTATTAACGAGTTCAATTACTTCTTTTGTAGAACCTCCGGTTGTTACAACATCCTCGACAACAAGAACACGTTCACCCGAAATTATTTCAAAACCGCGGCGCAGCTCCATTTTACCGTCTTTTCGTTCGGCGAATATTGTTCGTGCACCAAGCATTCGTCCGACTTCTGTCCCGACAACAACTCCGCCGATTGCAGGCGAAATCACGACTTCAACTTCATTGTATTCGAAATGCCGTGCAATTTCTCCGCAAAGGAGATGGAGGTGTTTCGGAAACTGCAGTACTCGGGCGCATTGAAAGTATTGCGGACTATGCAAGCCGGAAGTGAGCTGAAAATGGCCTTCAAGGAGTGCATTTGTTTCTCGAAAGATGGTAAGAATTTCTTCTTTAGGCAGTTTCATGAGTGGCTGATGGTTATTCTTGTCTATAAAAGATACGAATAACTCGCTTGAGTCGCAATTTTATGGTATATCTGAAAATAAATCATAATGATACCGGCTTTCTGGAATATTGTTTTAAATATCTCTCTCTATAAATTGAGTTATAAGAACAAAACGGTATAACCTTGTTGTCCGGAGTAATGTAGTGAATACAACATCGTTCCATACGTTCACAATCAAAATTATACGGGTCCATGAAATGCATGCTGCCAATAAATAAAACGTCATTATCGTGAAATTCGCTTGCCGCCCGATAACTTCCTCTAAGAATTATGTCTTTTAAAACGCCTAACACTATGCGTGAATACTTTACGGAGCTTGTTCGTATTAATTTCGGCAGCTGTGTGGCAACTTTTGTAAGAATTTCAGTTTTAGAAATAGTTTTTAAGGAAGCTACTAATTCAAACAATGCCTCAATATTAATGATTCTGTTTATTGGAATCAGTTTTTCACCGTCTTTGAAAATATACGTCCATGCTCCGCAAACCGGATGAACATTTAAATTGGGATAAGTTCCAGTGTTGTCGGATTTTTTCAGAAGTTCAAAAAGCGGAGCGAATATTGGTATTGGAAAAAAATCATCAGGCGTAATTTGGCCGGCTAATTGTTTCTCAATCAAAGAAAGTATATCCGGAATTGTAATACGCTGTTTTAAAAGTTCGTCTTTGCTGATTCTTCCCGTAAATGAGACCGGCTGGAAGTTTATGCCTCGTACTACATCGATGTTGTTTGCGGCGAAGCGTATAATATCGCCTATTTGATGATCGTTGACTCCCTTTACAAGTGTAGGGACAAGAACGGCATTTGGATATGGGCCATGGCTTCTTAAATTTTCTATTGCCTTTAATTTATCCGGTAAAGCATTAAATCCTCTGGTTGTTATATATGGCTCCGGAGTAACACTGTCGAATTGCAAATAAATTGTGGCGACGTGTGCATCCCAAAGTTTTTTTGCATAATCCGACTGTTCGGCCAAAACTCTGCCGTTTGTTGCCACTTGGATATGTGCAAATCCTTTTTTATGGGCAAGCTGGGCAATATCGAAAAGATCTTTTCTTATGGTTGGCTCACCGCCGGAAAATTGAATCACGTTACAAGGAGGATTTTGCTGCCGCAGAGTGTCCATCATATTGGCAATTTGTTCTATGCTTGGATTGAAAACATTGCTGCCGGTAGCGGTATCTGCAAAACAAATCGGGCATCTATAGTTGCAGGCATTAGTAATGTCCATATTTGCAAGAACCGTACTGCTTTTATGATGATCGCATAGGCCGCATTCGAAAGGGCAATTGATATTGCTTTTATATGAATTTAAATTATCAGGAACCGTTGTGATGTGCTGCATATATTTGTGATATATTGCAGCGTTGCCGTAATAAATATCTTCGAACGATCCGTCTTCAGTACAATGTTTCTTGATAAATATTTTCCCGTTGTCCTCTAATAAATCTGCCGGAATTTTTTTTAGACAAACCGGACACAGCGATTCGGTCTTTTTTATATGCTTCATTAAGCTTTCCGAAAATATTTTTTAATAGCAATTTACTGGATAAACTCATTCCCGACTTTGCGCGCACGTTCCGGTTTATCCAGATTGATGCCGATGGACAGGCCGATTTCAACCAGTAAATTCCAGCCTGCGCAGAGATATATGTAAGGAGTCAGTTCTCCTGCATCCGGTACTTGAACAGTCGGCAACGGCGTATTTCTATTTGCGATAGCCACGACTTTTAGTCCAACGCCTTTGACCAAGACTTCCTGGAATTTCTCGATTTCTTCATCGATCGGATCTACAACAAATACAATATCATTCGGGCTCATTACTTCTTCGATCCCATGAACGGCATACGTGCCTTCGAGGTAATCTGATTTTTTACGTGTGATTTCGTTTGTTTTTAATGTCAATTCTTCAGCAACGCCGTCATTATATCCCGCAAAATATATAGTCGGTGCTTTTACTGCCGACTGAACAATAGCCGGGTCAATCGAGAGTGTGAGCGCCTGCTCGATTTTTCCGGAAAGATCTGCAGCGTTAAAAATATTTTTATTTGTGATATGCCAGAGAATAGATTCGTAGAATAGTGCTTGTTCGACGACACTTTTTGTTGCGGCCACGGCCTGTTCCCATCCGCAGGTAAGAACAAATGTTTCTTTACATGTCTGTTCCAGGAGTGTCCCTTTATTGGCAGAAAGGCCGAAACGTGCATCGTTCCCGATTTCTCCCAATTTTTTTGCTAGTTTGATAACTTCTTTTGTCCTGCCGGAGTTCGATGCACAAAAGACCGCAAATTTGGAAAGATCATACTGTGCAGATTGACGGGAACCGTCCGTTGAAATGCGAAGATCCATTCCCAATTGAAGGGCTTTGCGAATAGCATTTTTTGCAGGGAAAATTCGGCTGGATCCTTCTCCCGTTAAAAACAATTTCCCGATTGATTTGATTTTTTGTGCGACTTGTTTTGTCTGCGCAGGATTGAATTGTTTTACCACGCCGACGGTATCCATCATTTCCTGAACAAGTAAAAATTTTGAATACTTTGCATCTTTGGGATTCATGTCAAAACTCCTTATTAGTCGCGTTTTTTTATTTTTTCAACCATTCTTTTAAAATCTTCTGTTTCACTGCGTACTTGCTTAATAAAGCTGTTATCTTCAATGGTACCGATCGCGGCCGTCATTTCTGCCGTATTCCGATAAGTATTCTGACGGTATTTGTTGTCGTAATCCTTTTTCCGTGAGATGTATACATGATCGCGTATAAATTCCTGTATAGTTGCCGCCTTTTCGAGTGCGGCAGTCCATTGTTCACGTGACAGATCATTTGTTCCAAGCAACGCACAAAGGGAAGCAAATGCGTGTTTCTGCTTCTCAAGAGGATATTGTTCCCATAACGTGTTATACCGGTCATGAATTTCTTTCCATCCGCTAAGTTTCTCTGCCCCAATATCTGCACGTATCTGATCTACGTCCTTTTCCGGTATCAATTGTCCGCCAACATTAATCCATGCAGTCTTACGGTCGTTCTTCAGTTTTTTACGCATGCTATCGAAAGTATCTTTCGGATTGGTCTTCATGAAGTTTAGCAAATTCTTAACGGCATAATAATGGATCATATCCGCGTAAGCATGATATGATTTGTATGTCTTAAGAATAACGATTTTCCTATTCGACTTTTCCATATTCTCGCCGAGGACTTCGAGTTTGCCGGTTTCTTTTTCTGCACCGGAAAGGATTTCTTGTCCGATTCGGATAAGCTCCTTTTCATCATTTACTATTGAAGAATTTTGTTGACGAAGCTTGGCTTTTGCCGTCCATATTTCTAAAAGACGGCGGGCATGGAAGATTTCTTCAACGGTATCGGGTGCCAATGAATCGAACTCTATGTTCTGTATTTTATTTTTCCGTTTATCGCGATTCTGGAATTTCCATGTGTTGCGTGCCAGGGCGTACATATTATACAACCACCAAAATGCCGGAAGCACTTCAAGTTCGTCTTTTGCGGTGTTATTGTTGAGTAAAGAAAACGGCAATGGAATATCCATCTCTGCCGGATAATCTGCTTTAGAGAGTAGAATAAAAGATGCGAAACGGCACGAATGCTTGATACTGGAACATAAACCGGGCCAGAATCCGCGGCCGGCTTGGACTTCGTTGTCATTAGCCCGGCTGTTATGATTTGAACCGATCGTAGCGCCTGCAGCCATGTTGCTTTGTCCCATTACAACCGAAGCGATTAAGAAAGAATTGTTATGATGCTGCTCGTGCGCGGGAAAAATAAGATTGTTCAGTACTTCACAGCATGATATGGTCGAGTTGTCTCCGAGATAAGAATGGATCAGTCTTGCTCCGTATTTAAGATGAGAGTTTTCGCCCAGAATGAATCGAACTGCTTTACAGCCGTAAAAGATATGACATCCGTAACCAACAATGCCGTTCACGAGTTCAACGCCCTCTCCGATTTGTGTCGGTTCAACTTCCGATGAATGGATAGTAATATTCTTGAGTTTGTTGGCTCCTTTGATATAGCAGTAGGAACCGATCTTTACGTCTTTTAGAATTCTCGAGTTCTTGATTACACATTGAGTGTCGATAGAACCGTAAAATCCACGGCGACTATCAAAACTATTCTGTGTTATTGATATTAATCTTTTTTGTAATGCGCTGTCGTCCCGGTATTTTGCCCAAAGATATGCATCCGCTGGAATAATACCGTCGAATGGCGGTATTCTCCGGCATCCGGTTTCGTTCATCAAGTCAAGCCATACGCGGACATCTTCGGATTCGCCTTCTTTAATAATACCGTTGCCGAATTTTGCATGATTTGTTGTATGCATCTCGTCAATATTCAACAGTATACATTGGTCGCCGATGATGTAGTGCTCTAAATATCGAACATGATGAATGGCAGTATCGTCCCCGATGTCACATGAAATAATCGTGCTGTTTGTTATTCCCACAGGCACCTGAAGATCATGATGCTCAAGAATAATATTCCGAATACGACCGATCCGGACAAGGCCGAAAAATTCTGTATTGATAATTTTTGCCGGATCAAACGGATCAGTAACAAACACCTCATCCCAATTATCGGATGTATTGTTATTTTGAACGAGCCGTCCAACTTCTTCTGCACGCAGGTGCCGCCATCGGTTCTGCGGCCATGGGATTTGTGTATTGCGCTGATAATACTCATCTTTACCTGCTGGAATAAATTCTTTCGGAATAAAATTTCTTCCTATACTCTCTGCCGGTAAAATTGCTATTTTATCCATAAGAGACTTCTCCTTCTTGGCTATATAAAAAACAGCGGTATTCTTGATAAGAAATGTTTACAAGGATAGTGATAAATTAGAAGTTTATCAATATGATTTTTCTTGTTGTGAGATATATCAAACCTTGAAAAGATAAAACTGATGACGGAATTGAAATTTAGAAGGATGCTTGGATCAAAGATGCGATAATATCCTGCTCCAATTAGTAATTGTTGAATTATGAAAGAATTTCAACTTTTCTAACTCAGAAAACCTTCAACACGATGTACTTTACCCAATGTTGTACCAAGAAATCGCTCGCCTATCTCCGTAAATTTATGCGGTACGTCGCTGACAAAAAACCTGAGATTCGGTTTTTGCGTGCTTGCGTTTTCCAAATGCAGCTCTTTCAGCATTTTCTTTACTGTTTCAGCGGCGGCCTCTCCGGAATCGATCAGCATGACATCGTTATGCAGCACTTTTTGAATGACTTTTCGCAGGATGGGATAATGCGTGCAGCCAAGCACGACCGTATCGATCTTCTCAAGTGTTAAAGGAAATAAATATTCCTTTGCTATTAATTCAGTTGCCTTATGGTCGATCCATCCTTCTTCGGCGAGAGGGACGAAAAGCGGACACGGCTGGCCGATTACTTTTACAGCCGGATCAAGCTGGCGAATTGCATTAGTATAGGCATTACTGTAAATTGTGCCAAGAGTTCCAATAACACCAATCCGTTTCTTTTTTGAAGCCTGCACGGCCGCTTCAGCTCCCGGTATAATAACACCAACCACCGGCAGCTTTGCGCGTTTCTGTACAATATCAAGCGCAACGGCCGACACTGTATTGCATGCAATGACAATAAGTTTTACGTCATGCTTGAGAAGAACATCGGTATCCTGCAGCGCGTATTCGCGTACAACCTGCGGAGATTTGGGGCCGTAGGGAACGCGTGCAGTATCGCCAAAATATACAATGTTCTCGTACGGCAGGTGCTGCATTATTGCACGTACGACTGTCATACCGCCGATTCCGGAATCAAATACACCAATAGGTTGTGCGTTGTTCATTTCTGTCTGGCTTTTTTAAGATGTCGTTTTCTTTGACACAATATAATCAATGGATAAGAATGGTCAAAATGATAATCTTCAAGCCGGTCAAAATTGAAGTAGTAAATCATCGTTGTGCCGGCTTTTCCGATGATTTTATCAGCGCAAGAAGATGAATTTATTTTCATAATGAGTCTATACATAATCGATGTCTGTTTTGTCGCTTATTATCGATAGGTGTTTTTCGGCTATCATTTTTAAAAAAACAAACATCGACGGAACCAGTAGAAAAACAAATATTGATGTTGATTAGCGGCACAAATATTGTCAACTTAGGATCAATTCTGTTTTTGCAAAAGATCACTATAAATAGGAACTAATGTGACTTATATAATTCAAGGTTTTAAAAATATATCGTTTATTATTAAGTCGTTCCTTATCGTCATACTAGTTATTATGCCGGATGTGCTTTTAGCACAAGAGGATATATCTATCCGGGATTTCCGCATACCGGAGACGAAATTTCAAAGGCTGACCGGCAGCCTGTCCGGAGGATGGAACAGAACAGATCATAATTACACCGACTATTCTTTTGGAGCACTCCAAGACCATTATTCGAGCTTATCCAAGTATTCAAATTATAAAACTGCGCTGGCATATAATTTTGCAAGTTTCAATGAGAGCAATTCACTTGAAATCGGAGCACAGTTATCAGGCGGACTGACTTATCAAAGCGGTAACGGGAGCTATTCATATGCAGCTCCTTACTATGAATCATCACAGCTGCAAGAGTATTATAGTGTAAGCATATCGCCTGATATCAGGTATTCGAATTATTTGGTACCCGACACTTGGTTCTGGTTTACAGAGGGATCAGGAGAATATTCTTACACTCAGAACATGGAAAATTTCAATGTCTACTTTTCTGACGGATCCGACTTTTTCGATTCAACCTATACAAAAAATTGTTACCTAAATGCAGTCATTGGCGGCGGTGTCGGATATGGGAAACTCCGCGACGGCTCTTCAGTCTTTGCTGTACTTCGTATACTGGATAAGCTTGTGGAAGACAGCATGCTTGTTCGGACTCTGACAAAAGATGAAGTGCTTCGAATTGTGGATATATTTGAGAGAAAAGTTGAGTTTGTGTATTCACAAGAAAAATATACAAAGTTCTTTATGGAAGATATATTTATACTGCTGCAGGAGATGGATGTGCTCAGGGACAATTACGTTACGGCATATTCGGTTCTTAGAGCAGTAGAGGTCATTTCAGAACAGATCGAACCGCGTTTATTCGGATGGAGAGCAAGAATCAGCATACAACGCAAATTCACGGAAGAAATCGATGCCAGAGATCTATCCGGCAGCGGCAGTTACACTTCAGACTATCTCTGGTATTTTCGTGATTATTTTTCGTTTTCATTTGATTGTGGTTATCCGGTTACTTTGAATCTTCAGGTGAATTCAAACTTTTCATTGAATGTTCCCCGGATAGATTATCAAAGGAAAATTGATTATAGGTTTCAGATTACCGGAATCTATCAGATCGGCGAACGTATAGATGCGGCAATATCAGGTTCGATCATACGTTCTACATTACCTTATCAAAGTGCAAGCGAAAACGAATTTTTGAGGTATATTCGGTATAACACCGGCATTTCTTTCCGGTTTTTTATTGAAAACAACGTCAGCTTCAATACAAGCTGCTCGTATTCGGAACAGTATCGAGATCGCTATTCACTCTTTAATTCCGGAAATAGTAATTATCGGTTCCCTACAATAGAATTCGGTTTAACTTATAGGTTCCTATAGACGATAATCTGCTGATGCCTGAAGTTTTCCTAAATAATTGGTAAATTAAAGTTTGAGAGCCTATGAGCAGATGAGTCTATGAGTCTATGAGTCTATGAGTAAATGAGTCTATGGGTTTATGAACCTGTAAGACGTTGAGTAGTTGAGAAATTGAGAATATGAGACAAAATATCCTATCTTCAGGTGTTTTTCTGTGTTCTATGTAACGGGAGTATTATTATGGCGATAAAACCTTTTAAGAATGAGCCGCCAACCGATTTTTCCAGGCCTGTTAATCGTAGAGCGATGGAAAAAGCGCTTGAGTATGTGAAGGTAACTTTAGGAAGGGAGTATCCGCTTTTTATCGGCAGCGAAGAAATTCACACTGAGGATAAGTTAATTTCAATTAATCCTTCTCGTTCCGATCAAGTTGTCGGCGTATTCTCCAAGGCAAATCCGGATTTGGTAAATAAAGCTATTGAAACCGCGACTGCCAAGTTCAAAGAATGGAAATTAGTCAATCCAAAGAAACGTGCCGAGTACCTTCTTAAGGCTGCAAGGCTGATGCGGCAGAGAAAACACGAATTCAACGCACTAATGGTTTATGAAGTCGGCAAGACCTGGCCGGAAGCAGATGCAGATACAGCCGAAGCGATCGATTTTCTTGAGTTCTATGCGCGCGAAATGCTTCGTTATGCGGCACGGCAGCCGATTACCAGATTTCCAGGCGAGAAAAACGAGTTGAGATATATACCGCTTGGAGTCGGTATAGTGATTCCGCCCTGGAATTTTCCGCTGGCGATTCTAACCGGCATGACTTCAGCTGCTATTGTTACAGGCAACACGGTTGTATTGAAACCCTCCGGCGATTCTCCGCTGACCGGCTGGATGTTTTTTAGTTTAATGCGGGAGGCCGGTTTGCCGGCAGGAGTGATAAATTTTCTAACCGGTTCCAGTGCATCAGTAGGCGATGTTCTAGTCGGGCATCCCAAAACTCGTTTTATATCTTTCACAGGCTCGAAGGAAGTTGGAATCCATATAAACGAACTGGCATCGAAAGTACAGCCCGGGCAGAAATGGCTGAAACGTGTTATTATTGAAATGGGAGGAAAAGACTCGATTATAATTGATGATCAAACGGATATTGATAAAGCAGCGCAAGCAGTTATAGCGTCTGCGTTTGGTTTCCAGGGGCAAAAATGTTCGGCAGCTTCGCGCGTGATCGTGGTGGGAAAAGTGTATGATAAATTTCTTGAAATTCTAAAAGCAAAAATCGATAAACTTACAATTGGCGAATCAGATAACCCGGCCAATTATATGGGTCCGGTCATTAATAAAAGTTCGGAAGAGAAAATTCTTTCTTATATTAAAAAAGGGATGGAAGAAGGCGGATATTTGATTTGCGGCGGGGCAAAAGCAGCGGGAGACGGATATTTTATACAACCGACATTGATTGCCGTAGTCAATCCGATGGCAACTATTGCACAGGAGGAAATTTTCGGCCCTGTGCTTGCCGTTATCAAAGCCAGAGATTTCGACCATGCACTCGAAATAGCAAACAATACAGAGTTCGGGCTTACCGGCGGTGTATGGACAAATAACAGGAAGAAAATTGAAAAGGCGAAGGAAATATTCCATGTTGGAAATTTCTATGTGAATCGTAAAATTACAGGAGCCCTTGTCGGCGTGCACCCGTTCGGAGGATTCAATTTGTCCGGCACAGATTCAAAAGCCGGAGGAAGAGATTATCTGCTGCTCTTTATGCAAGCAAAAGTTTTGTCGGAGAAGAGGTAACAATTAATGATTTGATGATTTTCGACTTGATGATTTGTCAAATAATAAATCATAAATCACTGAATCACCAAATCACCAAATCACCAAATCACTGAATCACAAAATCACTAAATCACCAAATCACTAAATTGAAAATCTTATGTCTTCATATATAAAATGTTCCTATTGTCATGAAGAGATAACCGCAGACAGTGATTTTTGTCCGCATTGCGGTACAATGTATATCAAAGATACCGAGGTATTCTGCGATGAACATCCGCAAAACAAAGCAGGTGGAGTCTGTATTATTTGTCATAAAGTATGCTGCAAAGAATGCGGCGGAGAAGTGAATGGGCGTTGCTTATGTTCCCTTCACGAGGATATAAAAGTTGAGCAGGATTGGGCGGAAGTTATTGAAACGACAGAAATAGCTGAAGCTGAAATGATACGGTCGGTTTTGGAATCGCTGGGTCATAAAGTGCAATTGCAGAATTTTAATTCCATCGGTTATGTATGGGGCGGCGGCGGCGACTCTCCTATTTCACGAAGCAATATTAATAAACCGGCAAGAGTATTTGTTCCAATCCCGGAGTATCTTGATTCAATAAGGGAACTTGAAGAATGGCGTTCATCACAGTCGGATATCGGCTCGGATTATCTCCGGTCCGATCCATAGGCGTGTTTTTCAAAGGAATTCAGTATGAAAATTCATGAGTATCAGGGAAAAGAGATTCTAAAAAAATACGGAGTGACTGTCCCGCATGGCTACGTTGCCTTTACGATCGATGAAGCAGTGAAAGCAGCGGAAAAAATCGGAGGCAGCGTATGGGTAGTAAAAGCGCAGATACATGCCGGCGGCCGCGGTAAAGGCGGAGGTGTTAAGCTTGCACGAAGTTACGAAGAGGTCCGGGAACACGCGGGTGAAATTCTCGGTATGCGTCTTATCACTCATCAAACAGGCCCGGAGGGACGTATTGTCAGGCGGATTCTTGTTGAGCAGGGAATGAATATTGCGCGTGAGTTGTATGTCGGAATAACGCTTGATCGTCAGCGCGCGCGAAATGTCGTAATGGCTTCCGCGGAAGGCGGAGTGGAAATTGAAAAGGCTGCCGCTGAAATGCCGGAAAAAATTTTAAAAGAAGAAATTGACCCGGCTGTCGGATTGCAGCAGTTTCAGGCGCGTTCGCTGTGCAGCCGGCTTGACTTGACAGGTGATGCATTGAAGAATGGCGTGAAATTCTTAATGGCTCTCTATAAAGCATATGACACGTCCGATGCATCGCTTGCTGAAATAAATCCTCTTGTGATTACTCAAGAAGGCCATGTGGTTGCTCTCGATGCAAAGATAAACTTCGATGATAATGCATTATTCCGTCATCCGGAATACGAAGATCTCCGCGATATCGATGAAGAGGATGCAGCGGAAGTTGAAGCATCAGCTTTGAACCTTAACTACATTAAACTTAACGGGAATGTCGGCTGCATGGTGAACGGCGCAGGACTTGCAATGGCGACGATGGATATGATAAAGCTGGCCGGCGGTATGCCGGCGAACTTTCTCGATGTCGGCGGCGGAGCAAGCGCGCAAACAATTGAAGCCGGATTTAAAATCATTCTCAAAGATGAAAATATCAAAGCGATTCTCATTAACATTTTCGGCGGGATTGTACGATGCGACCGTGTTGCAGCCGGAGTGGTTGAAGCTGCAAAGAAAGTCGACGTAAAAATTCCAATTATTGTTCGTTTGGCCGGAACGAACGCAGAGCCGGCTGCCGATATTCTGCAAAACTCCGGATTGAAATTCCTGGTTGCCCGCAATTTAGCAGAAGCAGCACAGAAAGTAACAAAAGCGATTGCAGTGTAGAATAGTGATAAGTGATAAGTGATAAGTGATAAGTGATAAGTGATAAGTGATAAGTGATAAGTGATAAGTGATAAGTAATAAGTAATAAGTTATTAGTTATCAGTAGTCAGTTATCAGTTGTCAGTAATCAGTTGTCAGTAATCAGTTAATAAAATTCTTATAATCTCAACATCTTAAAATCTTAATATCTCATAATCTCAATATCTTAATTACTCATATACTCATCGACTCAAAGACTCAAAGACTCAAAGACTTTTTATGTCATTTAACGAAAAATACGAACCGGTTATTGGCCTTGAGGTTCATGCACAGCTTTTAACAAAGTCGAAGGCATTCTGCAGCTGCTCGACAAAATTCGGGAACGCACCGAACTCTAATGTGTGTCCAATTTGTCTCGGAATGCCCGGAGTGCTGCCGGTGATGAATAAAAGTCACGTGGAATATATTATGAAGATGGGATTGGCAGCAAATTGTACAATAGCGCCGAAATCCATCTTTGCACGGAAAAATTATTTTTATCCCGATCTCCCAAAAGGATATCAGATTTCGCAGTATGAAGAGCCTGTCTGTGTAAACGGAAGGATTGAAATTGAGCTCAAAGACGGTTCATCGAAACGGCTGGGTATCACGCGTATCCATATGGAAGAAGATGCGGGTAAATCAATTCACGATCAGGATATTGACACGCTGGTAGATGTGAACCGCTGCGGTGTTCCGTTGATCGAAATCGTAAGCGAGCCGGATATGCGTTCTCCATATGAGGCATATCAATACCTTAATAAAATCCGCCAGCTTGTGACCTATCTTGGCATCTGCGACGGTAACATGGAAGAGGGAAGTCTACGGTGCGATGCAAATATCTCGGTACGAAAAAAGGGTGATAAAAATCTTGGTACAAAAAGAGAAGTCAAAAATCTGAACTCATTTCGGTTTGTGGAAAAAGCATTGGAGTATGAAATTGAAAAACAGATAGAAGCGCTGGATAACGGCGAGACTATTGTACAGGAAACATTATTATGGGATTCCGGTAAAGGAATTTGCATCCCGATGCGTTCAAAAGAAGAAGCACATGATTACCGATATTTTCCGGAGCCCGATCTTGTACCTGTTTTAGTCAATCAAGAATGGATCGATTCCATCAAAACGACGCTGCCTGAGTTTCCGACGGTACGCCGCGATCGCTATATCAGTGAATTCAAATTGCCTAAATACGATGCCGATATCCTTACAGCCGAACGTGAGCTGGCGGATTATTTTGAAGGCGTTGTTACTTGCCTCAATAAAAAAAATGAAGAGACATATAAGTTTGCGAGCAACTGGACGATGACGGATGTCCTGCGGGTAGTAAACGATCGGCATATTTCGGTTTCAGACTTCCCGATTTCACCTAAAAAATTATCCGAAATGATCGATTTGATTGTCGATGGAACGATCAGCGGTAAGATTGCTAAAGATGTTTTTGAAGAAATGCTGAAAACTCAGGAATCCCCGAAAGCAATCGTGGAAAAGAAGGGCTTGATGCAGGTAAGCGATGAATCTGCTATTGGAAAAGTGATCGATGAAATTCTTGCAAAGAACCGGGAACAGGTCGATCAATACAGGAACGGAAAGGAACAGGTCTTCGGCTTCTTTGTCGGACAGACAATGAAAGTGATGAAAGGCAAAGCAAATCCGAAGGTGGTGAATGAGATGTTGAAGAAGAAATTGAGAGGTTAAGAAGTTGAGATGGTGAGAGATTAAGAAGTTGAGATGATGAGAGATTAAGAAAATAAAACAGCCAGGTAAAAGAATTTGGGAGAGTAAAAATTATTGCATAAT
>Ga0307420_1000882_pt1 | contig 13541 bp, 11 predicted proteins | sample SalMarWE160240MG_2_FD_202167 | JGI IMG/M metagenome (GOLD analysis project Ga0307420, IMG submission 202167) | Salt marsh sediment microbial communities from the Plum Island Ecosystem LTER, Massachusetts, United States - WE1602-40 | ecosystem: Environmental > Aquatic > Marine > Intertidal zone >... | reverse complement strand
TGACTGAAGCCGCAGGGTATGGAGATGGCCGGCACACCGGCCAGGTTCACGGAGATGGTGAAGATGTCCGAGAGGTACATCTGGAGCGGGTCCTCCATCTTCTCCCCGAGGTGGAAAGCAGGGGTAGGGGAGGTGGGGGTGATGATCACGTCGCACTCCGCGAAGGCCTTTTCAAAATCTTCCTTAATAAGGGTCCTCACCTGGGATGCCTTGCGGTAGTAGGCGTCATAGTATCCTGAGGAGAGGACGTAGGTCCCCAGCATGATCCTGCGCTTTACCTCGGGGCCGAACCCTTCGGAGCGGGTCTCCTGGTACATCTCCATGAGTTCCTTGGAGCCGGGTGCGCGAAAGCCGTATTTCACCCCGTCATACCGGGCCAGGTTGGAGCTGGCCTCGGCAGTGCAGATGATGTAGTATGTCGCCACTGCATAACCGGTATGGGGGAGCGAGATCTCATTCACGGTCGCCCCCAGCCCCTCCAGGACCCTGATGGCTTGTCCTACCTGCTCCTCCACCTGGGGATCCATCCCCTCCACAAAGAACTCCTGGGGCACGCCTAATGTCCACCCCTTGACGTCTTTGACCAGGGCCGTGCGGTAGTCAGGGATGGGGAGGTCAATAGAGGTGGAGTCGAGGGGATCGTGGCCGGCAATGGCATTGAGCAGGATGGCGCAGTCTTCTACATCTTTAGTAATGGGACCTATTTGATCGAGGGAGGAGCCGAAGGCCACCAGGCCGTAGCGGGAGATCCTCCCGTAGGTCGGCTTCATCCCCACCACGCCGCAGCAGGCAGCGGGCTGCCTGATGGAGCCTCCGGTGTCGGATCCCAGGGCGGCGATGCAGGCATCGGCAGCCACGGCAGCGGCTGAGCCGCCGCTTGACCCGCCCGGGATGGTATCCAGGTTCCAGGGATTGTGGGTGACGGTAAAGCGGGAGTTCTCCGTGGAGGAGCCCATGGCGAACTCGTCCATATTCGCCTTGCCGAGGAGGACTCCCCCTTCATCCTTGAGCCGCTTGATGACCGTGGCGTCATAGGGGGGTATGAAATGCTCCAAGATCTTCGAAGCACAGGTGGTCTTGATCCCCTGCGTGCACATGTTGTCCTTGATCGCCAGGGCCACCCCTGTCAAGGGGGCGGCCTTCCCTGCGGCTATCCTGCGGTCGGCCTCTTTTGCCTCATCCATCGCCTCCTGTTCGGTTACCGTGAGGTAGGCCTTGATTTTGGGGTCGACCTCCTGAATCCTTTTTAAAAGGACCCTGGTGGCTTCCTGTGCGGTGACCTCTTTCCCCTTCAATCTCTCATGGAGCTCATGGATAGTAAGGCGGTACACTCTTAGTTCCCCCTAGATGATCTTGGGCACTCGGAAACACCCCTGGGCCTTATCCGGCGCGTTCTCCAGAGCGGCCTCCTGCGGCTGGGATTCTTTCACCTCGTCCTCCCGCATGACGTTCTGATGGGAGACCACATGGAAGGTCGGCTCAATCGCGCCGGTATCCAACTCATTAAGCTTTTCCATATAATCCAAGATGCTATTGAGATGGTCGGTGAAGAGCCCTTTTTCCTCTTCGGAGAGCTTCAGCCGCGCCAAACGCGCCACATGCTCGACCTCTCCTCTTTCTATCTTCGTCCCTCGTCCCATAATCACCTCTCTCTAGGACTCATCTCAATTGCCTCCCACCAACTCCCCGAAGATTGCCAATCTCTGTTCCAGCTTCTCCTTGAGGGTGGAGAACTCCTGCAGTTTATCCCGCTCCTTCTGGACCTTGTCAGGAGGCGCCTTTTCGAGGAAGGAATCATTGGCCAATTTCCTCTGGGTGAGTTCGAGGTCCTTGAGGAGTTTGGTCAACTCCTTGGTCAGCCTCTGCTGCTCTTTTTTTGGATCTTCGACCACCCCCTCCAGGGGGACAAAGACCTCCACGCCATCCGCCAGGGCCGTGGCTGCAGCACGGGGGCGTTTTCCCTGCACCATGATCCGGGCCTCCTTGACCCTGGCCAGGTCCTTGATAAATCCCAGGTGATCCTTAAGTGCCGTGGCGGTATCCTCGTGTTCGGCGATCAGGATTATGTCTACCATAGTAAGGGGGGGGATGCCCATCTCACCCCGGATATTGCGTATACCGGTGATCACCCCCATGATGCGCTCCATTTCCCTTGCTGCCTCGTCATCGACCAGCTCCGGTCTCACCTCAGGGTAGTCGGCGACCATGATGCTCTCACCTTCATGGGGGAGGTGTTGCCAGATCTCCTCGGTGATAAAGGGCATGTAAGGGTGGAGGAGCTTGAGGGTTTTGTCCAGGACGTAGACCAGTGTCTTCTGGGTTATGCCCCGCCGGGATTTATCGGCATGATAGAGATACGGCTTGCTCAACTCCAGGTACCAGTCACACAGCTCATGCCAGATGAAGTGGTAGATGACCTGAGCCCCCTCGTTGAATCGGTATTCCTCCAAGGCCCGTGTGGCTTCGGCGATGGCCCGGTTGAGCCTGGCCAAGATCCATTTATCCTGAGTGCTGCTCTGCGCCAGGTTTATTTCTTTACCGTCGCTGCAATAATCTTCTAGATTCATTGCGGAGAATCGTGCCGCGTTCCAGATCTTGTTGGCGAAGTTGCGATATCCCTCGATCCGCTCCTCGGAGAGTCGGATATCCCTCCCCTGCGCGGCGAAGGCAGCAAGGCTGAAGCGGAAGGCATCGGTGCCATACTGCTCGATCATCACCAGGGGGTCGATGACATTCCCCTTGGTCTTGCTCATCTTCTGCCCCTCCATATCCCTCACCAGGGCATGGATGTAGACATCGCGGAAGGGGACTACACCCATAAACTTGAGTCCCATCATCATCATCCGCGCCACCCAGAAAAAGAGGATGTCAAAACCCGTAACCAGGACCGAGGTGGGATAAAAGAGCTTTAGTTCCTCCGTTTCGTCCGGCCACCCCATGGTGGAGAAGGGCCACAGGGCGGAACTGAACCAGGTGTCCAAGACGTCGGTCTCCTGCCTGATCTTCGAGGAGTTACAGCTGGAACATTGTGTGGGCTCCTCCCTGGCCACGGTCACCTCCTCGCAGTCGTCACAATACCAGGCCGGTATCCTATGCCCCCACCATATCTGACGGGAGATACACCAATCGCGGATGTTCTGCATCCAATCAAAATAGGTCCGCTCCCACATGGGGGGGATGATCCTGGTCCGCCCCTCCTGCACGGCCTTGAGAGCGGGTTCGGCCAGGGGCTTGGTTCGGACGAACCACTGTTTGGAGAGGAAAGGTTCCACCATGGTCTTGCAGCGGTAGCAGTGCCCCACACTGTGATGGTAGTCCTCCGTCTTCAAGAGGGTTCCATCCCGCTGGAAGTCCTCGATGATCCTCTCACGGCACTGGAATCTCTCCATACCCTCGTAAGGGCCGGCCTCAGGGGTCATGTGCCCCTTTTCGTCAATGACCTTCACCGCCTCCAGGTGGTGGCGCTGCCCGATCTCAAAGTCATAGGGGTCATGGGCTGGCGTGATCTTCAAAGCCCCCGAGCCAAATTTAGGATCGACATATGCATCGGCGATGATGGGGATTCGCCTATTCACCACCGGCAGGATCACGTACTTATTGATGAGGGTTTTATAGCGCTTATCCTTGGGGTTTACGGCCACTGCCGTATCGCCCATCATGGTCTCGGGACGCGTGGTCACCACCTCGACATGCCCCCCTTCCTCTAAGGGGTAGCGCAGGTGATAGAGATGTGCGGGGATCTCATGGTGATCGACCTCCAGGTCGGAGAGGGCTGTGTGGCACCGCGGGCACCAATTGATGATGTAGTCCCCGCGGTATATTAGGCCCTCTTCATACAGGCGTACGAAGACCTCCCTGACCGCCCGCGAGAGCCCCTCATCCATGGTAAAGCGTTCCCTGCTCCAGTCACACGAAGAGCCCAGTTTCTTCAACTGGTTGATGATCACCCCGCCGTATTTTTTCTTCCACTGCCAGACCCGCTTGATGAATTCCTCTCTGCCCAATTGATGACGGTCGAGGCCTTCCTTGGCCAACTCCCGCTCCACCACATTTTGGGTGGCGATCCCCGCATGGTCCGTGCCAGGCATCCAGAGGCAGTTACGCCCCTTCATCCTCTGGAAACGGACGAGGATGTCCTGGAGGGTGTTATTGAGGGCATGTCCCATGTGGAGGGAACCGGTGATATTCGGCGGCGGGATGACAATAGAAAAGGGTTCTTTCGGGGAGCCCATTTCAGCCCGAAAGTACCCTTGCTCCAGCCAAAAGCTATACCACTTTTCTTCTACCCTCTTCGGATCATAGACTTTCTCCCACTGCTCGGCCATGATGATAGCCTTTCATCCTCCTCTACTCCTTTTTCAACCGATCTATCTCTTGACGCACCAATTTGGGGACCTTTTCCTTGATTACTTTCTCCACAGCCTCTTGCAGTTCATGGCCCACTGTTGAGCTCACTCTCTCTGCCAGGTCTTCCGCACCTTCCCTCGGAGCCATTGTCTTATCTTTTTCACGGATGGCGATATCTTGAAAATCCTCAGATGGCTCAAAGACGGGCTCAAAATCATCCATGAACTCCTCCGCGAATTCCTCTTCTATGCCCTCTTCTTTTAATGTGCCAGGGCCTTCTATCGTCTCCGATTCCACGGTGTTCTCACCGAAGAAAGGCTCTCTGAATTTTTTTGTGAATGTTTCCTCCTCAAGCACTTCTTTTTTCGGCGTACCAAGGCCTTCAATCTTCTCCAGTTCAGAGGTGCTCTCGTCAAGGATGCTCCCGAGTCTCTCATGTTGGGCTTCCTCACCGGAGTCGTCGAGCCCCAACTCACCGAACAGGGTAGCCCAGTCAGCATCTTTCGCCCGGGGTTCAGGCTCCGAATCAGCGAAGGGGAGGTCTAACTCCAGACTCCCGAAATCCTTCTCTTCTAGCACAGAGAAGTCTTCCTTTTTCTCCGTTTGCTCCTCAGGAAACTCCGCCTTCAACTCTTCCTCCAACCCCGTTTTCCCCTCCGGAAACTCCGCTTTCAATTCTTCCTCGAGCTCTCTCAGGGAGGTCTGCAGGACAAATTCCTCTCCCTCCTTCTTCTCTTGCAATGGAGCTGATGGTGGTGTGGTGGCGGGTTCTAGCTCGATATCTGGTAGTTCGAGTATATCGTCAGCCCCTTTCTCTTGTGGAGGAGGGGCAGTGGGGATTGCCTCTGTGATATCAGGCAGTTCGAATATATCTTCCGTTGCTTTCTCGGAGGGGGATGGTGCAATAGGGGGTTCTGCTACGATATCCGACAGGTCCATGATTTCTTCCGCTTTTTCTTGGGGAGGAGCAGGTGTGGTGGCGGTTTCCTCGAGGAGATCCGCCACGTTTAATATATCCTCAGCCCCCTTCTTTTGGGGGGACTGTGGTGGCTGAGGAGCGGGTTCCTCGAGGAGATCCGCCACGTCTACTATACCTTCGGCCTTTTTCTTTGGTGGTGGCGTGGCAGTGGGTGCCTGTGCGATATTTGTGAGGTCTAATATCTCTTCTGCCCCCCCAGCCGCAGGCCCCCCTGCTGGAAGGGCACTTCCTCCTTTAGCCAAGGCCTCACGTACCTTGCTGATAGCGGCATTGCTCTCGAAAGGCTTGATGATAAAACCATCAGCACCCACACGGCGTCCCTCATCTTCGTCAAAATCGTCGAGGATCCCGATGAGCAATAAAACAGGAATGCCCTTCAAGGCGGGGTCCCGCTTTAACTCCTCACACAACTCAAAACCGTTCTTTGCCGGCATATTGATGTCTGCAATAATCACATTGGGTTTGTCCGTTCTCGCCTTGGTCAAGGCCTCTTCGCCGTTATTGGCGAAACTGAGAGCAAATTCCTCGGGAGGGAACGTCCTCTCAAAGACCTTTTGGATGGTGGTACTGTCATCTGCGATAAGGAGTTTTGCAGGCACCCGCGCCCCCTTTTTGATCACGCTTACGTTGCTCCACCATAAGCAGCCTTTGTATGTAACGTGCAAAAAAAGTTTAACACATAATAATTATTATAGTCAAGTGTCTATTAAAAAGCAGTGCTACGGGATAATAAGACAAGGAGTACTGTGTTCTTTGGGAATATCAGTTCCAAGAGGCACGGAGACAGAACGTTTCCTCACTATAGTGCATACAGAGTTGTTGATGGCAATACATGCATCTCTTATTTTTTAGAAATTATCGCTTCTTTTGACTCTGAGAGAAGATAATGTTTTGTTATACAATGATAGTAAGGAAATAAGTATGATTTCCAGCCTGGAAAGGTTATTTCTTAGAGATAGCGGCCGTATTTGAGGGTATTTTTGTTGATACTTATGTTGAGGTGTTCCTGGATTATATCGTGTCCCATAGCCTTAAACGGAAGGTAGACCAAATGGGATTTTTTGATGGTGAGGTTGACGTGCGGAAGGAGGGGGAAGAATTTTCTTTTGGTCATCACAGCGCTGGCCAGGGTGACTTTCAAACCCTGGGCAGCCTCACTTCGAGATAGCGTAACGGGGTAGAGATTCTTTGTAGGGATCTCCTCTTCCATCGTAAAGTCCTTTTGGAAGATAGTCATCTGTCTGACAAGGCGTAAAAAGACTTTGGGTCGAATTTTGAAGGCCGGAATCCAGAAAGCGAGTTCTCTGTTGTGCCAATCTGTCTGTATTACTATGGGCCGCTTTGTGATGCGGATCAAATCGGCATAGGTGTTAACACCCATTTCTTCATCCTGTGCGGTTATCTTCCAAAAGGGGAGATAACTGGTATCCGCCCCTTGGTCGGGCACGACACCGCATGCTACCTGGACGAATGTGCCGTCTGAAGCCTCCCAGGCCGTGTCGCAATTACTGCAGGTCAAGACTACGCTGTCCCTTTCGCCATCGAGGTTCCAGCCGCACTGCGGGCATAGCGTGGCCATAAAAGTGATGTGCCACGCTGGATTTCCGTCTCCGGCTGAGGAGAAGGTATCCTCGCCATCGGGGAGTGAAGCGATGGGTCTGTTAATCACCGCATCATACACCCTGTTACCTTCCAGAAAAAGGGGGAGATAGATAAGACTGAAGGCCTCTCCGATATAGGCCTGGTGGAAGAGCTTGCCGGGCGAAAAAATCGACATGTGCTGGTCCACGATGGTCAGTACATCGGAAGGCTTGAGAGAGCACTTTAGAAAGGAACCGTGCACGTCAGGAGTGACAAATTTCATCTTCATGGCTTGGGGTCTGAGCCCCAGTGATATGGGTAGTTGCTCGTAGGAGGTGCCCAGGTGGGTGATGTCCACAATGCTATGATTGATAGATGCTCCCTTGCAGAGGTACACTTCGCCTTTAAAGCGTACATAGGGGGCATAGATGATTGTTTTGTCGGGTGCCTTGTGCGGTAAAATAAAGCGGAAGTAATCTCGCGCGCAGAGATAGTTTTTGACATTACAAAAGGGGCAGAGGATCAGATGGTCGGTTTCGTCCAGTTCGATAGGCGCACCGCACTGGGGACACTCCTGCTCAATGGTGAAGGCCATCTATCCTAATTTCTCTCCGCACTGATTGCAGAAGAGGGCGTTGGGCAGGTTTTCAGCCTTACAATGGGGACAGGTCGGAGGTGCCGGTTTCGTATCTGCCGGGTTTCCGCACTTAGGGCAGAATTTAGCGTTCGGCGGGATGTTTTTGCCGCAGTTGGCGCATTGATGAAAAACCACCTGTTGGTGGCCGCAGTGGGGACAGAACGCGGCGTCTGTGGGGATCGGATTTTTGCAGTCAGGACAGCTGGTTGCTTGCTGAGGTGCTCCGGTCTGGGGTCTTAATGCCTCGGCAAACATGGCCGGCATCATCAACCCCATGCCCATACCCATGCCCGAACCGGCTGCAGCGGTCGACGCGGCGGCCTTTTCCATAGCCATGGCTGCCTTCATCTTGATCAACTTGTCCAGATCCTGCAGCACGCTGAGACGGCTCTTATCATCAATGGCCTGTTGTACCTCGGGCGGCGGCGTGATGGAGGTAATGTAGAGGTGTTCCAAGCCGATGCCGAAGCGGCTAAAATCATCTTGAAGGCGTTTTTGCAGGCCTTCAGAGAGCTCGTCATATCTTCCCGGGAGGTTGAAGAGGCTATCCAGGTGTTCGCCCAGGTGGTCGTTAAAGCGCGAGACAATGACCCGTTTGAGATATTCCTCTATTTCCTCAGTGGTGAATATCCCCATGGTTCCCACGAGGGTGCTGATAAACAGTACCGGCTGAACCACCTGAAGGTTGAATACGCCGTGGGCCCGGAGGCGAATCAGGCCGAGATCCTTGTCCTTGAAGGCCACTGGATCCCTCGTGCCCCACTTAAGGTTGGGAAAGACCTTCATGTTGACGATATATACCTCGGCGCGGAGCGGGCTGGTCATAGCCCAGGGAATGGCCAAAATTTTGGTCAGGACCGGGATGTTGGCCGTCGTTAGGGTGTGACGACCAGGCGCAAAAGCGTCGCCAGCCTTACCTTTGTAGAAAAAGACAGCGGCTTGGCTCTCGCGGACAATGAGCTGCGCACCTAATTTGATCTCGCCTGAACCTTCTTCCGGTATCCGATGCACCAATTCCTGACCGGTTTCATCGAACCATTCTATGACCTCTAAGAAAACGACGTTGTCTTTGCCCATATCTACCTCCTTTCAGCAGATGAGGCATGCTACGGTTCTGGTGGATAGCAATGTCCCTCAGTGTTCACCGAACAACGACATTAATCTTTCACAGCGGAGAATAACGATGCCCCTCGACGATGTCTCTCTGGTTCACGACCTCCACTCCAGAGTTTATCGGATTCTCTTGAGCTGGTCAACTAGCTGGGCGTGTAGACACTTATTTCGCTGAGCACGATAGACGCGATGTAATGGCCTCTTTTTGTAAGGCTTCAATTACCTCACTTGTGCTGAAGAGCCAGGCATCTTTGGGTTTTGTCGCCCCGCTATGCCGGCTGGAGTCAACGCACCCTCTCCAGCAGTTTTTTGTTACCTGCTGGGGAGAGGCCAAGACTATCAATCTCTCCCTTGAGAGCTTCGGGGGACCCATAGCCTCCGACATAACCATTGACGCGCGCCGCAGCCGTGGAATGAATAAAATCTTGGGCAGCAGGATAGATGGCGCTGAATTCCTCCATAAGATCACGTACCTGTTGGAAATAATACTTCTGATGATATTCCTCTGCCAGATAAAACTCGGCAAAGGGGATGATTTCGGTAACAATCTTTCCTTTGACGCTGGTTGCTTGACGGTCTCTTGTCTCTAAAGCCAACCGCTTCTGTTCCTCGTTGTGGAACAAGATAGCAGACATGTATTGTCGTTTCCATGCCGGCTTTGTCGGATCGTGGCTGGCCCAAAAGACGTCCAAAAGCTCCTGGTAAGAGATCTTGCTGGGGTCGTAGTCGATCTGGATCGTCTCAGCGTGATCGCCCAGGTGATAATACGTGGGATCCTTTTTCGACCCTCCCGCATAACCGACGCGAGTTCGAATAACACCGGGGATGAGCCCGAACCGGGCATCAGGACCCCAGAATCACCCCATTGCAAAGGTCGCCGTCTCCGTTTTTGCCGGAGCAGCGACGTCTATGGGTGGTATGGCGTGGTCAGCGGGGGTGCTCTGCTGTGCTAATTTCATTGTTTTAGTCTCCTGTATTGTTCCAGCCATCGCATTGTTGCCCTGCACGGTGTTCCATGCAGAAAGATTCCATGGACTCAGAAAGAGGGCACACCCCAGACAGGCGATCCCTATTTCTCTCATGAATGAACGCCTGCTCAGCACTGTCGGCTCGGCGGTGGTCGTGTGTGATGCTTTTTTACGACGCATATCTTACCTCCTTAACGCAAACTCTGTGAAGCAATCTCCCTCGTAAGGCCGAGCAGAGAAAGATCAATTCTTTTCTCCTACGAACTTCAGTGCGATTGAGTTGATGCAATAACGAAGTCCTGTCGGAGGAGGGCCATCATTAAACACATGGCCAAGATGGGCGCCACACCTGCTGCATTGTACTTCCGTCCTGATCATGCCGTGGCTTGTATCCTGCGCTGTTGTGATGTTGCGCGCTGCGATGGGCGTCCAAAAGCTTGGCCACCCTGTCCCGGAATCAAATTTGGCCTCTGAACTAAAGAGGTTCTGGCCGCAACCGACACACTGGTATATCCCCTTTTCTTTAAAATTGTAATAGAGGCCGGAAAAGGGTGGTTCTGTTCCTTTTTGCCGCGTGACCCTATATTGCTCCGGGGTGAGGAGTTGTCGCCATTCGTTATCGCTCTTTACTATTTTTTCGGGCATTGTGGTCTCCTGCTGAGTTGTATCGGAAGCATGGCTCTGCGTTGTTTGTGATTGCCATGCAGTGAGAAAAAAGGCCGTAACCACAACTATACTGAATACGGGAATAACATGTAGCAACCTATTCATCATTTTTATCTCCTGTTGCGCCAATGAAAGTATGGACCGTAACCTCCTAGTGGCCTTGTTTGTATGTTCGGCAAGCTTTCCTCTCAATACGCATACACACTAACCAAGCATTGCTTGCCACCTTCTACCAGAAGCTTAATGCAGCAAGGATATATCCTTATTAAAAAGATAGGGTGCAAAAATGAAAATTCAAGGTGTTGCTGGCGATAAGCACGGATCTATTTTTGTGGAGCTCTTCAGGTACAATAGATGTAGTTGATTCGTATGTGCTCCCCAGAGATCTCAGGGGGTCTAGAGGTATTCGAAATTTGTCTTGCCAGGGGCTACGATTTTTTCAGAAAGGCAAACCTTAAATATAATGTTCTTCGGAACGTTATCCTATTTTTTCGAGAGACCAAGAATCGATAAATGTCTGAATTGCCTCTCTCATAGGTTCAGGGAGATCGTGGAACTCGCAGCCGCATCCAACAAATCCTAAGGCTGGATTGTCCAGAATCCACTTGATTTCTGCCTTTATATTGGTAAGTGCTTCGAGTCCTTTTATTCCGTTGAGCTGTGTCAGAATTAGATAGTCTCCTTTCCTTATTTTTTTCGTCTCATCTTTACTGAGAACTAACCCCACACCAGATTCGCTCAAATTGATGACAGCGCCTGTTAGTGAACCCTTTTGGGAATCTGGGGAAATGAACGTGCCTTTGACATCATCTTCGACAGAGAAAAAGATGCGTTGGGCCTCTCTCTTCTCTTTTTTTTCGTCCCCCATAAGTCCCCCTCATTTCATGATTGCCCTCTGTAAAGGGTTCAGATGAGACAATACTGAGGTGTCTTAGTTAATTGCTGGAATTTATTGTCAAACCTTATAGTTTTTCCTCCTCTCTGTCAAGAATATTAAACAATTCCTCCGCATCATCGCACTGACACCTCTATCTCTGCCACGCGCCTCTTTAGTTATCACGAGAATTTTTAGTGCTTTTTCTTGTCACTATTCGGTCTTAATCTATATATATGTCGTACGCTCTATAATACCCCTTCCGGTCGATTATGTATCGAACCCTGACCCAATCACCGACAACTGGCCAGCGAGGCGGATGAAAGTTTGTTTTAACACCCGTATATACCGTATAGATCTTTTTGTTAGATGTGATCGTCAACGACCCTTTGCTGCCAAATACTGGGTATATGGCCGTTACCTTCCCGCTTACGGGTTTGTTCAATACGACAAGTGAGATCACACTGCACGTAAACAGTATCAATAGCAACAAAGCCATTCTTCTCTTCATCTTTTTCTCCATAAGCGTTTTATTTGTTTTACAACGTTCCAAGCTCCCTTTTCTGTCGAATTTCCCTCGTCTTGTGTTTATGCAATAGATGCCTTTTAGGGCTTCCGCTTCGACTTCGGCTTTAATGGCTTATCTTTAATCGGCTTTTGAGCAGCTACGGGTTTTGGCAGGCTGGTTTTTTCTGACCCCAGCAGTACGGAAATCCATCGTGTGTCCTCCGAGGTATCCAGGGCGATTTTTACCGTCATGGTCAGGGGAACCGACAGCAGCATGCCGACAGGCCCTAATATCCACCCCCAGAATATTAAGGAAAGAAATACTACCAACGTTGATAACCCGAGCCTCTGGCCCATAAGGCGCGGTTCGATAGCGTTACCCATAGCCATGTTGATCACGACATAGCCGATGGCAACCACGAGGGCCCTGCCCAGTCCCAGTTGTATGATTGTCAAGAGGACGGCCGGCACTGCCGCCATTATTGAGCCGATGTTTGGGATGTAGTTTAGGATAAAGGCCAATAATCCCCACAAGAGGGGATAATCGATACCCAGAATGGTGAGAAACACGGCCACAAAAGCACCGGTAACAAGGCTGATTACTGTCTTGATACCAATATACCGAACGACCGTGTCGGCAAAATGTTTCAGGTGCCCCAGTGAGGCCTCAGGGTCCTGAAATATGGAGCGCAACTTGGTGGGGATACTCGAAGCCTCCAGGAGCATGAAGATGACCGTGAGCAGGATCAAAAAGCCGTTTTTCAATACCCCGCCCAATTCGTTGAGCAGCCTGGCGACGAGCTTCATGACGGCTGCGGAATTGAATATCTTGTTTAACTCAAGACGGTCGACATCCACGCCGGTTTGCTCCAGCCAGTTCAAAACAGCATTTGTCTGGCTTTTGAGCCTCATTTCATAAAAGGGCAGTTTGCTGGAAAAATCATTCACCGAGGATCCCACCAAACCAGCTATGAGGAATAAGACAATAAGCATTCCACACATGACGATTAACAAGGCAAGCCATGTCGGGAGTTTCCTCTTTTTCAGCCAAAAGAGGATTGGTGCGCCGCTAATTGCGATAAACGCCGCCAACAAAAAAGGGACAATAATGGTTTTGGCGGCGCTCATCCCCGCTGCAACGATGACGAAGGCGGCGATGATTATCAAAAATTGGGCGGTTTTTGGTGGTCTATTCGTGGTGTTCATCGATCATTACTCCTGAAATCAGCGTCACACATTAACGAATCAGCTTCATTAATACATAGGATGTATCAGTCGTCATTGTCAACCATAAAGATTTGTTCCTCACATGGTTTTATCCTGCTGTTCTAATCATTTATTTTTCAGTGAATAAATCAGTACTCAAATATTTTTCCCCTCTGTCAGGGAATATAACAACCATTCTTCCAGACGGGATCTTTTTAGCGGTTTTTATCGCGGCATATAAGGCTGCTCCACTACTCATTCCTACAAAAATCCCTTCATTCTTAACGATTTGTCTGGTCATCTCAAACGCCGTTTCTGTTTCAACCATGATTGTTTCATCAATCTTTGTAGGATCATAGATAGACGGTACTATCGCTTCCTCCATATTCTTTAAGCCTTGTATGTAATGTCCTTTGACAGGATGCGCCTCAACGATTTTTATGTTGGGATTGTTTTCTTTCAACGCCTGTCCTACTCCCATGATGGTTCCTGAAGTTCCTAACGATGAGACAAAATAATCAATGTTGCCATCCATTTGTTTCCAAATCTCTTCCGCGGTGGTTTTATAATGAGCGATTTTATTATATTCGTTTGAAAACTGATCAGGCATAAAATATTTGTCCGGGTTCTTCTTAACGAGCTCCCGTGCTTTCGTTATCGCAC
>Ga0307420_1000879_pt1 | contig 13553 bp, 11 predicted proteins | sample SalMarWE160240MG_2_FD_202167 | JGI IMG/M metagenome (GOLD analysis project Ga0307420, IMG submission 202167) | Salt marsh sediment microbial communities from the Plum Island Ecosystem LTER, Massachusetts, United States - WE1602-40 | ecosystem: Environmental > Aquatic > Marine > Intertidal zone >... | reverse complement strand
GTTTCGGAGTCTTCGATGGCTATGTAATGTTCACCTGGATCAGCCTCTGGAATTATAACAGTTGTCTCAAAAGACCCCAACGAACTGGCGATGGTACTGTTAAGAGGCGATATGCCAAGCCATTCTGCACTAGTTACCGTACCCACAACGGGAACGCCATCCCACTTAACATAGATGACATCATTAGAATGGAACCATTTACCCGAAAGCGCAATTGTATCACCCGATTCAACCACAACAGATGAAGCCAAATTGGTACCATTGCCAAAAAGCCCAGAGGCAATTTGGTTGCCAACTCTTTTTATCCCCCTTAAATACTGGTTGTAATCAATGTAGGCGTAAGCGGTACCTGCAACGTCCGTCCTGAAAGAAAGAGCAGTATAAATCTCTGAAGAATCATAGGCGCCTACCGATTTTCTTAGGTCAGGCATTTCAGTTTCAAAAAATATGTTTCCTGTTCCGTCAGAAGTTGTAGAAACGAAGTAATTCCATGATCCAAAAGTCGGGTCATGATACGAAATAGTAACAGGCTTGTCAGCCGGGTAACCGGCACCAGTAAACTGAACAGTAACTCCGCCGGGACCTGAAGACGGAGAAACCTCAAAGACCCTAAAAACGGTTCATAGACGTAATTGAGAGCGTAGTCGCCTATTGCGTCGTAGCCATATACTGTTAAAAAGTAAGATCCACTGTTATAAATTACGTAAGAGATCCCCGACTGAAGCGCTCCACCTGCTAGATAATTGTAATTTTCATCATAAATGCTGCAGTAGATATCTATGGTGCTTGAACCATTGAAAATATACATTCCAGGAGAAGCCGAAAACTGAATGTAGTCACCATCGTACATAGGCATTATGCTTCTATACTGGGATTGAAGAGAAGTGGTGACCGTCATGCTGCTATATTCGGTGAAGCTGTTGTCAGGCTCATAACCATCCTCTACAGTGTCAGCCATAGTTGGATGTATCAAAATTAAAGTTGAAAGCAGCCCCAAGATTAGGGACAACATGAAATATTTTCGAAAAAGCAGAGGTGCCTCTCACTTCTCCCCTCTCCAATACTAAAGGTATACTGTGAACTTGAAATGTTTTTAAGTTTTATGTACGTAAGTTCTATCAAAGTAAAAGACTGCAATTGAAAAGTAATGTTATTAAACATTGCCAAACTGACAGCGCATGTTGCTATCGATTGCAGACAGTGCTGTTGTGCTCTGTGGTTGACCCCTCTCCCTTTTTTAAAGGCGCAAATTTGGCGATGAAAGGCTTCACATTTTAGGAGTTTAGTATTTAATTACTGTTAATCGCAATAGTACTGTGAATGTTTGAAAGGAGTGAGAGTCTGTGAAACAGTTTGTTGTCACCCCGTCCGCGGGCAAACGATTAATCGCCAAAGCGTTAGCATCACACCCTGCGGTGTTAGACGCGCTGAAAAACGGCACAGTTGTCATCGTGGCAGGCACCACCAACGGGTACGCAGCCGAAGAAATCTTGAAAACACTTGGCGGTGCCGAAGGTTTTTCCCGGAAACGTTTTTTCCGCGGCATCACTCTGCCGCCTAGCTCCGATGTAACGTCTGAGGGCAGGCTCTCTGACGAAAGCGCTTTCCCCGGTGACGTAGTGATAACTGAAGGTATGTGGAGGAAGGGCAAAACCATAGTCGACGTGGTCGATGAGCTTAAGGAGGGCGATGTGATTTTGAAGGGTGCCAACGCGGTGGATTTGAACAGGAAACAGGCGGCTATTCTCATTGGTCACCCTAAGGCGGGCACCATAGCTGTGGCGTTGCAGGCTGTTTTGGGGCGTCGCGTGCGGCTGATTTTACCTGTGGGCTTGGAGAAACGCGTGTGCGGCGATTTGTGCAGTTTAGCGGAGAAGATGAACTTGCCGAGGGCAGGTGGCTTCCGCTTGTTCCCAGTGCCCGGGCAAGTGTTCACGGAGCTTGAGGCGGTGCAGCTTTTAACTGGGGCTACGGCTGAGCTTATTGCCGCTGGCGGGGTCTGCGGGGCAGAAGGAAGTTGCTGGCTTGCTGTAAGTGGGACAAAAGAGCAGGAAGACGCTGCGGAGAAGCTTTTGGCGTTGGTTGCTTCTGAACCTGCTTTCAACCTTTGAAGCGCAGAATTCAAACAGGGATATCCCTTTTTCGAAAGACCATAAGACTCGCGATAATCAAGCCAACGTTGACCGCCAACAGCACGAGCACGTCTCCGAGAAAGCTGCTGAAATTTCCTGTGCCGAAATATTGAGCGGGGTTATAGTAGAACCATGTCGAAGCGTAACGTAGCGGGTTGCTAAGTGTGGCGCCAGCCGTACCGTATGAGCCGCCCATGAAGAACATAATGAACATCGTAATCACCGAGGCAGCAAGGGTTTTTTTCGTGTTTAGAAAGACAGTTGAGAATAAAACAGCCGTCATCGCTAAAGTCCCGAGATGAAGTGTTGCTGCAAGGAACAAGGCGCCTAACCGTTCCCAGTGCAAGCCCGCTTCGATGAACATGCTGGACGACGCCATTCCCGCCACGGCAAATAATAGAATAAGACCCATAAGGCAAGCGATGAAAATGTACAGGAAGAGTATCTTGCCTGTCAGGTATTTCTCTCGCGAAACAGGTTTAGACAGCACAAGGTCTATGGTGTTGTTTTCCACTTCTTGAGGCACCAGACTGCTTGCCATATAGACGAGGAAAACGCCGCAGTAAAGCCACAGAAAAGAGAAGAAATACGCGTTAAACAGAGAATAAGGGTTAGCGATGTCAAGCGGGCCTAACAAAGCCAATAATGACTCAGGGAGAGTGTCAAGGTAAGCTTGCAACCCGCTTAGGTCCAAGCCGCTCAGCAGATTAACCAGATAAAGCCCCAGGAAGCCGATGAGGACACCGAGACCTATGAGAAACCACTTCTTATCAAATAGTTCCTCTTTTGTAATCGCAAATATTTTTTTCATTCAAATCGCTTCCTTTTTGATTTTCTTGACTCAAAGGTGCTTCCGCTTTTCTTCTTGTTGTTTACCTGCTTTCCATTAGCTTCCGTGCCGTAATATTCGAGGAATATGTCCTCCAAAGTGGAGTCTCTGATGTTGATGTCTCGGAAGGAAACGTCCTTCAACTGTGGCAAAAGAAGCGTAAGCTCCTCACGTTTGACGAGGAACCTCGCATAGGACCCTTCCACAGTAAAGTTTCTAACGGCCTTTTTCGGCAACTTTTCTGCAACCGCCTTGGCATCAGACGGTGAGGAAAGCAACATTTCAACGTGTTTTAGTGCTAATTGCTTAAGCTGCGTGACAGCAGCGACTTCAACGAGAGTTCCTTGTCGGATTATGCCCACGCGATGGGCGATTTTTTCCACTTCTTCCAACTGGTGGGAACTAAGGAAAACAGTGCAGCCAGAAGCAACTTGTTTTTCTGTTAGTAGCCTGTAGAACTCGTTATTAACCAAAGGGTCTAAGCCGGAAGTGGGCTCATCCAAAATCAGAAGTTCCACATCGGGTGCCAACACGGAGATTATGCCGATTTTTTGTTTGTTGCCTCTAGAAAGCTCCCGCGTCTTTTTGCGTAAATCAAGATTCAGGATTTGCGCGAGATCCTCAACTTTTTCCCAATTGACGGGTCTATCGTAGAGTTTCAACAGGTAAGAAAGCGTGCGGCTTGCAGTCCAATCCTTGAAAATTCCAAGCTCTCCTGGCAGGTACGCGACTCGTTCCCGAATCATTTCAGACTCGGTTTGAACGTTGTGCCCAAGAATGGTGGCGTCTCCTGAGGTGGCGCGAATCAAATCCAGCAGCAACCGAATAGTTGTGGTCTTTCCTGCGCCGTTCGGACCTAAGAACCCGAATATCTCTCCTTTTCGGACATCAAGGTTTAGGTTTTCGATGCCGCGGTTTTTTCCGTAGTACTTGGTGAGGTTGCAGGTTTGGATGACTGTGGGTGTTGCCATTTTCCGTTTTCACTTTTCATTTTTCATGAAATTTAGAGTTCTCTTTTTCGCATATAAGCCTTTTCAATTTTCACAGATTTTGAAACGTTTATATCGCTAATTCTTCCATAACTTTCGCAGAATGAAAAGCAGCGAAACCACTCTCGGTGAGGAAAGGCTCAGGAGCATCGAGCGGAAGCTTGTAGAAATTGTGGCAAATTTTGGGTATTTGAAGGGGCGTTCAACAAAAACGTCTCAAGTTATGGCGTACATCTATATTCGCCAAGAGGTTACGCAGCAGCAGCTTCGGGAACTCACAGGATACTCGCTTGGCACCATTTCAGCGGCTCTTCAGGACTTGGAAGCGTTGGGGGTTGTAAGCAAACATTCCAGCCTCGGCTCGCGAAGTTACATTTACAGGCTCGCAGGACCCCTTTCGCAGGTTCTGTCACAGTCAATGACGGGTTTTCAGGAGTATCTGACTCAGATAAACGATTTCCTCAAAGAAATCGAAGTGAAACTGGACAACCCGTCTCTTTCTAAGAAACAAGGCTACAGTCACCTCAAGAGTTTTCTTGACGAGATGAACGTTCTGATTCCCGCTTACCGGCACATACTTCAGAAATTTCAAGCGACGCGTTTAGATTCAAGCCATAAACAGGCAGGTGCAACAGGTGACAATTAGCCAATCCACAAGATTTGACCCTGAAATTCGCCGAATAGAGCAGGAGATTGTAGGTTTTTTTGCCGAAAAAGCTTCGGAGTACACTGGGCGTCATCCAATAGTCTCCACGATTATGGCGTATTTTTACATACGCAGAAGCCTGACTCAGCAGGATTTGAAGAACTTAACGGGTTTTTCCGCGGGAGCCATCTCAAAAGCTGTTCGCCAACTGGTCGATATTAACATGATTACTCGAGAAGTGATTCCTGGCACACACATGCACATTTACAGGATGGAAACGTTGCCTTTTAGGTCTCCAAGTTATTTTTTGCAGACAACGCAAGCTCTTGAGAAACGGCGCAAAGAACTTAAAGAGATGAAAGAGACGCTGGATGCTTACAGTGAAGATATGAGGTGCCTTGAGGGTTATCAACGAGTCTATGGCGTTGTTACGCAGTTGTTGGGGCTGATTATTAGTGTTCCAAGGTTTATGGCGTTGATTGAGGAAGAGTTGAACGCATTTTTGAAGCAAGGCAGCAACTAGCAAAAACCTTATTCCTGAAAGCGCTTAATACTAGAACGGGGCGTTTCACATGGCTGTCGGTTCAAACAGGATGTTCGGCGGCGTAGGCGCATCGCTTTTGGTGGTGGGCGCTTTTAGTCCGCTTTTAGTTTTTCCCAGGCTTTTAGACATGTATTCAACAGGCGCTATTGCGAGTGCCTCATCTCCGTTCTTGTCGGTTTTGGGTTTAGCAGGGTTAGCCGGGCTCATCCTTTTCATGGTTGCGATGAAGGGCTTTTCCATCGACTACAAGGACTCTGGCATCTTCAACAACGCGCTTTACGGAGTGCTTTCCAGCATAATCGTGGCTGTATTGGCCGTCGGCTTGACGGTCGTCGTCGTACTCATGAATTTCAGCAGCTTTATCCAAACCCTTAATCCTGTTCCCCAGCCAACAGACATCTTTCAATCCGTCATAGGCTACGTGGTGCCGATTATGCCCGTTATTTCTTTGGCTGGTCTAGCTCAAGCCCTATTTACGATGCGAGCGTTCAACCTGCTTGCCGCCAAGTCCGAAGTACGCTTGTTCAGAACCGCTGGCTGGGCGCTTGTGGCAGGCAGCTTGCTGGCGATTGTTCTTGCTTCTGTGGGTGCGTTGCTGTTTTTCACCGCTTCATTACCAGCCAGTATCGTTTTAACCGTACCTATCATAGGCACGATGGTAAGCTATTTGGCGTGGGTTTTTGCGGCAAAAGCGTTCTTCGACGTAAAAGAACCAACCGCCCAGACCCTTCCAGCTTCGCCCGCACGGCAAGTGAAGTATTGTGCGCATTGCGGAGCGGAAAATCTGCCCGACGCAGTTTTTTGCACGCGATGTGGGAAAAATCTGTAACGGCACTTCAAGCGGGCTTCGTGTGTTGCAGGTTAGACCCCCTCTACTGGTTTCTGCAACGAACCACTATTAGGATCCAAATATGCCGGTCTGGTCAAGAAATCTTGACTAAGAAACTGGAGGTTAGTCAATAAACCTTGATAAAAAAGCTTTTACAGCAGAAAACAGCCTAATATTACAGGTGTACGTGTGAAGAGAATAGTGTTGGCGCGAGCGTTTATGGGTGCTCTCTTGTTGTTGGCCACTTTCCTAGCGCCTTCTGCTTCAATTGCAAATGCAGATGCAGACATTGCTGTAGAAATGCCTGCGGTTAAGGTGATTTCGCCACTTTGGAAAAGTGTTTTTAACTCCTCGGAAGTATTGCTTAGTTTTGAAGTAACAAGACCGCAATCATGGGCAGAAGTATTTCCAGGCTACACCGGCGGAGTTCTATATTATTCTGTGGGAGTGATAAAGTCTGTCAGGTACAGTTTGGATGGAAAAGTGAGCGAAAACGTCACCGTGGAGGATAACGCATATGCTTTAACCATAGGTCCGTCATCGAGGGTTTTTGATTTCTCATTTAATCTCACCGGATTGTTCGATGGACCGCATAACGTGACTGTAAATGTGTTTGGAAGTTACAAGGGGGAGGCTTTCAATTTTTCAGGAAGTCCCATAATCTTCTTCGTGGACACTGCGCCTCTTGAACTTGAGGGTCTCTCTCCAGAAAGCAGGATGTACAGCATCACGGATATTTCGTTGACTGTAGCCTCATCTGAGCCTGTGTCATGGATAGGTTATAGCTTGGATGAAGGAGACCGCGTCACCATAGCTGAAAATGCGACTTTGAAGGAATTGCCTGCTGGTTCACACAACCTAACTGTTTTCGCTAATGACACAATTGGAAATTTCGCTTCTTCTGAGACAATAACCTTTACGGTAGCTGAAACAGAACCAACTGCACCTTTCCCCCTTGCGCCTGTCGTGACTGCCTCAGTGGCTTCAATTGCCACAATAGGCGTGGCTTTACTATTGTACTTCAAGAAACATAGACACTAAACAATTTGTTGATTCACTTTCGCTTTCTAAGCAAATTGTGACTGCAGGAACGGCATATGATTTGTCATTCATTGCCTAGTGTGAAAAAGTGAAAAGGGTTTTTAGTTTGCTGGGCTTATGGGTAGAACGCGTTTTTGGTGCATCTCATTCAGCACTTCCGCGACTGCTAAGTAGACTGCGCTTGCTCCGCAGATTACGCCTTCGATGCCTGTGAGGTTGTTGAAGGTGAAGGTTCCGAACAGCGTGGGGTTGCCTGTTAATTCTCTTATCGTCAGCATGAAGAACAGAATCGCCAGGCTGGCGAACACGAATTGTAAGGCTCGGTTTGTCTTAAGCGTCCCGAAGAACATTGCAAACGTGAACAGCCCCCACATGAAGAAGTACGCGGCCATCGCCGTTTCTGTTGGAGCGCTTATGCCCGTGAAAGAGAAGCTGGGCAGAACAAGCAGCGCCACGAGAGACCACCAGAAAAGCCCGTACGACGTGAATGCGACGGTGCCGAAGGTGTTGCCCTTCTTGAACTCCATCGCCCCCACGATTACCTGCGCTAGTCCGCCGTAAGCTAAGCCCATCGCCAGTATCATGGTGTCAAGCGGGAACAAGCCTGCGTTGTGCAGGTTAAGCAGAACAGTTGTAAGGCCAAAGCCTAACAGGCCGAGTGGTGCAGGATTCGCGAATTTCTCACTCATGTTATCCACGCATCTTTCAAGTTAGGAACTGCTCTTTCGGAAGCTTTGAATATTAAGGTTTTCTTGGATTTACTCCCATTTCCAGATTTTTCTGCCATAGAAAATCTCAGGCAAAATCAGCAAGCCTGAAAAAGAGAACGGCAGAATAACCAGCCAGTCAACGAAGTCCAGAGGTGCCGTTCCGAACAAGTATAAGCCCGGCACGATGTAAGAAGTGTAAGGTATTATTACCGTCAATAAAGCGGACAACACCACTGCGCCAAGCAAGAATTTGTTTGAAAAGAACCCAACTTTAAACGCATTGTGCTTTTCCGAACGGCAATTCCACACTATAACCAGTTCCTGCAGAGTAGCCTGCACAAAAGCCATCGCCCGCGCCTCCTCAATGGGGCGCCCAATAATATAGTACGACACGAAAAACACAAGTCCCGTGCCCACAAATTGCGTTACAAAAGTTACCAGAATCGACGCTATCCTTCCGTGCAATATACCCTCCTTAGGATTGCGCGGAGGCCGCTTCATAACATCCTCTTCAGGCGGGTCCATTGTCAACGCAAGCGCTGGTCCTCCATCCGTAACCAAGTTTATCCACAGAATCATCCCCGCGGTCAGGGGCAGTTCTAAACCTAAAAGTGCAAAGCTGCCTATGACGAGCAACTCGTCAAAATTGGAGCGCATCAAGAAGAACGAGAACTTCCGGATGTTGTCGTATATGCTTCTTCCGCCTTCCACGGCGTTAACTATGGTTGCGAAGTTGTCGTCAGCCAGCACCATGTCAGCAGCTTCTCGGGTCACATCTGTGCCTGTTATTCCCATCGCCACGCCAATGTCCGCCTGCTTAAGCGCTGGTGCATCGTTTACGCCGTCGCCTGTCATAGCCACTATTTCGCCCCTGTTTTTCAAAGCTTGCACTATTCGAAGCTTATGCTCTGGCGACACTCGTGCATAGACTGAAACGTCCTTTACCATTATTTCAAAGTCTTCATCGTTTAAATTGTCAAGTTCCGCGCCCGTTAGAACAGTGTCGCTGTGAAGCATACCTAATTCTTTGGCTATCGCAACCGCAGTTAACTTGTGGTCGCCAGTAATCATAACGGTTTTTATGCCTGCGTCTCGGCATCTTAAGTTGGCTTCTTTTGCTTCATCTCTCGGCGGATCTATCATGCCTGTCAAGCCCAGAAAGACCAGCTTGCTCTCAAAGTTACCTTCCTCAACATTTTCGATGGAACTACCTGGCAACTCCTTGTAGGCTATGCCGAGCAAGCGAAGAGCATCACTCGCCATCGTCGCATTAACTTCTAAAATGGCTTTACGGTCATTGTCTGAGAGCTTCCTAACCTTGCCATCCTGGAAGATGTGGGTGCTGCGTTCCAAAACGATTTCAGGAGCGCCCTTCACATAAGCCGTGAATGCTTTTTCGGACGTTTTAAAGACGGTGGTCATGAGTTTTCTTTCAGACGTGAAAGGCACTTCATGAACGCGGGGCGCTAAACAGTCTTCATCTTTCTTGATTATCCCCGCCTTAGCCGCCGCCACCAAAAGCGCGCCTTCCGTGGTGTCCCCAATCACGCTTTTGCCGTCATAACTGGCGTTCGTGTTTAACGCGCCAGCCTTAAGCAACAAAGCAAGCTCAGCATTTTCTTTCAAGTCGATAATTTTTTCGTTTTCCAGAAATCCACCTTTCGGCTCGTAACCGGTTCCCGTCACATCAACAATCTTGCCGTTAACGTAGATTTTCCGTACAGTCATTTCACCCTTGGTCAAGGTTCCCGTTTTGTCAGAGCAAATGTATGTGGTGGCGCCCAAGGTTTCGGCTGAGGAAAGCTTCCGTATGATAGCGTTGCGTTTAGCAAGTTCCCTAGCGCCCAGCGCAAGCGAAACGGTTACCACGGCGGGCAAGCCTTCTGGAACAGCTGAGACAGCAAGCGAAATCGCAATTTCAAAAGACCCCAATATGCTTCCCACCACATCAGCCGTGGGCACCGCGAGAATAAAAATCTCGTATAATTCAAGGCCGAAAATAACCGCAACTAAACCAATGATTATTATCCCAAGCTTCTTGGCGAAACTCTCGAGTTTCTTCTTTAGGGGGCTTTCATCCACCTCCATGGTCTGCACCATTTCCGCGATTTTCCCGAACTCAGTGCTCATGCCAGTGGAAGTTACTACGGCTTTGCCTCTTCCGTAGTTTATGTGAGTAGCCATGAAAACCGAGTTTTTGCGATCCGCCACAGGCGTTTTCTCACCCACAACCCCCAAGCCCTTGTTGACAGAGGTTGACTCACCCGTCAAAACAGCTTCATCAGCCTTCAAATCCACAACTTCCAAAAGCCGCCCGTCAGCGGGAACACGGTCACCTGCTTCGAGAAGAACGATTTCTCCAGGCACAATTTCGCGGGCAGGTATAACTGCTTCAGTGCCGTCTCGAAGCACATGCGCCTTAGGAGCCGTCAGCTTCTGCATGGCAGCCATGGCTTTTTCCGAGCGATACTCCTGAATAAACCCGACAACCGAGTTGAGAATTACAATCACGGCGATGGTGACGGCGTCAACAGTTTCGCCGATTAAAAAGGAAATCACCGTGGCGACCAGAAGCATAATCACAAAAACGTCTTTAAACTGGCCAAGAAAAATCTGAAGCGGGGTGGTTCGTTTCTTTTCCTTTAACTCGTTGTACCCAAACTCCGCTGCCCTACGCTCTGCTTCTTCACGCGTTAACCCTTTCGGGTCAGTCTTCAAATCGGCTAATACTTCATTAACTTCTTTGCTGTACCATTCAGTGGCCATGCCAATCTCCTTTGGTCACTCATTCAATTTCTGTCTCGGGCACGAGAGAGTTTTATACCCTTTGTCGCCTAGCGAGTATTAGCTTCTCTATTTTAGCAAAATAGTTATAATACTTTCCATTTCAAAAAGAGAAAAAACAAAGGCTAATAAATAACTTCAAACAAAACGCACTCAATTTAAGGCAGAGAAAAAACTGAAAAACGGAAAGGTAAAAGAAATGCTTGAAACATTTGAACCCTGGCTAATAGCCCCCATAGCCTCGTTAATCTCAATTCTAGTAGGCTTATACTTCTACCGTTACGTGGAAAAACAAGACAGCGGAACCGACAGAATGCGGGAAATCTCCGACGCCATCAGACTGGGTGCTCGTGCCTTCCTGAAACGGGAGTACACCGTGCTATTCATGTTTGTCGGCGTTGTAGCTGTGCTACTGCTGATATTCCTGCCAACCCCAATTTGGGTGGGCGACCCACTGAAAAACATCACCATCTCATTGTCGTACATTTTCGGCTCCACATTTTCCGCGTTGGCTGGATTCCTTGGCTTGACAGTTGCGACCAAGGCAAACGCTAAGGTGGCAAACGGCGCCCAACAAGGCTTGAACAAAGCGTTCCCAATCGGTTTCCGCGGAGGCGCAGTTATGGGTTTCGCCGTTGTTGGAATCGGCTTACTCGGCGTAAGCATCGTCTACGCGATTGTTGGATTATCTCCGGCAGAAGAGGTCCCAGCGATACTAGCGTACAGCTTCGGCGCCAGCTCTCTTGCACTCTTCGCCAAAGCGGGCGGTGGCATTTACACTAAAACCGCAGACATCAGCGCTGACCTAGTAGGTAAAGTGGAACTTGATCTGCCCGAAGATGACCCGAGAAACCCTGCGGTCATAGCTGACAACGTAGGTGACAACGTGGGTGACGTGGCTGGAATGGGAGCAGACCTGTTTGACTCTTACGTCGCCAGCATCGTGGCTGTAATGATACTTGGTGCGGCTCTCTCAATCGGCGGCAGCATGCTGTACATACAGGTTCCACTGGTGTTCGCGGGCGTAGGCATATTCGCTTCAATCATAGGCTCTTTCACAGTACGCGTCGGCAAAAAAGGCAACCCCGGATACGCACTTAACATGGGAACGTACATAACCTGTGCTATCTTCATCGCTCTAACTGCAATAGCCACCTATTACCTTAGTTATCCCTGGGAAATCTGGGGCGCAGCCGCCACAGGCTTGGTGGCAGGCGTCATAATCGGCGTTACAACCGACTACTTCACGTCAGAAGATAAAGCACCCGTGATCAAAACTGCAGAAGCCTCAAAAAGCGGTCCAGCCATCAACATAATCACCGGCTTCTCATACGGACTCAGAAGCATATTACTCCCCCTAATCGGCATCGGCATTGCTGCAGCCATCTCCTACAAGCTGCTGGAACCTTTGGGCGGCGTTTCTTACGGCGTATTCGGAATCTCAATAGCAGCGGTCGGCATGCTTTCAATTGTCGGCTTAACGGTTTCAAACGATGCTTACGGGCCAATCGTTGACAACGCCAAAGGCGTGGCGGAGCAGTCAGGACTCAGCGAAGAAGTCATCGCGATTACGGATCAGCTTGACGCTGCAGGAAACACGGCAAAAGCTATAACCAAAGGCTTCGCCATTGGCGCCGCAGGTCTAACAGTGATTTCGTTACTGGCCGCTTTCCAAGAAATCGCTTCAAAATCTGGACCCGTTCCCGTCTTCGACATCATGGATCCCCTCGTCTTGATGGGCGCACTCATAGGCGTAGCAATTCCCGCCGTATTCTCCGCCATGCTGATGCTAGGCGTGGGCAAAAACGCAGAAAGGATGATCGCTGAAATCAGAAGGCAATTCAAAGAAATTCCCGGACTTAAAGAAGGGAAGCCAGGTGTTAAGCCCGATTACGCCAGTTGTGTAGACATTGCCACAGTGGGCGCCATTCGCGAGTTGATGCCCGCAAGCGTCGTCATAATTGTGGCTACGCTGGTCGTGGGTTTCGTCGGCGGAATCCAAGCGTTAGGTGGCTTCCTAGCAGGCGCAATACTGTCAAGTCTTCTATTGGCGTTGCTGATGTCGAACGCAGGTGGGCTCTGGGATAACGCTAAAAAACTGATTGAAACAGGCAAGTTCGGCGGAAAAGGATCTGAAGCGCACAAAGCGGCTGTGGTTGGCGACACGGTCGGCGACCCGTTCAAGGACACGGCTGGACCATCATTGAATACGATGATTACGGTGATGTCGCTGGTGGCTTCGTTGTTTGCCACGCTCATCGTCAATTACAACCTAATCGGCTGGCTACAAAGCATAGGTATAATACCTTAACTTCACTCCATTTCTTTTTTGAAATTTTTTACGCAGTCGGGATTTTCAACCATAAACGTAAAGGACTTATAGACTGTAATGTCAACAGTTTTAACCCTGTATATAGTTGTCAACAGCAAAGAAGGCTAAAAGAAATAACTGACGAAAACCATACCATTTCATTGCCAGACGGAAGACAATTAGGATATCTAATCATTGGCAAAGGCAAACCACTCTTTTATTTCCACGGTACCGCAAGCAGCAGGTTAGAAGTCCTACTTTTAAAAGAGCTAACACGGAAAAAACCGTTTCGGCTAATCGGCGTAGACCGACCTGGAGCTGGCCTGTCAACCTTCGCCCCTAAAAAAAGCCTGCAAGATTTCAACGCGGACATCAACCAATTAGCCGACCACCTTGGCCTTGACAGGTTTGCCGTTCTCGGCTGGTCAGGAGGCGGCCCCTACGCGCTCACATACCTCGCGTTTTTCCCAGAACGCGTAACCCGCGCCGTCATTGCCGCTTCGCCTGCCCTGCCTTTCGATGTTGCAACCGCACACAACAACTCGCTTGCACGATTTGCCATGAAATTTCCCAGTCTTGGAATGTTGGCTTTGAAGCGACTTCAAGCGCAGGTTTTAAACGCGAATAAAGATGTCGAGGCGTTTTTACGGTCCCGGAACGGAAAGAACATGCTTAAAAGCTGGTCTAAAGAGGATGCCAAGTTCTTTGAGGACAAAGCTTGGGCGAAGTTGATGTACA
>Ga0307420_1000877_pt1 | contig 13582 bp, 5 predicted proteins | sample SalMarWE160240MG_2_FD_202167 | JGI IMG/M metagenome (GOLD analysis project Ga0307420, IMG submission 202167) | Salt marsh sediment microbial communities from the Plum Island Ecosystem LTER, Massachusetts, United States - WE1602-40 | ecosystem: Environmental > Aquatic > Marine > Intertidal zone >... | reverse complement strand
GATTCGAGTGTACCGTTTGTGTTCGGACCGCTGCCGTTGAATGGGCTCAGTATCTCAAGACCGATCGTTGTCGCAACGTTCAGGTTATTAACCATGCCGGGCAATTGTCCTGCTGCCACGCCACCAATCGCTTCGGTCACATTATTCCAGAAGTTCAGCGGATCGTCCGGAGCAGGGCCGTTCAGCGTGGTTGAGCCCGAAGAACCGAAATCCAATAATAATGTCTGTACTTTCGGCATAGCCCATGCACCAAGTACGGGCTCGACGATCGACTGCCACAGTTCATAGCCGGCCGCATTCATGTGGAGCATGTCGCTGCCGAACAGTTCAGGACGAGGTTGACCGCTATCGTTCAACATCGGTGTGAATACATCAATGAACCACAGGTGGAAATCATTCGAGGCCAGGTCCTCCAGACGAGCGTTCAACTGCCGCGTAACTTCCAGGTACTGGCTGCGGCTGGGACTTGGCTTCGTCGCGATGAACGCTACGTCGGCATCGGGCAACTGTTCTTCGACAAGAGCCAGGAATTCAAGATAATCATCATAAACCTGGTCTACGGACATGCCGGCTGCCAGGTCATTGTCCCCTTCGTAAACCAGGATCAACGCCGGATCGTAGGGAGCTACAACTCGGTCGAAGTAGTACAGCAAGTCGCTCATCTTCGAGCCGCCAAAGCCACGATTCATGACGGGATAGTCGGGAAAGTCGCCGGCCAGGTCGGGCCAGACGCGGATGCTCGAAGAGCCTACGAAGAGCACCGGATTCGCCGGGGGCGGACTGGCAAGATCGGCCTGCTCGAAGGCGCTAATCTCGGCTTCAAAACCCTGGGCCAGTAATGCTGTGGATAAGAAACATAACGCGCATAGTGCCAACAACCAATGGATTCCGTTCTTAAGCATATCTTTTGCTCCTCCAACATAGAAGTAGAATAAAATTACTAACATGCGGTATCAAGCCGCATAAGACGATACAAATAACATTATAGCACAGATTTCTCCATTTCCAATAGGTCATTCGCACAGAAAGAGAAAATATTTCACGATTGACACATTTCTCAGGGCTCACCCAAAAGTCACTTCCGATTCTGAAACCGAATTGCTCTACATCTTCATCTTCGACCAACGTGTACGCGTATTGGACAGGAGAACACGTAAGGGTCGAATTTGAAGGCTTATACCAACACTTCACGGTGGAGAAATAGACATTGCCGGCGATATATCGCAATTATTTTAATGATTGAATATGAAATCAAGGTCAGGTATTATGAAAAAAGTTCATCTGCTTGGCAGCAGATACGCGGTTTTCGCAGCCGGGCAAGGTAAAAGTGGAGCATCGAGAAGCGTATCGATGGTTGAAGGAGATCTATGATGAAACGTCTATCCGTACTCGCCGGTTTCTTATGCTGTTCACTGTCTGTTCATGCGGAGCTTTCACTAACGGAAATCCGCACTGCCTCGAACAATGTCCTGGTGGCCTATTACAAGAGCGATATCATTAAGGCCGACCAGGTCGATACCAACGATGTGTCACTGTGGAAGCTTAACGGCCAACCCGTCGCTGCGATCAACAAATTTGTAACCGAGGCTAACGCCTGCGATCATCATATCTATTTGCAGGTGCCAACCCTTGTCAATGGGACCAGCTACAAACTCCAGACGCCACATGGCGAGAAAACCTTCGTGTTTGACGACAAGAAGGTGTTCTGCGAATCCATTAAGACCAATCAGAATGCATATAGTGCCTTGTCAAAAGTCAGATACGCCAATTTCGCCATCTGGCTGGGTGACGGCGGCAGCAAACAGATTAGCGGGGACCTCCCGGCCTATACGGTTTTCAAGTTATCCACGGGCCGGCAGGTCACTCAGGGAACGCTTAAAGAGATCGGGCTGGACGAATCTTCGGGCGATTTCGTGTACCGGATCGATCTGTCGGCGGTCCCCGAGGGCGGGCCCTACAAGATTTCCGTGAAAGGTTACGGCTGCTCCTATCCGTTTGGTGTGGGCGGTGATTTTTCACGCCGCCTCGGTCACATTTCTTTTCGTTCGCTATACTATCAGCGGTGCGGCTGCCCGATTAAAGAACCGTATGCGTGGAACATCCGAATGAAACCATGTCATACCACGATTTACGACACAAACGCACCGATTCGAGAAGCACGACTGGTCGTTGACGGAAATGAACCTACATTCACCGCTTATGGGGGCTATCACGATGCCGGTGACGCGGACCGTCGTACCTACCACATGGATGTGACGGTCACGCTGTTGACGACCTATGAGGCCTTCGGAGATCTGTTCACGGACGACCAATACAACATACCGGATAAGTTCGATGAAAACTTTAATATCGTAGGTAAGGGCAACAAAATTCCCGACATCATTGATGAGGCCGAATGGGGCGCTATGTTCTGGGAGTACATGCAGAAGCCGTCCGGCGAAATCCACTGGGGCACTGAGACAAATCGATATTCCCCTTTCACGACCTACGACAAGGAGACCAAACTCTTTGGCACCGAAGTGCTTGACACACGCACCGCAGGATTTGCAGCCGGTATGTTCATGCACCTGGCCCGAATCATAAAGCCTTACAAGCCGGAGCGATCCGAAGATCTCCGCAAACACGCGGAGATGGCCTTCAAAGCTGCGGGGCAGCGGATTCGTACCACGCATCACCTATACTATGCTGTGCAAAAGTATTTGCTGACCGGCGACGAAACCGCACACCAGACCGTCAAGGATCTGGCTGAAAATGCCGCCCAGTATGTTGAGACCTTTAACGGTGCTCCTGAAACTTTTGCCGGATCCAACCGGTCCAGACGTCCGGACGGCTGGTTGGCATCGTTCTTCTACTCGTACATCATCGAAAAAGACAGGCCTACCGACCCGGCTGTGGTGCAGCAATTCAAGGCGGCGATCAAGGCCGCGGCAGACAAAGCTATCGAGTATCTCCAGGGCAATGCTTATCCGGTCGGAACGCCCATGAATCTCCGCTGGTGGGGTAGTAACGCGGGCCAGGGACAGTATGCCTATCCCTGTTTGTTGCACTGGGGCCTGACCGGGGAACAAAAGTATATCGACGCCGTTAGTCAGCTCATGGACTATAACCAGGGTTTGAATCCGCTCGGTAAATGTTATGTCTGCGGCATTGGCTTCAATCGAGTACACAATCCGCACGACCGGGAATCCGCCTATACCATCGAACAGGGATGGGGCCCCCGGCCGGGCATTCTCGTGTTCGGACCGGGTGGACGAGGCAGGGGGACATCGGTGCCCGAGGTCAGATCGCTGGCCCGGGAACGCCGATATATTGACAACTTAGCGTCTATTCAATGGAACGAGTTTACCATCTATCAGAGTCTGTGCTTCCCGGCCGCTGTCTATCCGGTGCTGTCACAGGGTGGCAAGTGGGACGATACGAATGATCCCTTTGCTACGAAAGAATAAAAACCGAAGGTGACAAAATGAAAACACGTAACTTTATCTATATGATCCTGCTGGCCCTGGTGTGGTGTCCCCGTGCCGATGCCTATGAGAACTTTTCCGTGGCCGTATACTGCCGGGCGTATGAAACCCGGGAGATGGCGGATCTGAACTGGCTGGATTCTCGCTGGCAGGATATCACGAAACAGGTCCATGTGGACAAGGTGTATCTGGAGACCCACCGGGATTTATTGATTGTGGACGACGAGACCCTGAACAAGGCAAAGGCCTATTTCCACGAGCGTGGAATTCGTACGGCAGGCGGCATTACTCTGACCGTCAATGAACGCAACCGGTTCGAGACCTTCTGCTACAGCAATCCTGAGCACCGGCAGAAGGTAAAGGAAATCGTAGAGCACACGGCCCGTCACTTTGACGAGCTGATTCTGGACGACTTTTATTTCACAAGCTGCAAGTGTCATCTGTGCATCGCGGCCAAGGGCGATAAGACCTGGACTCGGTATCGCCTGGATCTCCTGACGGAGGCGGCTCAGAGCGTGATTATCAAACCGGCCAAAGCCGTCAATCCCAAAGTCAAAGTGGTTATCAAGTATCCCAACTGGTACGAACACTTCCAGGGCCTGGGCTTTAACCTGGAGAAAGAGCCGGCACTGTTTGACGGTCTTTACACCGGCACAGAAACCCGCGATCCTTCCGGCAATCAGCACTTGCAGCCCTATCTGGGCTATCTGATCTTCCGCTATTTCGAGAACCTCAAGCCGGGCGGCAACGACGGCGGCTGGGTGGATACCGGCGGCCTGCGTTTCATGGACCGCTATGCCGAACAGCTCTGGCTGACGCTCTTTGCCAAAGCCCCGGAAATTACGCTCTTCGATATCCGCCAGATCGTGCGTCCGGTCAATCCGAACATGCGGGCCGATTGGCAGGATGGAAAAACCAGCTTTGACTTTGACGCCATGACGGCTTCCATTACCCTGCCGGACGCAAGCACATATCAGCCCAAAATGATCGCCCGGGCCGCGGGCGTGACTTTCGAGAAGGTTGACAGGTTTTTGGGAAAGCTCGGCGAGCCGGTGGGGATTAAGAGCTACAAGCCGTATCACTCCACAGGTGAAGACTTTCTGCACAACTACCTGGGCATGTGCGGCCTGCCCATGGACCTGGTGCCGGAGTTTCCCACGGACGTAAACATGGTCTTCCTGGCCGAGACCGCCAAATTCGACCCGGACCTGACAGCCAAAATCAAGGCTCACCTCATGCAGGGTAAACAGGTGATGATTACCTCCGGCCTGTTGCGGGCCTTGCAGGGCGGCAGGATCGAAGAGATAGTGGAATTACAGGTCACGGACCGCAAAGCCGTAGTAAAAGATTTTCGCGCCGGCTGGGGACGGCCGATACAGGCCAGCGCCGAGATGGTCATCCCCCAGATCCAATACCTGACCAATGATTCATGGGAAGAAATCTCCGCCCTGGACGAAACGAACGGCTGGCCCATGCTGCACTCAGCTTCTTACGGCGGAGGGACATTGTACGTGCTGACCATTCCGGAGAGCTTTACGGACCTGTACAACCTGCCGGCAACGGTATTGAATCGTATCCGGCAGACGCTTTGCCGGGATATGACTGTGCGTTTGCAGGGGCCGGGCAAGGTCTCTCTGTTTGTCTATGACAATGACACGTTCATCGTGGAATCTTTTCTTGATGAATCCGTGGACGTGCAGGTAGTGACGGACGAGCGATTGACAACACTGACCGATCTTCTCACCGGCCGGACGGTGACTGCTGGTTCTGCGCCACGGAGCCCGTGGGGACGTATCTCCGGCAAACGTTTTGAGATCAAGCTGCCACCGCATTCGTATCGAGTCTTTCAGGGAGAAAAATGAACGTGTAGTACCCGGGAAAATTATTTGTAAGGCAGAATATAATATTAAGACAAAGGAGCACAGAAATGAAATCTAACAGAATCTTGCGGTTCGTTTCTTGTAGTGTTATTCTTGCTGTTCTTGGTGGAGTTGCTTTAGGCGCCCACGTTTACAACGGCCCTTACGCCGGGACGAACCTGGACCGCGTGGCGTTTCCCATGGGCGGTATCGGGGCGGGGATGATTTGCCTGGAGGGCACAGGGATGCTAAGCCACTTCTCGCTTCACAATCATCCCGATATCTTCCGCGAGGAAAAGGTCTTCGCGGCGGTGTGCGTCAAGGGCGACAAAAACATCGCACGTGTGTTAGAGGGACCGGTTCCGAAGTGGAAGATATTCGCGATTCACCCGGGCACCGGGCAGTTCGGTGGGCCGGGCAACGGCCTCGGGGAGACCACCTACGGCCTGCCGCGGTTTCGCGAGGCGAGCTTCAACGCGCGCTTCCCGTTCGCAGCGGTGGCTCTGACGGATCCCAGGATGCCTCTGAAGGTCGAAATCACGGGTTGGAGTCCGTTCGCACCGCCCGACGCCGATACTGCGTCACTGCCGATGGTGGGGCTGGAATACAAATTCGTCAATACCTCCGGCAGGAAAATCGATGCGGTGTATTCGTTTAACGCCGAGAATTTTATGAAGATGCAGGGCAGTCAGGAGTTGATCAGGACCATCGAGGGCGGATTCATTCTCGCCCAGCCGCCGGGCGGCAGCCTGAAGAAGCACGAGGAGGGCTACTTCGCCGCTTTCGTAGACGAGCCTGCCGCCAAAGTCAACGCTGCATGGTTCCGGGGCGGCTGGTTCGATCCGCTGACGATGGTCTGGAAGGACATCGAGCAGGGCAAGTGCTACGATAAAGATTTCCCGCAGAAGGGCGGGCCGAGCCCGGGAGCAACGCTGTTCGTTCCATTCGAGCTGGCCCCGGGACAAACCAAAACGATCGCCCTGAAGCTGTGCTGGTACGTGCCGTACAGTGACGTGAGCAAAGGCGGCGGCGCACCTGCGGCCGGAGAAGAGCAGATGTACCGGCCCTGGTATGCCGGCAAATTCAGCGATATCGACGCCGTGGTTCGCCGCTGGCGCGGGAGCTACAATAAGCTGCGGTCCGAGAGCAAAAAGTTCAGCGATTGCTTTTACGATACAACGCTGCCGGCCGAAGCGATCGAGGCGGTGGCGGCGAATCTGACGATACTCAAGTCGCCCACCGTTCTCAGGCAGATCGACGGCAGGTTCTGGGCTTTCGAGGGATGTCACGACCAGGCCGGATGCTGCCACGGGTCGTGTACGCATGTATGGAATTATGCACAGGCGATACCGCACCTTTTTCCCTCTCTCGAAAGAACGCTGCGTGAGACCGAATTCTGCGTCTGTCAGAACGACCAGGGACACCAGAATTTTCGCTGCCCGCTGCCCATACGCGAGCCGGACCACGGTTTTCACGCCGCCAGCGACGGACAACTGGGCTGCGCAATGAAGCTGTATCGCGACTGGAGGATAAGCGGTGACACCGAATGGATGAAGAAGCTCTGGCCCCAGGTGCGGCAGAGTGTGAACTACTGCATCGAAACATGGGACCCTGAGCACGAAGGCATTCTCCGCGAACCGCATCATAATACGTATGATATCGAGTTCTGGGGCCCGGATGGTATGTGCAGCAGCTTCTATCTCGGCGCTTTGAAGGCGGCGGTGGCCATGGGCCGTGAAGCCGGCGACGATGTGTCACTCTACGAAAATCTGCTCACTAAGGGCGAGAAGTTCGTGAATGAAAAGCTTTTCAATGGCGAGTACTTCTATCAGCAAATCCAGACGGAAGGACTTCGAGCAGGCAGTCCCGTCAAAGTTCAAAGCATGCAAAGGAACTACACGCCTGAGGCCCTGGAATTACTGAAGGCCGAAGGGCCAAAGTACCAATACGGAACAGGCTGCCTTTCCGACGGTGTGCTGGGCTCCTGGCTGGCCGCTGTCACCGGACTCGGAGACGTACTGGAGCAGGGCAAGGTAGACAGCCATCTGAAAAGCATTCACAAATACAATCTCAAGAAGGATCTTTCGGAACATGCGAATCCACAGCGTCCCGGCTATGCCGTGGGCGATGACGGAGGCTTGCTGCTCTGTACCTGGCCGAAAGGCGGGATGCCGTCTCTACCGTTCGTATACAGCAACGAAGTCTGGACCGGCATTGAGTACCAGGTGGCGTCGCATCTAATTCTTCGCGGCATGGTCGATGAAGGTCTCGATATCGTTCGCGTAGCACGTGACAGGTACGATGGACGCTCCCGTAATCCGTTCAACGAATACGAATGCGGCCACTGGTATGCACGTGCCATGTCCAGCTATGCCCTGCTCGGCGCCTACAGCGGCGCCCGATACGACGCCGTAGAACGCATCCTGCACATCCAGCCGCCGCTCGAAGGAGACTTCAAGGCATTCATATGCACCGCCACAGGCTACGGCCATGTCGGCGTCAGGGATGGCAAGCCCTTCTGCAATGTTGTTAGCGGCGAGATACCGTACAAGAGAATCGCATACGCCGCGCCATGATACTCTTGATCAACTCAATAACACTATAATTTATAGGAACATGATATGAGTCTGAAATCATTACCATTTTGGCTTTGCCTCATGTTTATCGTTGGGTCACCATGTCTTAGCAGCGGGGCCTCTTTTTACAGTTCACGTCTAAACGACCCCGTGGCGATCTACCTGACGCCGGAGAATTTTCCCGTCCACGGCGATGGAATCGGCGATGACTCATTAGCGTTGCAGCAGGCGATTGACAAGGTCGCGTCGAGCACCGGGGCTGGAGTTCTGTTCATTCCGGAGGGAACGTACCGGCTCACGAAAACCGTCTACGTCTGGCCCGGCGTACGTTTGTTCGGCTATGGTGACGTAAGGCCGGTTTTTACCCTCGCTGAGAACACTCCGGGTTTCCAGGAAGGAACCGAGAAGTATATGTTTTTCTTCTCGGGAGGGCGCGGACGCGGCAGAAGCAATGGCCCCCCGCGGGATGGTGGCGCCGGCACATTCTACAGCGCTATGAGCAATATCGATATCGAGATTGGCCCAGGAAATCCTGCGGCTATTGCCGTCCGCTTTCATGTTGCGCAGCATTGCTATCTTTCTCACATGAACTTCCGGCTTGGTTCGGCCCGCGCGGGATTGAAAGATATCGGTAACGAGGTTGAGGACCTGCACTTTCACGGCGGACAGTTCGGCATCATTACCAAAAGGTCTGCTCCCGGGTGGCCTATTTTGGTCATTGACTGTACGTTCGAGGGACAGAGCGAGGCGGCCATCAGTTGCGATGAGGCCGGCCTTGCGGTGGTGCGCCCTCATTTCACAAACGTGCCCACTGCCGTCTCTATTGTCCCCGACAAACCTGATGAGCTCTGGCTCAGTGACGCACATCTTGAGAACATTACCGGCCCGGCAGTGATTATCAGCAATGAGAATAATGCCCGGACCCAGATTAACGCCCGCAACATTGTCTGCCGGGATGTCCCGGTCCTCGCCAAATTCCGGGAAACGGGCAAGACAATCGCCGGCATCGCGCCCACCTACGTGGTCGAGCAGCTCAGCCACGGCCTGCACATAACCGGCCTGGGTGCCGACCGGCAGATCCAAACAACGTTTGATGCCCACGAAGCAGCCACGCCGCCAGCTCCAGTGAAATCTGACATTCCCGGCCTTCCGGATGGAGCAACCTGGGTCAACGTTCGGACTCTGGGAGCGAAAGGCGACGGCCGGACAGACGATACGGCGGCCCTGAAAAAAGCTATCGCTCAGCACCGAACGCTCTACCTGCCGATGGGATGGTATTGCGTAAGTGACACTCTGAGACTCCAGCCTAACACCGTCCTGGTCGGGCTCAATCCTTCGGCTACCGTTATCAATGTGCCGGACAGAACATCCGCTTTTCAGGGACAGGGGCCGCCCAGGCCCGTCATCGAGGCTCCGCAGGGCGGGACCAATATCATCACAGGTATCGGTGTCTATACCGGCGCGATCAACGCCCGGGCCGTCGGCGTCAAATGGATGGCCGGGGCCGATTCAATGATAAACGATGTCCGTTTCCACGGCGGACACGGAACCAGGGTCCCGGGACAGAGAGGCCGTTTCGGCCGAATGGGCAATCGCGAAGCCTGGAACAGTCAGCACGCCAGTCTATGGGTCACCAATGGGGGCGGCGGGACTTTTAAGGACATCTGGACGCCAAGCCCTTACGCCAGCTCCGGTATGGAGATTTCCGAGACGTCAACGAGCGGCCGAATTTACGCCATGTCCCTCGAACATCATGTAAGCAATGAGATGGTCATTCGCAACGCCTCGAACTGGAAACTTTACGCTCTGCAATTCGAGGAGGAGCGGGAAGAAGGCCCCAAGGCCCTGCCGCTGGAGATCGAGAGTTGCAGCAATATCCAATTTGCAAACACCTTCTTCTACCGCGTGGTCAGTTGCTTTGTGCCGTTCCCCTACGCGGTGAAAATTAGCGATTCGAGCAACATTCGCTTCAGGAATCTCCACTGCTACAGCAACAGCAAGGTTTCATTCGACAGCACCATCTTCGAGGCAACCGCCGATGTCGAAATCCGCGATACCGAGCTGGCCGTATTGGATATTTCAGGAGGTCCGGCACCAGCGCGGCCCCCAAAAGGTTCGATAGTTATTGCCGATGGAGCTAAGGTAGAAAAACTCTCCGGCGGATTCTCTAACATTGCCGGTGCGGCCGTCGATAGCAAGGGGGACGTCTATTTCGCAGATGCGAGAGAGGGCCGCATTTACCGTTGGTCGCAGGAGAAACATCGAGCCGAGCCGGTCCGTGACATTCCCCGGAAGCCCGTCCAGTTGGCCTTTGACAAGGCGGGAAACCTGATGGTCATCGCATACGACGGCGATGGGACCGTGCTGGCCTTCCGCCCGGATGTCAACGATAGCGAAATCGTATCCCTCAAGCCACAGCCCGCAGCGCAGCGCCCGGCAATGGTAGCGGTCCTGCCGGTAAATCGATGGATGGGCGACAGCGGATTCATGCGGGACTCGACCATGCCCAAGCCGTTTCACTACGTCTCGCCCGACGGCAGCACCTTCATTCCCGCCGGCCGGGACTTCACTACCGGGGCCGTTCAATGGGGCACAAAACTGTCGGACCTTTTACGCGCCTTCCGGATAGCCCCCGCCGTGGCGGGAAAAACCTTCTACGTCACCAACGAAGCAGAACTGAAGACGTGGGCCTTCAGCGTTGGATCCGACGGAACGCTCGCCGAGCCGAGACTGTTCGTCCAGGAAGGCGGCGAGAACGTCGCGGTAGATGCGCGTGGCAATGTATATATCGCTGCCGGCCAGATACTCGTCTTCGATCCGGCCGGCAAACACATCGAGACTATCGAAGTCCCTCAGCGCCCCACCAGCCTCGTCTTCGGCGGCAAGGACCGCAGAACTCTGTTTATTACGGCCCGATCTTCGCTCTACAGCGTCCAAACGCGCTTTGCAGACCTCACCGGCAACAGATAGTGCTGACAATCCCCTAAGTATTCATTGTCTCCCGTCAGCAGAAGCAGCACAGAATGGAGAAAAACCATCCCCATCGGAGATGAACGACAATCGGGATGAGGCTGCCACCCAATAGAATTGATGGAAAACGGGTGGCAGCCTCAAAGCCGCAGGCTTTGGGGATGGTCGAGAATGACAGAGGCAGGCTAAACATGTACCCTGCGAAAGCAGGGATCCAGGAATGTAACGGATTCAGTGGATTCCCGCTCCCCGCTTTCGCGGGGCAAGTTTACACCTGCGAAAGCAGGTGCGGGAATGACAAATCGTGTTATGTTGTTGTTATTGAAGAATTTACCAAATTATTCGGCTCAAAATCAATCAGTTTGAGTAATTTACCATTGGCCCGCTGCTATTTGAGGTACTTAAGGTTATTACGTACCGTTTGAGTAGAAGGGTGGTCGGGGCCTAAACTATCCTCGAATATCTTCAATGCCCTTCTCATCAAAGGCTCGGCCTTATCAAGACGGTTGGTAGCCTCGAGCAGTTGAGCCAGATTGTTCAGGTCTATGGCTACATCCGGGTGGTCCGGGCCGAAGGAGGCTTCATCTATCTTCAAGGCCCTTCTCATCAAAGGCTCGGCCTGTTCAAGACGGTTGGTAGCCTTAAGTAATTGAGCCAGATTGTTCAGACGGATGGCTACATTAGGGTGGTCCGGGCCTAAGGAGTCTTCATCTATCTTCAATGCCCTTCTCATCAAAGGCTCGGCCTTATCAAGACGGTTAGTATCGACAAATAATGCAGCCAGATTGTTCAGGTCTCTGGCTACATTCGTGTGGTACGGGCCTAAGGAGGCTTCATCTATCTTCAATGCTCTTATCATCAAAGGCTCGGCCTTATCAAGACGGTTAGTAGCGTCAAATAATCCAGCCAGATTGTTGAGCCGGATGGCTACCTTCGGGTGGTCCGGGCCGAAGGAGGCTTCATCTATCTTCAATGCCCTTATCATCAAAGGCTCGGCCTGTTCAAGACGGTTAGTATCCTGAAGTAATTGAGCCAGATTGTTCAGACGGATGGCTACCTCCGGGTGGTCTGGGCCGAAGGAGGCTTCATCTATCTTCAATGCCCTTCTCATCAAAGGCTCGGCCTTATCAAGACGGTTAGTATCCTGAAACAGTTGAGCCAGATTGTTGAGCTGGGTGGCTACATTGGGATGGTCGCGGCCTAAACTATCCTCGAATATCTTCAATGCCCTTCTTATCAAAGGCTCGGCCTTATCAAGACGGTTAGTAGCGCCAAATAATTGAGCCAGATTGTTTAACTGGGTGGCTACCTTTGGATGGTCGCGGCCTAAACTATCCTCGAATATCTCCAAAGCCCTTCTCGTTAAAGGCTCGGCCTTATCATATAGGCCCTTGTATTGGAGATAGGAGCCCAGCACACTCATAAGTCGAGCCGTAGGCTCTGTAATCTTTGCAAGGTCTGCCGTTCTGGCAATAAGCTCGGCATGTGGCCGAAGGACATCCCATACAGGCCATGTGCGGACATCATCAGATCCCGATGGCGCGAAATTGTTCACGATTTTAAGGGCAATTTCCAGCCAGGATTGTCGGTCCGCTTCAGGTATACGCGACCGTATCACTTCCTGAACGATTCGATGCACCGTGAATCCTTCTTGCTGCCTTGTTATCATAGAATATGCGGCCAGCTCCGAGAGGGCTTCTTTTAATTCGAACCCGGCTTTTTTCACTTTCATCTCTTTGCATTGAAGCTCCACCGCCTTGTTCGCAATCTCGATGCCCTCTCGAAACATGGCGGCCGGTATCATCTCCGGCGCCAAAAAGGCGGCCAAACGCAAAAGCGTCCGGGCCGATGGCTTAAGCTGCTCGAAGGTCCTCTGCCAGGTCGCCTCCACCGATACATCATATTGCATCTGGCGTTTGTCATACCATTTCAGCACTTTCTGCCGCTCGTTTTCCCATTCTTCGATATATTCGGCCAAACTGCATTTATTGTTGACGATATAAGCGGCTGCTTGTTCCAAGGCCAGGGGAAGATAGCCTAATTCTTTTGCGAGCTTTTCGGCCGCCTCTTCATCGCTTTGTGTTTCAATACGTTTTTCTGCTGTTCGTTCCAGTAGAAATTGCTTGGCCTCCTTTGTTTCTAAAAATCCCAACGACCGCTGCAGTGCTATTGCACTCCATTGCCTGTAACGTGATGTGATTATGACGTGACCGGAGGTAAGGTTCGGAAGCAGGTCCTCAACCAATTCGACGGCCTCATTAGTATCGACTCCGTCAATGATCATCAGCCAGCTTTTATTTGTCATGAGCCACTGTAACACGGCTATTTCAGCGTTTTGTTGACTTCCTTCCTGTTCTGTAAGATTTAGCATGTCTTTTGCCGCAAAAGAAGCCAAAGAGACATGTAGCGATTCAGTGGATGCAGAATTGACAAAGAAAACAACCCTGTATTTTTTTTCATTCAGAGCCTGCCAGGCAAATTCCACTGCCAGACGGGTCTTGCCAATCCCACCGAGGCCTTGGATTATCTGTGTTTTTGTGATAGTAGTTGGTTTATTGTCATCAAGCTGATCCTTTAGCTTTTTTAGGATATCATCACGTCCCTTAAACAGATTGCCTATAGAGGTATAGGGAAGGTTGTGAATGATAGGAGGTTTTCTTGTCATTTTTGTTTTTCTTTCTCTATTAGACGATCCAGCAGTTTACATTGGTAC
>Ga0307420_1000874_pt1 | contig 13603 bp, 11 predicted proteins | sample SalMarWE160240MG_2_FD_202167 | JGI IMG/M metagenome (GOLD analysis project Ga0307420, IMG submission 202167) | Salt marsh sediment microbial communities from the Plum Island Ecosystem LTER, Massachusetts, United States - WE1602-40 | ecosystem: Environmental > Aquatic > Marine > Intertidal zone >... | reverse complement strand
TTCACAGTCCTGGTAAGGGGACCCATGCACCAGATCGAATGTGTTTGGAGAAGAGGGAAGGGACCTCTGGGGATTCTACCGAAGGATGTCTTTAATCCAAAACACCCGGAATATGAGGCTGGGATGCGAATCGAACCGCCTGCATCGGAGCCTGTGGCTATAGGAACCATGCCTCCTGCAATTGCAGCGGCAGAGCCCCCGCTGGATCCACCCGGTGTTCGTTCTGTATTCCAGGGATTTCTGGTTACACCATGAAGCATGTTTTTTGTAAAGCCGGTGAATCCAAATTCAGGGGTATTGGTTTTCCCCACAACAATGGCACCGGCTGCCTTTAGTCTCGCCACCTGGATTGAATCCCTCTGGGCAACATTGTTTTTGTAAGGAACCGATCCAAAACTGGTTACCATCCCTTTCACGTCCTCAAGGTCCTTAACGCCTATGGGTATGCCGATGAGAGGTCCAAGCTTTTCACTTGAACCGAGACGCTCTGTCATTGTCATTGCCTCATCCATTGCTTGCTCAGCCCGCACAGCAACAAATGCATTAAGAACGGGATTAACCGCCTCTATTCTTTGTAATGTTTCCTTCATCACCTCAACGGGCGAGAGGTTTTTTGACCTGATAAGTTTTGTAAGCTCTTGTGCAGATTTATAAAACATTGGTTTCAAACCTTTATCATTAATGTCTATAGCAATTAGTATCTTACCATTTGTGTCAAGTTTTTTAACGCTATGAAAGTGCAGAGGATAATCGGGATCGCAAAACGGTTGCGGCCCACCCGTTATTCCTCCCTGACACCTGCCTCTTCAAAGCCTTTTTTTCTTAGAAGGCAGCTATCGCATTTACCGCAGGGGCGACCGTCTTTTCCAGGGCTATAACAGCTATGGGTCATTGAATAGTCTACACCTAACGATATCCCCTTTTTTATGATCTCCCCCTTTGTCATATATATGAGGGGTGCATGAACTTTTATCCCTTTTCCCTCCACACCTGCCTTTGTTGCAAGATTCGCTGTTCTCTGAAAGGATTCTACAAATTCTGGCCTGCAATCAGGATAGTTAGAAAAATCAATGGCGTTAACCCCAATAAATATATCTGTTGCATAGAGAACCTCGGCCCAGGCGAGGGCATAGGACAAAAAGATAGTATTTCTTGCAGGAACATAGGTAACAGGTACACCGCTTGAACTTATTTCATTTAATTTTCGTCCTTGTGGTATTGGAATGTCTTCTGTAAGGGCGGAGCCGCCAATAGTGTCCAGTTCAATGTGAAGGATGAGGTGTTTTTTTGCCCCAAAATATTTTGCAACTTTCTGAGCTGCCTCAAGCTCGATCTTATGCCTCTGCCCATAATCAAAGGTGAGGGCATATATATCATATCCCTCATGCCTTAGTATGGCCATAATTGTTGTGCTATCCAGGCCGCCACTTGCGAGGACAACAGCTTTTATTTTCATCTCAAACCCCTTTTGTATACTCTCCCCAGATATACTTGTGTAATTGGATTTGAAGCCTGACATGTAAATTATCCTCAAGGATCCATCTAGCTAAGTCTTTGAGTTCCATCTCATTAAATACAGGGGAAAAATTAATGGGTAGTTTTCTTCTTCTTTTTATGGCTGGTTTATCTAATATTTTTTTTGCATAAAGATAATCTTGCCGGTGAGCAATAACAAATTTTAGCTGATCGTTAGGGGTTATGTAATCCAGATTTTTCCAGTAATTTTTATTATCCATCCCACTTGATGGGCATTTAATATCAACGATCCGGGCGCATCTTGTATCTACCATGCTTATATCCTGGCTGCCATTTGTCTCAAGAAGTACAGTGTAGCCATTTTTTATAAGCGCTGATATCAGGTCAGGTGCTTCATCTTGGATAAGGGGTTCCCCTCCTGTTACTTCTATCAGGTTGCAGTCAAATCCCTTAACCATGGAAAGAATCCTATCACGTGGAATATCATCCCCTTCTTCATATGCATATTTGGTATCACAATACTTACACCTTAGATTACACCCTGTCAGTCTGACAAATATGCATGGATAGCCGGCGAATGTGCTTTCCCCCTGTATGCTATAAAAAATTTCATTTACTGTTAACATCGTAAGCGCCTAAAGTGCCTAAAATTATAATCCCTACTCCCCCGATTCCGAAATCCACAATACCCCAAATTGATGTTCTCGTAAAAAGTCCTTTTGCTCGCTCATGATGCCCGGTTTGGGATTCATGAAATGCTTCGCTCAATTCCAAAAACTTGGCCTAAGGTCCTGAGAAGGAGCATATGTATGTCTTTTTTTGTCAAATGCCCAAAAAAAAAGCCCGTTCAGGGTCGTTTCAAAAGGGTGCAGATGTACGGAGCAATAGAAGATAAGGGCACGTTGCTTTGCACTATTTTGAAACGACCCATTACGATGAATTTATAGGGCATGACAAAAAAAGACATACATATGCTCCTCAAACAGTGTGGCGATTTTAACGCTCACCATTGTATGAATCTTTTTCCAAAAGTGGCCAAAATCGCTCGCAAAAGACTTTTTACGAGTTAGTCAAAATTTAAGTACCAAAAGTTTTATTTTTCAAATAAACGACGGACCCGGACGCCTCACCTGAGTCCCGCAGAGCGGGACGATGGCGGGCAGGCAACCGACAATTATCAACGGACAATAACTAAAAGAGAACTTCCAAGAGATCCATAACTGATGAAACACCAATGATCTCCATATCTACCTTTCCCTTCAAAGCTTTTAAGCTTTTTTTTGAGATCAAACATCTTGAAAAGCCTAATTTTAGCGCTTCTTTCAATCTGAGCTCGGTCTGGCTTACACCCCTGATTTCCCCGGACAGGCCCACCTCACCAAAGGTAACAGTGTTTCTCGGGATCGGTTTATTAAGAAAACTTGAGGCAGTGGTTGAGATAATTCCAAGATCGATAGCAGGTTCGTCAACCCTTATCCCGCCTGCCATGTTTATGAATATATCTTTATTAGAAAGATTAACTCCTCCTCTTTTCGATAAAACTGCAACAAGCAGGCTCACCCTGTTTGGGTCAACACCAATGGTGGTCCTCCGCGGTATGGCAAGGGAACTGGAGCAAACAAGTGCCTGCATTTCTACCAGTAATGGTCTGGATCCTTCCATGCAGGAAATAACTACTGAGCCGCTCACATCGTTTGATCTCTCCTCTAAAAAAATCTCTGATGGATTGACAACCTCTTCCAATCCATGATCCATCATCTCAAATACCCCTATCTCGTTAGTTGGACCATATCTGTTTTTTACAGATCTTAGGATTCTATACATATGGGATCCATCCCCTTCAAAATAAAGTACCGTATCCACTAAGTGCTCCAAAACCTTTGGGCCTGCTATTGCCCCATCTTTTGTTACATGCCCGATCAAAAATATTGCTCTTCCAGAGGTTTTTGCCAGGTTCATGAGCCTGGTTGTGACCTCTCTTACTTGCCCGATGGAACCCGGGGCAGAACTGAGAGATTCAGTAAAGATTGTCTGGATTGAGTCAATAACGATAATTTGTGGAGCAATTTCATCAAGCCTATCAATAACATCCTCCAAACATGTTCCGCTTAGTAAATAAAGCTCAGATGAGTCAGTTGAAATCCTCTGCGCCCTCATCTTTATTTGTTGAACCGATTCCTCACTTGAAATATAGAGGGTTTTCAGACCTTTCCGGGCAAGTTTATGAACAACTTGCAAGATTAAGGTTGATTTTCCAATGCCAGGATCTCCTCCGATTAGAATAAGGGACCCCGGCACAACACCTCCCCCCAGGATTCTATCAAACTCACCCAACCCTGTTTTATTTCTTGTCTCTTTATTCAAAGTAACGGTATCAATCCTCTGGGGTCTATCAGCGAGGTCTTGTCTTTTTCTTCTATCCTGGGGATCTCTTTCAGTCAGTTCCTCTACAAATGAGTTCCAGATACTGCAATCAGGGCACCTGCCTAACCATTTTGGGGCCTTATAGCCGCAGTTTTGACACACAAATATAGTTTTTTGCCTGGCCAATTCAATGTCTCCATATAGTTTTATATTTCTTGTGTTTATCTGGTTTATTGAGTTGATTGGGTTGATTGGGTTGATCTGAACGCAACAAACACCGCTACGGACAACTGACAACCATCAACGGACAATTGCTATTTTCTTTCATCAGTCTTCATTAGTCAATGTAAAATAACTCTTGCATTTTTCGTTCTTGAACACTGAGGAACTAAAATTATAGTAACATTTTAGCACATGACCCCGGCGCTTCGCTCCAGGGTTATATATGAAAGGAACTAGACATTGAGCATGGAGGTATCTTTTTTTGTTATGCCCTTATAAAGGCACAGGAGTGGTCCGAATAATCGGGATTTGCCAGACGGAGATTATAATAGTAATTGTCACGTTGCAATAAATCCCGATTATTCGGACCCGAGCACGGGACCTTGTTTCATGGGCATAAAGCAAAAAAAGATACCTCTATGCTCTTTGCAACACTTAGTTTCTTAGGAGGGAATGATCCCAGCGCTTCGCTTCAGGGTCATTTGCTAAGATGTAACAAATTAAAAAGATCTTCTGGGTTGACAAAGCGGGATGTGAAGATTACTTTCATGGAAAATATAAGTGAAAAAGGAGGAATAAAGGTGAGTGAAGTTTTACAGGTAAATGACAATAATTTTGAGGATGAAATAATTAAATCTGAGTTGCCTTCCATGATTGACCTTTGGGCGCCATGGTGTCAGCCATGCCTTATTACTGGTCCCTGGGTAGAGGAACTTGCCCAGAAACATGATGGGAAATTTAAGGTAGCTAAAATGAACGTTGACGAAAACCCTATGGTCCCTAATCGCTTTGCTGTTAGAGCAATTCCAACAATACTCCTTTTTAAAGATGGGGAATTGGTGGATACCATTGTGGGCGCTGTAGGAAAGGCAAACATTGAAAAGGCCATGCTCAAGTTGATGTAGCCAATTTGTCAATAGTTGTAATTTTTAATGGCCCAAAGGATGGCTTACATACTAAAGAGATTTATTGTTATTCAGGTATTTTTTTTGTTGATAGGTTGTTCTCTTTTCGGCATTGGGGGGGACAAGCCTGAAAAATCCCCGGAAGAGCTGATGAACCAGGGGATGTCGGAGTTTAGAGATGGCGATTATAAAGATGCGGTGGAGGCCTTTCAAAAGCTAAAAGACAGATACCCTTATAGTAAATTGGCTATTCAAGCAGAATTAAAAATGGCAGACGCCCTTTTTAAAAGGAAAGAGTTTGAGGAGGCAGTGGAGGCATACAAAGAATTTGAAAGGCTTCATCCGAAAAACAAATCTATCCCTTATGTAATATACCAGCAAGGTATGGGTTACTTTCTCAGGATGAGTACCATTGATCGGGATCAGACAAGCACAAAAAATGCCTTAAAAGAGTTTGAAAGACTGCGTAAAGAATTCCCGACAAATCTATTTTCCTTGCAGGCCCGGAGAAATATAAGGAAATGCCATATTGCCCTTGCCGAGTATGAATTTTATGTTGGCTATTTCTATTTCAAGTCTGGCCACTATCTGGCAGCCTTGAGGCGTTTTGAATATCTTATCACACATTACCCTGACCTTGGCCAATATGGAAAAGCGTTCATCTATATAGATAGATGTAAAGAAAAGCTCGCCGAAGAAAAATCACTCCTATAAATCCTATTACTCCTTCTTCTCGTCACCAAAATTTTAGTTGATTATTCATGTCATTTATGACATATATTTATCTATTCAAAAGTTTATAGAAAAATTAAATTTCACCCTGTTAAATTTCCCCTGGCCCAGACCTGATTTCAGGGGTACCTGGCAACTGAAGCCTGTATCTGACGCTTAATAATACATAAACTAAACTACTTACGTCGCGCCAGGGCGGGCCAATGGGAACCCTATTTAACAGGGCAAGCAAGATTTTGGACAGTTACACATATTTCGTTTATGCGTTCATTTTTTAAGGTAAAGACAGCAGAGGATATTTTTAAATCCCTAAGAGATATCAAGCCTTTGGGAACAGAATCTGTTCCTATAACAGGTGCGCTCAAAAGGGTTTTAGCAGAAGATATTATCTCTGAGGAAGATCTCCCAGGATTTCAAAGATCCACAATGGATGGGTATGCCCTTGCAGCTAAAGATTCCTTTGGTGCCAGCGAGAATCTGCCAACCCCTCTCAACATTGTTGGAGAAGTCAAAATGGGCGAGATGCCGCGATTTGACCTTCGCAGAGGAGAGTGTGCCAAGATATCAACAGGCGGTATGCTTCCCGAAGGTGCTGATGCCGTCGTTATGGTAGAATATACCCAGATGGTTGAAGATGAGATGGTGGAGATCTGCAGGCCTGTTTCCCCATTAGAAAATGTGATTCTTCCTGATGATGACGTTACAAGAGGGCAGGCTATTTTGCATAAGGGAAGACTGCTAAGGCCACAGGATCTTGGTATTTTGGCAGGCCTTGGCATAAGCATGGTTGATGTATTTGTTAAGCCGAGGGCGGCTATTATATCTACAGGGGAGGAGATAGTTGATATTAGTCAAAAACCAGAAGCAGGTCAGATGAGAGACATAAATAGTTACACGATAGGGGGCCTCTGCATTAAATCAGGGGTGAAACCCCTTTATCTGGGCATAATTAGGGATAAATTTGAGGATCTTACGTTATTCATTGAGAAAGGAATATCTCAGGCAGATGTAGTCTTGCTTTCTGGTGGAAGCTCTGTCGGTGTAAAGGATTTTACTTTAGACGCATTTCTTTCCTTGGATGGTGTAGAGTTAGTGGCTCATGGAATATCCATTAGTCCTGGTAAACCAACTATTATTGCAAGAAAAGAAAATAAGACCTTGTGGGGTCTGCCTGGGCATCCTGTATCTGCTATGATAATCTTTGATGTTTTTCTTAGATACTTATTTGGCAAGCTCTCCGGCCTCTCAAACCTTACAGACTATGATAGTCACGCTATAGAGGCGGAGCTTGATAGAAATATAGAGTCGGCAACTGGTCGAGAGGATTATATAAGGGTAAAACTTACACACCTTGAAGATAAGTGGCTTGCAACACCCATTTTGGGAAAAAGTGGACTTATATCCACCATGGTAGAGGCAGACGGAATTATCACAATTGATATGAATACAGAAGGTCTTTATAGGGGGGAAAAGACAAAGGTGAGGTTGTTTTGACAGTAATGCAAAGGCAAAAAATATATCTAAGAATGAAGGATCCTAAAGAAGCACTCGAAATCTTTTTTACGAGGTTTAATCCTGGGCCAATTTTGGAAGCAGAAGAGATTCCTGTTCTTGAGTCTCCTGGAAGAATTACTGCAGATCCCATTTTTGCAAAGATTTCATCGCCATCTTATCATTCTGCAGCAATGGATGGGATAGCGGTCCTTGCAGAAGACACGTATGGGGCTACGGACAGGAATCCTAAGAGATTGAAAATAGGGAGAGATGCTGCCTGGATAAACACAGGGCATGTAATGCCAGAGGGAAAAAATGCTGTTATTATGGCTGAAAAGCTCAACCAGATTAATGAGGATTCAATTGAAATTTCTTCTTCCTCCTTCCCTTGGCAGAATGTCAGAAAGGTCGGAGAGGATTTTGTTGCAACAGAGTTGCTTTTCCCTCAAAACCACAGGATACGGCCATTTGACCTTGGGGCCTTAATTGGGGGTGGAGCTTTTCATTTAAGGGTTAGACGAAAACCAAGAGTGGTTATAATCCCCACAGGTAACGAACTGGTAAATTACACTACCCTTTCCGATTCTCTACATTTAAGGAAAGGGGAAATTATCGAGTCTAATTCCTCTGTCCTTTCCAGCCTTATCAGGGAATGCGGTGCTGACCCCATAGTGAAGGATATAGTTGAAGATACGATAGAGAAGATTACCGGTGTCCTTCTTAAGGCAGTAGATTCTGCGCCCGATCTCGTGATTATCATTGCAGGTTCATCTGCAGGAAGAAAGGATTATACAGCGCAGATAATCGAGGATACAGGAGAACTCCTTGTTCATGGTGTTACTATAATGCCTGGTAAGCCTACCATTCTTGGTAGCGTAAAAGAAAAACCTGTTATTGGTATTCCAGGATACCCAGTCTCTGCCTATATCTCTTTTAATGAGTTTGCGAGGCCTTTCCTTTATCGTTTGCAGGGCTCAATGATTCCGATAAAGAAATCGGCAAAGGTAGTTGCCTCCAGGGACATCCCTTCAAAACTTGGGTCAGAAGAGTTTATCAGGGTTAATATTGGTAGGGTGGGAGAAGGAATGGTGGCCATACCTCTCCCCAGGGGGGCTGGATCAGTTACAACCATGAGCAGAGCAGAGGGTATCATTAGGATCCCTTCTTTTATAGAAGGTATCGTCGCTGGTGAGGAAACAGATGCGGAGCTTCTGGTAGATCTTGAAGACATTTTCAATACAATTGTTATTATTGGAAGTCATGATATCACCCTGGATATCTTGTCTGATGAGATCAGAAAGAATGCCGGAGGCATAAGGATTGCCTCGGGAAATGTAGGGAGTCTTGGAGGATTGTTGGCCCTGAAAAAAGGAACAGCACAAATAGCTGGCTCTCATCTTTTAGACACTCAAACAGGTGAATATAATACCTCTTATATCCATAAATATCTTAAGGACTTTCCAGTGCATGTGTTCAACTTGGTAACAAGGGAGCAGGGTCTGATCGTTCAAAAAGGAAATCCTAAAGGAGTAAAAGGAATAGAAGACCTTGCAGATGATGACATGGTTTTTGTAAACAGGCAGCCAGGATCAGGCACCAGGATCCTTTTAGACTATAAGTTGAGCACAATGGGGATAGATCCTTCCCGCATAAATGGTTATGAAAACGAGGAGTATACCCATATGAATATAGCGGTTGCTGTTTTAAATGGGTCGGCAGATGTTGGCATGGGAATTATGGCAGCTGCCAACGCCCTCAATTGTGATTTTATTCCTATTATTAAAGAGCAATATGATCTGGTAATTCCATCTGCTTTTGTGGATGATCCCAAGATACAAGTACTTATAGACATTACTAAATCAAAAGACTTTAGGGAAAGGGTTAAAAAATTGGGAGGTTATAACCCGGCAAAAAGTGGAGATTTATGGAAGGTAATTTGATTTTTTGGACGCAGATGGACGCAGATTATCAAGATTTTAAATATTTTGAGGAAATATCTGCGGGGATCTGCGAAAATCTGCGTACTAATTAAATTTTTTAGAGGGAGTCATGCTCAAGACCAGATTAAAATCAAGACAATGGCTGGAAGACAGCAAGGGTAATATCATCATTGGAGAAGGTCGTCAGAGGATCCTGGAACTCGTTGAACAAACAGGCTCAATAAATCAGGCCGCCAAATTAATGAAAATGTCATACAGGGGAGTATGGGGAAAGATAAAGGCAACAGAAGGTCATCTGAATAAAAAGATCGTACTCACTGAAAGGAGACACGGATCTCGCTTAACAGAGGATGGAAAAAAACTTTTAATGAATTACAATCGCCTAAAAAGAGATTGTCAGAAGGCAGATGAGAATATCTTTAAAGATATATTTAGGGATACATAAGGGGGTATCAAGGTGAAGGCAGTTGGAGTTGTTGGGTATAAAAAAAGCGGAAAGACAATGTTGATTATCAGGCTATCCAAGGAACTATCAGAAATGGGGCATAGTGTTGCTATTCTCAAACATGTTCCAGAAAATATTGATTTCCCGGATTCAGACACATCAAAATTCAGGGCGCATGCTGCCTTTGTTTCCGCCATTTCCTCAAAGGAGTCGGAGATAATCTTGAAAGGGAAAAAACATATAGGGGATATCCTGAAATATTTTGACTCTGACCTTGTTTTAATAGAGGGATTTAAAAAGGAGAAAACATTCCCTAAGATTGTCTGCATAAAAGAAGAGAAAGATAAAAGTGCATTATTTGATGGGCTGCAGCTCTTTACTGCCAGTTTTAACGAAGGTATCTCTGATTTTGCCATTGAAAATGATGATGATGTAAAGAAAATGGCCGCTATTGTGAGCGAGAAATCCTTTAAGTTGCCGAATCTGAATTGTGGTCACTGCGGTTATGAAAGCTGCTATGAACTGGCCATGGAAATTGTTAAAGGTAAAAAATCAATTTCCAACTGTGTTTCTTTGAATCCATCAATCTCTATCAAGGTCGATGGGGCTGAGTTTCCACTCAACCCCTTTATGTCCAACCTGTTCAAAAACAGCTTTTTGGCAATGCTATCCTCCCTTAAGGGATTTAAAAAGGGGCGGATTGAGATTGAGATACCGTATGAGTAACAAGCAACGAGTAATGAGGAAAACGTGTTAATTGACAGATTTAACAGAAGGATAAATTATTTAAGGATTTCCCTTACTGATAGATGCAATTTGCGCTGTATTTACTGCATGCCGCCTCAAGGAGAAAGAAAGCTGAGGCATAAGGACATATTGCGTTACGAAGAATTGCTTCGGATTGCGAGGATTGCGATAAAATTAGGCATAAACAAGATCAGGCTGACAGGGGGAGAACCACTTGTCAGAAAAGGGATTCAGGAGTTTATACCGATGCTTACCGCCCTTAACGGTCTTGATGACGTTTCGATAACCACGAATGGGGTCTGCCTGAAGGATAACCTGGAGACATTAAAGTCTGCCGGCATAAAGAGGATCAATGTAAGCCTTGACAGCCTTAAGAGGCTCAATTTTAAATTGATTACCCGGTTTGATTATTTCAATGAGGTTTGGGAGGGGATAGAAAAGGCCAGGGATATGGGATTCTATCCCATAAAGATAAATATTGTTATCATGAAGGGAATAAATGATAATGAGGTGCTCGATTTTGCACGTCTTGCCATTGAACAGCCCTATCATATAAGGTTCATAGAATGTATGCCTATTGGCCTGCAGACCAATAGTATGGCGTTTGTCTCCAACTCAGAGATAGAGAAGACCATTGTAGACAGATTTGGTCCATTGATACCCATTTCTCATGGGCAAAATGATGGTCCGGCAGCAAGATTTCTGTTTGATGGTGGCAAGGGAGAGATAGGTTTTATAAATGCAATCAGCGATCCATTTTGTAAGGATTGTAACAGGCTCAGGCTCACCGCCAATGGAGCTATTTTACCGTGTCTCCTTTCAAATACCGAGACAGATATCAAAGATCCGTTAAGAAGGGGTTATCTTGACGAGGAGATAATTAAGGTCTTTCTAAAGGCGGTAGACCTCAAACCACAGTGCCATCCACTGAATCTTGAACATGACCAGAGGGTTTACCGAAAGATGTGTTCCATTGGTGGCTGATCAAAAAAAAATGGAGATTACCGGCCATGGCCGGCAATCTCCGTGTCTCGGTTAGATACAATCTTTGTTGTAATTACGCCTGGGCCGCTAAGGCCGCTGCCTCTTTCCCCGCAATAGATATTCTTTCCGCCGCATCTCTCTTCTTTAAAAGGCTGGCATCATCGGCATCAACATATTCAATTGCGTTTACCTCACAGAACCGGACGCACTGAGGGTCACCCTCACAGAGGTCGCATTTGAATACTTTCCTGTCTGTGGAATTAAAACTCATGGCGCCGAAGGGACAGACAGATACACAGGCGCGACACCCGATGCATATATCGTAATCAATCTTCACGTAATCCAGGTTTTTATCCCTTGAGATGGCCTTTACCGGGCATACATTCATGCACGGGGCGTCCTGACACTGCTGACAAGACATTGGGATATAAAGGCCCTCCGCCTCCCATTTCATCACCTTTATTCTACTCCGAGCCGGGTTGGAAATACCATCATGCATTACCGCACAGACGAGTTCACACAGCCGGCACCCGGTGCACTTCTCGTAGTTTATTACCAGAACTTTACCAATTGGTTCCATTTATTCACTCCTTTCAAATAATCACACTAAGTGAGAAGGCTCATTCTTCAGGCCAAGTTTTTTTAATGTCTCAGGCTTGGGAATGCCGTTGTTATCAAGACCTTTATGCTCATAGAGTTCATCGACCATCCGAATAAATTTTTTCTTATCAATCTTCAAACCGACAACATCTATGGCTCCCCGTCTGCAAGGCTCATCAAAATAGCGATGGTTTAACATATCACCTTTCTTGAGATCGTCTCTTGCCAGCCCTTCCCTTAGGTTAAAGAGTCTTTCAATCATATTACATCTTTCAGCTACGTCCCAGATTTCCTCAGGGGTCATTTCGAGGCCAGTATTGTAATAAAGAACTTTTGACCAATCCTCGAAATTTGGAAGCGTCGCCCCTAAAAAAGTTGTGTGATATTTGCATATACCAAGACAATCCACTCCCATGTAACAATTCTCCTGCCAGAAGACCATCCAGGGTTTACCGATATATTCCGTATGCTCAGAGCTTAACGGCCCATCATAGGGGACCGGGTTACTGTAAATCTTCCTTAAGACCTCTTCCGGCAGATGGTACAGATCAATGGCCGGTCTGCTCCTCAAATGGTCCGAGCCTCTTGATCCCGTAGCAACGTTGAGTGCCAAGGCAGGTGTCGCCCTCTCATCCGAGTGCAGGTTGCTCATACCTTTGACCTGAATGAGATAATCAAAGGAATTCTTGCCGATCTTTTCTGACGCTGCAATACCTCCGTCTGCAAGGGCGTCGCCTAACCATCCCTTTCTATGGCATATACGGTCAATCATCTCTATAACGGCCTCGTCATTTCCAAACCTCAGATCCAATCCATCTGTTTCTTTGCTGGTGATAATGCCCAGCTCATAAAGCTCCATGGCCCATGATATGAGGCTTCCTGTTTCGAGATTATCCATTCCGAACTTGTCGACAAGATGATTTCCTGTAAGTACCGTAACAGCCCTGGGTGTGTCCGTCTCACCACCAAATGCACCCTGGGACGTATATTCCGGTCCTTCATCGTACTGGCCGGCATATGGGCCTTCCGGGATCTTATACTGTGCCCTGCAATGAACCTGACATCCAAAGCAGCCCGTCATATGATATTTCCCCATGGTCTCTTCGCAAATTTCATCAATCCTCTCGGGCTCGATATCATCTGCATATTCGCACTGGTTATATTGAAAATTTCTTGTTCTTATGCCTCCCCAGGAATTGGTTGCCCCCCAGATAAAAGGTGTTCCCAGGGCTCCCTGGGTCTGATTTACTTTGGCGCTGACTATCTGGTCGATGAAACGCTTATTGTAATCCAGGGCTTCTTTTGGCCGGGCTATTTTGATATCCATGGTTCCGCGGGCCGCTACGCCCTTAAGATTCTTGGAGCCCATAACGCATCCCATCCCTGATCTGCCACCGGAATTTTTAATTCCCGTCATCACATTTGCAAACCTGACCAGATTCTCGCCGGCAGGGCCACAAACACAACTCTTGACCTCCTGGTCACCCAGGTCATCCCTGATTGCCCACTGTGCCTCTGTTACGGATTTACCCCAAATGTCGCGGGCATCCCGAATCTCGATTTCACCATTGTGGATATAGATATAAACGGGATGTTTGGCCTTGCCCTTGATGACAAGATGATGAAAGCCTGCCCAGGCCAATTCAGGTGCAAAAAAACCTCCCATATTCGCACTGCCTAACAACCCGGTCAGG